>Ga0307442_1001244_pt1 | contig 12685 bp, 7 predicted proteins | sample SalMarWE160430MG_FD_202143 | JGI IMG/M metagenome (GOLD analysis project Ga0307442, IMG submission 202143) | Salt marsh sediment microbial communities from the Plum Island Ecosystem LTER, Massachusetts, United States - WE1604-30 | ecosystem: Environmental > Aquatic > Marine > Intertidal zone >... | reverse complement strand
AGGCCGAAGGTCAGCTCGGAATGGTGGTGCCGCCGGTGGATCGGGTCGTGCTTCATGTAGGCGAGCGTGTCATGCATCCAGCCCATATTCCACTTATAGCCGAAGCCGAGGCCGCCGCCGTCCACAGGACGGGACACTTGCGGCCAGGCCGTGGACTCCTCCGCGACCGTCATGGCGCTCGGAAAGGCGCCGTAGACGCGCGCGTTCATGCCCTTCAGAAAATCGATCGCCTCCAGATTCTCGCGACCGCCATGAATATTCGGAATCCATTCGCCGCCTTCCCGGCTGTAATCGAGATAGAGCATGGAGGCGACGGCATCCACCCGAAGCCCGTAGACATGATACTGGTCGATCCAGAACAGCGCGTTCGAATCCAGGAAATTCGCGACCTCCCGGCGGCCGAAATTATAGATGAGCGTGTTCCAGTCGGGATGAAAGCCGCGGCGCGGGTCCTGATGCTCATAGAGCGCGGTGCCGTCGAACTCGGCGAGGCCATATGGGTCGGTCGGAAAATGGCCGGGCACCCAATCGACGATGACGCCGATCCGTTCCCTGTGGCAGCGTTCGACGAAGCGGGCGAACCCCTCGGGCGGGCCGAAACGCGCGGTCGGCGCGAAGAGGCCGACAGGCTGATAGCCCCAGGAGCCGGAAAAGGGATGCTCGCTGATCGGCATGAGCTCGATATGGGTGAAGCCGAGATCGTTGACATAGGCGACAAGCTCCTCGGCGAGACGGTCATAATCGAAGAAGGCCTCGCCCTCGCCGCGCCGCCAGGAGCCCAGATGCACTTCATAGATCGAGATCGGGGCGGAAAGGTTTTGCACCTCGCCGCGGCGCGCCAGCCATGCCTCGTCCGACCAGCCTCGCTTGGGAAGGCCGGCGACGCGGGACGCGGTTGCGGGCGGCGTCTCCTGCGAGAAAGCCATCGGGTCGGCCTTGGCCGGTAGCAACCGGCCGTCCGGCCCAAGCAGCTCGAATTTGTAAAGCGTTCCCTTGCCGATATTGGGAAGGAAGAGTTCCCAGATGCCGGCCTCGACGCGCTTGCGCATGGGGTGGCGGCATCCGTCCCAGCCATTGAAGTCGCCAATGACGCTGACCCGCTGCGCATTCGGGGCCCAGACGGCGAAAGCGACGCCCTCGACGCCCTCCATCGTGACGGGATGCGCGCCAAGCTTTCCATAGAGCTCGCGATGCGTGCCTTCGGACATGAGATAGACGTCCACCTCACCGAGATAGGACGGGAAACGATAAGGGTCCTCGATCTCCCATTCGTGCCCGCCCTTGCGAAGCCGCAGCCGGTAGCCATCGCCTTGCGCGCCCTCGGGCAGAAGCCCGGCAAAGAAGCCGCCGCCATGCAGCTTTTCGAGCGCGGCCAAAACGGCGTCACCGCCAGGCGAGATCACATCGACGCTGTCGGCATCCGGCGCAAAGACGCGGATGGAGAGGTCGCCGCCGGATGTCTTGTGCGGTCCGAGTATGGCGAACGGGTCCGCATGACGTCCGCTTACGATCGCGTCGATGTCGCTGTTAGCCGGTTGCCAGTTCACGCCTTACCCCGTGTTGTTTGCGGACATAGATATACCGTCAGGATCTTTCTTGCGAGATCAGGTCCAGCACGCCGCGGATCGGGATCGACAGCCAGGTCGGCCGGTTCGCCGCCTCGTAAGAGATTTCGTAGAAGGCTTTCTCAAGCAGGAAGATTTCAAGCTGCTTACGCGCGGCCTTTTCATCGGCAGGCAGGCTCGGCATGCCTTCCGCGGTCGCTCTGTAGATCTGCAGAAGCTCGTCGCTGGACCGTTTGCGCCAGCTCTCGGCCGCGGCGATGGTGCGCTCCGGCAGCTCCGGCAGATGCGCGGCCAGGCGGTCGAGTGCCGCGAATGACGCATAATCGATCGAGCGCAGCATGCCGGCGAGATCGCGGAGCGGCGAGGTCTTCTCGCGCCGTTCGGCGAGGGGGCGTCCGGGCTCGCCTTCGAAATCGATGATGACGACGTCGTCCTGCGCGACGAGCACCTGTCCGAGATGATAGTCGCCATGGGTGCGCGTCTTCGCGCCGGCCGCCGGCGTCTTGGCGAGATCGGAGAAGCGGCGGTCGATTTCGCCTTTCGCATCGCGCAGCCGGTCGATCGCTTCCTTGGTCGGGTCGTCGGCCTCGGCTGCGGCCTGATCGAGAACCAGAAATGCGCGCTCCGCTTGCGTCCGCGCCGCCTCGACCCAGGCCTTGAGGTCTTTCTTTGTAACCCGCTCGCGCGCAAAGGCCGGGTCCGTCGTATCGATGGCAAAGGCGCGATGCATCTCCGCCGTGCGCTGACCGAGCTTGCCGGCCAGATTGATCGGAAAGACGTTCGGCAGCTCTGCGTCATCGGCGTCTTCTTCGTCCTCCAGCGAAACGAGTGACAGCTCCTCAAGCGAGCGTTCGAGCCCGTCCACGATCACATTCCAGCAATCGCCCTGATTGGGCACATAGTCGAACAGGGCCGCGAGAACGGCCGGCTCGCCTTCATCCGGCCGGCTTTCGACGATGCCGCGCAGATGGGGCGTGTTCTCATAATGCGCGACCTCACTGAGGAAGTTCGCGATCTCGACCTCCGGCTGCACGCCGTCGCGCTGGCGGCGGTAGATCTTGACCAGCAGCCTCTCATCCACGATCAGCGAGACATTGCTCTGCTCCGCGCCGACCGATCTGACCGTGGCTTCGGGATCGATCGCTTCGAAGGCGGTAATCGGCTCGAAATGCAGCTTGCCGCCCGGCGTGTCGAGCGCATCGCTGCGATGGATGGCGCCGACCAGGGCGCGCACGAATCCTTCATCGCTGCTCGCATCGACGAGCGCTCCGATGCGCGAGCCGTGCCGCAGCTTCGCCATCGCGCTGCCGAGCGTCGCCGATCCGGCCTGAAGCTGGCCGCCGCCCCATTTGGCCGCAAATGGCAGGAAGTAGCTGTGCGTCTCGCCGGTGCTCAGCTCCACGCTGATCGTGTTCAGCGGATAAACATCGCTGCCGTCGGATAAGCTGGTCAGAGGCACGATCTCCACTGTTTTGATACGGGCGTTCTTGGCCCCGAACCAGCGCTGGCGCGGCAGGAAATCCGGCAGGCAGTTCCGCTCAAGATTGTTGCGTTCGCGTCCTTCCAGAATGCTTTGCCATCCATTTGTCATGACGACCGTGACGAACTCCAGCGTCGTTTCGACGGGCGCGATCCGCCAATGCGGCTGCTCGGTCTCTCTGTCGAGCGCGAACCAGTAGAAGCCATAGGCGGGCAGGGTAAGCATGTATGGCAGCTCGCCGATCGAGGGAAAGGCGGAGTTGCCGGTCAGCTCAACCGGAACCGTGCTGCGATGAGCCGAGAGGTCAAGCTCGACCGCCTGTGCCGAACGCGCCAGGTTGAAAATGCAAAGTAGGCTCTCGCCCTCATGTTCGCGCAGATAGGCGAGAATCTTGCGATTGTGCGGGTAAAGAAAGGTCAGCTCGCCGCGTCCGAAGGCGTGGTGGTGCTTGCGCACCGAGATAATCCGCTTCATCCAGTTCAGGAGCGAGGACGGGTCGCGCTGCTGCGCTTCGACATTGATCGCCTGATAGCCGAAGATCGGGTCCATGATCGGCGGCAGATAAAGCCGCTGCGGATCGGCGCGGGAGAAGCCGCCATTGCGGTCGTCCGACCATTGCATGGGCGTGCGCACGCCGTCGCGGTCGCCGAGATAGTAGTTGTCGCCCATGCCCAGCTCGTCGCCATAATAGATCACCGGCGTTCCGGGCATCGACAGAAGCAGCGCATTCATCAGCTCGATCTTGCGCCGGTCATTGTCGAGCAGCGGGGCGAGGCGGCGGCGGATGCCGAGATTGATGCGCGCGCGCTTGTCGGTGGCGTAGGTGCTCCAGAGATAGTCCCGCTCATCGTCGGTGACCATCTCCAGCGTCAGCTCGTCATGATTGCGCAGAAACAGCGCCCACTGACAATTATCCGGGATATCCGGCGTCTGGCGCAGAATGTCCGTGATCGGATGCCGGTCCTCCTGGGCGAGCGCCATATACATGCGCGGCATGAGCGGGAAATGGAAGGCCATATGGGCCTCGTCGCCCTCGCCGAAATAGGGGCGGGTATCTTCCGGCCACTGATTGGCTTCCGCGAGCAGCATCCGGTCCGGATAATGCGCATCGACCTGCTTGCGGATTTGCTTGAGGACGTCATGCGTCTCGGGAAGGTTCTCGTTATTCGTGCCCTCGCGCTCGCAGAGATAGGGCACGGCATCCAGCCTGAGACCGTCCACGCCCATATCCAGCCAATAGCGCATGACCTCGACAACCTCGCGGAACACCTCCGGATTGTCGAAATTCAGATCCGGCTGGTGCGAATAGAAGCGGTGCCAGAAATAGGCCTGCGCGACCGGGTCCCAGGTCCAGTTCGAACTCTCCGTATCGAGAAAGATGATCCGCGTGCCCTGATATTTCTCGTCATCCTCGCTCCAGACATAGAAGTCGCGCTCCGGCGAGCCGGGGGGCGCCTTTCGCGCCGTCTGAAACCAGGGGTGCAGGTCGGAGGTGTGGTTGATGACCAGCTCGGTGATGACGCGAATGCCGCGGCGGTGCGCTTCCTCGAGAAAAACCTGGAAGCCGAGCAGATTGCCGTAGCTCTCATTGACATTGCGGTAATCGGCGATGTCATAGCCGTCATCGCGCAGCGGAGACGGGTAGAAGGGCAGGAGCCAGATCGCATTGACCCCGAGGTCCTGAATGTAATCCAGGCGCTGCATGAGACCGTTGAAATCGCCGATGCCGTCGCTGGAGGCGTCCTGAAACGCCTTCACATGGAGCTGATAGATGATGGCGTCCTTGTACCAATCCTCCTGCCGGCGGTCGATGCCGGTCTGCGGGTCGGCTTGGGTGGTGCGCGCCGCCGTATCGGCCAGATGGGCGGCAAGCTCGGACGCTCCCGAAGCATCAGCCATTACGCCGTGCCCTCCGGCGGGATCAGCCGCCAGCACGCATAGGGACGCTCATTCGGGTCGAGAAACATATGCTGCACTTTGCCGGTCCAGGTGAAGCGGTTGCCCGCGATCAGGTCTTCAACGCCGATGGAGGCGTGATCGGGGAGACCGAACTCCCAGAGCGGCACCTCGAAATGCGCGCCCTGCGGAGTGTGCGGATCGAGATTGACGGCGAAAAGGATGAAGTCGCGCCGATCGTCGGAGAATTTGCCGTAATAGAGAATCTGATCGTTCCATGCGTTGTAGAAGTTCAGGTTGAGGAATTGCTGCAGGGCAGGGTGCGTGCGCCTCAGCCGGTTGATAAGTTTCACGTCTTCCTTGATGTTGCCGTCCCGCTCCCGGTCCCAGGCGCGGATCTCGTATTTCTCCGAATCGAGATATTCCTCCCTGCCGGGCAGGGGCGTGCCCTCGCAAAGCTCAAAACCGTTATAGATGCCGTAATTGCCGGCAAGGCTCGCGGCGAGGATCAGCCGCGCCTGAAAACCGGCGCGCCCGCTCGTCTGCAGCGGGATCGGATTGATGTCCGGCGTATTGGTGAAGAGGTTCGGACGGAAATATTCGCGCGCCTCGGTCCGGGTCAGCTCCGTCAGATAGTCGGTCAGCTCCGCCTTGGTGTTGCGCCAGGTGAAATAGGTATAGGACTGGGTGAAGCCGAGCTTCGCCAGCCGTTTCATCACCTTCGGCCGCGTGAAGGCTTCCGCCAGGAAGATCGCGTCGGGATAGCGGTCCTGGACCTGGCGGATCATCCACTCCCAGAACGGGTAAGGCTTGGTGTGCGGATTATCGACGCGGAAGATGCGCACGCCCTGTTCGGCCCAGAACAGCACCACGTCGCGCAGCGCGAACCAGATCGAGGGCAGGGCGTGCCGATAGAAATGGACATTGACGATGTCCTCATATTTCTTCGGTGGGTTCTCGGCGAATTTGATGGTGCCGTCCGGCCGCCAGTCGAACCATTCCGGATGCGCCTTGATCCAGGGATGGTCCGGCGCGCACTGAATGGCGAAGTCGAGCGCGATTTCCAGGCCGTGTTCGCCGGCGGCTTTGACCAGCCGTTTGAAATCCTCCAGCGTTCCAAGCTCGGGATGGATCGCATCATGGCCGCCCTCGGACGACCCGATCGCATAGGGGCTGCCGGGATCGTCGGGACCGGCTTTCAACGAATTGTTGCGTCCCTTGCGATTGACGCGGCCGATCGGATGAATCGGTGTGAAATAAAGGACGTCGAATCCGAGACCGCGCACATAGGGCAGGCGAGCGATCACATCGTCGAAGGTGCCGTGGCGGCGCACATCGCCCGATTGCGAGCGCGGAAACATTTCGTACCACGCGCTGAACGCGGCGCGCGGCCGGTCGGCCCAGACATCCAGCTCTTTGGCGTATCGGGTCATATGGGTGCGCGGCCCGGTGCGTCTCAAAAGCGGGAGGACGTCATCGCTCATCAACAGGTCCAGCGCTTCGGATTCGACGGCGGTCGCCTCGAGCTTGCGATGAAGCTCGTTTAGCGCGTGCCGGTCGGCCGGCGAGCCGCGTTCGCTGTCGGCGGCGGCATTTTCGATGAGGTGCCGTCCCTCCTTTAGCTCGAGCGAAACCGCCTGGCCGGCGGCGCTTTTTTTTGCCACCTCGTCCCGCCAGGAGGCGAATAAATCCCGCCAGGCGATGATCGTGTAAGAATAGCGGGTGTTGTGCTCCAGGCCGAAGCTGCCGCGCCAACGATCATTGTCGTAGAACTGCATGGGCGCTTCCTGCCAATCCGGATCGGAGACGCGCCGGAAAAGCAGGGCGGCATCGATCTTGTCGTGACCGTCGGAGAAAATATCGGCTTCGACGGTCAAACGGTCCCCGACCACACGCTTTGCCGGAAACCGCCCGCCGTCGATCTCCGGCCAGACGCCTTCGATGGCAATGCGGCTTTCGGCAAGGACCATGAGCGCCTTCAGCGCGTCAGGTTCCGGGGCGTCAGGGGTGATATGCGTTTGAGAGTTCTGCGATCGCATGCCTGCGGAAGTCGCCATCCCCACCTCGTCCTGGCTCTTAGATTTTGAGCAAACCCGCTTCGCGCCTTGCCCGTCCTTCCTGCCTCCTGACTGACACAATGCGTGCCATGTCTTTTTGTTCCCGCTGCGGCCACCGTGGACAATACGATAGGCCAACGCGGAATAGGCCTGTCGGCAGAGCGGAGGCTGAAGCTCTTTTAAAGAATAAAGGTTACAGCATGTTGTCAAATATAGACGGCTTTGAATGGATCATTCAAGGTTCAACGGCCGGCCGGCCTGGTTATTCATAAGATTGTCGTCGCTGGAGTCGTCCTCGCCCTCCGACACCTTTCGATTGCGCCGCGCGCAGATGATGAATTCGAAACGCCCTCCTGATAAAATCGGACAAGATATGGGAGATGGTATCATGTTCAAGATCATCCAAGGGCTGCCAGGCAACATTGTCGGCCTGAGCGCGACTGGTACGATCACCGATGAGGATTATTCGGGCACGCTCATTCCGCTGGTCGAAAAGGCGATCCGCGAGGACGGCAAGGTCCGCATGCTGATGCGCTTCGGCCCGGATTTCAAAGGCTACACATCGGGCGCGATGTGGGACGACACGCGGTTCGGCCTGTCTCATTGGGGCGATTTCGAGAAGCTCGCCGTCGTCTCGGACATTGCGTGGATTCAGAACTCGGTTGCGCTCTTCGCGCCGTTGATCCCGGCGCCGGTGCGCGTCTATGGCGGCAGCGAACTCGAAGACGCCAAGCGCTGGATCGCGGAATAGCCCCTGTCCGCACGGCTTCGGGTCTTAATGCGGAAGCCTATTGCCTCAAGGCCTCGCGGACGGCGTCGCGCGGCTCCTGCACCTGCTGCTCGCCTTCCCGCGCGATGATGATCGATTTCGAATTCGGATGGTGCTGGCCTGGAATGGCGCGCGTAATGCCGATGACCTTGTCCGTCACGATATAGACCGGCGCGCCGCTCGGCAGTGTGAACCTGGCGATCCTGTTCTTGTCGCGAATCTGAGCAATGATGTCCTCGAGCGAGCCTTCAACGAATAATCTCTCGAACGCATAATCGACGACAATAGTGCTCGCCGGCTCGTCGCGGCCGGTGGCGCCCCGGACTCTCCAGATTTCATCGATGTTTACCTGCTGAATATCATTATCCAGCGTGTGGAATGAAATCCTGGCGTTCGGATCGGCGGCCTTCGGGGGCTGCTCGACAGCCGCGGCCACGCTCACCCAGATTATGAGGAACGAGATCGGAAGCGTAAGACCTCGAAGACATGACCGCATTGCGCCAACCACCATCGCCACCGCTCGTTATCCGCATCGGCCATCACCGGCGCTCGCGAATGCACGATCGCATATCAATCTGATCCAATTCCGTGCAACACTCTAAGATAGAACCACGAGAATGATATGGCCAAACGTCGAAGTACGGGACGTCCGACGATCAACGATGTGGCGCGCCATGCGGGCGTGAGCGCCATCACGGTTTCCCGGGCGCTCAGAACCCCCTCGCAGGTCTCGGCGGAGCTGCGCGAGCGGATCGATTCGGCGGTCGAGGCGCTCAACTATGTTCCCGATCCCAAAGCGCGGGCGCTCGCATCGGGCCGGACGAACGCCATTGGCGTGCTGATCCCGTCGCTCAGCAATATCGTATTCGCGGACACGCTCCGAGGCGTCCATGACGGCGTTGCCGGCACCGATTATCAGATCCAGATCGGCAATACGCGCTATAGCCCTGAAGAAGAAGATCGCCTGATTTCGCTCTTCGTGAGGCAGCGTCCGGCGGCTCTTATCGTGACGGGCGTCGATCAATCCGCGACCTCTCGCCGTCTGCTTGCCGAATGCGGCCTTCCGGTCGTGCAGATCATGGAGATCGCGCGCGATCCGATCGATATGATGGTCGGCTTTTCGCATGACCGGGCGGCCGAGGACGCCGTCCTTCACCTGATCTCCCGCGGCTACACGAAGATCGGCTTTCTCGGCGCGCGAATGGACCCGCGCGTCCGGCGGCGGCTCAAAGGCTTCCGCAGGGCGCTGCGCAAGCATCGGCTTTATTCGCCGCTGCGCGAGATCACGACCGAAAGACCGACTTCGGTCGGCGTCGGCCGTGCGCTGCTTCGCCACTTGCGGAAGGCCGATCCCGAAGCCGATGCGGTCTTCTGCATCAATGACGACCTTGCCCTCGGCGCGCTTTTCGAATGCCAGGCCGAGGGGATCGGCGTGCCTGAGCAGATGGGCATTATCGGGTTCAATGATTTTGAAATGATGGCGGCGGCGGAGCCGTCTCTGAGCAGCGTCAGGACGAAGCGGTATGAGATGGGGCGGCGCGCCGTCGAGATGGTTCTTCAGCGGCTGGACGATGGTGCGCCGGACCCGAAAGTGGTTGATCTCGGCTATGAGCTTGTGGCGAGGGACAGCACCAGAGGCCATGCACCGGCATCCTCAGGAGATATTCGTCGCAGAAAGCCGCAGCGTGTGTAGAATGGGGCTACCGGCCCGCGCTTTCCATCGCACCGCGACTTTCTATTGATCGGCATCGATGGTAGCGTTAACAGATTACGCAGCGCAACCCTCGCTGGTTGCGCATTCAGGGAAGAAACGCACTGGAGGAAATCCCATGTTAAACCGGACGCTGGCTGTCGCCGCGATTGCGGCTTTGCTTGTCACCCCACATGCCGCCATGGCCGCAGGGCCGGAGAACGTGTCGGGACCCGGCGCCTTGCCGGCATGCTTCAAGCCATGGAATGACAAGATCGGCTACTTCAAATGGCCCGCGAAAGACGGCCCCTACCGGATCGCGCTCGCCAACGGCTTCGTCGGCAATACCTGGCGCATTCAGATGGTGAAGACCGCCAAGGCGTTCGTCGAGCAGGCCGGTATCAAGGAAGACGTCAAGGAGTTCAAGGTCGTCTCTACGGGCACGGACGTCGCTGCCCAGATCGCCGCGATCGATAATTTCATCAATTCCGGCTATGACGCGATCGTCACGATTGCGGTCAATCCGAAGGCTTTCACGCCGGTCATCAAGCGCGCCAATCGGGCGGGTGTGGTGCTGGTGCCGTTCGACAATGTCGTCGATAGCGATCAGGTGCTGATGGTCAACGAGGACCAGCTGGGGATGGGCCGGAAGATGGGCGAATGGCTGGTCAAGAACGTCCCCAACAAATCCGGCAAGATTCTGGAAGTCCGCGGCCTGCCGGGCAATTCGGTGGACCGCGACCGGCACAAGGGCTTCCGCGATGTGATGGAAGCGGACGGCAACAATTTCGAGATCATCGAAGTGGTCGGCAATTGGGACGACGGCACGGCACAGAAGGTCGTGGCGGACGCGGTCGCCATTCACAAGAAGTTCGACGGCATGTATGTGCAAGGCGGCAGCACAGGTGCGGTCCGCGCGCTGATCGATGCCGGCCATCCCTTCATCCCCGTTTCAGGTGAAGGCGAGAACGGCTTCCGCAAGCTTTGCGCCGAACATGCCGATGAAGGGCTGGTCTGCGCCTCCGCAACGCAGTCGCCCGCGCTGGTCTCGATCGCCATCAAGGCGGCCATTACAGCGCTCAAAGGCAAGCCTGTGCCGCGGAAGATCTCCGTCCCGATCCCGTATGTCGAGAAGGGCCAGTTCGAGGCAGGCAAGAATTACTATCCCGATCTCGCGGATAATTTCTTCGTCGGCAACAGCTTCCCGCCTTGCGATGTCAATTTCACAGGCGCGGAAATCATGGCCAAGAGCGAAGCCAACAACTAGGCGAACATCCGGGGCAGGCGGCATAAGCCGCCTGCTTCGCTCGGATGCCGTTCCTTTCTAGTGTGATGGTCCAGACGTTCGTCATGCCCCGCAGCAGACGCCGAACGAACTTCTGGATCTGAATCACACTAGCAATATCAATAGGCGAGTGTCCCTTGAGATTCCGAAGTTCGCTACCGAGCGTGCTGAGATGACAGGGCGAACCTCGGAATCGGGACACTAGCGAAAGCGTGGCACGGCGTTGGAACAGCGTGTGAAAAATCCTGCCCGGACGAAGCGGGACGCCGAACCGATCCTGCAGATGACGGGCATATCGAAGCGCTTTGGCGGCGTCCAGGCGCTTGATGGCGTCGACTTTGCCTGCCACAGCGGACGCATCCATGCCGTGCTGGGCGAGAATGGCGCGGGCAAATCGACCTTGATCAAAATTCTGGCCGGCGTCGTACAGCCGGATGAGGGCCGCATTCTTTTCGGCGGTAAGGAGATGCGTTTTCCGCGTCCCAGCGACGCCGTCGCGGCCGGCATTGCGACGATCTTCCAGGAATTGTCGCTGATGCCGCATTTGAGCGTTGCGGACAATATCTGCATCACCGACCCTCCGCGGAAATGGGGCTTTATCGACGGCCGTGCTCAGCGCCGCATCGCAGCCGAGGCGCTCGCCCGCGCCGGGGCGGACGACATCAATCCGCTAGCGCCGGTCTCCAGCCTGCCGCTCTCGCGCCGCCAGATGGTCGAGATCGCCAAGGCGCTGGCGCGCAATCCGCAGCTCCTGATCCTCGACGAGGCGACCTCCGCGCTCACCGCGGCGGACGTAACGCGCGTCTTCGAGGTGCTGAAGCGCCTGCGCGAGGAAGGGCTCGCCATCATCTACATCTCGCATCGAATGGCCGAGATCGCCGAGCTTGCGGACGACTGCTCGGTGTTCCGAAACGGCCGGCATGTTGCAACCTTCAAAGCCGGCGAGAAGACCGACAATCAGGTGATCGAGCTGATGATCGGGCGCGAGGCGAGCCACGCCTTTCCGCCAAAGCCGCCGCGCCCCGAGACCGAAGCCGCTCCGGTTCTGGAGACCAGCCATCTCGACTGGGAAAACCGCCTTAAGGACGTCACGATCAAGCTGCATCGTGGGGAAATCCTCGGGCTCGGAGGACTGGACGGGCAGGGCCAGATGGAGCTGCTGCTGGCGCTGTTCGGCACACTTGAGAGTGTCAGGGGCGAGATCCGTATCGATGGCCGGCGCGTCAGGCCGGCGAGCCCGAAGGCGGCGAAGAACGGCCCGCTCGGCATCGCGCTGATTCCGGAGGACCGCAAGACGGACGGGTTGATGCTGCCTATGTCGGTCCGCGACAATCTCACCTTCGCGGCGCTCGACAAGGTGTCCAGCGGCGGTGTCATTTCGCCGGCCGCGGAGACTGCCGCGGTGGATGAGATGGTGCGCCTGCTCGGCATCCGCATGGGGTCGGCCGAAGACACTGCAAACACGCTCTCCGGCGGCAATCAGCAGAAGGTCGTTATCGCCAAATGGCTCTTGAACAAGCCGGCGATCATCCTGCTCAACGATCCGACGCGAGGCATCGATGTCGGCACGAAGCAGGAGCTTTATCAGCTACTGCGCAAGCTGGCCGACGACGGCGCGGCAATCATTCTCTATTCCACCGATTATTACGAGCTGATCGGCTGCTGCGACCGGGTGGCGGTGTTCTATGACGGCCGCATTGTGCGTGAGCTTGCGGGACCGGCGATCACCGAGCAGGCCCTCGTTGCCAGCGCGTTCAACATGCCGGTCGAGGAGCTGGACGGCGCAGCCATTCCCGGAGCCCATTCATGAGCACATTCCGCTACCGCCTGATGGAGCATCGCGGGACGCTGCTTGCCGCTGCGGTGTTCCTGGCGCTCTTGATCTTCTATATCGCCAATTCCCATAGCGGCCTCAACGCCGCCGTCGCCACGACGATCGCGAA
>Ga0307442_1001243_pt1 | contig 12690 bp, 8 predicted proteins | sample SalMarWE160430MG_FD_202143 | JGI IMG/M metagenome (GOLD analysis project Ga0307442, IMG submission 202143) | Salt marsh sediment microbial communities from the Plum Island Ecosystem LTER, Massachusetts, United States - WE1604-30 | ecosystem: Environmental > Aquatic > Marine > Intertidal zone >... | reverse complement strand
TTCCCATAGATCACCATCCCTTATTGCTTGTCTTATTGTTCTTAATTCTGAAAAAGAAAGATAGAGATTATGTTTTGCTAACAATTCTACTTTAAATTCAGGTTCAAAGGTTTTTACTTCACTAGGTATGTATTTTGTGCAAATCGGGCAATGACATGGAAATTCCTGCAACTCATCTAATTTTTTAGTACCCGTGGAAAGTGTAAAGTAGCGATTTTCTTTAGCAAATAAGATATAGGCTGCAGAATCCATTAGATCACACCCACACGCAACTGCTAATGAGAAGAATTGCGGTAATCCTAAACCAAACATGTGGAGTGGTCTATTAGGAATGATGTTTTTTTTCACAGTTATTAACATTTCCAGAGTCAATTCAAATTGGTATTGTAAAAATGCTTTTACTAACCCTCCAATAGCATATATACCAAAATCCAATTTACTCATTTCAATACTACTTTTTTTTAGTAAATTAGGGAATTTTCCTCCGTGGATCGGACCAATCCAATGACAATTTTGGTTCTCCCTTCTTGAAATGTTTTCTTTTGCTCTTTCTATTGTCTTTAACACTTTTGCTTCAGCTATTTCATAAGAATCTTCCAGTTGAACCGGAAGATCTAAAATCACCGGAAAATCTGATCCGATTCTCTCTTGGAATCTTTCGATCTCTTCCGGGTTGATCTCAATCTTGTCATCATTATACATGTATTGTTGGAAAGCGCCGCTATCTGTTGCAACAATCCCATCATAACCAAGAAAATTATGAATTCCTTTTTTTAATATATTCTCCCTTTTTTCATTATTCTTATAGATGATGTACGCGTTCGTGAACAAGCACTGAGCTCCTAACTCTTTTAATCCAGAAGCGCTGATCACATTTTCAAAAGGATGGATTACTGGAAATAAATTAGGTGTCATCAATCGTTTATTATTTACCTCAATGGTTCCTATGCGACCCAGTGCATCTACATCTTGAATTTCAAACTTCATTTCCACATCACATCATAGCAGGGTATCACATGTCAAAATAATTATCAAGGCGATTTTCTGCTGATAATTTTTCTAACCAATCAATTTTTCCTAATGCATATTTTGTAATATTCTTTTCTCGTGAAATTATATCAGCAATAACATTTACCAAATAATCAATTTCATCAGCAGACGTATCTATTTCCAAGAGGGGCTTTTTCATTTCTTTTTCAACAAAGAAGTTCGCACAATTACCTAAAATTTCAGACTGCACGTTTTCAACGACTTTTTCTTTAGAATATCCTCTCGATTTTAATCGCTTATAAAGAATATCCGGGTCACACCTAAGTACAATAACCAAATCAATGTATTCCTCCGGAATGATATCCGTGAGGTGACCTTCAATAATAAGATTCGATATGCCCTGATTTCTGCTCTTTTCGATTAAATTTATGATTTCAGGAACAATTTTATCCTCATCAATCACATAGGTATCTCTCTTAGAATCAAACGAGAGAATTAAATTGTTCTTCACGGCAAATTCACTTAATGAAATTGCTTTAGCACCAATTTTTTCCGATACTTTCCTCGTGATTACGGTCTTTCCCGTGCCGGGCGTCCCTGAAAATATTACGACTTTCATTTTTCTGGATTAATTGGTTGATTGAACTTTATAATTTCTAATAGTAGATAAATGGGTTTTATTTTTTTGTCATGAAGAGTGGTATAAAGGAATAAATGGGAAAGGGGGGCTTCGAACCCCCGACCTCACGGTTATCAGCCGTGCGCTATACCAGGCTAAGCCACTCTCCCGAGGCCTTCTAAGATTTATTTTGCTTAAAACAGAAAATTATGCTAAATAAATATTATTTAGATTAAAAATTTTTTGAGAATCTCACAATTCAAAAAGATCAATTCTCTAGAAAAATTTTTAATTTCATCTTTTTCAATAATTAAGAAAAAAAAAAGATAATATCGCTAGTTGATAGAATTTAAGAAAAAAAGAGATATTATTGCCCGTTGATCATAATTAGGAGATTAAACTCCGCCTTGACCACCAGGAGTCCATTCTCCGTATGCTACAGAAAGCATAAAAAAGGAGATTGTCATCATCAAAACTAGCATTAATATGAATCTAAATTTTTTTAACACTCGCATCCACCTTTTAATATTTTAGGTGATTTTTTATCAATAGAAGATTATTTAAACTACGAGCAAAAAGTAAAATTATAAGAAAATCTGTATCAAAAAAGGTGATTTTAATCGATTTAAGTCTTTTAGAAACATTGCAATATGATCCTGATAAAATTGATTTAGAACTGATATTTTCTTCAATATTAGATGAAGTAAAACAATTTTTAGATCTCAATCCATATCAAATAAGTGTTAGTTTAGTATTTGTAGATAAATTAGATGAAGAAAATTTAGCGAACTTTGGTGTAAATAGGGTTTTAAAAAATGGGGTTTATATAATTAAAATTGATAAATCTAAATCTGAATTTATTAGATTTATAATCCTTCGAGAAGTATTTTTATTATTTGTTCCCAACGATTTTTATAATTCTAATGTGATATTTAGTGTAATTAATAGAATAGTAGAAAGATTCTTGGATAAGGATCCAAACTTAAATAAGTGGAAGTCTTTAATTCAAGATAATGTAGACCCAAGTGGGGAACCATCTAAAGGTTTTAACTGGTTAATTGATTTAAATAGACCAAATATCTTTTTTAGACGAAAAATAACAAAAGATTCTCCTGATCCTATTAAATTTTTCTTTTATTTACTAAAAAGGAATCCTTCTCTGGCTATTGATAGTATAGATGATATAAATGTTGTTTTTTTCAATTATTTTGTGAATTATATAACACATTCGATGGATAACGAAGAAATATTAGAGGCAATTAGATGTATTAAATATATATTCTATAAAGTGAAGAGATATAGAGATCTTCTAGGTTATAAAGAACTCTTTAAAAAATTAAAAGAAAATAATCAATTAATTTCATCCTTATCTTCGAGAAAATTTAGCAAAGCTATGTATTGGATAAAAAATTTTAGTTTTATCGGACCGTCCTATCAAATAAACTGGAACTCTTTGAATGTAGCTGTATTTATCTTATTTCTAAAATTTAATCCCAAATTAGAAAAAACAAAAGTTTATGACGTCATTGGAACTTTTCCGTTTTTCGTTGCTCCAAAAATCGCTATATGTAGTTCTTCTATTGAAATATGGGGATATATTGTAATTCCTAAGGTATATATAGATGATTTCAATGATTTTTTGAGAAAATTAAATTTAAATAATTATATCATAAATTTTCACAGCTTATTATTGATTTCTAAAGAACATATCGTTAATTTGAATTATTTTAAAAAAGATACTAAAAATCTAAGAGTCATAGATCCAACTCACAGGAATTATGATAGAAATTTAGAATTAGAATTTGAGATAGGTTTTGGTGAAGAATTTACAACTCAGAAACTAAAACCTTTAGAATTTTTATTGCTTGATAGAATCAGATGGTTTTCTGTAAATGGATTTGGTTTTGAACCTAGGGAGGAGAATTTAAAAATCATAAAATCGGATCTGTTGAACGAAATTGACGCAAAACGTTCATTCATTATAGAATTAGAAGCTAATCTAAGAAATTTTTATCGAACTGAAGAATTTAGAAGACAAGCGATAATTTTCTTAGAAAAAAACAAGTTAACTGGACATTTTTACCTTAAAAAGGTGTTAGGAAAATATTTAAAAACTATTAAGATCATTGAGGCGCTCCTTGAAGAGAATAAAAATCTTAAAAATATGGGAGACTTAAAGAGTTTAATAACAAATCAGACTTCTCTGTATTTTTACCAAAAAAATCTATTTTTGGTTAATAAATCTATCATTGATTTCTTGCTAAATGATCTTTACCCTTTGTATTTTGAATCTAAAAATTCATACAAAAATAGAATTCAATTATATAAAGAAATATCTGAGTTGATTAATATTTGCCATTCTTTAAAGATATATAATCTAAATACTATTATACAAATTCTCCAGGAAGAAAAACTACCTAATATTCTATTTAATAAGAAAAAAGCATCTTTAGCAAAATTCTATGAAACTTATAAAATCAAAGAAATAAACACTGCGATGATTGACAAAATTTTTGATAGATTTTTACAAACTCAACCACCTATGATTTCACCACTACTACTTAATACTATTATAACAAAAGGGTTTGAAACAGAATATTTTCACCTGGTTTTAATTGATTCAGAAGATACAAAAAAACATATAGCACTAATTAAATATCTTTTTCCCAGAACTCTTATTAGTAAAACAAAAGATGTTTTTTCTAATGAATTACTTTATCATATCGAAATTTCAGTACCATTTTTAAAAAAACAAGAAAAAACCTTGCTTTTCTCTATTTTCTATAATCTTTTCAAAAATCAAATTGTATATGGAAAAAATCTTATATGGAGTGGAGTTATCCAAGGATTCTCAATAAGAGACTTTTACGATTATGATAAAAATGAATTCTTCTATAGTGAAGATCTATTTAAAAATTATTTTCAATATGTCTCCATTCTATTTGGTTCAGGAGTTAATTCGGTTCCTTCCAATATTTTAGATTTTAAAGATAAACTTTGGTCTAAAGAAAAAAATATATCCAAATTTGTGATCCAAGTAAATAAAAATGCTGGTATTGATAATTTTGGTTTAAATATTAATCAAATTAATGCGATTCTTAAATTTCATACAAATCTAAAGGACTATATTCTGAATGAAAAGTCATTCAAAGAAGTAAAAGATCAAATTTTCTTCAGAAATCATATAAAATCACTTAAATTCTTTCCATTTTTTCAAAAGCTTCATATTAAACAACAATTTCTCTATGTTTCAAATTCTTCAACTCCAAATGAAATATTAAAACACTTTAAAAAAAGTTTCCAATCTGTTGAATTTGCAGCAAATTTAGATGATTCATTATCATTTCTCATTAAATTAATCTCAAAATCTGAAGCGATAGAAGGATTATTTTCAAAGTTCAAAGAAATTCTAAATGAATATTTCTTTTTTTCAATAAAGAAAACCTATCAAGTATTTCAATTTTTAAATAACTTACAGTCAAATAAATGGAATTATGATAGTACTAAATTTAAAAGCCATATATATGATATTTTTTCGAAAAGTACTGATGTAAATCTGAATGAAATTAATAATGCTGAACCAAATCTAGAATATGATTTAAAAGATATTGAGGATCTTTCTCATATCTATGATTATCATTCTATCGATATCAAGTCCTATATCGGAACTAAAAAAGTTAAAACAGTGGAGCGGATCCAATCCTTATTGAAGAAAGGATTAATTTTCCCTTACATCCAATTAAAGAACTTGGGATTCCAAGAAAGTCTTTATCTCATCATCCCTGATTTAACTCAAGATTCAGTGAAAATCTTAATAAAAATATTTAGCTGGTTTAATTATGGCTTTATCCATGAAATTGAAGGGAAATATTTCATTTACGGATTTGATGAACCAATCGAGTTCACTTATGGGTTAATGATGAAGCTCTATTTTCCAAAGTGTGAGTTGAGTGAATTTAAACAACTATTTGACATGGTGTTTGAATATTTGCAAGTCAATTATTATCTCATTTTGAAAGATTTTGTAAATGGAGATACCCTCGTCAAAAACATCTATGAGGATCCCAATTTTTTTGAAAATCATCATCCATTACGAAATATTATATATGATGGGAAAGATGTGTAAATTAGGTTTTAGACAAAATCTTATAAAGCAAAAATTAAAATCTCAACGAGTTCCATCATTGTATTGAATTTTCGGAAGCATCAATTCAGATATTAATAGAGAGATCTTTGTTTCTTTTAATCTCCATCAAACTTTCATTAAGATCAAATTTCCTCGTTTCTCCAGGATAAAATTTTTTAGAGGTGTATCACGGTTTCAACTTTCATATTTAAAGAGACATTTTTTCTAAAAAAAACAGATCATAATCTTCGTTTCTAGGCTCCCAGCTCCACAATTTAAAATCCATCGAAAACTTTTTAAGTGACACTCTGTCACTTATTAGAATTATGACAATAGAGGTTTTAATTTTGGAAGACAAAAAATATCCATGTCCGAGATGTGGGAGTAGGGATGAAATTATAAATCACGATGACTTCATTGGATGCGTGAGTTGTAGTCTAGAATTTGATAAGAGCGATTTAGAGATGTTTGATAAAGAGGATGTTTTAGCGAGATCAGAAAAACAGGGAATAATAAAGGTATTGCTTCAAGAGTTTCTAAAGGATTAAGGCACTCGAACGAGAAATAGTCTTTATTCTTTCACTAGTTATATAATTTTTAGGAAAATATAAGAATTCTCGGAAACTCAGAAGAAGTTAAACTAATCTATTATACAAATAATTTTGCTTTGTCTAGTCATAAAGTTTAAAATTTGATAATTTAATAAATTGATATAAAAGCTATTAATAATCATAATATTTTCATTTGATAAAGGTGTTCATAAATCCCAGAACCAGAAGAATCGAAAACGGTTTATAATTTTAGTGAATGGACTGTTAAGCAACTGAGAGAATTTGCGAGTAAAAATAACATAAAGATGCCCACGAAAGCGAAGAAAGCTGATCTTATCAAGATCTTGGAACCGATAGCGAATCACCCCGAATTTGTTGATAGAACTCAAGATGCGATTCCTGATGAAGAATTGGAAGAAGAATTGATTGCTGGAGAGGAATATGACCCTGCTTTATCTTATAAGGATAAGTTAGAATTAAAATTTTGGCAAAAACCCCCCTTTTCAAGCCTTCTGGATCCCGAGTTGGCGAAAGACTCTAACGTCGCGTTCTATGATTTATCCTCATTAGTGGATAAATTTTTTAGTAACATGTTATCAGAAGATCTGATTAATTACAAGATATCTGGGATAGCGCTAAAAACTTCTGCGCTTTTACATCATTATAAAATATCAAGCATTATTCAAGATGAAGAGAACATACAAAAGAAGGAAGAGCTCGAATTATTCCGTGAGAAACATGGAAGATCTATACCTAAAACGTTACCTCAACCCATTCAACCTAAAATGTTAATTTCTACAAAAGAGGAATTGTTTGATGCGATGAGATCTGCCATCATTGAAACCATGCAAAATAAAGAGAAGTTAAAGAGAAGACGCATGCGTCGCGAAGAATTAAAACAAAACAAGCTCATGGTACGTTCAAAAGCTCAATTACCCAAGGAACTCTTGAAACATATAACTGGAAGGGAACATTCTGTAGAAGAATTACACGAATCTTGGTTTAATAGAATAAAGGCAAAAGTAGAATTTGATGAAAAAGAAACCTCTTTTTATGAGATCGCGAAGATTATTCTTGATGAAGAGGAAAGCGAGATTGGTCGGAGATTTGCATTTGTCAGACTTTTTTTGGCTTTAATGTTCCTATCAACAGGTAATAAATTAACTTTATCACAAAATGAAGATTTTAAAGATTTTGCAATTGGCTTAAAGAAATAACGAATAAGAAAACTGAGTTAATGTTCATGAACGATTCTGAAGAAGAAAAAAGTCTGGAAGAAGAGGACCAAATAATTCCTGAAGAGAGAGAGGAAAAAGAAACAAATAATGATGAAGACAGTGAAGAAATTAAAGAAGATGATGATAACATAAACGGCGAGGAAACATTACCAATTGTCGAGAAAGGTGAGGAAACTGACTTAATCATTCCTGAGAACGATAGCGAGACAAAATTATTAGAAAAAGAAAAGGAATTGGAAATTAGGGATATTCAAAAGAATTTAATTGAAGGTGCTCTCTATGCCGCTGGTCGACCTCTGGATGTTGAAGAGTTAGCTACGAAGTTAGAAATACCTAAAAAATTGACGGAAACTTTAGTCAATGAATTAGCTATGGAATATTTAAACCGTATAACTGCGCTAATTATTGCTCAAGTAGGAGAAAGATATCAAATGCAGCTTAGACCTGAATATACGGAAAGTATTGCAAAATTTGTTAAAGGGGGAGCAATTGCTGAGCGTTATTTACGAACATTAACAATAATCGCATTAAAACAGCCCATCCTAAAATCAGTCATCATAAAATTACGGGGTAGTGGAGCTTATGAACACATCAAGTACTTAATTGATAATGAATTTATTAATGCGGTAAAGAAGGGGAGATCTTTTGAATTGACTACAACCGATAAATACTCCGAAATGTTTGGACTGCCAAAAAACATTACAGAATTAAAGAAAGCCATGATACAACAATTAGGAGTAGATCCATCGAGCCAAATGCCTGAAGAACCCTCTGATTAAAATTACTTAAGATATTTTTGTTGAAAATATGTAATTAAACTGATTTTTATTATTTTAAAGATATGAATAAATGGATTTCTTATTAATCTCGATGATCCACTCAATCTATTAAAACATTCAACTGAAACTTGTTTAATTTTGAAATTATTCATGAAAGCAAGGATGAACATCTCTTGAGAGTAATTATAATTACCTTTTAATTCCTTTAGCAAGAATAATGCTAATTTTCTATTAAATCCTCTGTACGAGGATTGAATGTCAAATAAAAATTCAGATCTTAACAATATTCGGCTTACAAATATCGATATAACTTTATTTACTACTTCCTTTAGGATGCTTGAACTATAACTATGATAATATCTATTGCCAATGATCATGTCCGCATTATTGTTTATCAAGGGTAATATGAGGTCTGATAAATGTGTAGCTTTATATTGACCATCACCATCTAGAATCACGATAATATCAGCATTATTTTTAATTGCATGCTCTAAACCGTTCTTGAAAGTAGCTCCCAATCCTAAATTTTGGTTATTAGCCAAAACGGTCGCTCCTGCGTTTCTTGCATTCAAGATCGTATTATCGGTACTTCCATCATCAATGACAATGACAAATTTCTGCACGTTTGAATACATTGGAATACTATTAATAACAGAAGTGATTGACTTTTCCTCATTGTATGCTGGAATAAGGATGTATAATTTTTTCTTGGACATTATCATTCAATATAGACTTATCAGATACAATAATAAAACCTTTATAAAATTTTAAAAAGAATTTTTGGTGGACCTGGCGGGAGTTTCCAGCATAACCGAATTGATTAAACTTATTGAACCCGCGGCCTCTTGATTGCGAACCAATTTACCAACATGTTGAGACAACATTATTTGCGATCTGCGACTAGTCTACAGGCCCATTTTTATGATTCAAATACTAGGAAATAAAAAAGTTAGTGCCTAATAATTTTTATGTTTTAATATAACTAAAATCATTTAATATTGCGTTCGAGCGATGATATCATCTTGAGCTGTTTTTGATAATTCAGTAAATAAAACAGAATACCCCGCAATTCTCACGACCAAACCACGATATTGATCAGGGGTCTTTTGAGCATCACAAAGCATTTCTTTACTGACGATGTTAAATTGAACGTGATATCCTCCTTCTTTTTTAAAATAAGTTCTAATTAATGGCAAAAAAGTATTAGTGTTTAACGAATTTGGATGAAAAGATAAAATCACGGAATTTCCATTCGTCATTAGCTCGTTGTTTAGCTTCATCACGGAATTTAATATGGCTGTTGGTCCATTTTTATCTCTACCATTTGTTGGACCAACTCCATTGGATAAAACATCCCTGGATTTTCTACCATCTGCTGAGGCTGCGGTAAATACACCAAAAGCAATATGAAATGATGTGGTATAAAAACCAGGATTGTAGAGACCCCCCCGGAAATTTTTATGTTTTATTAGTTCCTCACAAAAAGCACGTGCTACATCTCTAACGATAGAATCAACATAATCATCATCATTACCAAATTTAGGTACTTTATTGATAAATGTTTCTCGCCACGTTTCTCCCTTCTTTCCTTGATATGTTCCTCGATAGTTCTTTATAAGCATGTTCACCATCTCTTCATAGGAAAGGAGTTTTTCCTCGAAAACCATCTTTTTTATAACCGCAAGACTATCTCCCACCGTAGCTAATCCAATTAATTGGGTGGTGGTAAAGTCGTAATAAGCACCTCCTCTCGTTATATCTAATCCACGCTCCACACAATCATCTATTGTTGCTGATAAAAAGGGTTGTGGATTTAATTCTGCTATTGCTTGATCGAGGTAATTCATAGTTTCAACCAGGGGATTTATGAAATGTTTGAGTTGTAAAATAAATTCATTCCACAAATCTTCATAAGACGTTATTGGTTTAGAATTTTCGATCCCATACTTTTTTCTGGTGAACATGTCGACTCCATTGTTCAATGTGAGTTCTAAACATTTCACTATATTTAATTCAGTTGCATTTGTACATCCAAATGTCTTACAAGGATGCGAAGGTTCCACACAACCAATAGGTGCATATTCTCGGGCATCCTCTAAGGAATATCCAAGAGCATGTAAACCAGGAATCATAACATCATCATTAAATAAGGCAATACTAGCACCATCCTTTATTGCTTCACCAGTTTTCAAAATCAATTCATCAGGTGTATTTAGATTCACCCGAACAGAGAAAGTAGGTTGTACAGTTTTTAATTTTTGATATGCTTCTAAGAAGATATAAGATAACTCGTTAGTCACATCATTTCCATCCGCGTCAATTCCCCCTATAGTTAAATTTGAAGCAATCGGAGGACCTTCAGCAGCAATAATACCTTTATGTAAGACATAATTCCATAACGTGATTAATTTAAGATAAAAACATTCTATGAAAAATTTAGCCTCTTCTCGTTTCATAATCCCTTTACTGATGTCATTAAGATAGTAGGGATACAACACTTGATCCAATCTTCCTAAACTTATAGCAAACCCTCCATCTTCTAGTCCTGCAATAATATGGGTGAATAATATCAATTGAAGAGCTTCTTTAAAGTTTTTTGGGGGCTTACTTGATATATTACGGCAAATTTCTGAGATCTCAAGGAGTTCTGCTTTTCTTTTTGAATTATATTCTTCTGATGCCATTTTTTTAGCTAAATCTGAAAACCTTAAGATATGCAGTTTAACTCCCTCTAAGATAATAATAACCGTGTTTAGAAATGCTAATTTATCTTTATCATCCTTGAAATCTTCCATTTTTTGTTTAGTTTTTGAAAGTAAACCATCAAATCCTCCTTCCAGTACATTTGGATGTCCTGGAAAGAAATGACCTACTCCATTCGTAATATGAGTATCGACAACATATAGTAGATTGAGCATGAGTTCAGTTAATTCGGGATTTAAATAAGAATTAAATCTTGATTTTACAGTCTCTTCCTCATTTTTCCAGTAGGGGATAATCACATCTCTCAATAATTTTTTATCATCCTCTGAAAGCATGAAACTTTGGACTTCACGAGTACTGTATAGCTCGAGATCCAATTCAAGCGTGTCAATTCTCACTTCGGGATATAATGGCGTTCCAACTAACTTAGTTGTACGGGTACCAACAAGAAATTCATCATCCCATATCTTAATTGACATGCTTTTCAAGAAATAGCTCATTGCTTTCGCAAATCTCAAAGAGGATGGTTCTCCTCTCGTTTTTTGATAAGATTCAGTAAATAGTTTAGCTCTTTCCACACAGATTTCATGTGGTTGATTGATAATTTTAATTCTCATTTTTTCAATACGTTCTTCATAATCGGAAAAGGTAATTGCCTCTAACTGCATGCTAAATCACGGAGTAGAATTTAATTGAGAGTGATTAATCGGTTAACGAAATTATAGTATTACTGCTTATAAAAATTTTGAGTATAAAATCAAAATTCACTCAGAAATTGCCGAAAACAATATCGAAGCCGTTTTCTTATCTTTAAACCTTTTGATAGCTAAGTCAAGATAATCTTTATTATTATCAATTCCTATAAATCTCCTTCCGAGAGCATGGCAGACAATACCAGTTGATCCTGATCCAACAAAAGGATCTAAAACTAGGTCATTTTCATTTGATGATGCTGTTATAATTCGATTTAATAATTCCAAGGGTTTCTGTGTAGGATGTTTTCCATGCTCTTTTTCAGATTTTGAGAGTAAAGGAATTGACCAAACACTCCGCATCTGCTTATCAGTGTTCTTTAATTTATCTTTAGGATTATTCCACATTTTCATTTTCTCATAATTGAAAGTATGATTTGAATTATTTGATTTCCTTGCCCATAAAACGATTTCATGACTATGCGTAAAGTATTTACATGATAAATTAGGAGGAGCATTAGGTTTATACCATATAATATCATTTATGATCTCATAGCCATTTTGTTCCAATAAAAAACCAATCTTATAAATTATATGTAAGGTTCCAGAGATCCAAATGCTTCCATCTTTTTTTAATACCCTTTTACCGGCTTTTAACCAAGTATCAATGAATTTCAAATCTTCTTCAAATCCTTGCGATTTATCCCATTTTCCCTTATTTACAGACACCATTTTTCCTGATTGACACGTAATTCCATCGTTGGAAAGGAAGTAAGGAGGATCTGCGAAGATCAAATCAAAAGATTCTTTATTAAATTGGTTTAAGATTTCAACAGCATCTCCGAGGAATAATTCAAAATCTTTTACTTTAAAATAAGGGTTTATCATCAGCATCCTTTCTTAATAAGATATAATACCTTTATTTTATTAAGTTTAAAGTTTTAAATTATCAAATTTTTATTATTAATAGTATTATTTCATAGAAACATAAA
>Ga0307442_1001241_pt1 | contig 12699 bp, 9 predicted proteins | sample SalMarWE160430MG_FD_202143 | JGI IMG/M metagenome (GOLD analysis project Ga0307442, IMG submission 202143) | Salt marsh sediment microbial communities from the Plum Island Ecosystem LTER, Massachusetts, United States - WE1604-30 | ecosystem: Environmental > Aquatic > Marine > Intertidal zone >... | reverse complement strand
TGTCCACGGGCCCTAACTCGGCTTCCGATCCGCGCGGCCGGTGATCATCAGCGCGAAGGCGTAAGCGATCGCGACCTCTTTCAACCGCTCGAACCGGCCGGACGCGCCGCCATGCCCCGCCTCCATATTGGTGCGGAGCAGAAGGAGATTGCTGTCGGTCTTCATGGCGCGCAGCTTCGCGACCCATTTCGCCGGCTCCCAATAGGTGACGCGCGGATCGGTGAGCCCGGCGAGCGCGAGAATATGCGGATAGCCTTGCGCCTTCACATTGTCATAGGGCGAATAGGCGGCGATGGTCCCATAATCCTCGCGGCTGGTGACGGGATTGCCCCATTCGGGCCATTCGGGCGGGGTGAGCGGCAGCGTATCGTCGAGCATGGTCGCCAGCACATCGACGAAAGGCACCTCGGCAACGATACCCTTGAACAGCTCCGGCGCCATATTGGCGACGGCGCCCATCAGCATGCCGCCGGCCGAGCCGCCATGCGCGACGATATTGCCGGGCGTGGTAATGCCGCTTTCCGCCAGATAGCGCCCGGCGGCGATGAAATCGGTGAAGCTGTTCACCTTCTGCTTCCGGCGTCCGGTGCGATACCAGCCATAGCCCTTGTCCTTGCCGCCGCGAATGTGAGCGATGGCGTATATGAAGCCGCGATCGACCAGGCTGAGCCGGTTGGTGGAGAACGAGGCGGGCATTGCGATGCCATAGGCGCCGTAGCCGTAAAGCAGAACCGGCGCCGAGCCGTCGAGCGGTGTCGTGCGGCGGTAGAGCAGGGAGATCGGCACCGTTTCGCCGTCCGGCGCGGGGGCGAAGACGCGGCGGGTCACGTAATCCGCCGGGTCATGGCCGCTCGGCACCTCCTGCGTCTTGCGCAGCACGCGCTCCCGCGTCGCCATGTCATAGTCGTAGACCTGCGCCGGCGTCGTCATCGATGAGTAGTTGAAGCGGAGCTGATTGGTCGCGAACTCATAGCCGGGGATGGCGCCGAGCGAATAGGCCTCTTCATCGAAGGCGATGCTGTGCTCCTCTCCATCCGCCCAGCGGCGGATGACGATGCGGGGCAGGCCGTGCTCGCGTTCCAGCCGAACCAGAAAATCGCGGAAGACGACGACATCGAGGATCAGCCGTCCGGGACGCTGCGCCTCGATTTCCCGCCAGCCCTCTCGCCCGGCGCCGATGTCCGCTTCCATGATCCGGAAGTCTTCCGCTTCGCCCGAATTGGTGAGGATGATCAGCCGGCCGTCGCGATGTTCGACCGAATATTCGTGGCCCGGCTCGCGTGCAGCGGTCAGCAGCGGCTCGGCCTCGATCCCGTCGGCCGGGATCAGGCGCACTTCCGAGGTCTGATGGTCGCCGGTATGGATCACGATGTACCGGCGGTCGGACGTCTCATCGACCCCGACGTAGAAGCCGGAATCGGGTTCGTCATAGACGAGCACGTCCTCGCTCGCATCGCTCCCGACCCGATGGCGGTAGACCTGACGCGGGCGATGATTGTCATCGAGCCTGGTATAGAAGATCCATTGATTGTCGGCGCTCCAGACGGCCCCGCCGGTGGTCTCCGGCACGCTGTCGGGAAGATCCTCGCCCGTTGCCGGATCGCGAAGCTTCAGCGTGTAGAATTCCGAGCCCTTGTCGTCGAAGCCATAGGCCAGCAAGCGATGATCATGGCTGTGCGAGGCGCCGCCAAGCTGAAAATAGGCAAGCCCCTCGGCCAGCCTGTTGCCGTCGAGCAGGATCTGGCGGTGGCCGCCGTCTCTCGGCTCGCGGCAGAACAGGGGATGCTGTCCGCCCGTCACATAGCTGACGAAATAGGCCCAGGGGCCGTCCGGCGCCGGCACGGTCGAATCATCTTCCTTGATCCGCGCCTTCATCTCCTGAAAGAGCGTTTCCTGCAGCGCCTTGGTCTTCGAAAGCATCGCCTCGGTATAGGCGTTCTCGGCCAGGAGATGATCGCGAATGTCCGGAGCCAGCACGGAAGGATCACGCATCACCTCCTGCCAGTTCTCGGCGCGCAGCCAGGCATAGCTGTCGGTCCGTTCGATGCCGTGATGCGTGTTTGTCGCCGGGCGCTGCGCGGCGATCGGGGCGGGGCGCTCATTCGTCGAGTTGTCTGTCATCGCTCAGCCAGTTCGGAAAATGGGGATGTCGCGCCGATCGGCGTTCACCGGGCGCAAGGCGTGCCGACACATAAGCGCGGGACATCCCCGGAGGCAAGCGGGGCTTACTCTTTCGGGTCGAATTCGAGCGCGACGCCGTTGATGCAGTAGCGCAGTCCGGTCGGGTCGGGCCCATCGGGAAAGACGTGGCCGAGATGGGCATCGCATTTGGCGCAGCGGACCTCCGTGCGGCGCATGAAGAAGGCGCGGTCATCATGCTCGCTGACACCGGCGCCGTCCGCAGGCTGGGTGAAGCTCGGCCAGCCGGTGCCCGATTCGAACTTGGCGTCGGAGGAAAAGAGCGGCGCGCCGCAACAGACGCAGTGGAACATCCCCTCCCGCTTCTCCGCATTGAGGGGGCTTGTATAAGCGCGCTCGGTGCCGTGCTTGCGCGTCACCTTATAGGCTTCGGGGGAAAGCTGGGCTCTCCACTCGGTATCGCTCTTGCTGACTTTCTTGGTCTCCATGGGACAACTCCTTGGCATGGGCCGGCTGGTTCCCCTGAGATTGGTGAGAAACGAGCGCTTTGGAAGAGCTTGCCAGTAACGCCTTGGCTCTCACAGGATAAAATTCCCGTCATTTCGCGGATCCCAGTCGCGGGCGTTTTGCCGGACGTATATTGACGCTCTCCGCAGTCCCGGCAGGCGCGTCTTCATGGGTTACATGCCGGTTTCGGCATCGCCCGGCTGCGTTGGTTAAGTCAATCGCCTCATGTGAGGTCGTCTCAATGCCGCCATTCTCCGGTTACATGAAATGGCGGGCGGTGTTTCTGACGCTTTTGTTTGGGTTGTGGAGCCCAACTGTTTTTCACCTGGCGCATTCAGTTGCGTATATTCACAGGGCGATTGGCCGTTATTGGCAAGCTGCGTCAGAAAATCGCATGGTTTTCTTATTTTGTTAGTCCATTTACACACGGATTGATGTGGTCCTCTGGCTGAGGAGGCAAGACTGCGCCGGAATCCTGTGGACAGTTGCGGATCGCGAGACCGTTAATCCTATAAGGTCGATTCGATCGCCAATTTGTTTGATTCCAGTAACCGGCTCGGGACTATGTTCTGTGTTGCGTAAATTTTGAAGGAAAAAATTTACAGAACAAGTGCGATCTGTACATGAATCCTAAACGTCGTGGCAAAAATATCGACAAAACATCACCAACCAGCGGGACGTTATCAACTCAGCTCTCAAAAATCCTAGGTCTTTCGTATCATCTTATGAGTTCTGCTTGAATGTAAGGCTTTTTTGAATATTATGTTTGCAGAAGTTAGTCAGGTCCACTGGAGCTAAATCAGAAATATGGTAACCAATCCAGACGGATCGCTATCTTCATCTTTTCGCGTAGAGAATACGGCTCCGGACCGAACCCCAGACTCCTCCGGAACTGTTTGAAAGAAATCAACGATGTCCGTAAAGGACGGTGGGAGACCGCACATGATGGATATGAAATCGGATAACAATGAGCTGGTGGAACTAACGACCACCATCGTTTCGGCCTATGTCAGCAACAATACTGTCGTTGCCGGCGATCTTCCGAACATCATCAACGATGTGCACGATGCCTTATCGCGCGCCTCTGTAAATGCCACGCAGCCGCCGGCCGAAGAGCTGAAGCCGGCCGTTCCGATCAAGCGTTCCGTGACGCCGGAATACATCATCTGCCTGGAAGACGGCAAGAAGTTCAAGTCGCTGAAACGGCACCTGCGCACCCATTACAATATGTCGCCGGAGGAATACCGGGAGAAGTGGGGCCTGCCGCACGACTATCCTATGGTCGCGCCGAACTATGCCGCAGCGCGTTCCGCCCTCGCAAAGAAGATGGGCCTCGGACAGCGCCGCAAGTAGTCCGCAAGGAAGCACCGAAATGGAAAAGCCTCCGTCCTCGGCGGAGGCTTTTTGCATGTCTAGCGCAACGCGCGTCCATCCCCGCCTTCGCGGGGACATGCTTGGACGCGCGTTGCGCTAACTTATCGATCTACGCCGCGGCGGCAGCCTGGTAGGGTTTCGCAAAGCCCGAACGGATGAAGCGCGCCATCTCCTGGGCGATATCGGTCACGCCGCTCTTCGGCAGCCGCAGATTGATATAGAACGTCGGAAGCGGCGGCAGCCCTTCCGCTGCGCCCAGGACCTGCAGGTTGTTAGGCACCGTCAAGGTCAGCATCGGCGCGACGGCGAGGTCGGCGGCCAGGGTCGCGCAATAGGGAGCGAAGTCGCCCGTCTCGCAGGTCAGGTGCCAGTCGAGCCCGGCTTTGCCGAGCGCCTCGATGGTCGGCGGGCGGAACGAGCACCTGGCGTTGCCGAATGTGACCGGCAATGGCCGGCGCTTGTGAGCCTCCCCGTCCTTTGCACCCGCCCATACGAGCTGATCGGGCAGAAGCAGCTCGCCTTGCTCGCCTGCCGTCCGCTCGGTGGTGAGCGTCAGGTCGATCTCGTTTTCCTCCAGCATGCGCAGGAGGTTATTTGACGACTGGCACACCAGCGTCACGCGGACACGCGGCCAATGCTGATTGAAGCTTCTCAGGATCGGCGGAATGAAGGGGGTGATGATGTCGTGCGGGATGCCAAGCCGGACTTCGCCCTGGAAATCCGGTGACGTCATCATACCCCAGACCTCGTCGTTCATAGCCAGCATGCGCTGGGCGTAAGCGACAAGCCGTTCGCCGCAGGGCGTCAGCACAGGACGCCGGCTGTCCCGGCAAAAAAGCTGCGTATCGAACGTCTCTTCGAGACGGCGGATCTGCTGGCTCACCGCCGCCTGGGTGAGGTTCAGCGCGCGCGCCGCGCTCGTCATGCCGCCTGTTTCGGCGACCGCGACGAGGGCGCGTAAAAGGCTTAGATCAACGGTCCGGCGCATCTGTCGTCTCCATAACGAACTCTAATGGATAATATCATAAACATTCGTTTCACTAATGCAAGGGGCTGCAGTAAATAGAGGGTGCGCGCGCATTCGACCACGCACGATTGGAAAGGCAAGACAATGTTGATGAAGCCAGATCAATTCGCGTTGGGCATGAAGACGCTCAACGGGGACGCGCGCACGCAGCCGAATTTCCTGACGCGCCTGACTTGCAGACTGGAGGCCTATGCCGAGCATCGGCGCCAGCGGCAGGCCCTGCGATCCCTTGACGACCATTTGCTCAAGGACATCGGCATCGGGCGCGCCGAGGCGGAGCAGGTCGCCGCCAAGCCGTTCGACTGGAGCGACGCGTCTGCCAAGACGATCCGCTAGATTATGAGCAGCAAAGCAAGACACCGCGGGCGAATCGTCGAGTTTCGCCCGCGGCCCGTTCAGACAGAGATGTCGTAAGCCGCAAGGGCCGCCATATTGACCAGGTCGCTGTCCGTCGCCCCCAGCGAGACGATCTGGACAGGTTTCGACATCCCCACAAGAAGCGGACCGATCACCGTTCCGCCTCCCAATTCCTGAAGCATCTTTGTCGAGATGCTGGCGGAGTGAAATGCCGGCATTACGAGCACATTCGCCGTGTCGGACAGGCGGCAGAACGGGTAGAGCTTCATTGCATCGCGGCTGAGAGCGACATCGGCGCCCATCTCGCCGTCATATTCGAAATCGACGCGGCGGCGATCGAGCAGCCGCACCGCCTCGGCCACACGCTCCGAGCGCTCACCGCGCGGATGGCCGAAGGTCGAATAGGCGAGCATGGCGACGCGGGGATCGAAGCCCAGACGCTGAGCGACCCGCGCAGCGGCGACCGCAATATCGGCGAGCTGTTCGGCATCCGGCATATCGTGGACCGAAGTATCGGCCACCAGCACGCTCCGCCCGCGCGAAATCACCAGCGAGACGCCGATCACGGTATGCGACGGTTTCGGATCGAGCGCATGGCTGATATCGGCGAAGGCGGTCGACCAGTTCCGGGTCGTGCCGGTCACGATCGCATCGGCATGGCCGCAGGCCACCATGCAGGCGGCGAAGATGTTGCGGTCCGTATTGACCATGCGCTGACAGTCGCGGAACAGATAGCCCTTGCGCTGCAGGCGCGCATAGAGAAATTCGGCATATTCCCGATTATGGGGCGACAGCCGCGCATTCTGCATTTCGATTGCGTCGCGGTGACTGAGACCGCAGGCACTGAACGCCTCTTTGATCTGATCGTCATGACCGACGAGAATCGGCGTGCCGAGGCCCGCATTGTAAAAGGCGTTGGCCGCGCGAACCACCTGTTGCTCCTCGCCCTCGGCAAACACGACCCGTTTCGGGTTCTGCCGGACCTGGGCGAAGATCGAATGCAGAAAGGAGGCGGCGGGATCGAGCCGTCCATCCAGCCTTGCGCGGTAGGCGTCCATATCGACGATCGGACGGCGTGCGACACCGGAATCCATCGCCGCCTTGGCCACGGCCGCCGGAACCCGGCTGATCAGGCGCGGATCGAAGGGCGCCGGGATAATGTAATCCGGACCGTAGCGCAGCCGGCGGCCCTGATAGGCGGCGGCAACCTTGTCCGGTACGTCCTCGCGTGCGAGCGCGGCAAGCGCCTCGGCCGCCGCCATCTTCATATGGTCGTTGATGGTCGAGGCCTGGACGTCGAGCGCCCCCCGGAAGATGTAGGGGAAGCCGAGCACATTGTTGATCTGGTTCGGGTAATCCGACCGGCCCGTCGCCATGATCGCGTCGTCGCGAACCTCGGCGACCTCTTCCGGCGTGATCTCCGGATCGGGATTGGCCATGGCGAAAATGATCGGATTCTCGGCCATGCTGGCGACCATCTCGCGCGTCAGGGCGCCCGCGACCGAGAGGCCGAAGACCACATCGGCCCCTTCGACCGCTTCGGCAAGCGTGCGCGCCGGCGTATCGACCGCGTGGGCCGACTTCCACTGGTTCATGCCCTTTTCGCGGCCCTTATAGATTACGCCGCGAGAGTCGCACAGGATCGCGTTTTCGGACGGAAGGCCCATCGCTTTGATGAGCTCGAGGCAGGCAATGCCGGCCGAGCCCGCGCCATTGCAGACGAATTTGACGTCTTTGAGCTCGCGGCCGGTCAGATCGAGGGCGTTGATGAGCCCGGCAATGGCGATGATCGCCGTCCCGTGCTGATCATCGTGAAAAACGGGGATGTCCATCAGCTCGCGCAATTGCTGCTCGATGATGAAGCAGTCCGGCGCCTTGATGTCCTCCAGATTGATGCCGCCGAAAGACGGACCGAGATAGCGCACGGAATTGACGAAGGCGTCGACGTCTTCCGTGCCGATCTCCAGGTCGATCGAATCGACATCGGCGAAGCGCTTGAACAGAACCGCCTTGCCTTCCATCACCGGCTTTGAGGCCAGCGCGCCGAGATTGCCAAGGCCGAGGATCGCCGTGCCGTTCGAGATCACAGCGACGAGGTTGCCTTTGACGGTATAGTCATAGGCCAGGCTCGGCGTCTTGGCGATTTCCTCGACCGGGACGGCCACGCCGGGAGAATAGGCAAGGCTCAGATCGCGCTGTGTCGCGACCGGCTTGGTCGGCGCGATCTCAAGTTTGCCAGGCCTGCCACCCATCTGGTGGAACTGGAGCGCGTCCTGGCGCGTGAAGGCCGCATCGGCTGACTTGGACATTCTCGTGCATTTCCTCGTCTCCGAAACCTGCGTTTCGGTAGAAGACTCGTTTTGGTCCGGAATTCTTGCGAGTGCCGGCTCAGGTATATTGAGGGCCATGGTGGTGATCTTGGATGTTTCCTCGGAGCGCTAACGCTCCTTATTGCACTGCTTTTTGCGAAGGGCAGAAAATAGCCCTCCCGCGATAAGGAAACAAGCGGTGCATTTCCTGACCTGAAGACTTTCCAGTCCCGCTTTGCCCGCGTTATGCCTTTCTGGACGCATCTGTGTGCCATTTGCATCAGCTTAAGGGGGATGGGGGTCTATGAGCAAACACGCAAAAGCGCGTGTAATATCTGAAAAAAGCGGAACCGCTCTTCACGCCCGGAAAGCCTCTGCGGAGGGCGTCGAAGACGGCCCCGCCATTGCCACCATGACGCCGATGATGGCGCAATATGCGCGAATCAAGGCGGCGAATCCGGATTGCCTGCTCTTTTATCGCATGGGCGACTTCTTCGAATTGTTCTTCGAAGACGCCGTCGAGGCCGCGCGCGCGCTCGGCATTCAGCTCACCAAGCGCGGCAAGCATCAGGGCGACGACATTCCGATGTGCGGCGTGCCGGTGGTGCGCGCCGATGAATATCTGCAGAAGCTGATTGCGGCCGGGTTCCGGGTCGCGATCTGCGAGCAGCTCGAAGACCCGGCCGAGGCGAAGAAGCGCGGGGCGAAATCGGTCGTCAGGCGCGACGTCATCCGGCTGGTGACGCCCGGAACGATCACAGAGGAGACCCTGCTCGATGCCGGTGCCCATAGTTTCCTGACCGCGCTTTTCGAGGTGAAGGAGGGAGACCGGCGAACCGGCTTCGCACTCGCCTCGGCCGATATTTCCACCGGCGAATGCCTGATCGGTGAATGCGCGCCCTCCGATCTGCCGGGCGAGCTGGCCCGCCTGTCGCCGCGCGAGGTTCTCATCGGCGATGGCGTCTCCGGCGACAAGGCGCTTCGCTCCGCGCTCGATCAGGCCGGCGCGGCGATTACGCCGGTTCCCGACATTTATTTCAGCGCTGCGGCAGGCGAGACGGCTCTCAAGAAGGAGCTGGGCGTCGCCGCGCTCGATGCGTTCGGCTCTTTCAGCAAGGCCGAGTTCGGCGCGGCAGGCGCGCTCCTCAAATATATCGAGATCACCCAGATCGGACAGAAGCCCGTCCTGCGGCCGCCGCGGCGGTCCGGGGGCGGCGCGTTTCTCATTATCGACGCCGCAACGCGCCTCAATCTGGAGTTGACCCGGTCCCTCGCCGGCGGCAAACAAGGCACCCTGCTCGCCGCCATCGACCGGACGGTGACGAGTGCGGGCAGCCGGGAGCTTGCCGCCCGGCTCGCCAGTCCGCTCACCGACTGCAAAGCGGTCGATGCGCGGCTCGACGCCGTCGCTTTTCTCAAGGACCGGCAGATGTTGCGGGCGAAGCTTCGCGACTGCCTGAAAGGCGCCCCCGATATTGCGCGCGCCCTATCGCGGCTGTCGCTGGAACGCGGGTCTCCGCGCGATCTCGGCGGAGTTCGGGACGGGCTGAATTGCGCCGTGGAAATCGCGCGGTTGCTTTCCGAACCGCTGGCGGCGGACGGCGCGCCCGCCGAGATCTCCGCGATTTCGGCGCGGATCGTTGCCGAGGACGGCGGACTTCGCGGAGAGTTGGGCCGGGCGCTCGCCGATGAACTGCCGCATCTGAAACGTGATGGCAGCTTCATCCGCGCCGGCTTCAGTGCCGATCTCGACGAGAACCGGCAGCTTCGCGACGACAGCCGCGGCATGATCGCCCGGCTTCAGGCGCGCTATGCGAAGGAAACCGGCATCAAGACGCTGAAGGTCCGGCACAACAATATTCTGGGCTATTTCATCGAGGTGACCGCCGCCAATGCCGGGCCGCTGCAATCGCCGCCCCTCGGCGATGTCTTCCGGCACCGCCAGACGCTCGCCAATCAGGTGCGCTTCACCAGCGAGGAGCTGGCAAGCGCCGAGGCGCGGATTACCGGCGCCGCCGACCGGACGCTGGCGATCGAGCTTCAGATTTTCGCCGATCTGCGCGCACTCGTTCTTGCTCACGAACGCGCACTGACCGATTGCGCCGCCGCGCTCGCCGCGCTCGATTGCTATTGCGCCCTGGCCGAGCTTGCCGAAGAGCAGAGCTATTGCCGTCCGGTCGTCGACAATTCGACGGCCTTCGCGATCGAGGCGGGCCGCCACCCGGTCGTCGAGCAGGCGCTCGCCAAATCGCGCTCCGGCCCGTTCATCGCCAATGGCTGCGATCTCACCCGCAACCGGCTCTGGCTCGTGACCGGGCCGAACATGGCGGGCAAGTCCACCTTCCTCCGCCAGAACGCGCTGATCGCCATCCTGGCGCAGATGGGCAGCTTCGTCCCCGCCGCCTCGGCGCATCTCGGTGTCGCCGACCGCCTGTTCAGCCGCGTCGGCGCATCGGATGATCTGGCGCGCGGGCGCTCGACATTCATGGTCGAGATGGTCGAGACGGCGGCGATCCTCAATCAGGCGACGGAGCGCTCGCTCGTCATCCTCGATGAGATCGGACGCGGCACGGCTACCTTCGACGGCCTGTCGATCGCCTGGGCAACGGTCGAGCACCTGCACGACGCCAATCGCTGCCGCGCGCTGTTCGCCACCCATTATCACGAGCTGACCGCGATGGCGGAGAAGCTGGACGCGGCCACCAATGTCACGGTCGCCGTCAAGGAGTGGCGCGACAGCATCGTTTTCCTGCATGAGGTGATCGCCGGCGCGGCGGATCGCTCCTACGGCATCCAGGTCGCCAAGCTTGCCGGCCTGCCGAAGACTGTCATCGCCCGCGCAGATCAGGTCTTGATGCAGCTTGAGAAGACGCAAGGGCGGCCAAGCGTCAACATCGTCGACGACCTCCCCCTTTTCGCCGCGGTCGCGCCGCCTTCATCTGCAAACGGATCGGAGGCGCCGTGCGACGGCCTCGCCGAGGCGCTCGCCGCCATCGACCCCGATAGTATGAGCCCGCGTGAGGCGCTCGATGCGCTCTACCGGCTCAAGGCGATGCATGACGGGCATCTTGCCGATTGAATGCCGGGATTTCCGTCAAGCACGGCCTGCATTGAAGCGGGATCATGTTTGATGGAAACTGACGTCGCCCCGGACGGAGCGAAGCGGAGGTCCGGGGACCATTGGCCTATCCGCGAAGTCAATGCGTGGCTGATAGCGAATTGGGCGCCGGACCAGGTCCGGCGCGACGAATAAGCATTTCGGACAGTTCCGTCATAGCTGATTCCGCAGTAGCGCCAGAGGATTGCGGGCTCAGGATTTCTTTCTGATCGGCTTACCGTAAAGCTCGAGCCGGTGGCGCACCAGCTCATAGCCGAGGTCGCGGGCGACGCGTTCCTGAAGCTTCTCGATTTCCTCGTTCTTAAATTCGATGACCTGGCCGCTTTCGGTGTCGATCAGGTGATCATGATGGTCGCTCTTGACCCGCTCATAGCGCGCCCGGCCGCTATCGCCGAAATCATGCCGGTCGATGATGCCTTCATTCTCGAGCAGACGCACCGTCCGATAGACGGTCGAAAGCGAGATGCGGCTGTCCACCTTATGCGCGCGGCGGTGAACCTCCTCGACATCGGGGTGATCGGTGGCCGCCGAGAGCACGCGCGCGATCACGCTGCGCTGCGTGGTCATGCGCAGTCCGCGTTCCGCACAGAGGGCTTCGATTTTGGATAAGGCCTGCTTTGGATCTGTCATGTCGTCTTCCGACGTCAAGGGCTAGTGGTTCGACTGAAACATTTGCATCCCCGTGCAGCCTGTTCATTTGCAAATGTTTCAGTCATAAGAACCACTAGCTAACTATAGGTTTCTAGTGGAGCTTTTGAATTTGACATTTGAGAACGAGCCTAGCCGCAACCGGAACTCAAATGTCAAATTCGCTCCACTAGCCTCCAGCCGGACGTTATTTCGCTTGCATGCGTGGGTCCAGGCAAGCGCGCCTCCGCGGCAACCAACAACAGTTTACACCGATTCTCAAGCGCTGCCCTTGCGAACGCCGTCCGGCAAACTGGTCAGCGCAAAGGCAGCCGCATGATAAGCGCGTCCTGCACTCCGCTCGGCGTCCGGGAATAGCCGCGCCTTCTTCCGACGACGGAGAAACCGAATTGCTCATAAAGCGTCCGCGCCCGATAGTTCTCGGCGTTTGCCTCAAGGATGAGCGTCTCGATGCCGCGCGCGGCGAGATCGTTGCAAAGCCGCGTCAGTAGCGCCCAGGCAACGCCGTGCCGCCGCAGATCGGGCGTCACGCAAAGGGTGAGGATCTCGCTTTCCTCGGCCGCGACGCTGACGGTGATGAAACCGTAGAGCTGGCCGTCGAGCCGTGCCGTGACGCCGGAATAGGGGCCAGCCTTTGCGAAGCGCCGGAAGTCCTCCGCATTTCAGGGCGGCTTGAAGCAACGCGCATGGAGCGCGGCGGCCTCTTCCGCATCCCTCTCCGAAAAGGGGGCGAGCTCCAGATCGCTAGGACTGTGCTCGGACAACGCTTTTATCCGTTTGCGGCTTTGCATCCGGCGGGCGCAGGTAAAGCGGGGCAGGCGGGCGGTCTGCCGGGACTCTGCTGGCGGCAAGAATGGCGAGATCGGCGGCCTCGGGCAAGAGATCAGTGAGGGCAGGGCTCAATCGGCGGCCGCGGTCCCTAGCCGCCTCGGCAACGGCCGCAGCGCCGCTGCCGACGATCAGTCTCATTTCCGCCGGCAGGGCAGCCAGTGTCTGCGAAAGGGTGAGAAGCTGCGCTTCGCCGATCGCCTCTCCGCCGGCATCGAATGGCTGAACGTAAAGCTCGCCGCGCCGCGCATCGTGCAAAACGGCAAATCCGCCGGCGCGCGTCTCAGCCTCGGTCCGGCGAACGCAGCCGCGCGCCATCACCTCCAGGCTCGTCGCTCCGACCAGCGGCACCTTGGCCGCGAGCGCTATGCCCCTTGCCGCCGCAACGCCGG
>Ga0307442_1001240_pt1 | contig 12701 bp, 15 predicted proteins | sample SalMarWE160430MG_FD_202143 | JGI IMG/M metagenome (GOLD analysis project Ga0307442, IMG submission 202143) | Salt marsh sediment microbial communities from the Plum Island Ecosystem LTER, Massachusetts, United States - WE1604-30 | ecosystem: Environmental > Aquatic > Marine > Intertidal zone >... | reverse complement strand
ACGGCCACAGGGGCCAATGTCGGGATCCGGCGCGGCCTACCGCATCTCTTTGGTGTCGCGTTCGGCTTTGCGTTCATGCTTGCGCTCTTGACGGTGACGATCGCCGCGGCGCTCGCCGACAGCCCGCGCGCGCTTTTCGTGCTGCGCGTCGCCGGCGTCGCCGTGCTCCTCTGGCTCTCGTGGAAGATCGCAACCGCGGGCCGGAACAAGGCGACCGCGCGCGAACGCCCGGTCGGATTCTTCGACGCCGTGCTCTTCCAATGGGTCAACCCGAAGGCTTGGCTGATCTGCGCCGGGGCCGTGAGCTTCATTCAGCCGGACGGGCCGCCCGCGATCGTGCAGGCGGGTGTCTTCGGCGCGATCGAGGTCGTCTTCGGCGCGCCGTGCATGCTGCTGTGGCTCGGCTTCGGCGCGGCGATGCAACATCTGCTTCGCACCGACCGCGCGCTTCGCATCTTCAATGTCGCGATGGGCGTGCTGCTCGCGGCGACCGTGCCGCTGCTCTTCTAAGGGGCTGGCTTATTTCGAGGCAAAGCTCGGCGCAGACGGAAGGCTGGCGGAAAGAAGCTTCGGATCCTGCACCAGATAGTATTCCGCCGTCGGCGTCGGATCCGTGATCGTCACGCGGAAAGCGGCCGTCGCATCTGGATCGACATGGCCGTCCTGGAACTCGATGCGGTCGTAGGGCTCGAACATGCGCTCGTTCTTCGAGAAGGTATCGGAGGTGACGTCGGGCGGCTTGGCCGCGAACTGCTTGAAGGAGAGTCCGTCGCCGTAGTTGCTCGGCTTGCCGAGCACCTCCTGAAGCTCCAGCTCGAACCCCGCCCATACGCGCCGCGAGCGATTTACCACTTCCTTCACCAGCGTCAGCTCCGACGTCGCGATGGTGCCGCGCACCGGGGAGCGGTCGCGATTGCGGATGACGAGCGTGACCGGCGCGACCTCGAGCAGCTCTTCCCTGACCACGATCGGATCGTCCGGCGTGCCTGTGCCAGAGGCGGAGAGCAGCCGGAACCCGCCGAGCTCGTCGGAAAACGTGTAGCCACCGGCAGAGGCTTCGGCGGCTTTGGCCGTCGCGACACCGGTGGCCGCTAGCGCCAGCATGGCAGTCGCGGTAGACGCGAAGAACAGAACGGCGGACGAGGCCTCGGGCATTCCTCACCTTTCGCGTGAGCCTGCCCGACGCCCGTCACTTGGACAAGCTATCCGTGCGGACAACACTCCGTGTGGCGTCAGCCCTTCCGTTCGGTCTTCGGATAGGGCGTCCCGTCCCGGTGCAGATAGTCCCCGCCCTTCGCCTGCATGTCGATGTCGGAATAGTGCGCCACCTCGCCCGGCCGCCGGCTGCCCACTTCGAGGATCAGCGCATCCTCCTGAGACCGGTTCTGCAGACAATGGCCGTCCGTATCGCCGGCCTTGAAGCCGGCGCAGTCGCCTGCCTTCAGCGTCTCCTCGTCGGCATCGGTGACGAGCACGACTTCACCCTCGACGACGAAGACGAACTCGTCCTCAAGCGTGTGCCAATGCCGCTGGCTCGACCAGGCACCCGGCGGCAGCCGGCAAAAGTTGACGCCGAACTGATCGAGACCGGCAGCATCGCCGAGCCTGATGCGGTGGCGCTTGCGGCAGGGCTCGTCGAAGGGCGCCGGATAGAGCGTGCCGCGCGTCGACGGCGCGGTCTTCAGATCGATCTTCTTCATCGCCTCTCCTCAATCCGCCATCGTCTCGATCGCCGCGAAGCCTTCGGCGCCCTCGTCCGCGAACGGCGTCGTCACCTCAACGAAGGTATCGGGATAGAAGCCGTTGAAGTGCGTGCGCAAGCCGAGGCTGTAAGCACCGATATGGCCGATCTCGATCCAGTCGCCGGTGTCGACCGTCTCCGGCAGCCAGAACGGCCGCGACAGGATGTCGACAGAATCGCAAGTCGCACCGCAGACGCGGAACGCGACGAGCTCATCGGCTTTGCCGCTGCGCCTACGCCGCGCCGGATCGAGGATCAGCCGCGCCGGCAGCGTGATCTTGCCGGTCCAGGAATCGGAGAGCGAGCCCCAGATGCCGTCGTTGATGTAAAGGCGCCTACCCTTCTTCAGGAGCACGCGCACGATGACGGAAAGCGAGCGCGCAACGATGACACGGCCGGGCTCGGCGATGAGCGGCATGTCGAAGAAGCCCCATTCCTCGATCGCCTCGCGGATATCGGTCATGAGGTCGGGAAGGCGCGGAAGCGCCGGAGCGGCGCGACGTGGATCGTGTCCATAGCGCGCCGGGAAGCCGCCGCCGATATCGAGGCCGGCGAGCGTCACGCCGGCGCGGTTCCGCACCCAGTCGGCCGAGGCGAGCGCGCGCTGGTAGACCTCGGGGTCCTCGATCTGGCTGCCGACGTGGAAACAAAGACCCGAGCGAAAGCCGATGCGATCGATGCGCTGAAGCAGCTCGACGGCATGCGAGGGCGCCGCGCCGAATTTCCGCGACAGCTCGTAAGCCGCGGAGCCTTTGGTGCGAAGCCGCACGAAGAGGGTAATGTCCGCCGGGTCGAGGTCGAGCGCGCGCACGACGCGGAGGAGCTTGGCGATCTCGTCCTCGTGGTCGAGCGCAAGGACGCGAATGCCGTAGCCCTCGAGCGCCAGCCTGATGTCGCTCTGCGCCTTGACCGGATGCATGTAGAGAAGCTCCGCGTCGGGCGCGACGTCGCGCACGGCCGCGAACTCGCCGGGGCTCGCCACATCGAACGACCTGATGCCGGCGTCGGCCAGCGTGCGCAGGATGATGGGCTCACCGTTCGTCTTCACCGCGTAGGCAGTCTTTCCCGGAAAGGCACGCACGAAAGCGCGCGCATCGGCTTCAAGCACCGATGGACGGAAGCAGTAGACGGGTGTGTCGGGACGCAAAGCGAGAGCTGCTCGCTCACCGGAGTCGAACGTGTCGATCAGCTAGCCTCCCTCTCGATCGTCGCGGCGATCTCAGCGATGAGGACATCGCCGCAACCTGGTCGCATCAAGGCGGCGTTTCGCGATTAGCTGCAGCGCGTCATCTTGCGGCAATTTCCCGGCAAAAGCCCGGCCAAAGTCCGCCGAATCGCTCTTTGATCCCACCCAGGCCTGCAACCAGGAGGTAGTCCGCTTCGGAGGTGAAAAAAACCTCGATCCGGTATTTCATGGTTAAGCAATTGGCGAGTTTGGTTAAAATCAAAATCCAGCGCGACTGCCGCTTGGATGCTTTCGCAGTGCACCACATATTTCCTGTTCTGACTGCGCCATAACGGCGTTAATATCGTCGCCCTTGATGCAGAGGGAGGCCACCCGATGACGCTCATCAAGCCTCTGAATATCGTCGCGGTATGCGCCACGTTTGTCTTTATCGGAGCAATCGTCTTCGGGCTACTCTGAGGCGCCGCTCAAGCGGCGCAGGCGGCCAAGCCCATCGGTTCCACTCCTACTACGCTGCAAATCGCCTCGGTCAGCTCGGCGCGATTCAATGTGTAGATGTGGAATGCCTCAACGCCGCGTGACGTGAGGTCGGCGATCTGTTCGCTGGCGATTGCCGTGGCGATCTCGCCGTGAGTTTCCGAATCAGTGGCGACGCCGTCGAAGCGACGCGCCATGCTCTGCGGAATCGATGCGCCGCAGCGCCCGGCGAAGTCTCGGACCGCCGGGAAGCGATGCACGGGCATGATCCCGGGAACGATCGGAATGCCGATCCCGGCGGCGCTCACGCGCTCGCGGTAGCTTTCGTAATGGTCGTTGTCGAAGAAGAACTGCGTGATGGCGCGGTCGGCACCGGCGTCGACCTTGCGCTTCAGCGCTTCGATCTCCGTATCCCAGTCGGGGCTTTGCGGATGCCGTTCCGGATAGGCGGCCACCGACACTTCGGTGGCGCCGGCCCGCTTCAGCGCGCAGACGAGCTCGGCGGTATCGCGGAACCCGTCCGGATGCGGCTCGTAGGGCACGGAGAGCCCGCCAGGAGGATCGCCGCGAAGCGCCACGAAACGTTCGATGCCGATCTCCCGGAACCAGCCGATCGTCTCATCGATCGCCGCGTGGCTCGCGCCGGCGCAGGTGATGTGCGCGGCCGTGGAGAGGCCGTGCTCGCGCATGCGCTTGACCGTGCCGAGCGAGCGCTCTTGCGACGAGCCGCCCGCGCCGTAGGTCACCGAGACATAGCGCGGCCGGTAGCGGGAAAGCCGCCGCACGGAGTCGTCGAGCGTCGCCGCTTGCGCTTCCGTCTTCGGAGGGAAGAACTCGAAGGACAGAGCAGGTGCGCGTTGCGTAGTAGACGAGACGCTCACAGCCCGACCTCCGCCTTTCCGCGACCGGCGTGAACTGCCCGGCGGTCGAGCGCCGTCCAGATGGTGACCGTCAGCCCGCCCGATTCTGCTTCCGGCACGAGATCCTCCACTGCTTCAAGGCGCAATCCGGCCGCGCCGATCCATTTCTTCATCTGCGCGTGACTGAAGCCGAGCCGCCGATGCGCCTGGCTCTCGCGCAGGGCCTCAAGCTCGTGCGGCGCGAAGTCGACGATGAGGAGCCGCCCTCCGGCGGCAAGCGCCGCGGCCGCCTCGGTAATCGCGCGCTCCGGTTCCTCTAGGAAGTGCAGCACCTGATGGATGACGACCAAGTCGAAGCTGTCGCGAATGACCGGCAGGTTCAGGACGTCGCCGAGTCGGACACGCGCGTTCTCGATCGCGGCACGATCGAGGTTGGCGCGTGCAACCGAGAGCATCGCCGGCGAGAGGTCGATCCCAAGCACGCGGTCGCAGCGCTCCGAGAAGAGCTCGAGCATGCGACCGGTGCCGGTGCCGATGTCGAGCATGGCGCGGAAGGGACCTGCGCCCGCCTGCTCAAGCATCGCCATCTCGACCTGCCGTTCCGGCACATGCAGCGAGCGGATGGCGTCCCAGCGTTCAGCGTGCTCGGCGAAATAGTCTTCGGCGGCCTTGCGGTTTTGATGCCGTAGACTGCGCAAGCGCTCGCCGTCGCGCTTCAGGCGCGCATCGTCGGCGTCGAGGCCCTTCACGATGGCGAGCGCCACGGCGCGATCGGCCTCTTCGTCGGAGAGCCGATAGTAGACCCAGGAGCCCTCAGGGCTGCGCGCCACCAAGCCCGCCTCAGCGAGCACCTTCAGGTGCCGCGAGATGCGCGGCTGCGACTGGCCGAGGATTTCGGTCAGTTCCTTCACCGTGCGCTCGCCGCGCTGAAGCAGCGCCAGAAGCCGAATGCGCGTCTCGTCGCCCGCGGCTTTCATCTGGTTCACGGCGTGGTCGACGGAGAATCCCATATACCGGCCCAAGAACGATATTCAGATATCTTTATATCGTTACGCCGCTCCGTCAAGGACCCCTCAGGACGGCGCGGCGAGCTCCGCGCCGTGATTCGACGCGTCGAGGCGCGTAACGGAATAACGGCCGCCGCACTCAGCGGCGAGGCGGGCAACCAGCTCCTCCGCGGCGGTCGCGGCGCGGGCGGCGTCACCAACACCGTTCTGCTGAAGGGTCACCACGGCGCGGCGCGTTTCCGAGGAGATCGCCGAGCGCGCATCCTGCCGCCAGTTCCAACGGCGGCAAAGCACCTTCGTCGAGTCGGCGTAAACCACTTCACCAGATTTCGGCGGATCGATGAGCGGCTCGCCGCGCTCGTCGAGCGCCCCCATGTCGCGGAAGTCGTCGCCGTCGCGGGCGAAGCGGAAAGAGAGATCGCCGGTGACGCGATCGAGGTCGTCGGCTCCGGCGGGAAGGACATGCGCGAGCGAGACGGCGTTGTAGGCATCGACGAAAGAGTTGATGCGCGGCAGCGCCGATCCGACGAGTGCATTCTTCATCAGCCGCTCCACCGACGAGCGATAGCTGGTCTTCTTGATGCCGAAGGCGCGATAGGCGCGCCGCCAGGCGACGATGCCGGGAATCGCCGAGAGCTCGGTTGCGGCGTAGGCGCGGCGGGCGCCCTCCTCCACCTCGGCGATGAAGGCGTCGAGCGCCGGCGAGCGCGCCTCGCCGATGGCCAAATCCTCGGCGAGGATCACCGCGACGCAGAAGTCGGGAAAGCGCGGCGCCACCTCCGAAATATCGAAACGCATCGTGAATGCCCCTTTTGCCGCGCCGGCGCATCCTGGCATGCGCGGCAAAGCGGCGCTAAGCCTGACGGCGATGAACGACAAGGTCTCCAAGAACGAAGACGAGCGGCCCGGCGAGATCCGCGCCACCGTCGATCCGTCGAACATTGCCGGCGACGCGCGGCTCATCTTCATCGGCCGGGCGCGGACGCCCTGGCAAACGCGCGACGCCTGTCCGAAGAACCTTCGCGAAGCGCGCGAGCGCCAGCGCGGAGCGTGGCTGGAGATCGATCCCGCGTGGCGCGCCGCGCTGCGCGAGCTCGGCGCGGGTACGCCGATCATCATCTTGACCTGGTTCGACCGCGCGCGGCGCGACCTCGTGGTGCAGGCGCCGCGCCACGGTCCCTCCCCGACCGGGACCTTCTCGATCCGCTCGCCGGTGCGGCCGAACCCGATCGGCCTTCACGTCGTCAGGGTGGTGGCGTGCGACTGGGCGGCGGGCCGCGTCGACGTCGACGCGCTCGACTGCCTCGACGAGACCCCGGTCCTCGACATCAAGCCCTGGCGCGCCGGCGTGGACATCCTGCCGGAACTGCAGGCGGAAGGCCGTTAACCTTTCGTTAGCCATTGGACTCGACATAGTCCGAGGCATGGGCGCAGTACACCGCACGACAGGGCTTCGGCGTCACACCGCGCCGTCCCGACACAATTATCATGGTGCGATGGCCAGCTCGTCAGCCACCGGTGCGCGTTCGACCGATCCGATCCGCCAGCTCGAGAGCGATCTGAAGCGGGTGGGGCTGGATCCTGAGCGCTTTCCGCGGACGAGCAAGCTCCGCCTTGCCGGTGCGCCGCAGCAGGCCAAGAAGATGATCGAGGAAGCCGGCGAGCTCGCCATCGAGGCTGTGCGCGGCGAGCGCAACGCCGCCGTTCTCGAAGCCGCCGACCTCGTCTACAACCTCGTCGTCCCGCTCGACGGAATGGGCGTGCGCTTCGACGACGTCTGCGAAGAGCTCGGCCGCCGGCGCGAGCTCTATGGCATCGCCGCCAAGCAGCAGAAGAACGGCACCCCGCCCGCCAATCCGTAGGGGACGCCGCGTCGGCGCCCTCACGCCAAGAGCAGCCGCTACTTCAAGCTCGCGATATAGGCGAGCACGTCCTTGATCTCCTGACGCGACAGGTTGACCGGCGGCATCGGCGGATGCGGCTGAGCGAGGAACACATCGAGCTCCTCGATCTCTTCCTGCGGACGCTCGGCGATCGTCGCGAAAGGCGGCGCCTCCGTCGTGGCGCTCGCCTGTTCGGGAGAGACGAGATGGCAGGAGGAGCACCAGCGCTCGGCGAGCGCTTTCCCTGCCGCCACATTCTCAGCGGCAGGCGCCGCGACGGTCCCAGCAAGCAAGGCCAGAGCCGCTGCAATTAGAGCTCTCACGTCGTGTCGCATCCCCTCGTCCTTCCCTCAAAGTTTAACGGCATTCGGCATCGATTCTTACCTGAGAAGCCCGGATTCCGGGAATTTCCGATGCGTGAGACTTCCGTCGGCATTTGTTTCGTTAACTGTCGGATCGAAGCAACATTTGGGCAACCGCGAAACCATTTTGGACCTCGCGCGTATCCAGGATGAAGCAATAGTTGGGTAGCAAAGGCATCAACAAGAGCCCGAGTGGGCTTGATGGAGCGTCAAATGGCCACTCAAACGAAGACAGTGTTCGCGTTTGCAGCGCTTGTCGTCGCGAGCTTCGCTACGGCGGCTCAGGCCGGAACCGTTTTCCCGACCGACCAGGCAAGCTACGCCCGCTGGCGTGTCGACGCCGCGTTCGATGTTGTTGCCAAGATGCCGACGGTCGCGCCCGTCCGCGTGCCAATGGCAATGAAGGGCGACCTCCAGGTGCCGATCGGATGCACCGACGCCTCCGGCGACACGCAGGCAGAATGCATGGATGTGGCTTACGAGCCGGATTCGATGCCGAGCGTCGTCATCGAGACGCGCACCGGATCGACCTCGACGCTGATGCGCATGGATCAGCTCACGGTCGCCGGCGTTGCCGACCAGCCGGCTCTGCAGGCCGAATAGAGTTTCGCGGGCGCAAGCGCCCGCAGATATCCGGTTGAACCGGACAGCCGTCGCGGTGGCTTCGGAGGCGATCACCCGCCCCCCTCTCGCCCCGAGGTGCCGCGACGGCTTACTTTTCCTCCGCCCCGTCCTTCCTTGCGGCCGGGCAGCGTTTGCCAAATCTCCGTGAAGCAGGCACCAATCCTCCGAAAGGGAGGATTGCGATGGAGCTTGCGAAAGCGAAGGGCACGACCGCCGAGGAAAGGCTGCAATCGCTTGGGCTGACACTGCCGCCCGCGGCAGGTGCTGTGGCGGCCTACGAGCCATGGTCGATCGTCAACGGCATCCTCTACATGTCCGGCCAGCTCCCCTGGATCGCGGGCGACCTCCTCTATAAAGGCAAGATCGGCGCGGAGCTGTCCATCGAGGACGGCTATAAGGCGTGCCAGCTCGGGGCGCTCAATGCGATCTCGCAGCTCAAGGCGGCGCTCGGGACGCTCGACCGCGTGAAGCTGATCTTCCGGCTCGAGGGCGTGCTCAACGTGGCGCCGGGCTTCACCGACACGCCGAAGGTGCTGAACGGCGCCTCGCATCTCCTCAGCGAGGTCTTCGCCGAGCGCGGCCGCCACACCCGCATGATCTACACGAACCCGGAAATGCCGCTCGATTGCGCCTGCCTCGTCGTGTTCTGGGCGGAGGTCGCGGACTAGCGCTTCGTCGACGGCTCGCAGGCGCGGCCCTTCCCGCGCCAATCCGGCGCCAGCCTGCAATCATTTTTCCGCGAGCCTTCGAGCGACGGGCGGCGAGCCGACGCGCGCCTGCGCTACACTGCCGGCGCCGCTTCCAGGGGCCGCCCGCATGACTGGCTTGATACGGCTCGCCGCAGCACTCTTCCTCGTCGCCCTCGCCGTTCCGGCTTCGTTGGCACAGACGACCGAAAGCCGCTGCCTGGCGATCGCGCAATCAATGCCGAAGGTCGTGCCCGTCGCCTACGTGAAGGTCCAAGAGGGACTTGAAGCGCCGGCGGCCGAAGAGGTGACGATCCGCTTCATCGGCCACTCGACCTTCCTCATCACCAGCCCGAAGGGCGTCACCATCGCCACCGACTACAACAACTATGCTGGGCCGGGCGTGATCCCGCGCGTCGTCACGATGAACCACGCGCACACCTCGCACTACACGGACAATCCCGACCCGCGCATCGAATACGTGCTGCGCGGCTGGAACCCGGACGGCGGCAAGGCGGTGCACCGCGTGCAGGTCGACGACGTCTACATCCGCAACGTTACCACCGACATCCGCCGCTTCGGCGCGATCGAACCGGACGGCAATTCGATCTTCATCTTCGAGGTGGCGAATCTGTGCATCGGCCATCTCGGGCATCTCCACCAGATCCTCAATCCAGAGGATCTGGGTCAGATCGGACAGCTCGACGTGGTGATGGTGCCCGTCGACGGCTCCTACACGATGAGCCAGGACGCCATGGTGGAGACGCTGAAGGTGGTGAAGGCGCGGCTCATTCTGCCGATGCACTATTTCGGGGCGGCGACGCTGAACCGCTTCCTGTTGCGGCTCGGCGAGGACTTCGACGTCGAGCTCTCGGGACTGCCGGAGATCAAGGTCTCGGTGCAGACGCTGCCGCCGCGCCCGAAGGTGCTGGTGCTGCCGGGTTTTTGACGCGCGCACCGCCTATTCGAGGATCAGCCAGGAGACCGAGATGTGCGCCTCGAATGAGAGCTCGCCGCCTTCGATCGGCACTGGCGGGCTTGCTGCAGCTTCCATGCGCATCAGGCCCGGGGCCACGGGCTGCGGCGCCGAGACGTAGCCGTCCTCGATGCGGAAGATCGGCCCGCGCGTGACCCCAGAAGCTTCGGCGTAGAGCTCGCTCTTGTCGAGCGCGTCGCGCATCGCGGCGCGGCGCGCCTCGTCCTCAAAGGGCTTGGGATCGGCGACGGTGAAGGTCGGGCCGGAAATGGAGTTCGCGCCGAGCTTCACCACCTGATCGAGCAGCGCGCCGACGCGGTCGAGCTGACGGATGCGAAGCGTCAGGTTGTTGCTCACGCGGTAGCCGACGATCTCCTGTTTGAACGGCTGCGATCCGTCATAGTCGCGCGGCGGCTGCGAATAGACCGGCTGGATGGAGAAACCGGAGGTCTGCAAATCGCGCGATTCCATGCCGCCGTCCTTGAGCGCGGCTATGATGCGGCTCATCGATTCGGAGTTCGCGGTAAGCGCGCCGCTGGCGCTTTCCGCTTCGCTCACCACGCCGAGCGTGATCAGCGCCATGTCGGGCGCCGCCTGCACCTTTCCCTCGCCGCTCACCGAAAGCAGCCGCTCCCGCCTCTGCGGCGCCTCGTCCTGAGCCATCGCAAGCGACATGCCGAGCGGCAAGGTAAGCACCGCCGCCAGGGCAATTGCGCGAATTTCATGCCTCATCGTTCGATCCTCGTGTCGTTCCTTGTCGTCGCCATCGCCCGAGAATGCGGCATTTGCACGGGGACGGACGGCGGACAAGCACTCCCCTCCTGTCTTAGACGCAGTGTCGCGGGTCAACCTTGGCGTCGTGCCGGCAAAAAAAGCCTCATGCGCGGCCGACGAAGCCGACGCCGATCTCGTCGCCGACCCTGAAGATATGGTCGCGCGCCCGCGCGTAGTCGGCGTCGGGCAGATGCTCAAGCATCAAGGGAACGTCGGGATGGCGGTCGAGCTCGCGCAGGAACGTGCGGTAGTCGAGCACGCCGGCGCCGGGAAAGACCTCGTCGAAATGAACCGCTGCCTGATGATGAAGCACGATGTCCTTGGCATGGCAGCTCACGATCCAGTCGCCTAGCTTCTCGAAGCACTCGCGGATCAGCGCGCCGTTCTCCCAATATTGCCGCGGTGTCAGGATAAGGTTGACCGGGTCGAGATGCGCGGCGAAGGCGGGCCGGTCGACGGCGCTGATCAGATCGCGATAGTTGTCGACACTGTCGGGAAGGCTGTACTGCATCATATCGAGCGCGAATTTGGCGCGTTTCGGCTTCACCGCATCGATCAGCCCACGCACGGTCTCGACGCAATCGTCGAACGCGACGTCGCTCAGGTTCTTCGGATCGGGCGCGTAGTCGGAGCCTGCCTTGTAGGAGCCGATATAGGTGACGGCGCAGCGCGCGCCGACCTCGTCAGCGATCGCAAGACACTCCGCAGCGTAGTCGCGATGCGCACGGCGGACGGAATCGTCGGGCGTGATCAGGTTCCGCCAGATGCCGATCTCCGCGATCGGCACGCCCACTGCCTCGAACGCCTTGCGGATGTCGGCGAGGCGCGCCGTGTCGGCGAGCCGGACCGGCGGACAGTAGGCCGCGCCATAGCCGAACGCGACATGTGCGCGGGCGAAGGCGTACGGATCGTCGCTTCCAATCGGAAGCCCGTGACCGCCGAGCCTGATCATGAAATCCCCCCAGCCGAACGCGGGCCTCACCACTTTGAGCCCTCTCCATTCTATTCCGGCTGAATCAGAGTGGTGGCTCTATCCGATCGTTGGAGCGCGATCTTATCCGACCTTGCTTCGCCCGCCGAAGCTGTCTTCGCGAAGGCGGGAAACCGGTAGCCACCCGGGGTCGGGGGCGCGCTTTTCGGGATCATGCCATGGCGCAAGAGCGCGGGCGATTCGCCATCCCCGCGTCGGAGCGCCCGAATTGCGTCGCGTCAGAGTGCCGGCGGCCTGTGCGTGTCCCTTCCCCGCGCTTGCCGGTCCGGGCGGAACAGCGTAACCGGACGCGTGGTTCGGCGCCCGTATGCCGGGGACATGGCTCTCCGCGCTCCACGCCGGCGCCTCGGGTCCGTAGCTCAATGGTTAGAGCCGACGGCTCATAACCGTCTGGTTGCAGGTTCGAGTCCTGCCGGACCCACCAATGATTTCAACGGGTTAGCGGCTATTTTCGCCGAGCCGGAATTGTTCTTCCGGCGATTTGGCACCATTTTGGCAGCACGATTTGCGTGAGGGCGTCGCGGAGGCGCTTCGACGATCCTCCGGTGTCATCATGCCGGGCGACGCCGGAAAGCGCCTCACGCATCGCCTCCGTGACCACGCGGAGTCCTTCGGCGGCGGGCGATCAATCCAGTGACGCCCGATTCAGAAGCTCGTGTATCAAACGCCGGAACTCCAAAATGCGGTCGTCAAGATCGGTTCGATGCGTGACATACGTCCGATCGTGCGCAGCGGTGTCTCCCACCTGCTTGATCCGGTCCATAACCTTTCTGGACCCACGCGCCAGGCAAATTTGGTCGTCCGTTGCGATCCTCTTGATCAACTCTTCCAGGCCGAAAAAGGCCGGCCCGATCTTGATCTCGCTCGCCCGTCCTCGGCTCACGTAGACTTCGATAATCAACGACTCCATCAGGCGCCGCTGCATTACTGCTGTGCAGTCGAAGAAGCCAGAAGAGTACGTCCCCTCAATCTGTCGCACTAGCGCGGCAATGTATTTCCTGCCGCGGAAAGACCACTCCGTCGGGAGAATGCCCGACCCGGAAGATCCCTCGCCCGCCGGCGCGCCATCACACAGATCGCCATACTCCCCATCAAGGATATGCTGCTTCGCGATGTTCAGCCGAAATGACTTCG
>Ga0307442_1001229_pt1 | contig 12722 bp, 13 predicted proteins | sample SalMarWE160430MG_FD_202143 | JGI IMG/M metagenome (GOLD analysis project Ga0307442, IMG submission 202143) | Salt marsh sediment microbial communities from the Plum Island Ecosystem LTER, Massachusetts, United States - WE1604-30 | ecosystem: Environmental > Aquatic > Marine > Intertidal zone >... | reverse complement strand
AAGTGGGCGCCGCTAAGGCGTGCAAATGTTTCAGTCGAACCACCAGGGCCGCTCACCCGAACGCGACCGGCAGCGACCGCGGTCCGCGCACCGTGCCTTAAGGCTGATGGCGGGCTGACACGCGGCAGCCTCTACGTGTTCATCGAATCGAAGAACTCGTCATTGTTCTTGGTCTGCCTCAGCTTATCGAGCAGGAACTCGATGGCGTCCATCGTTCCCATCGGGTTGAGGATGCGGCGCAGGACGAACATCTTCTTGAGCTGCGCCGGCTCGACCAGAAGCTCTTCCTTGCGCGTACCGGAGCGCGAAATGTCGATGGCCGGGAAGATGCGCTTGTCGGCGACCTTACGGTCAAGGATAAGTTCAGAGTTACCCGTACCCTTGAATTCTTCGAAGATCACTTCGTCCATGCGGCTGCCGGTGTCGATCAGGGCCGTTGCTATGATCGACAGCGAACCGCCTTCCTCGATATTACGAGCGGCGCCGAAGAAGCGTTTCGGACGCTGCAGCGCATTGGCGTCAACACCACCGGTGAGAACCTTACCCGAAGACGGCACGACCGTATTATAGGCACGGCCAAGGCGCGTAATGGAGTCGAGCAGGATCACGACATCCTTCTTATGCTCGACAAGACGCTTGGCTTTCTCGATGACCATCTCCGCCACCTGAACATGGCGCGCGGCCGGTTCGTCGAAGGTGGACGAAATCACCTCGCCGTTCACCGAACGCTGCATGTCGGTCACTTCTTCCGGACGCTCGTCGATCAGCAGCACGATGAGGTAGCATTCCGGATGGTTGGTGGTGATGGAATGGGCGATATTCTGGAGGATCATCGTCTTGCCGGTGCGCGGCGGCGCCACGATCAGTCCGCGCTGACCCTTGCCGAGCGGGGAGACGATGTCGATGACCCGGCCGCTCAAATCCTTCCTCTCGGGATTGTCGATCTCCATCCGCATCCACTCATCCGGGTAGAGCGGGGTGAGATTGTCGAAATGCACCTTGTGGCGCATCGCGTCGGGTTCATCGAAATTGATCTTGTTGACTTTGAGAAGCGCGAAATAGCGCTCGCCGTCTTTCGGGGAGCGGATCTGGCCCTCGACGGTGTCGCCGGTGCGCAGGCCGAAGCGGCGGATCTGGCTGGGGCTCACATAGATGTCGTCGGGCCCGGGGAGATAATTCGCGTCGGGCGAGCGCAGGAAGCCGAAACCATCCTGCAAGACCTCGACGACGCCGATGCCGGTAATATCGACATCGTTTGAAGCCAGCTGCTTCAGGATCGCGAACATCAGCTCCTGCTTGCGCATGGTGCTGGCATTCTCAACCTCGACGCCTTCGGCGAAGCTGAGCAGTTCGGTGGGCGATTTTATTTTTAGCTCTTGAAGTTTCATTTCCTGCATTCGGGGGAACTCCGAACTTTCATGCTGAACATGATGGAGAGGCGCGCCTGAAGGGCCGCGCGGATAAGGTTATGGAGGGCATTCGAAGTGCCGTTTCCGGTCTGAGCAACGAGCCACGCGGCAATGCGCTGCCAGCATCGCAAGTCTCATACGGACTGAAGGAGATCAGGTCTTTCGGCCAATGAAGATTACGACTCGGACTATACCAAACAATTAGAGGCAGCGGAAGCCGGTTGTTTTCGACTTTTTGATGCCGGTTGCTAGAATGGCTTAAGGACCGCCAAAAACACAATGAATATCAACAATAAAGTCGGTATTTCATTCGCAATTCGGTAGAAGCGCGAACTGCGCATATTGCGATCGGCGGCGAAATCTTTGCGCCATCTGGCGAGCAGTATGTGGAATATGGTCAGGAGAATTACAAGCGCTAATTTCGCGTGAAGCCAGCCGGCGCTGCGCCAGTCGATAAAACCGAACATCAGAACGAGGCCGAGCACCCAAGTCGCGATCATCGCCGGGTTGATGATGATCCGCAAAAGCCGGTGCTCCATCACCTTGAAAGTCTCGGAGGTTTCCGAGCCGGGCTGGGTTTCGGCGTGGTAGACGTAAAGGCGCGGCAAGTAAAACATCCCCGCCATCCAGGCAACCATTGCGATGATGTGCAGCGCCTTGATGATGAGATACCATTCCACCTCGCCCTTGCCTCCCCTTAAGCCCGGACCGCCGCAACGAGCCGCTCGACATGTTCGATCGGCGTCGTCTGCAAGATCCCGTGGCCGAGATTGAAAATATGCGGAACCCCCGAAAGTGCGCCGATGATGTCGCCGATTCGGGTGGAGAGCAAGGGCCCTCCGGCCACAAGCAGCAGCGGATCGAGATTCCCCTGCACCGCGGCGTGCCGGCCGAGCGCCCGCATCTGGGCAAGCGGCATGGCCGTGTCGCAGCCGAGACCGTCAACGCCGGTTTCGGTGACGAACAGCTCCGACAAGGCGCCGGAGCCGCGCGGGAAACCGATGATCGGAACCTCAGGATGCGCGGCCCTGAGCTGCTTGACCATCCGCAGCGTCGGGGCGATGACCCAGCGGCGAAATTCCTCATCCGGCAGGACGCCGGCCCAGCTGTCGAAGATCTGCACGGCCTGCGCGCCCGCCGCGATCTGGCCGCTCAGATAGGTCACGGACACATCGGCCAACAGGTCGAGCAACTGGCCGAAATGGTCCGGGTCGCGATAGGCGGCAAGCCGGGCCGGCGCCTGATCCGGGGTGCCGTGCCCGGCGATCATGTAGGTCGCGACCGTCCACGGCGCGCCGCAAAAGCCGATCAGCGCCTTTTCCGGCGACAGCTCCGCCCTCACGCGCTTGACCGTCTCGCAAATCGACCCGAATTTTTCCGATGCCGCCTCAGGGCGGAGATGAGCGAGAAGCGCCTGCGGTTCCATCGCATCGAGCTGGGGGCCAGCCCCTTGTTCGAACGCGACTTTCTGGCCGAGCGCATCGGGAACGATCAAGATATCTGCAAACAGAATTGCGGCGTCGAAATCGAACCGGCGGATCGGTTGGAGCGTGATTTCCGCTGCCATTTCAGGCCGGTAGCACATGTCCAGAAAGCCGTTCGCCTTGGCCCGCAAGGCCCGGTATTCCGGCAGGTAGCGCCCGGCCTGACGCATCAGCCACACCGGCGGCCGCTCGAAAGCCTGGCCTTTCAGGACCTCGATCAATTTCGGCGTCGATTGGGATTGCGGCCGTCCGTCTGGCATGATTTCACTTTTCAAAAATCTAAAGATTTCTTCTTTCTAAGTTTTGTTTTGTTTTTAGGAGGCGCATTGCGGATATTACGAGCTTATCCACCTCTTATCGACAGGGTTGGTGGGGATAATCCGACCTTCCCCTCCGGTCCCGTTTCAGCCTTCACGGAGTCTGGTGACTGCGAACGGAGATTGTTAAAGGAAGCCTAGGAGTTTGCCGATGGCGGCTCATTGCATATCACAATGACAAATCGCGTTTCAAATTGTGGTTGGCCGGGGAACAGATGGCGGACTTTCGAGAAGACCCAAGCTTTGCAGAATTTTGCGGCGGCCCGGCGTCAAGCTGTGGGGATTTTTTTGATTGGTGTTAGGGACTCAGCGCCAGAATTTCCCATAACTTTTCCATGGTTTCAAAAGTGACAACTTATCAACAGGCCGCCAAAGAGGTTCCGAAGTTCTTCCATCTGCATATGGTGTCGGACGCTTCGGGCGAAACACTATCGGCGATCGCCAAAGCCGCCGCGGTGCAATATCCGAGCATCCGCGCGATCAAACATTCCCATCCCTTCGTCCGGAACCGCCGTCAGCTCGACCGCGTCCTGCAGCGGATCGAGGCGACGCCCGGCATCGTTCTCTATACGATCATCGACCGCGAGCTCGGCGTCTATCTCGAACAGCGGTGCGATGAGCTGAACGTTCCTTGCGTTGCGGTTCTCGATCCGCTTCTGAAGGTCTTCGAAAGCTATCTGGGCACGCCCTCGACCCCGGTCGTCGGCGGCCAGCACATTCTGAACACCGATTATTTCCAGCGCATCGAGGCGATGAATTTCACCCTCGCCCATGATGATGGCCAGCGGGCGGAAGAGCTGGACAATGCCGACATCGTGCTGATCGGCGCCAGCCGGACCTCGAAGACGCCGACCAGCCTCTACCTGGCCAATCGCGGCTTCAAGACCGCCAATGTCTCACTGGTGCCGGACATTCCGCTGCCGCCGAAGCTCGAACAGCTTCACAGGCCGCTGGTCGTCGGCTTCGTCGCCAGTCCGCAGCGCATCGCCGAGATCCGCCGCCAACGGCTGCTCGGCATCAAGGGCGCGAAAAACCAGGACTATATCGACACCGAGAAGATCACCAAGGAGATCCTATTCACCCGGCGGCTCTGCGGACGCCATCAATGGCCTATCGTCGATGTGACCCGCCGCTCGATCGAGGAGACGGCGGCGGCGATCATCAAGCTGCATGAGGAGCGCAGCGGCAGTGTCTGAGCCCGCCGGACTGCGCGCCGAGCTGATCCTGGCCTCCGCCAGTGCGGGCCGCGCCGAGGTGCTGCGGCAGGCGCGGATTCCATTCCGACAACGGCCGGCCGGCATCGACGAGCGCGCTTTGGAACGGGAAGCTGCCGACCGCGAAGGCGGCGTGGATGCGGGGGAGCTGGCGCTCCTGCTGGCCGCCGCCAAAGCGGAACAGGTGAGCCGAAGCGAGCCGGAAGCGCTGGTCGTCGGCGCCGATCAGGTCATGGAATGCGGCGGCGCGCTTTTTCAGAAACCGCCCGACATGGAGGCGGCGCGGGAACAGCTCCGTGTGCTTCGCGGGCGGACCCATTCGCTCATTGCCGGCCTCTGCGTTGCGCGGGGCGGCACGACGGTCTGGCGCCATCTCGGCCGCGCCCATCTGACCATGCGGCCATTCTCCCATGCGTTTCTCGACGATTATTGCCGCAGCGAGGGCGAGACGCTCTTGTCGTCGGTCGGCGCCTATCGCATCGAGGCCCGCGGGATTCAGCTCTTCTCCCGCGTCGAGGGCGATCATTTCACCATTATAGGATTGCCGCTCCTGCCTCTTCTCGGCTATCTCCGCGAAATCGGATGGCTTGCGTCCTAGCGCAACGCGCGTCCAAGCATGTCCCCGCGAAGGCGGGGATGGACGCGGGAACAGTTGCGCTCGCCTTTTGATATAGATCAACTTGACCTCGTTCCAATGATTGCACTTGAACGAGGGTTGATCTAGTGCGCCGAGGAACAGGACAGAGTAATGAAACGTGCAGGGGTCGTCGGCTGGCCTGTTGAGCATTCGCGCTCGCCGCTCATTCACGGCTATTGGCTGAAGCGCTACGGGATCGACGGGGAATACGGGAAACACGCGGTCGAGCCCGGCAAGGCCGAGGCGTTTTTCAAGACGCTTTCCGCGCGAGGGCTCGTCGGCTGCAACGTCACGGTCCCGCATAAGGAGGCCGCCTATCGCGCGGCCGCCCGTCCCGACGCCGCCGCCAAAGACGCAAGAGCGGCCAACACGCTCTGGATCGAGGACGGCAAGCTCTGCGCGTCCAATACCGACATCTATGGCTTCCTTCACAGTCTCGATGCGCAGGCGCCTGGCTGGGACAAGCTCGGCCTGGCGGCGGCCGTGCTCGGGGCGGGCGGCGCGGCGCGCGGCATCATTCGCGGTCTGCTCAATCGCGGCTTTTCCCATATCCGCCTCGCGAACCGAACCCGCGAGCGCGCCGAGACGCTGGCCGCCGAGTTCAGCCCGTCGGTCACGGTCTTTGCCTGGGAGAACCGGGCAGATATGTTGATAGACTGTGGATTACTTGTGAACACGACCACCTGCGGAATGGTCGGGCAAGCCCCGCTTGAGATTGATCTGTCGAATTTTTCCCTGCCCGGCGTCGTCTGCGACATCGTCTATACACCGCTGTTGACGGATTTATTGCGTCAGGCGCGCGCGCAGGGCTTCCACACGGCGGACGGTCTCGGCATGCTGCTCTATCAGGCCGTGCCCGGCTTCGAGAAATGGTTCGGCATCCGGCCGGAGGTGACGCCGGAGCTGCGTGCGCTCGTGACCACGGATCTGGAAAAGCATTAGGAGCAACCCATGTTGATCATCGGTCTGACCGGCTCCATCGGCATGGGAAAGACGGCGGTCGCCAGTCACATGGCCGCGCGAGGCGTCGCCATGCTCGACTCCGATGCGACCGTCCACCAGCTCTATGAAGGCGCCGCCGTCCCCCACATCGAACGCGCCTTTCCGGGGACGACGGCCGAGGGCAAGGTCGATCGTGTGAAGCTCGCCGCCGCGCTGATGGAGACGCCCGAAAGCTTCAAGACGCTGGAGGCGCTGGTCCACCCGCTTGTCCGGCAGGCGCAATGGGCGTTTCTGCAAGAGCAGCATCTGGCGGGCGCAGAACTGTGCGTGCTCGACATTCCGCTGCTGTTCGAGACGGGCGGCGACCGCTTGGTCGATGTCACGGTCGTCGTCAGCGCGCCGGACGAAATCCAGACCGCCCGCGTCCTCGCCCGGCCGGGCATGACCGCCGAAAAGCTCGCCGCCATCCGCGCCCGCCAGATGCCGGACGACGAGAAGCGCGCCCGCGCCGATTATGTGATCGACACGGGATTGCCTTTGGAAGAAACAAGGCGCCAGGTCGATAAACTGCTCGAATCATTGAAAGATCGTCCCGGGGAAAAATTCGATCTCTGGCGCGAGCGTCATATGAACAGCGCGGGAGATTAGAGTCTGTTGCATTCCGCTGGAATGCGGAATGCGGCTCTAACTTTTTGTTTTGTCGCGGGTTCGGACGGAAAACTGGTGCCCACTTTTCCTGAACCCGCTTTAGCGAACGGGGAACTGACCAATGCGCGAATTCGTCATGGACACCGAGACGACGGGCCTCGATCCGGATAGCGGCGACCGTCTCGTCGAGATTGCCTGTGTCGAGCTGTCCAACTTCATCCCGACCGGCCGCGTCTGGCACGAATATATCAATCCCGAGCGTGACATGCCGGATGCGGCGTTCCGGGTCCACGGGCTGTCCGCGCAGTTCCTCGCCAACAAGCCGCTCTTCGGCGATCTGGTGGATTCCTTCCTGGAGTTCGTCGAGGGCGGAAAGCTGATCTTCCACAATGCCAGCTTTGATATGGGCTTCATCAATGCCGAGCTCGGGCGGATCGGGCTGGACATCATTCCGTCGGACCGGGTCTTCGACACACTCGCCCTGGCGCGCCGCAAGCATCCTGCCGGGCCGAACAGCCTGGACGCGCTCTGCAAGCGCTACAATATCGACAATTCCGCCCGCACCAAGCATGGCGCGCTTCTCGATGCGGAATTGCTGGCGGAAGTCTATCTGCAACTGATCGGCGGCAATCAGGCGGCGCTCGATCTCTCGGCGCGGCGCAGCGGCTTCGGGCGCGGCAAAGGCCAGGGGGAGGCCATCCTGAACCGCCCGCGTCCGCTGCCCGCCAACCTCGCGGAAGCCGAACGCGCGGACCATCAGGCCTTCGTCGAAGAGCTGGGCGAGGATGCAATCTGGCGGCAATATCGGTAGGCCGGGCTAGCCATCGGACCGAAAAGTGGGAACCGGTTTTCGGATAAATCCGATGCGCAAACAAAGAGATAGAGCGGCGCAGCAATTCCGATTGAAGGTCTGCCGGGCTAGCGCAACTGTTCCCGCGTCCATCCCCGCCTTCGCGGGGACATGCTTGGGCGCGGCTGCGCGAAGTGCCGCCTCTCCCCAAGAAGATCTCTGCCAAACTACATACTCTGCGTCGCCCCGGCCTCCGAGCCGGGGTCCACTCGCCTAACAACTCTCCGAAGCGCCTGCTGACAGGCGATTGGATCCCGGATAGCCCTTCGGGCTTCCGGGATGACGAATTGAAAAGCGTGCTTCACAGACCTCTCCCTTGGGAGAGGTGATCAGCGCAATCCACGGAGTCGTTTCCATAAAAACTGATCGCGCACTGGCCGATTGATCTAGGCTACTGAACGGCAGGCTCGGCTTTGGCTTGCGCCTGCTCCTGCGCCATGCGCTGACGGAAGAGCGCGGCGAAGTCGATCGGGTCGAGCAGCAGCGGCGGAAAGCCGCCTTCGCGCGTCAGGTCGGCGATGAGCCGGCGTGCGAACGGAAAGAGCAGCGCCGGGCATTCGATGAACAGCACGGGCTTGACCGCCTGTTCCGGCAGATCCTTCAATCGGAAGACGCCGGCATAGACCAGCTCCAGCGCGTAAAGGCTGCCATCGTCGCTTTTGGCGTCGGCCTCGATTTTCAGCAACACCTCATAGGCGTTCTCGCCGGCCCCCTGAGCGTGAACGTTGAAGTTCACCTGCAGATTGGGGTTGGAGCCGGCGCTGCGCAGACTTGCAGGGGCCCGCGGATTTTCGAAGGACAGGTCCTTGATATATTGCCCTAGGATATTAATGCCGGGCTGCTTGTTCTCTTTTGCGGAGGGATCTGCGGAGCCGTTGGTTTCTTCAGACATCGTCCTGCTTGCTTTCGATTGAGACCGGTGCATGGGCGCGGATGCGCGCCGCCGCCGCCGTCCGTTGCTTTGGAAAAGTCGCTAGCACGATGGGTAACGCCAGGCAACCATCTGGCGCTGCTACCTCTTCCGCCAGGGCGAGCCGCCTCGCCGCTTCGGACCGGCCGCCTTGTCCCGATCGAGCGGGGTGGCGTCCTCCTCGCCTTCGTCGGGATCGATCGTTTCGAACTCCGCATCCACCACATCGGGCGATCGCGTGAAGCCGCTCCCGGCGCCCTGCGGTCCCTGCGGCCCCTGCGGTGGAGGCCCGCCGGGCGGTGGACCGCTTCCGCCTGCTCCTCCGAAGGTCCGAATATGGACCCGGCCGCTTTCGAGGGCGCGGCTAAATGCCCATCTCGCCAGCCCGCGCCTGATGGGCGGAACGAAAAGCAGAAGGCCGATCGTGTCCGTGAAAAGACCGGGCGTGAGAAGCAGAAGACCGGCGCTCAGGATCCCGATCCCGTCGATAACCGGCGTCACCGGCATTTCGCCTTGCTCGACCGCCTGCGTAAAGCGGTTAAGTGCTGCAAAACCTTGCACGCGCATCAAAAAGCTGCCAGCAATAGCGGTTCCGATCGTGATCAGGATCGTCGGGACGATACCAATGATCTCTCCCGCCTGGATGAACAGAGCGATCTCGATGATCGGCACTGCGATAAAGATCAGGAACAAAAAAATTTGCATTCCGTTAAGCCTTTCGAGGCGCGTGAAATTAAAAGCTGACTTAAGGTGAGGACTGTTGCCGGTTGGCTTAACCGATTTGATCGCGTAATTTGTTATAAGGCGCGCGGCCTGTTCTCCACCGCCTTCCGATGCACTGGTGGTCGCCACGGCCGGGCCCTATATGAGAGTAACGGCCTTCGATGCGCACATATGTATCCTTAGAAGTTGCGGCAAGATGAACGGCACGATAGACATTCTCACTCTAATCTTTCTCGTCCTCGCGGTCGTGATTTTTCTTAAGTTGCGCAGTGTGCTTGGGCGGCGGACCGGACATGAACGGCCACGCTACGATCCTTATTCGACCCAAGACGCAAATGGCAAGCCGGTCCGCGACAATGTCGTCACTCTGCCGAGAAGCGAGCCGCCGCGCGTGGCCGATGAACTCGATGAAGCGACATTCGCAAAGCGTTTGAAGGAGGTTGCGACGGAGGGAAGCGACGTAGCGGAGAAGCTCCAGGCGATTGCGAAGGTGGATCGCGGCTTCGACCCCAAGCATTTCATGAACGGCGCGAAGGTGGCGTATGAAATGGTGGTCACGGCTTTTGCCGAAGGGGACCGCCGGACGCTGAAACAGCTTCTCAGCCGGGATGTCTTCGACAGCTTCGTCGAGGCGATCTCCGAGCGCGAGCGCAATGGCGAAACTGTCGACTTCAAATTCGTCGGCATTTCGAACTCCGAGATCACCGACGCCGAGCTCAACGGCAAGACCGCCAATATCACGATCAAATTCATCACCGACCTCATCACCGCGACGCGCAATAGGGTGGGCGAGGTTGTTGACGGCAGCCCGACGCATATCCGCGAAGTCACCGATATATGGACCTTCGCGCGTGAGCTTGCCACCCGCGATCCGAACTGGCGTGTTGTCGCAACGGCGAGCGCAAGCTGATCCGAGGGTTCGCATTGACCGGCCGGCGCCCGTCGGCGCGTCTTGCTGCGGGCGGTGAGGGCTGATGTCCGGGGAGCTTTGGCGATGGCAATTCGGAGCTTCGGCCGGGCCCGGCGGCTTCGCGCTCGATAAGACGCCGGTTCCATTCTCCGCCATTCCAGGTTGGCCGGCGGACGATCATGCGGCGGCCTTTACCGCCTTTCGCCGCTCCTGCGAAAAGCTCATTGCCTCACCTGGTATCGATGCCCCTATCGTGGCGGCCTGCCGGACAGCGCTGTCGCTCACTCCCCGCGCTTCGCCGGACGAGGCCAGGGGGTTCTTCGAGACGCATTTCCGCGCCTGTCACATCACCCCGGCGCCGGAGGGTGCGATCGTCACCGGCTATTTCGAGCCGGAGCTGGAGGGATCGCTGGAGCCGGGCGGCGGTTTCGATGTGCCGGTCTATGCGGTGCCGGACGATCTGGCTCTGATCGCGGAGGGCGAGGCGCCCGCCGGATGGCCGAACGATCTGACCGCGGCCCGCCGAACGCCGAACGGCCTCGTCCCCTACTATACCCGCCGTGAGATCGAAGAAGGCGTGCTGAAGGGGCGAGGGCTCGAGATCGTCTTTCTCTCCGACCTCTGCGATGTTTTCGTCATGCATGTGCAGGGCTCTGGCCGCATCCTGCTGCCCGATGGCCGCGCGATGCGCATCGGCTTTGCCGGCAAGAACGGCTATCCCTACAGCTCGATCGGAAAGCGCCTCGTTGCGCGCGGCGATCTCGATCCGGCGGAGGCTTCGCTGTCCTGCGTGCTTGACTGGCTGCGCGCCGATCGCGAGCGCGGCCGCAGGCTGATGTGGGAAAACAAGTCCTTTGTCTTCTTCCGCGTCCTCGATGAGGTCGAGGCGGCGAAAGGTTCGCATGGCGCGCTCGGCGTGCCGCTGACGCCCGGACGCAGCCTGGCCGTCGATCCCCGTTACCACCGGCTCGGCCTGCCGATCTGGGTTTCCGCGCCGGCGCTGCGAGACGAGCAGGACCGTCCGTTCGACCGGCTGATGATCGCGCAGGATACCGGCTCCGCCATTCGCGGCCCCGTCCGCGGCGACATCTTCTGGGGCACCGGCGTGGAGGCCGGCCATATCGCCGGCGAGACCAGACATCGCTGTGATTTTTATATACTTATCCCAAATTAAGAAGTCGGTGAGCAGACTGCTCATCGATTGCCGAAAGGATAGGTATGACCGCCAAGCCGCCGTCGCGAAAAAGGGCGCTGACCGCTGAGGAGGCGGAGCTGTGGGCGACCGCCATGCGCGATGCGAAAGCCTTGCGGCGCCAGCGCAGGGCCGAGCGCAAGGCGGCGGCGGACCAGCATGATGCGGCCGGCGGCACGGCCGTCACGGGACCGTCCAGGCCGGAAAAGAAGAAAGCGTCCGCTGACCGTCCCGAGGCGCGACCCTTTCGGAGCCGGCCGGCATCACCGGAGAGACCTTCGCCCCCGCCGCTCGCCCGCTTCGAGGAACGGCAGCGCCGCAAACTTGCCCGGAATGCCGAAACGATCGATGCGCGTCTCGACCTCCACGGCATGCGTCAGCGCCAGGCCCACGTGGCGCTGCGAAGCTTCCTCCTGGCGTCGGCGGCACGCGGTCATCGCAATGTGCTGGTGATCACCGGCAAAGGAACGCGCGCGGAGATCGAGCGCGACCGCGACTATCTTGCCCAGGAGCGCGGCGTGCTGCGCCGGCTCGTGCCGCAATGGCTCGGGGAGCAGGAATTCCGGTCGATTGTGATGAGCTACACGACGGCCAGCGTCAGGCATGGCGGAGAAGGCGCGCTCTATATCCGGCTGCGAAAGCTTGCCCGCAAGGGTTAAGCATTTCGTTCAAGACAAGATCTGCCTGTTGGGGCAAGTTCGAGATCCGTAGCCCTCGCATAATAGCCATGTCTCTCTAGCGCAACGCGCGTTGCGCTAACCGCCGACTGCGGCCGCACCATCTTCAAGGCGACCATCACGGAGCCGGAAGATGTGGTCGAAGCGATCAAGGATCATCTCGTCGTGAGTCACCACAATGATTGCCGCGCTTTGATCGACGGCGATCCTGCGCAATAAATCCATCACGATCCGGCCACGCTGCGAGTCGAGCGGCGCCGTTGGTTCATCAGCGAGAATGATGCGTGGCCGGTTGGCGAGTGCGCGCGCAATCGCCACGCGCTGCGCCTCACCGCCTGAGAGCTGTGCGGGCATGGCGTGCTTGCGGTGACCGACATCGAGATAGTTGAGCAGCTCGACAGCGTGAGCGCGCGCGGCCGACGAGCTAAAACCGGCGAGATCGAGCACCACGGCAACATTGTCGGTGCCATTGAGAAACGGCAGCAGATTAGGGAATTGGAAGATGAAGCCGACCTTGTCGAGCCGTAGGCGGCGCAAATCGGCCTTGAGCCAATGATCGTCATAGACGACCTCGCCGTCAAGCGTGAGCCGGCCGCTGCTTGGCTCCAAAATGCAGGCGATGCAATTCAGAAGCGTGGTCTTGCCCGAGCCGCTCGGCCCCATCAATCCGACGACCTGACCCGGATAGACCTCCATGTTGATGTCGCTGAGCGCGTCGACCCGGGCAGTCCCCTTCCCGAAGTGCTTGAAGAGATGCTCGACGCGCACGACAGCTTTTCTATCCGGCTCGGCCATCGCGCTAACCTGCC
>Ga0307442_1001226_pt1 | contig 12730 bp, 15 predicted proteins | sample SalMarWE160430MG_FD_202143 | JGI IMG/M metagenome (GOLD analysis project Ga0307442, IMG submission 202143) | Salt marsh sediment microbial communities from the Plum Island Ecosystem LTER, Massachusetts, United States - WE1604-30 | ecosystem: Environmental > Aquatic > Marine > Intertidal zone >... | reverse complement strand
AAGCACTAGTCGACGTTGGGGCCTTCCTGGCCTCAGACGTAAGCGGGGGCGCAGCTTCCCGAAATCTGGCCCGCTGCAAAAATCTGCCGGGGAGGTTAAGAGCCACTGCCAATTTGAGGGATGAACGCCTACGTGTATGGCAGTTTCGCGGAGGAGATTTCCCCATGAAGACTTTAGTAGGCGGCGGACTTGCGGCCCTAGCCATCGTTTTAGCTGTCCTTGCTCCCCAACCGGCCCCGGCCCAACAACCACCCTCGACGGGGAACGGGATGCCAAGCGAGCAGATGCAACAGATGATGCAACAGCATCAGCACATGATGCAGATGCAGGGCCAGACAAACCAGACAACGGAAGCCAACGCGCCCACGATGCCGGGGCAGGATGCGTTTGGCGCTATCCAAGAGATCGTCCGCATCTTAGAGGCTGACCCGAACACCGACTGGTCCAAGGTGAACCTCGAAGCCTTACGGCAGCATCTCATCGACATGAACGAGGTCACGCTCAAGGCCAACGTCGTGACGAAGCCCCTAGACGGCGGCATCGAAGCTACCGTTACAGGAGAGGGCCGGACGGTTGGAGCCATACAGCGCATGGTCCCGGCACACGCACAGCAGATCGACCAGACGCATCTGAACGGTTGGAGCGCCAAGACTGAGCCACTGCCGAATGGCGTTGTGCTGACCGTCACATCTGGCGACCCGCAACAAGTGCAGCGTCTTCGCGGCTTGGGCTTCATCGGCGTCATGGTGAGCGGGTCGCATCACCAACTGCATCACTTGGCTATGGCTAAAGGCGAGATGGTGCATACGCACTAGGCTCGCCGCGCACGCCGCGTGCCAGAATCCGGAACTTTGCAGCAAGTAGCGGCGCACGCCCGAATCGCGAAGCACCGGAAGCAGGTTAATGTTGCCTTCCACTCGGACTTTGCGATCGCGTTCCGCCGCGGCCTTCATTTCGCTGGGCGTGTAGTGCCGAGGCAGTGAGGTCAATTCGTTAATTACAGCGTCGGGCCGGATCCGTCCGACCGCGGCCTTCACCGCAGCGGCATCCAGTGCGTCCGCGGCGATCGCCTCCGCGTCAATTTCCTTCAATGCGGGTGCGAAATTGGGCGATCGCGTAAGTGCGAATACCGCATGCTGGTTCGCTCTCAGGCGACGAACCAACGGCCGGCCGATCGCACCGTCGCCCCGGCGATCAGAATTCTCATCGCGCTTCCCTTTCAGCCCGCGACGCAGCCAGCACGTCGTGGCCGCCGCCACGCAGCAGCGCGAGAGTCTTGGAGCCATAAAAGCCGGTGCCGCCGACTACAACAATCTTCATTTTTGCCTCCGCTCAAACATGCGTCTGGTGGACCGGATTCGGCGGCACCAGAGTTCTCGCGGCATGCGTGGAAACGGCTCCGCCTAGGAAACCGAGTTGTCGATGGTAGGGAAGCGCCATCATTCATTCGGAACCGATGTGCGCGCCTTTTTCAGCCACCGAGCGCTTCATAAGCAGAACCACGAACACGAGCGCAAACGTCAAAGCGGCGAAGATCCAAAAGCTGTCGAAGTAGGCAAGCGCCGATGCTTGCTGTTGGCGCAGATTTTCGAGCCCCTGCCAGGCGAGCAGCTTCGAAGCGACCGGATCGGCGGTCTGCTGATGGAAGAAGGTCGTAGCGTGTCCAATGAAGGACCGCGCAGCCGCGTTGAAAGGATCGAGATATTCGCCAAGACGGAGATGGTGGAACTGCTCACGGCGCTCGTGAAACGTTTGAGCCAATGACGTCCCGACACTACCTCCTTCGTTACGCAGAAGGCTCAACAAGCCGACGGCCGCTCCACGCAACTCCTTCGGTGTATAGAGGTAGGCTGCAACATTCGCTGGAGCGAAACATACCGCCAGTCCTGCGATCAGAACCACCCGTGGCCAGACCGCCTGGCCTGGGCTGATGTTCAGGTTCAGTTGGGACATCCAATAGTTCCCGGCCGTCATGCCCAGCAGCCCTGCGGCGATCAGCCACCTGGCATCGGTTCCCCGACCGAGAAGGAATGCGACGACAGGCATGGCCAGGATTGCAAAGACTCCGGCCGGTGACATGACTAGCCCCGCGTTGAACGCATCATAGCCGAACAAAGACTCAAGCAATGCGGGCAGTGACGTACTTGCACCGTAGAGCGCTAGGTAAGCGCCAAAGATGATGATGCAGCATGCAGCGAAGTTGCGTTCGCGCAGCGGCCGAAAATTGACGACGGGGTTACGATGACGCAACTCCCAAAAGATGAGCCCAGCCAGGCCTACGGCGAAGAAAATGGCCAAGGTCTGCACGCGCCAGAAGGGATCGCTCAGCCAGTCCCACTCCTGCCCCTTGCTCAGCATCACCTCCCAGCACACCATGACGATGACCAGCAGCGATAAGCCGATTGAATCGAACCGAAACGGCTGCTTCCTCAGCTCCCTGCGCTCAGCGACGAGATAGTCCGGGTCGCGGAGCTGGGCATAACAGCCGGCAAAAGCCAAAAGACCGATGGGAACGTTTATGAAGAAGACCCATCGCCAATTATACTGGTCCGTGATCCATCCCCCCAGGGTCGGGCCGAGAACCGGCGCGATGAGGGCCGCCAGGCCGAAGAGCGTCATCGCAATCCCCTGCTTTTCCACGGGGAAGGCGTCCAGTAGCACGCTCTGGCTGGAGGGCTGCAGACCGCCACCCGCCAGGCCCTGGATAACGCGGAACAGGATAAGCTGACTGAGGCTGTTGGACATCCCGCACAGTGCGGAACTGAGGGTGAATATGGCTATGGACAGGAGGAAGTAGTTTCGCCGACCAAGATGCGCGCTCAGCCAGCCAGTGATCGGTAAGACAATGGCGTTGGCGGCAAGGTAGCTGGTGAGAACCCATTCTCCATCATCGACCGTGGCCGACAAGCCGCCGGCGATGTACCGAAGTGCGACCACCGCGATCGTGGTATCGAGCACCTCCATGAACGTCGGCACCACGACCGTGGCGGCCAGTAACCACGGGTTCCCCGCAGCGTGAGGTCTGGCGGGTGAGAGTGCCGCATCCGTCATTTGTCGACGTCCGGTGGGCTTTGAGACGAACTGGTAGATTGCAATCGAGGCAGGTAGGTTTGCAGAAACTTCCCGGCATTGGGTCCGGTTGGCGGCTTGTCGATATGAACGTAGGGAACAACGGAAGTCCCGATGAACAGGGGATCCTTGTTCGGGTCATACCCTTCGAGCTCGATCCGGACCGGTAGACGCTGCACCACCTTGACGAAATTACCCGTGGCGTTCTCCGCCGGCAGCAGTGCTAAGGTCGATCCGGTTCCCATCGTAAAGCCAGCGACCCGACCTTTGAAAACGTGTCGGTTGCCGTACATGTCCACGTACAGATCGACAGGCTGGCCAATGCGCAAGTAGCGGAGCTGTGTCTCTTTGAAATTGGCATCGACCCAGATTTCGTTCAGCGAGCGGATCGCCATGAGATTCTGGCCGACTTGCACGTAGTCGCCCGGATTGACGTTGCGACGCGTGACGACACCATCGATGTCCGCCATGATATCGCAATACTGAAGGTCCAGTTCGGCCCGGGCGAGATCTTGCTTGGCGGATTCGAGCTTGGCCTCCGCCTGTTTGACCGCCGGAGCCTTCGCCGTGAGCTCGGCGAAAACGCGGTCGATGTCACCAAGCTTCTCGAACGCTTCGAGCATTTGCTTCGGGCTCTGGTTGTAGGAATGGATAACGCCGAGTTGAGCCGCGCTCTCGATCAGGCCTGCCTGCGCCTGCAGGACTGCGGAAAAGGTTTGATCGAGATCGGGGGGCACCTGGTCGAGGCTTTCCCCGTTGTCAGGTTGTGCAGGCAGCCCCAAGGAGACGCGGGTCTGGTAGACTTCGGCCAGCGCCTCATTGACGTTTGCGTTGGCAGTCGTCAACTCTGCTTGCCGCTGGTCGTACAGCTCACGGCTAATAGTCGCGTTCCCGACCAGCTGCTTTGCCCGATCGAATTCGAGTTGCGCCAGTTTCAGTGCGGCTTTGCTCTTGTTGAGCGCAGCAACACGGGCATGCAGAAGCGCTATGTGGTTATCGACATCCTCCACGGCGTGTTGCAAGCTCCAGCGTCGGCTTCTGGCCTCTGCTTCAATTCCACGCGCCGTGGCGATGGCCGCCTGCAGGTTTGCTTTGGCCGTGTCGATGGCAGCCTTCTTCTCGGAGACTGCGACCTGGTAGGGTTCCTTGTCGAGTTCGGCGAGAAGATCGCCTTTGTGCACGCGGTTGTTGTCGTCCACCAAAACCCGAGAAATCTGGCCTCCCACACGGGGAGCCACAAACGTCACATGCCCGTGCACATAAGCGTCATCTGTCGATACAGTGCTAAGTGTCAGCTCGATCCAGGGAATACCGAACCAGAGGGCGACCGCTACGACCAAGATACCCAGCACGCCAATTAATATTTTTCGCGTTCGTGTAAGTGAGCGGCCCGATGGCGGGACCTGCGGCGAATGAGCTCCGTGTTCAGCCAAGACGCCGGCGCCAGTCGCACCTGCCTCAATCCGAGGGGTCGCGCCGCCGTTCTCACCCTGCTTCTCTGACGTCTTAGCGGGCATGGCTTCAATCCTCACGCCGCACCCAAACATAGCAAAGGTAAGGGCAAGTACGGCGTGCGACAGTTTGGCGTAGTGTTAGAAGCAATCCCCGGTGTGTGTACCCAAAATACGTAAAATCCATTGGGTCCCGAGAATTGATCGCGATTGCTTCTCGCGAACCTACGCCGCGAGCGAGACGCCGAACTCGCTCAAACTAATAGCGCCCCACGTCGTCAGCGATGGCTTTTTGACCACGGGACAGAATCCTCACTCTTCGGGCCCGGCCGCGATGCTGCGATGCTAAAACAACGGGCCAAGCAGGCTATTTAGCGCAACTCGGAGCCTACATTGCTCCGTCCGCTTTAGGGGACGAGGCGGACATTACCTCAATGGCTCGATGCACTCCTCCGTATCATTCTTCACGCTATTGACGGCGCGGCTGACAGCGTAGGCCTCCATGAGAGAGGCATCATAGGGCTTGAGCATCGCCTTAAGCTCATGCATGTCCGTCGCCGGGCCAAGCCACCGATCATAGTCCTCAGCCATTCGCTGTTCTCTCGAGAAAGGACTGCCTCCACCGCCAAGCACATCAAGGAACTCGATCCATTTGAGCTTGTTGGTCCCCACGGCCATCTTCGAGGGTCGTGTCCGAACCCAGCCCGGGTGGAATTTTCGAAAAGGACAGGTGGCGCATGCAGGCCGCAAAGGCCTTGCACCGAGCCCGCTTTGCCCCTGCGGCAAGATGTCTATTTCGCAAGTGCGAAAAGGTGCTAGCCCTGCTCACCGATGGGTTTTCCCTCCCCATCGCTGTTCCCCCCAAAAGGAACCGAAAAAGCCCCGTTTTCCCCCGAACGGGGCTTTTTCTTGCTTTTGCGCTCTCGGCCTTGAAATCCATTGTGCAGTGCAATATGTCTCCTGCCAGGAACCTAGCAACCAGCTTGAGAGGAGACCCCCATGTTTGAACCGATTCAGAAGGCTACAGAGGACTTCCAGAAAGTCAGCAAGGACAGTTTCGATGCGGCCGTTCGCTCTTACGCCGAGCTCAATAAGGGCTTTCAGGCCGTCGCCGCCAGAATGACCGATTATTCCAAGCGTTCTTTTGAAGACGCGAGCCGCGCCTTCGAGCAGCTCGTCGGCACGAAGTCGCTTGAGCACGCGATCGAGATTCAGTCCCAGTTCGCCAAGAAGGCCTACGACAACTGGATGGCTGAGGCCTCGAAGATCGGCGACCTGTATGCCACCGCCGCGCGCGATGCCTACAAGCCGGTCGAGCAGGCCGTTACCAGGAAGATGCCTCAGACCGGCTCCTTCTCCTAACACCCAACAAGACCCGGCGGATCAAACTTCCGGGTCCTTTTTTGCCCGCTTGAAAATCTCCCGCACAGGACCAGTTCTTCAATCCGGGCCAGCCGGAGATGAACGAAAAGTGAGCAAGAAGCTGGTGTGGTGGATTGTCGGGACAGGGACCGTGCTGTTGCTCGGCGCGGCCTTGTGGGGACCGATCGTGAGTAATGTCGAACACCCGAAATATGCTCTGGTCGAGCGCAGCGGTAACATCGAGATACGCGACTACGCGCCGATGATCGTCGCAGAGACTGAAGTAACAGGAGATCGCCGCGAGGCGATCGGCAAAGGCTTTCGGCTTATTGCCGATTTTATCTTCGGCAATAACACCGCGTCCAAGAAAGTGGCGATGACCGCGCCGGTGACGCAGCAAGGCAGCGAGAAAATCGCGATGACGGCGCCTGTGACCCAGCAAGGCGATGGGAAGAGCTGGCTCGTGCGCTTCATCATGCCGTCCAAATACACAATGGAAACCCTGCCCAAGCCCAATAATGCTGCGGTGAAGCTCAAAGAGGTTCCCGGAAAGCGCTTTGCCGTGATCCGCTTTTCCGGCATGGGCGGCAAAGAGAGCCTTGATCGCCACACCAAGGAGCTGGAGGAGTTCTTGAGCACGAAGAACCTCACCCCGCTATCGCCGCCGACCTACGCGTTTTACAATCCGCCCTGGACCCTTCCGTTCCTGCGTCGCAATGAAGTGCTGGTCGAAATTCCCGCGTCATCGCCCTAGGCCTTGCTTCCCATCTGCGGCCGTGTCGTTCAGGCTTCCGATCCCCTGCGCTATGCCTTCAGCTTCAACTTCGGAAAAGGCAACAAAATGCCCCAAGCGACGGCTCATCCAGGAGACCCGCATTACATCACTCGCAGCGGGTGGTTACGCGCTGCCGTCCTTGGCGCGAATGATGGGGTCGTTTCCGTTTCCTCCCTGATCGTAGGTGTGGCTGCGGCCGATCCGAACCCAAGCACAGTCGTTATCGCGGGCATAGCGGGGCTCTCGGCGGGTGCAATGTCGATGGCTGCGGGCGAATATGTATCCGTTTCTTCGCAATCCGACACGGAACGGGCCGACATCGCACGAGAAACCAAGGCATTGCAGGAGCTTCCGGACGCCGAACTTGCTGAACTCGCCGCGATTTATCGAGAGAAGGGTCTTAGTGAAAAGACCGCCCTTGTGGTTGCCAAAGAACTCACCGCGCACGATGCCCTTGGAACGCATGTGCGAGACGAACTCGGGCTGTCAGAGGTACACGCGGCCAACCCACTTCAGGCTGCGTTCACATCGGGCGTAACGTTCAGCGTCGCGGCGGCGATCCCCTTGTTGGCTGCGGTTGCAGCCCCCGCAGGTTTGATCATTCCGGTCGTCCTTGTTGTCACTGCCATCACTTTGGCTGCTCTTGGCGCGTTAGGGGCAAAGGCGGGCGCTGCCCCGGTTTTGCGCGCTACGATGCGTGTGGTGATGTGGGGATTGTTCGCAATGGCCGTCACGGCGGGCGTGAGTTGGCTTTTTGGTGTCAGCGTCTGAGTTAGACGCAGGTTTTCCCCTCACCACTCAACCACAATTTTGCCGAAGTGGCTGCCGCTTTCCTGGAAGCGGAACGCATCGGCCAACTGTTCGAGCGGAAAGCTGCGGTCGATCACGGGGCGTAGGCCAGTCTGTTCCAGCGCGGCCACGTAATCTTGCTGCTGACGGCGACTCCCGACAATCAGCCCCTGCAGTCGCGCCTGTTTGGCCATCAGCGTCATGGTCGGCACTTCGCCGTGCCGGCCGGTGAGGATGCCGATCAATGCGATGTGGCCTCCGACACGCACGGACTTGATGGACTGCGCCAGCGTGCCAGGCCCGCCAACTTCGATGACGTGATCTACGCCGTGCCCACCGGTAAGTGCCAGGACTTCGCGCGCCCAGTCCGGAGTCTGCCGATAGTTGATGACATGGTCAGCACCGAGCGCCTGAAGACGCTCCAGCTTCTGCTGCGAGGACGAGGTGGCGATCACCGAGGCGCCCATAACCTTAGCGATCTGCAATGCAGCAATAGAAACGCCGCCGGTGCCCAATACCAGCACTGTGGCGCCTGCCTTCAGCTGACCGTCGGCAATGAGGGCGCGCCAGGCGGTCAGCCCGGCGGTGGTGATTGTTGACGCCTCCGCATGACTCCAACCCCGCGGGGCGAGGGTGAAGTCTGTAGCGGCACGCACTGCATACTCTGTGGCATACCCGTCAATGCCATCGCCCGGAGTGCCACGAAAATTGCCCACCGCCTCGAATGGTAGGCCGTCTTGCCATTGCGGGAAGAAGACGGAGACCACATTGTCGCCGGCCTCGAATTCAGTAACGCCTTCGCCGATGGCTTCAACTATTCCGGCGGCGTCGGCCATCAGCACACGGCCGTCGGCCGTGGGTATGGCGCCCTTGGCAACCAGCAGGTCATGGAAGTTCAGGGAGGTCGCATGCAGCGCAACGCGGATCTGGCCCGGCCCCGGCTGGCCGGGATCGGGGACATCACGAAGCTCGAGTTGGTCGAGCCCACCTGGAACCCGCACGACGACGGCCCTAAGCTTTGCCATGGTTCGTCCAATTTCGCGGCAGGCTACGGAACCGTCAAGTGGCCGCTTCGCGTGGGACTGGCTAGGCGGCATGTCTGCTCTGTGCCAATAGCAGAAATCCCCGTCACGGCCGAGCGGTGCATTTTCCCGTCAGCGCAAGAGACGCATCTGGCGTCGACACGCCTGCCGACAACTTGCCGGTTTTCGTCGCGATGAGCGCACTGAAGGCTCTGGGAGTCGGGGCGTTTCTGCCGACGCCATGCAGCAAGACGTACTCATCCACGACTTCCAGGCTGTCGATATCGGCCGACCTAGGGTCTTGGCCTATCGGGGCCGACTTCAGCTTCTTGTTCTCGATATCTAGCAGCATGACAGGTGCCAGATTGGCGGTTTCGAGCGAGATGCGTTGGCAGCCCGTCACGTCGGTGCACTCATATACGTCGCTTATCGCACAGAGGTAGGCCTTCTCGGTCGCCATGGCCGGGGCAGAGGTGATGAAAAGGAAGGAGAGCCCAAGGCAGGCCTTGGGAATCGAAAGTCGCATTGTCTGGCTCCTATTGTGCAACGGTGTAGCCTCTGGCTTCCAAGCAGAGCCGGCCGGCCGTGAGGTAGCTCGCGTAGAGATCGTTGAGGCGGCGGACATCCGCCGTGCCCCGCGCATTGGCAAGTCCGCCCGAACCCCAACGTGGATCCGTGTTGCCCGCGGCGGTGTCGAGCTTGCCCGTGACCTTGAGGATCGTCCTAGTGTCTATGCCCGCCTGCTGGGCTTGAAAGATGGCCGAGGGATCGAAGCCGGTCTGCTCGACGGCCCACTGGTGACAGGCCGCACGGTCCTTATTCTCCTGTTCCGGCGTTACGCCATCCTTGTACGCCATCAAGGCACGGCCGGTTGCCGATTGCGCATGGACATGGGACGCAGCGCTCGCAGCCATGAGAACGACGGCGACGCCGCATAAAAGTTGGCTCAATCGCCTCATAGATTGTCTCCCCTTCTTCTATTCAAGACCAATGACCTCTGACTTTGTCCGTTCGCTTGCGTTCGAGCTAACAATTAAGGTGCGTCGACCTTCGTCCAAGTGCTGTCCGGCAGGAAAGTTGCGATCTTGCGCGCGAGTCCAGACGTTTCCGGTCCAAGATCCTTCTGAAACACGACGCCATCGTGGTTCACCATGAAGGTCATGATCCCGGAATTGCCATACTCCGCTGGATAGGCGATGAGTCCGAACCCGCCGATCATCCGCCCGTTCACCACGTAGTCAAACTCGCCGCCATTGGCGTCAGCGCCCTGGCGTTTCAAGATTCGATAGTAGTATCCATGATAAGGGATGGGCTTGTCATGCAGCTTATAGCCCTCTGCCGAGGCTTCAGCAAAAAGCTCGCCGAGTGGGCTCGGACTTTCGCCTTCGGTGCTCGGCCAATAAAGCCCGTCCTTCTTCCCGGGACTGCTCACGATACGCTGCGCATAGGGAGGCGGACTAAGTCCATCGACGTCAAGCGTCAATGCCAACCGGAACGTCACCATCAACAATAAAAACGTCAACGTGTCGTCCCAATCTTCCTTGGCCAAGGCTTCGTCAAGAGCGTCGCCCTTCAACTCCTTGTTCTTTTCCGCCCAGCGTTCCGCCTGCACCACTTCCAGCGGATAGGTGGAGGCGATGAGGACTTGGGAAAGAAGGGGATCGGGGTAAAGCGCGATGGGCGCGACAAGCTGATCAAGCGCAGCTTCGTCGAGGAGCTGCTGAGAGGCCCCATCGTCCACTGGTGCCTCTTGCGCAAGAGTCGTCCCCAGCGCCGTCAGCAAAAAGACAATGCTCATGAAAATCGCGATAGCGCGCATTTGACCCCTATCCATCATCTTGTCCGGACATTGGAACAGCGAGAAGGATTTGCGCTTTCCCTCTCGTGAAGCTCCTAGGCCGTTGCTAGCGTGTCGATCTTGGAACGAATCGCGTCAACCGTAGGCTTGAGCACGGCGCCAATCCCTGGAATGGCAAGTGCCTTGTCAAGAAGTTGATCGAGAGTCGGCCTGATTGCGCCGAAAGTCGCAGCCACGGTATTGCGGGTCTCAGGCGACATTTGGTCAAGCAGTCCGTTCAGTTGGTCAAATTGCGAGGCGGCTTCGTTTAATTTAGGCAACGCCGCTTGTGCTGTCGCCTCGTCGTTGATGCCCTGCACCGAAGATTGCACGTTGCTCACGGCCGAAGCAGCGACCTCACCGATATCGACGTCCCCTACCTTAATACCCTTGAGTTTTTGCAACATGCTCGCATAAGGCGCTTCAATCTGAGGGCTCGGGACTTCGGCAATCTGCTGTGGCGTCGACAACAGACGCCAGGCAATCAAGCCGACAACAAGCAGAGCAAGAGCACCCAACAACCATGCCCATGGCGATGACGTAGATCTCGATGACGTAGATCTCTCTGGAGTGCGAGACGCAACCTTGGTGGTGGCGCCGGTCACCTCATCAAGGACGCCAGCTTGGCTAAGATATTTCGAGAATCCCGAGGGCAAGGCAGCCTGAATGGTGCCCTTCTGGGACGTAAGCAGGTTTGCGAGCCCGGAAGCGTCGAGCCCTCTATCCCGCTGCTCGTGTCCGAGAACGCCGAGGACCACCGGTCCAAGGAGGCCCATTAGGCTCTTCGAACCGCTTTCCTCGATGCCAGCATACTGTCCCACTGCACTGCTAAGACCGGAAATCGCCTTGGCCCCAAGAAGCGAGGTGAGGACACTGGACCCCTGATCAATCAGGGCCTTCTGACCAGACCCGCCGATAGCATTGGCCAAGCTCGACAAGACCCCGGGTTCCTGCTTCCTGACCACCTCGTTCAACGTGGTGGCACCCCGAGGCTTGGAAACATAAGAGATGAGGGCCGCCAGCAGTGCTGGAACCGCCGCAACAATGGCCTTCTGGGTCGCTGTCTCGTTCAGCCGTAAGCTAGATGAAATCCGCCCTACGATCACGGGGCCCAATGTGTTTGCAATTTGCTCGACTAGATTGGTTGCCATGGGAACCTTCCGGTTAGACGTGCGGAGAGATCTGGTTGAGTGGGATGTAGCTAAGCCGTCACACCCAATGTCTTGCGGATATCGGCAAGAGTGGCCTTCTCGGCATCGGAGACCTGAACGCCGCCAAACCCTAGGACCCCTCCTTCTTTAGAGGCCTCTGCCACTTTTTGACCGATGTCCTGCAGCCATGTCCTGAAGGCAACCGCGTCTTTGGGCGCCTTGGCCTCAAGAAGCCGCGAGACCTCTTCAAGGCTCGCAAGCGAGCGCTGAACGACATCGGCAGGTTTGGCCTCGGCGAAGCGCTTACGCAATGCCTCCTGAATGTTCGATCGTCCTTCTGAGGTCTCAAAATCGGCTACAACGGCTTTGATTAGTTCATTGGCGCCGGCATCGGCTTTCGCCGCGGCGAGGGCCGAACTGCTGGCGAAGGCTTCTTTGAGCATCCCCCATAGCCCGCTCGGTTCCGCCGCCGACACAGCCATGCCGGCCACCATTGGGCTCTCCAATAGCTTGGTCCACTCCTCTGATGTGAAGCTTTGCTTGTTCGCCACGGCAACTCCTCCACTTGACTCAATTGACTCAGAGCAAAACTAGATTGCGCCTAGATTTTTCAGTCTCATCTGCTTCTCTCACGTCAATTGCGACGCTCCTTCTTTGAAATCTATGACCTCTGCCGCACCCTCTTTGTCACCGACCAAAAACCAAGAGTGCATGCCCTTCTCAGCCTTTGGTGAGAAGCAGGGAGGCGGCGCGCACACTCCAAGTCTTTCTGCGCGGCACGTCGGTTATGAGCGCCGTGAGTTCTTGGAACGTGACGGCGCGGCGTGCGTCCGGCATCGGCGCCCACGCCGCACTGCCGCCCAGAATGACGTTGACGCCCGCCGTCGCTGCCGCGCGGCTCAGCGCTGCTTGATAGCCGGCGACCGCGGCCTTAGGCGCGACCGACGAGGCAGAGACGACAATGAGATTGGGTTTCAGTTTATCGACGAGCGGGGCGAGGTCCTCGGGCGGAGGTCCCTCCCCAATCCAGAACACGCGGTATCCGGCTTCCGCCAGCACCAGTTCGGCGAGGGATAGCCCCAAGGTATGGCGTTCGCCGTCGACGGTGAAGAGAGCAGCACGCGGCGCACCTTCCTCGTAACGCATGTCGGCGGCACAGAGTGCGACACCCCTCCGCAGGGTCTCGCTAGCGGCGTGCTCCTCGAATATCTGACAAGCACCTGCCTCCCAGCGCCGCCCGAGTTCGGCAATCGCGGAAGCCACTTCATCAGCGG
>Ga0307442_1001224_pt1 | contig 12734 bp, 10 predicted proteins | sample SalMarWE160430MG_FD_202143 | JGI IMG/M metagenome (GOLD analysis project Ga0307442, IMG submission 202143) | Salt marsh sediment microbial communities from the Plum Island Ecosystem LTER, Massachusetts, United States - WE1604-30 | ecosystem: Environmental > Aquatic > Marine > Intertidal zone >... | reverse complement strand
CGCTTGATTATCAAAAAATAAATATATCAAATATGCTGATAATGGTGCCCCTAGTGCAAATAAAATCAAGGAGAAATTTGAAAATACATATTTCCTATTTTCAAATTCTATAACTGGACGATTGAAACTCTGTTCATTAATATCGTTATCACTAGTTTCTCGACTGTCTTTTTCAAATTTATCAACCATAATAAAAATTAACAGAACTAACAATGGGATCATAACATTCCCAAAATTATCCCTGCTTAAAGCTTCCATTAGTGGAATTGTAAATCCTATAGAATAAGCAAATGCAAGGTTTAATCCACTAATTAATAGTATATTGAATCCTTTCCGAGACAAGATTTTAAATTTAGTAAATTTAAATAAAATTAGCTCTTGAAAAAATAAGAAAACAATTGAAAGTATGGAAAAAAGTAAGATCAAACTAATTTGATTGAAAGGGGTTAATCGTCCGAAGTAAAATACGCACACTAATAAAACTGATAAGATTATACTGATGAGGTACTTATTTTTTAAAAATGATTTGACGTTAATCACCGTAATTATTTTGTAAAATTTGAAATATTTAAAAAATATTAAGTTTTTCTACTAAATCAAATAAGGGAATTTCTCTAATATTTAAAAAAACTCATAAAATGAATCTAAAGAGATTCTTCAATTACTTTTAATAGAAACTCCCCTTTTTCTTGTATTTCTTCCTTAGTGCTAGTTATCTTTATCCCATATGCAGAACCAAGTCCAGCATCAGAGACACCAACACTGATATTTATTGCTCTACTTAGTAAATCATCAGTTTGTGGTAACATCCCTTTCTTATATTCAATCTGGGAATTATAATAAGGACAGGTAAAGGGACATCCTTCTTCAGTAACTGTCATTTTTTGTAGAAAATGTTCCATGTTATTATAAACGTGCCACCCAGAATGTGAAATTGTTGTAGTTCCAAGCTTTTTAGCCAACTTTTCAGCAGACTTCGCTGTAGGCATAAAAAACGTCAATAGAGTTCCAACATCACCCTCTTTATCTAATAAATGGCGAAATTCTATGTCTTTATTTATCGAAATTATAGATTTTAAATAGGCTTTATTTTTATGCAATTTATTTCGAATATATTCTAGTTTTTTTAGTTGAGCTTGGGCAACGGCAGCAGTCAATTCATTCATCCTAAAATTCAGACCAAGAATAGAACGTTTTCCTTGTTCAACACCTTGTCTAAGTGGTAAATGACCTTGATCGTGAATCGCAAATGCTCGTTTATATAAATCATCATCATCGGTTATAACCATTCCTCCATCTCCCGCGGAAATAGTCTTGTATACATTCAAGCTAAACGCACCCATTTTACCAAAAGTTCCAACAGATTTGCCTTTAAATTTAGCTCCCATGCTCTGAGCACAGTCTTCAATTAATAACAAGTCATTAGTTTCAGCAATTTCAACAAATTCATTTAAATGACCTGGATTTCCAAGCATGTGAACCAGCATTATAGCTTTTGTCTTAGGTGAAATTTTCTTAATCACATCCTGAGGATCTAAAGTCAAAGTTTCATCCACCTCTGCTAAAATTGGGATAGCTCTTGAAAATATAATAGATGTGATGCTCGCAATGAAAGTATATCCCGGTACGATAACTTCGTCTCCTGGACCTATTCCTAATGACCACAAGGCTGTTAATAATGCTGTAGTTCCTGAATTGACTGCTAAAGCATGTTTTGAACCTATAATATCAGCAAAATCTCTTTCTAAATTCCACACTTTTGCTTTAAATTTAGGATCAGAAAGATCACCATATCTATATAAGTAACCCGATTCAATAACTTCAATAAGAGCCTTTTTCTCTTCTTCACCAATTAAATCCATACCAGGACCGGGCAAAAAATTATAACCTTTTAGTTTTAGTGATTTGGGATTAATAATTAAAAGAAATTTTAATAGTTTTCAAATAAAATTCTATTCTCTAGAACAAATTATTTAATATTAACAGAATAAAACAAAATTATGGATAAATTAGAAATTAAATTGGATGGAAAAATGGATGATTGGGGTCCTTTTGGAAAAAACGAGGGAAAATGGTTAATCTTTTCAATTGGTAACCCATACGAAGGTCATGGATATGCATTACCGCGTAATATGGATGATTTTTTTAGCCAGAGAGTCGCACATCTTATTTCGTGTAAAACAGGTTCTCGATATGTTGCTCACATTCCATGGGCGACTGACGGTGCTGGTGAAGTAGCAACTGATTGGGCACCTAAATACATTCCAATACAAGAATTATCAAATCGATTGATTGAATATCTTAGAATACACATTGATGCTTACAAGGAGATGGGATTACCAGCTAATCGGGTTTTTATTTTCACCGGTCATGGCGGAAATAACGTTTTAGCAGATTATACTAATGAGATTAAACAAGCTCTTAATTTGCAGAGCTTAATTATTGCGACCACCGACGAAATTGAAAAAAATGTTAATAAAATAATGGAAGCATCTAAAGATTTAACAACTAAATTAGCACAAAAGGGTGGAGATAAAAGAGCAATTGCTAAAACTTTAGTGCGAATACTATTAAGTGCTGGGCATGCAAGCCACATGGAACATTCCATTGCAGCTGCTATTGGAGTTTTGGATGAAAAGAAACTTGAAGAAATGAATGCACTTCTATCTGAAGATTTCGAAAAAGCTTTAGCCAAATGGCCTCCAATCGGAGGTTTAGGAGGTTATCTTTTAGCGGGAGGAAAGTATGCCGAAGCTTTAGGAACCGAAAAAAACGATAAATTTGGATTATGGAATTGCTTAAAAGGATTAAAAGAGATTGATGAGGGAAAATTAAAGCCCATTAAAGAATTAGGTGAAATGATCATCAATACCACGGTGGATTATTTCTCAGAGATTTTGTTAGAAAATTAAACACGTAAACATTTAAATTCTTATTTCTCACAATATATTCTATTAAAAATAATGGAGATATTTATGGAAGAAATCACACATAGTAAGTTGAACATGAGTTCATACGGATTCGGGAAATTTGTGAATGAATTTTTTGTCATGGCATTTGGTTCCTTAGTCTTTTTCTTTTACGAGACTGAGATCGGCTTACCTTCAATCTACGCAATGATAGGATATATAATATTCGCAATTTGGAATGCTATAAACGACCCATTAGTTGGATACTTAACAGATCGACCATTTAAATTCACAAAAAAATGGGGAAGACGATTCCCATGGGTTTTTATTGGAGGGGTTCCTTGGGTTTTAAGTTATATTCTAATTTTCATGCCTCCAGCTGTTGATCCAAACGAAGGAGCATTGATCATTTTCGCATGGTTAATATTTACCACGTGTTTGTATGATACATTTGCTTCAGTTTTCAATGTCAGTTTTTATGCTATATTTCCAGATAAATTTCGTTCTGGGAGTGAGAGACGTAGAGCATCAACAATAAGTACCATGATTGCTGCCTGTGGAACCGCTTTAGGTGCTATAATCCCCCCCATATTTTACAATTTTAACGATCCACAATCTTACATAATACAAGCTATCGCAGTAATAGTTATATGCATGGTTGCTTTATTGCTAGCAATTCCTGGGAGTCGGGAAGATCAAGTTCGCATAGATTGTTATTTGAGTAATTGCGAAAAAGGAATGGAAAAGAAATCATTTTTTAGCGAATTTAAATCAATTTTAATGCATAAAAATTTCTTGGCATATATTATTACATTCACTCTCTATCAATCACTGGTATCATTGATGACTGGATCTATCCCTTATGTTGCCCAATTTGTATTAGAAGTAGAGGAAAAAGATATTACTTTGATAATGGCAGCATTGATATTGGGTATGCTTATTTCAATGCCAATCTGGTCCCATATTGCAAATCGCACTAATAATGACAGAAGAACAATGCTCATCGCAACAATTTATCTCACAGTCGTAACAAGCATTTTATTCTTTATTACTGATTACTGGGTATTACTTGTTGGAATATTTATCTGGGGCACAGGAGAAGGAGGATTTTGGGTCATGATGTCCCCTATATTAGCAAATGCTATTGATGAATCAATTGTGGATACAAAACAGCGAAAAGAAGGCATTTATAATGGAATAATGACTTTTGTTAGTCGTGCTGCATTAGTTATTCAAGCTGTAAGTTTTTCTGTAGTTCATATCTTAACAGGATTCAATCAAAGTCCAACTGCGACTTCACAAACGCCACTTGCTAATCTTGGTATCCAAATACATTTCGCATTGATTCCAGCAATATTAATATTTATTGGAGTATTTGTATTCTGGAAGTTTTATCGATTAACACCGGATATAGTAGAACGTAATCGAGAGATTATAATCGAAGAAAAATTATAAATTACTTCAAATATCTTTTTTTTTAACAATGTTACATCGATCTAAAGACTAATGAGTTATTCATAATTTTATAGAAAGATAAATTTTTTTTTTAAAGATGAGTTTTCATAAATTAGAATATAAAATTTTAATCTAGCAAGGGATTACATATGTCTGAAGAAAATCAAACCGAAAAAGAACCTAAAAATAAAGAAGAAAAAGAGGAAAAGAAAGAAGTATCAGAATCAGCAGAAGAAAAAGCAAAATTTACCTTCAAATGTACACAATGTCAACGTTGTTGTCTAGAACGAGGACCAATTCCAATTACTTTTTGGGACTTAGAAATGTGGGCACGTAATGGGGTTGTTGCAAATTTCATGCCTTATCTTGATATTTATGATAAACACGATGGTGGTTTGGATCTGATATTAAAACCTTTACCTCCACCTCCAAAAGAAGGGGAAGAACAACCTAAAAAGGATCCTTTTGGAAGCATTCCAATTGAAGATCTATTAACTGTAAAGTGTCCTTTATACAATGAAGAACAGAAGAAATGCTTGGTATACGATAATAGGCCCCTCTCCTGCCGCGTTTATCCGCTCGAGTTTGATGGCAAAAATTTTACTATTGTAGATGTGGATTGCCCTGGAATCGGTCAAGAAGGCATGTCAAAAGAAGAACTTAAAGAAATGCGCGATACGGCTAAAACCATGTACTATGAATTGACCAGAATGAGAATCGCGTTACCTGTTTTAAGTCAGATGATCTCTCAAAAAGTGATGATGGATTTGATGCGACAAAACATGGAAGCCATGAGTAAAATGACAGATGAAGATCGAGCTAAACTAGATGAGATCTTTCAAAAGAATAAGGATACTCCCGAACCTTAAATGCTTTTATTTTATTTATATTTTATTTTTAATTTTGTTTATTAAAATCACCAACGATTGAAAACTGACGATTTCTGTCATTCAAAAAGTAATAAGATTTATACATGTTATATCTATCACCAAATTATAATAATGAAGTATGCAATATAGTAAATGATATGAATCAATTAAAAGTTAAAAATTCAGTTATTAAATTAACGCAAGGGGACATCACTGATTTAAAAGTTGATGCAATTGTTAATGCTGCTAACGCTCAACTTATTCTCGGGGGAGGAGTAGCAGGAGCGATTAGGAAAAAAGGAGGTCCACAAATACAAGAAGAATGCAACATAATTGGAGGAACTTTTGTGGGTGGAGCAGTAATTACTGGTGGGGGGAATTTGAAAGCAAAACACATTATCCATGCTGTAGGTCCGAGAATGGGAGAAGGAGGAGAAGATCGAAAACTAAAAAATGCCACGTTAAATAGTCTTAAATTGATGGATAAACACGGATTATCTTCAATAGCGTTCCCAGCAATCTCTACAGGAATTTTTGGCTATCCAATTGAAAAATGCGCGAACATAATGATTTCAACGACAAAAGAATATTTAGAAAGCGATACGCAAATAAAAGAAGTAATATTTTGTTTGTATTCCTCATCTGACTACGAAGTATTTAATAAACATTTGACTTAATTGCTAAAATAATTTGAGAAATATAACAATATATTCTTTCTTGGGATAAAATCCGGTTTTTTTGAGATATATTCTATAATCTTCTAATACAGAATTATCTATATTTATAAGTTAATTTGCTTACCTTTTTTTTCAGTGCAAACTTAATTAATTAGAAAGAAATTTGGTTAGGATTAATATTATCAAATAAGCGAGATCACCATGAAAAATAAAGAATATCTTTATGTGAGGTTTTTCGAGGACTTAAAAGTTCATGATGTACCATTAGTTGGTGGAAAAAATGCGTCACTTGGAGAACTACTTAGTTTTGGAATCCCCGTGCCGCTTGGATTTGCGGTTACTGCTAAAGCATATGATTATATTTTAGAGACTAATTATTTCAGGATTAAAGAAGAAGAAATTACTTTAAAAGAGTATATCGATCGTGAAATCAGAAAGATTGCAATAGAATTGAAAAATGAAGATATTAAATCAATTCAAAAAGTAGATAAAATTTGTGCTGATATCAGATACGTGATCGAATCAGCGGTTATTCCCGATAGTGTTAAAGATGAGATTTTGGATGCGTATCATAAATTATTGGAAAGAATTGGAAATCACACAACTTTTGCAATCAGAAGTTCTGCGACTGCTGAAGATTTACCCGATGCTTCTTTTGCAGGTCAACAAGATACTCATCTGAATATTTCAGGCGAAGAGCAAATTATAGAGTACATTCTCAAAGATATGGCTTCGGTATTTACTACTAGGGCAACGATGTATCGAGAAAGAGCCGGATTTGATCATTTCGCAGTTAAATTGAGCGTAGGAGTCCAAGAAATTGCTGGAGGGTTAGACGGAGTTAAAGCCTCTGGAGTCATGTTTACTGAAGATCCTGATTCAGGCAATCCTAACGTTGTAGTAATAAGAGCTACTTGGGGTCTTGGAGAGTTAATTGTTCAAGGAGTTGAAAAGGGAGATGAATTTATCGTTTTTAAACATGCATCGAAATTACGAATTATTAATCGAAGTTTGGCAAAAAAAGAAAAAAAAATGATCTTTGATAAAAATAAAGGAGGAACGATTACAACTTTCGTAGATGAAAATGAACAGAGAAAATTCTGTTTGAATGATAAACAAGTAATAATTTTAGCTGAATATGCAACAAAAATCAGAGAACATTATGGTTGTCCTATGGATATTGAATATGCTTTGGGAAATGATAACAAAATCTACATCGTCCAAGCTAGACCAGAAACGGTACATTCACAGAAAGGAGACATTGAAGAAATTTTTTACTTATTAGAAGATCCTAAAGATTTAATCAATAATGGATACTTAATCGAAAACTCCGGAACGGCAATAGGACGACGAATTGGGTATGGAAAAGTTAAAGTTATTGAATCAATAAATGATGCTTATCTATTAGAAGAAGGAGATATACTTATTACCGAAGAAACAAATCCAGATTGGACATCATATATGGAAAATTTAGGTGGGGTCGTAACTGAACGAGGAGGCCCAACTTGTCATGCGGCCATAGTATCTAGAGAGCTAAATATTCCTTCAATAGTAGGTGCTGATAATATCATCGAAGTAATAAAAGAAAAGCAAAGGCAGCAAGATTTAGATCATATTACTATCGATTGCAGTACTGGAGAACCAAGATTATGGATGAAAGAAGTGGAGTATGATTCTGATACCATTGAATTCGCCCAATTACCTAAAACTAAAACCCAAGTTTTGGTAAATCTCGGAATCCCTAAAGGTGCTTTAAGTTCTGGTAAGTATCCAGATGGAACTGGATTAGCGCGATTAGAATTTATCATAAACGATGAGATTCAAATTCACCCTAATGCTTTAATCGATTATGAGGCATTACAAATGCGTTATGATATCCTTCTTGAACATCGTAAGCGAATTGAATCCATAAAAAAAAGTGATTTATATCATAAAGATCCGTTTAACGTAGAAATCAAACGTTTAAAAGATACTATTGATAAAATCGAAGAATTAACAGTAGGATTTGATGATAAAGAAGAATTTTATATTGAAAAACTCGCTGAAGGTATCGCTACTATTGCAGCAGGAGTTTGGAAAGTATTACCTAATGGTGATATTGCTCCATGTGTCGTACGTTTATCAGATTTTAAAACTAATGAATATCAAAATTTGTTAGGCGGATGGATCTATGAAAGTGTTGAGAATAATCCAATGTTGGGCTTTAGAGGCTGTTCTCGTTATACATCTAATGATTTTCAGAATGCCTTTTTGCTAGAATTAAGAGCTTTAAAAAAAGCAAGAGATTGGGGGCTAATAAATATTATCCCAATGCTTCCTTTCTGTCGATCTCCCGAAGAATGTAAGAAGATTATAGAACTAATGGAAGGAGAAGGCTTGATTCGAGGTCAAGACTCGTTAAAGGTATTTGTTATGGCGGAAATTCCCTCAAATATTATCTTAGCGGATCTATTTTGTGAAATAATTGATGGGTTCTCAATAGGGAGCAACGATTTAACAATGCTTACTTATGGTGTTGATAGAGATGAAGCAAAACTAATTCCAATAGCAAAAAGAAATTCTTATAATACAAATACTGAAGCAATGCGTAGATCAATAAGTCACCTAATTAAAACAGCACATAGCTTGGGTAGAAAAGTAGGTATATGTGGCCAAGCACCGAGTGACGATCCAGAATTCTTGAGATTTTTAGTGCAAGAAGGAATAGATTCAATCTCTCTTAACTTTGATACTTTTGCGCGAGGTAGAATTAATACATGGCGCACAGAAATCATCGAAGCAAATTTAACTGCAGAAAATAAATTAAAATCATATGAATTTCTAAATAAATGCGATAAATTAATTGATAAAATCCGCGTGCCACGTGGAACGCTTAGAAATATGTTGAGAAAACAAAGAGATAAAGCTTCTACTAAATTAAAAGATGCCACAGATCAATTTGATCAAATTTATAAGAACGTCAATACCATGTCTCATGACTTTATACAAGAACTCAAAGAAACATCTACAGATTTCGAATCACTCTTCCAAATATATGATTCAAAAATAAAAAATCTTGAAGAATTATTGCCCAAATTCGCATTAGAAATTAGAGAATTTGGGATCTTCTAATTATTTATTTTATGAATATAAATAGTTTAAATAAAAGTTAGAAGGATTAAATTCATAAAAATCTAATCTTTGATCTTTTCTAATATTGACATTATCCTATAAATCGTTGTTCTTGAATGAAAAGGAATATTCGCGTCCATGGTAAGGTCATCTACTAAGTAAATAACATTTGCGGCAAGTATAGCGTCAGTAGCATCCTCATCTTCGCGAGCAAGTTCATCAATCGCCTTTTGGGCAACTCGTTTAATATTTCTTGGCACTGCACGGTCTTGAATCATAGCTTCTAATAAAATTTTAACCTGTTCAAAAGCTTCTTTGGCTTCATCATGAGTAGGCACTTCTAAAACACCTATTAATACTATAAGAAGAATTTATTTCACATTAGTAAATTTTTCTTCAATTTTATATTTTTTGAAGAGACAAGTATATTTAATATTGGTTAATTTTATTAATTGCGAGAGTTAAGTATTTTTACTATTACTTAATTTTATTAGGTGCAATTTTAAATTGCATCAATTCGGTGGGAAAGTGGTCTAGATTGGTATGATTCTAGGTTCGGAACCTAGAGGTCGGGGGTTCAAATCCCCTCTTTCCCATCTAAATTATTAGAAATTTGAATTAATTGAATCATAAAATGCCCAAATCTCATATAGATTAACAGAGGTAAAACCCCAAAATAAAAAATTTGTTTTATAAGATAAAATATAAGTTTTTAATGAATTTGATTTGCTTCTGTCACTATCTCTGAAATTTTATTCCTTTTTCATGAAAACACGAATACCAAGAATGATTAAAATTAATCCTGCAATAGCGATGGCTACGGTTATAATTCCATATTGAAGCCACCAATTTGCCCAATATTCTTCTGAATCTAAGGGTACCTCAAATCCAGTTGTTCCCGCATAATTAAATAAAACTGAGATGATAGTATTTCCTACTAACAAGTATGCTCCAATGATTATTATAATAGCCCATAGAATTTTTTTATTCACGATTCATCCTTTTTTTACATGTTTATTAATTAATTATAATGATTATTTGTTAATTTATTTTTTTATTCGAAATGGATAAAATCAATGAAAAATAGCATCTCTTAATTTTCGTAAAAGCAGAGTTTCACGATCTTTTTTTTTAGTCAAAAAACTATGACTAAATCATCTTTAAAATGCTCCTTTTTGAAATGCCTATATATAAAAACCCATAATATATCAATATTATAACTTAATGTTTCAACATTCCAATTATCTAATAACATATAATATAGATTTAATCAGCAATGAGCGGCGAATTAATTCATGCAATTGTTTATACTGAGTTCAATGATGCAATCGGTCCAAATCCATTGTTCTATCTTCCAAAAGAATTGCCAGAAAACATTCGAATGCTTGTTGGAATAAAAACGATCACTATCTTATCAGGAGATCACGGATTTATTCCAGATTCGCTCATCATTATACCCTTCCCGTCAATTAAATTAAAAGGAATCATTAAATATATAGAAAGGCACGATTACACTAGAAGAGGAAACGTCGCGCAGTCTGCTATAACTTTTTTATTTAAAGAAATCGATGATATAATATTTTACAAATACATAGATTATCTTGATGCCCCTTTTAACGAAACGGCGAGAGTTATTGGAGAATTGCAGTCTCAAAACGCTCCTCATGAAAAGATTTCAGAAGAATTGAAATATTTACGAGATAATATCTGTACGATACTTATACAACTTAGAGCTAAAGAAAACATGCAATCTTCTACAAGACCGTTTCCAGAGATATCAAGAAAAGAGGACAAAAATATTGAATTTAAAATTAAATTAGCAGTTTGTGGAGATCCAGGGGTGGGAAAAACAAGCACCATTCTTAGGTTTACGGATAATGCGTTCAGCAGAAGATATTTGCCAACGATGGGCGTTTCGATTAGTGATAAATTATTTAGAGTTAAACAAAATGTGGTAGAGCTGATTTTATGGGATGTGGCTGGTCAAACTAAATTTCAAAAAATGCGCAGGCACTTCTACCAAGGAAGTGAAGCGATCGTATTAGTTTTTGACCTTACCAATCCCAAAAGTTTTGATAGTATTCGGGAATGGCATACCGATATCCGAAAAAATCTTTCACGTGAAAATGATATGATTGGGTATATTTTTGGAAATAAATGTGACATGATAAAAGAACGAAAAATTAGCGAAGAAGATGCTAAAGAACTCGCAAGGGATTTAAATTTAAATTATGCAGAGATATCAGCCCTTACAGGTGAAAATGTGGAGTTCTCTTTTTACCAGATTGCGGAAGCTGTTTTAGAATCTAAAGTTGAGCCAATGTATAATTAAGTATTTTGGTTATCTCTTTTGACCTTAAATAAAGTTATAATATAATCAAAGTAACTTTTAATTTAATGCGTCTTTCTTACTTTATTACGTTAAAGATTAAATGTTGAGAGGGTAATCATGGATATTGAAGAAGCTATATATGCAAGAAGAACAATTAGAAGGTTTAAACAAACTCCAATACTCATGGAAACATTAGAAAAGTTAATTGATTTAGCAAGGGTAGCTCCAATGGCAAAAAATGTCCAAGCATTGGAGTTTGTAATAGTGCAAAGTCCCGAACATGTTAAAAAAGTATTTACCATGATAAGATTTGCGGGTTCCTTACCAGAAAATGAACGAAAACCAGAACCTGGAAGAGAACCAACTGCTTTCATCGTTGTAATGGTTAATACGGATATAAAAAGAGAATATGTTGATTTTGATGTAGGAGCCGCTGTAGAAAATATTTTACTTGGCGCGGTTAAGCATAACATCGGTTGTTGTTGGATGGGTAATATCGATAAATTTGATATTCAAAATTATCTTAGAATCCCTCAAAATTATGAAATTAAACACATCATAAGTCTAGGTTATCCAGATGAAGTTTCGGTAACAGAACCATTCAAAGATTCCTTTAAATATTGGAAAAATCCCGATGGTACTATGCATATACCAAAAAGAGATTTAGATGATATTATTTATAAAACATATTAAAAATTAAATTAGAGTCGCTATACCCTTACAATGTAAAAATAATCTTTTACAATATGGAATAAGATAATGATGAGTAATTTTCTAAACTATTTCTTCAAATAGGTCAAATTTTCTTATTCAAACTTTCATCTTTTGGAGATTATCTAATTTTTTATATTTATGGTATAGGTTATTTATAATTACTTGAAAGGCTTCAATGATACCCTCACCTGTTAAGGCAGACGTCATAAAATGTCCTAAAAAATCGTTGCTTCGAGTCAATTTTGAAATTTTTGACTCCTCAAGAACATTCTTATCAACTAAATCCACTTTATTACCCAAAAGGATGATTGGAATCTTTCCACAGAATTTTTTAATATCATTATGCCAATTAGAAATATGTTTAACACTGTTTTTTCCTAGCTGGTTATTCTCTAGAGAATATACAATAATGGCAGCCATACTTTCTTTATAAAATGAGGGACGTAGAAAAAAAAATTCATCTTGTCCTGCAATATCCCATAAAGAAAGTGTACAAGTATCTCCCTCAATATTTTGATTATATTTAGAAAATTGGGCACCGATGGTTCGAATATAATCAGTTTGAAAACTTCCGTGAGTAAATTTCTTAACTAATGATGTTTTACCAACCATTCCATCTCCAATTACCGTTATTTTAAAATGAAATTCTTCTTTCGTGCTTGACATT
>Ga0307442_1001213_pt1 | contig 12769 bp, 8 predicted proteins | sample SalMarWE160430MG_FD_202143 | JGI IMG/M metagenome (GOLD analysis project Ga0307442, IMG submission 202143) | Salt marsh sediment microbial communities from the Plum Island Ecosystem LTER, Massachusetts, United States - WE1604-30 | ecosystem: Environmental > Aquatic > Marine > Intertidal zone >... | reverse complement strand
GTGTACAAGAGACTATTAATGCCTTACGATGGCTCTCGACCTGCCAATCACGCAGTGAAGCACGCATTTAACATTGCAAAAATAGATCTCTTGCAGGCAACAACCAGAGAAGTTAATCTACTTTATGTAGTGCAAGAAATTCATGTCCCTCCGAACTTTGATTATGGTGTGAGACTATATTCGTACTCTCTTCAGGAACTAACAAAGACAACTCCTGAGTATATCAAAGAAGTCTATCATGATCTTAACAATAAAGCTATGGACATGCTCAAGACTAAGAGTCGGGAATATCTTAAGGAATCTGGAGAAATTGCTATTAAAACTCATGTCCTTTTAGGAGATCCTGCTGATAAAATAATAGAATTTGCCAATGACGAAAATATAGATTTGATTATCATGGGTAACGTGGGATTAGGAGGTGTATCTAGAATTAAAGCACTTGACAGTGTATCTCGCCGGGTAAGTGAGATGGCTAGCTGCCCCGTGCTATTCGTTCACTAAGGAAATCTAAATAACGAAGGCCGGCACATCTTCCAACTCCGAGAGTATTACTGCTGAAAAGCGGGCAATAACAATTTCCTAATTTTTATTGAGTTGTGTGCTCCAGGTCATTTATTAGTTAGGATACGGGTACCACTAGATCTCGGTCGGCTTATCTCGACGCAACTTTTCACGAAGGTGCCATCGCAGGAGATCGTTATCCTGAGTTTATCACAGATATTGTTAGGTAGATGAAAGGATGGGGAAATAGGTAGAGTTCTCACATTTATGCATTTAGATATTCTCCTTCCCTAACCCCCTATTTACTGGTCTCCGAGTGAGAGTAATTTCGACTAGTGTAATGCAATGCACACTTATTAAGATGGTCGTGACCTACCTTCTGCTCATCTCAGATGAAAATGCTAAATAAATGAAACCTTGTTATATGTTTTAATATAGTAAACAATGATTGATCTCATATCACAGGAACATTATTTCAAACAAGTTATGGGATCCATGTAACTTCGTTATAATGGACAATATAACAATCATCCCACTTAAGTTACATGGCATCTCGATGCAACTATTGTGGTAAAGAGTTGGGTTAATTCTGGGTTAGCTATAGATACATATTCTTGTCATTGATAGAGCAGCACCAAGCAGAGTCAGGATTGAAGACTCGCTATTATAGATCGATGGTATATACGGCAATTTTTGTTGCTATGCTTGAGGGCATCCGGTTCTTTCAATCTTCGTGTTTAACATCAACATATGGCCACTGGTATTGTTAACAGGAGCAGGGTTCTCATAGGCTTTGTGATCAAGCGCCTAGACTGAAGCAAGCCCCAGCCTAGAGATCGTCTATTGCAAGAAAGTCATCAATGCCTTCTATGAGACAAAGCCAATAGTTCTTCATATTATCATTATCCCACTTGATCTAAAATTGCATTTGGCCCTCCGATGTTTGTGTTATCTTTTCTACAGTGCCGGTATCTCCTGGTCTAATTGAGATATATGGGTTACTTGTACGTACTACTATTATTCGGACACCAGGTTTTGTTTCCGTGATTTTTGTTATTTTTCTAAATTGTAGTAGACCCAATTAGAACACCTATATAATAGGAAGTAGTCTTCACTTTGAATCTCCATATGGAAAAGGACTCGGTATATTCTAAATCTTGGCTCGTATAAAATATAATTAGTAACCAGTTCGTGAATAGAATAAAATAAAAGATCTTAGAGCTTATCGCACTTACTAATCGATCTTTATAGGTTTTCCTTTGGGTTTGGTTTCTTTTTTCTTTTCGAATGTTATTTCAAGTATACCATTATTGTATTTTGACTTCGCCGTTTCTACGTCAGCTTCCAAAGGTAAATCTATTATCTTGTGATATTTGCGCTGAGGATCCTCGCTCTTCACCTCTACTGTACTATCATAGGCATCGATTCTGATCTTGTCTTTAATTACTCCTGGCATTTCCACTGTCACCTTAACTTCCTTGTCTGTTGATACCACATCTGTCATGGGTTCCATTTCTCCTGCGATTTGAGGTCTAAATCCTCCGAAGCCGACCCCTGATGGTCTTTTGACATTGCCAAATTCTCTTATCCTTGGTTTACCATCCGGACCTATGGTCATTGAATATCCATAGACCATTGGGCCTACTTCTCTCACTGTGCCACCTTCAGGTGTTTTATACTCCTTCACAAGATCTTTTGGCACATTCTTTTCAATATCCACAAATTCTCGTTCGATCTCTCTCTGGGTCTCTTCAAATCCTTTAAAGACATCGTCAAAGAAGCTTGGTCCCCATCCTCCTTTTCTAGAGGGAAAGAACTTTCTAAACCAATCATATGGTTCTATATCCCACGAACTCAACTAATCTAGTCACCTAAATAAGATGACACATGTGATTTATATAACTTTTATGCTCAATGTTTGCAATCGTATATAAGAATATCTGCTACTGTAATTCTGGTTTGTTTCACTTATTAGAAATATGAAAATACAATGTATCAATTCATATTTCTTGATCTCTATTCCTTCTTGCCCCTAAAATCCCATTGTTAAACTTGTTGATTTCAATCGCAATGCACTGCAATCATATATAATACTGTTACCAATCCCCATAATCCTTTCAAGGAGCCGAGTCAATATAGATTATCAAGTTTACTACTTGGATACTGCTGATAGCTTAGGCTCCAAACTACTAGAACCCTCTCCAAGATCAAAAACCACTTTACTATTATCGACTTTTAAAGTGTCGAAATTCCCTCTCCAATTCAACTGGGTCACGAAGAACTTAAGGCGTACTATATTGGGTGTAAAGAGTCGAATTAAATGACTATAGCGATAATCCATTTTAGTAATTTCTTGAAATTAAACTGAAAATCATACATGTATGATTAGAAAAATCCAAGATATTGATCCATTTCATATTTGAGCAGTCAGTCAGAATTACTTAAATGTCTCAATCATTTACTTAATAGATGGTTTAAATGAAAGATGATGAGGTACGAGTGAATACAGCCGCTAATATTGAGAACCCTGAGATAGTGGAGTGTGGAATATGTGGTTATCACTACCAGAAAACCAAGAAATGCCCCCAATGTTTGATAAAGGAAGAGTCTAGGCAAAAATAAGTGGTATTGTGCCAAGAAGTCAATTTTTTGACTGAGAATTCAAGAGTTCACTATGTGCATTGGAGTACAAATCCGGCCGTCAGCCAGCAAGAATTGCAACTTAGAAATTAACCTTTAACGAAACGATCTTAAAAGCTCCAATACTCATTCTTACTATATTACCTTCAATCCACGCGTCATACCTATCGTGAGCACTATTGTCTTGGCTTTCCGAATAAGTAACAAGAATTGGGATTTTTTGAATTTCATTTTCGAGCAGATCTATGATTACTGCTGATTTGATCTGCCTGTAAAATATCAATGATGCATTCTCTGTCGCAACTCCCTCGGTTTCGTAAATCCTAACAATTAACGAGCGGTTATCATTCTTATCGTCAACATCACGTTCATCAAGCTTTAATGTACTAAGGATCACATTTCTTGGTTGAACCTCTAAAAATGAATGTTGATAATTTTGTAATCTATCGACAGATACCTTACTATCGACAATATTTTCCTTTATTATGTGTTGTAATACCTCGCTTTCTCCTAGGTGTATTGCCATTAAAGGCATATTAAATTCCATAGCACGTTTGTATGTACCAATCTCTCTCCAACTACCTTCATGGGGGAGTACAGAATACCTAAATGTGTATGGTATCATTTCTGCGGCGTCAGGTGTAGGAACACATGGACCCATGATACCATCAGCCGACAACACCATGATACTCCTTAAGAGAGTAAGATAAATTGAATTGTCTCTCACCTCATGAGGTGGTATTCCTCTGTGCATTACGCTGATTCCTATCTTCGCACATTCTATTTCTTCCTCATTACCTGAATAATCTATCCAGTCCAAGGATGGGAAAACTCCACTCGGCCTTTCGATCCAACCACTCTCATTCTTATTATAGTAGAGATTTGTCTTCCTTCTAATAGCACCAAACTGGGTGCCGCACCAATAATCATTAGAGGAACATGGAGTTCGAAACTTTACTCTTAACCTTGAATGAGGATGCCGATCGTATATGTGCGTCACAAAATCTATCCTATCAAGAGATTTGTAGACTATGAATTCTTTCTCTATATCAACGAAATTATGTCTATACATGATTGGCTTTAACTTATGGGTCAACCTATAAGGCCATCTTAATGCATAGTATTTACTTTTCAGCGTGATATGATACGTCAATTTACCTTCAAGGACGCCAAAGCTGTCACACTTAAATGAGCCGTACTTGACACCTTCCCCCGTCTCTGACTTAAGTAGCCCCAAGTTATCTCTATGATAGTAAAGATCCCCCAGTTCTTCCTCCAAGAGAATCTCATTCCCCTTAAAGTAATCCTTGCCATCCTTGGATACACTCAAAAGACCATTTTCAGGATTAACTGAGATATCAAAATTGCTCCCATTTCTAAAAGTAGTGGAGTGAGATAGAATTCTCTCAGAAGAGCTATTCTCTCCAGGCACTATTCGATATAACTTGTATCCCAAGGGTGGTATTTCGGCTATGAAACCTATCTTTACTGTTTGAACAGATCCATCTGGGTAGGGAGAACAATCGATGATTTCTATGTCAATTCTATTCTTTTCTTCGTTGATACTATCTTTATTCTTATTTCGTACTTTCTGACTTTGGGCATCGGTAGAAGTTAAATGGGAAACACCTCTTATCTTACCCTCGTCAAATTCTAGGACACACTCCACCCAATCTTTGACTTTCCAAGCATGGGAATTAAATACTACCAAATCTTGGTCACTGCCTTTACAAAAGTGAGATAGCAGGTTCAATAGGCAATGTACAATCAATCCTCTGATGGGCCCAAAATCTGATTTGAATGATTGCCTTATCTCATTATATACCTCATCTATTCCGGTTCCAGGTAGGGCATCGTGCATCGACATAAAAAGAAGTCTGTTCCAATAGTTTTTCAATCGGTCAAAAACATCATGATCTACCCCCTCAAGCTCACTCAGAGCATGCCATCTTTCTAGAGTCAACAACAAGTTTTCATATTCTCTTACTCCCTGCTTAATCCACATCCTAGATGAAGTACAGTCCGGAAATACTTCTGAGAATCTGCCAGAGTACATCTCGCCCTTCCTTGTCATCAAGTTCGATTCATTCTGATCCCTTTCAAGGTTGGAAAAGTACTCAGACGGGGTAGATATCAAAATTCTTGGTTTCTTTGCTTTGTTATGTACTATGGTAGGTGTATCTGTACCAGAAACGAGAGATGAGGTAACCACATTATTGTTATGATGGCCAGGATTGTCGATCTCACTATTGGCGTTCCACTTTCTCACTGTATCAACTGTCTCTGGTTGTGGAGGTGTAACACCGCTACCAGATGGCATGAAGATATGATGTGTAGCAGCCAAATTCTCAAGTTCTTTATAGGATTTCTCAATTTGTGTTAAATCAAGACCAGCTCTGTAACCCAATGGCATCCAATGAGACAAGATACGTGAGCCATCCAATCCTTCCCACCAAAATTCGGATGGTTTAGACTCATCTGCACCCCTTCTAAAAGCAAAATATTTGTATCCACATCCTAGTAAGATTTGAGGCCACTGTGCATTGAAACCAAATTCATCAGCCCCCCATCCAACAATTACATCTTGATCGAATTTATCTTTGATGTATCTTTTACCTTTAAGAATCTGCCTGATGAGCGTTTCTCCATGGGGTAACATTACATCTGACATCAAATACTGACCGCCTGCGATCTCCATTCTCTTTTCCTTGGTTAGTTTTGTTATGTCTGCAAAAAGTGAAGGATAATTTGCTTCCACCTGTTCGAGAAGATAGGTTTGTTCGATTGTAAATTTATACTCTGAATTGGCCTTCATTAGCTCTACGGCCTTGTTTAAAATAAATTCTATATTAATATGAAAATAGTCCTCTTTATTGAATACCCATATTGCATCGTAATGTGTGTGGGGAACAAGATAGATAATGGACTCTCTGCCTCTGTTGGTTATTGCAGCAGCAGTAGTAGCAGCAGCTAACGCTGTAATATCGCCGTTAAGATTTAAAATCTTAGTCATATCACATGTTTCTCAAATTGCATACAGGACCAATCAATCAATTTTGGAGTGGAACAATATTCATTATATTCTCTCACGATTCCTTTGTTTTATTCTGCTTCGCGATGAACTTTATCAGACTTACCAATCTGGAAGCAAATCCCCACTCATTATCGTACCATGACAGTATTTTTACTACATTATTCCTATTTCCCAAAACCATGGTACTCAAGCCATCTACGATCGAAGAATGAGGATTGCCCACAATATCTGCTGATACTATTGGCTCTTCGGTGTACTCCAAAATCCCTTTCAAGTTAGCCTCAGATGCTTGTTTCAATGCGTTATTGACCTCTTCTCGTGTTACCTCCTTTTTTAAGGTAAATACCATATCTGTAATCGATCCGCTACTGACAGGCACCCTGAGAGCCATTCCATCTATTTTTCCTTCTAATTCAGGAATTATAGAACCAATTGCCTTGGCAGCCCCGGTGGTAGTAGGAATAATAGACATAGTAGCAGATCTGGCCCTTCTCAGATCCTTATGTGGTAAATCGAGTAACCTCTGGTCATTTGTAAACGCATGGGTAGTAGTCATATAGCCTTTTTCGATACCAAATCGATCGTTTATGACTTTCGCCACAGGGGCTAGGCAATTAGTAGTACATGAAGCCATGGAAATGATATTGTGTTTCTTGCTATCAAATTCATCTTCATTAACCCCTAGCACTATAGTTGTATCAGGACCCTTTGCTGGAGCAGAAATGATCACGCGCTTTGCACCCGCTACGGTTATATGTTTCTCAGCTTCTCTAGCATCATTAAATTTCCCTGAAGATTCCAAAACTAAGTCAACCTTCATGTCTCTCCATGGTAATCTTGAGGGCTCTTTTTCAGATATCACTCTAATATCTACACCATCTACACTCAAAGAAGCTTCATTCTTTACCGTTACATCCCCATCAAATCTTCCAAAAACAGAGTCATACTTGAAAAGATGAACAAGAGTCTTGGCATCTGCCATGTCGTTAATCGCTACTATATCAATCATTTTCATGAAATCCTTGTCTTTGATCGCAGACCTTAGAAAGCATCTTCCAATTCTGCCAAATCCATTTATTGCTAATCTTATTTTTTTACTCAATTACCTTTTACAATTCTTATTATGGTTTTATGAATGTTATATATGGATAGTCTCCGCTTCTCATATAGTTGCCTTTCTGGCAATTACACGAGGAGCTGCGCATAACCATTTTCAATGAATGTCATAAGTAGTCATTGAAAGGATCAGAAATAGCCTACCAAAATTAATTTCATATATCCTACGCTCAATTAGATACATTACACTTTTTTACTCCTTTAAGGCTAGCTTTGGATATGGATTTTCCCGAGCTGGAAAAGAAAAGAAGTGACCATCTCTTGGGTGGCGGAGCCACGAAACAACGAGAACGCAAAAAGAAAGGAAAGCTCACTGCGCTTGAGAGGATTGAGTTGATCTGTGATTCCAAATCCTTTACAGAAATTGATCCCTTCGTAACACATGAATGCCACAACTTTGAGATGCAAGATAAACAGTTCCTTGGTGATGGTGTTGTAACAGGTTTCGGAACGGTTGACGATCGCTTGGCTTATTTGTTCTCTCAAGACTTTACAGTTCTAGGCGGCTCTCTAGGTCTGGCATTTGCTTCAAAGGTCTGTAAGATAATGGATCTTGCGTTAAAACAAGGGGTGCCAATAATAGGGATAAATGATTCTGGAGGGGCGCGTATACAGGAAGGAGTAGATAGTCTTGCCGGCTATGCTGAGATCTTTCATAGGAATGTAAAAGCCTCTGGAGTCATTCCTCAAATATCCCTTATAATGGGCCCTTGTGCCGGTGGTGCTGTCTACTCTCCTGCTCTGACTGATTTTGTTATTATGGTTAAATCTGCATACATGTTCATCACAGGACCAGAAGTAGTGAAAGAGGTAACCGAAGAAAACGTAACTTTTGAAGATTTGGGAGGAGCAGTAGTTCACAATAAGAGAAGTGGTGTGGCACATTTCATTGCAGATAACGAAGAAGAATGTTTTGGAATTCTCAGAAACCTACTCTCATTCATCCCTCCTAATAACCTGGAGAACCCTCCACGCGCAGTAACGAAGGATGATCCCAAGCGACAGGATAAGTCCCTTAATTCGTTCTTGCCATCGAATCCAAATAGACCATATAGTATGGATACAATCATTAAGAAAATTATTGATGATTCCAATTTTCTTGAGGTTCAGAGATACTGGGCCAGCAACATTATTGTGGGATTCGCAAGGCTTGATGGTAACTCTGTAGGTATTGTTGCAAATAATCCAGAAAATCTAGCGGGGGTTCTTGATATAGATGCATGTGACAAGGCTTGTCGGTTCGTAAGATTTTGCGACTCGTTCAATATTCCACTGGTCGCCTTAGTTGATGTTCCTGGTTTTCTCCCCGGAACAGCTCAGGAATGGGGGGGGATTATTCGACATGGAGCGAAGCTCCTTTATGCATTCTCTGAAGCTACTGTACCTAAACTCACTGTGATAACTCGGAAAGCATATGGTGGTGCCTACGACGTAATGAACAGCAAACATCTGGGAGCTGACTATAACTTTGCATGGCCTGAAGCCGAGATCGCAGTGATGGGTCCTGAAGGCGCATGCAGCATTATCTTTAAACAAAAGATAAAACAATCACAAGATCATAAAAAGGAGAGAACCGAATTGGCAGAACAGTATAGGCTAAAATTCGCCAATCCATACATTGCGGCATCGAAGGGTTATATTGATGATGTAATTGAGCCCAGCGAAACAAGAACAAAGTTGATTGCTGCTCTTAAGGCAATAATTAGAAAACGGGAAGAGAGACCAAGAAGGAAACATGGTATCATCCCTGTTTAGGTCCATCCTTGCACCAGAAAATAATATGTGTTGCAGCTGAGAATTGGTCGACAATAATGGAAGGGAATATAATAATGATAGAGTTTCAATAGGTAAGAATATGTCGTAGTGGTCAAACAGTATGTTACAACTGATATGCCATGCCTCTTCCTTCCTGCGATGAATGCACTCCTAAAATACGAAACAGTTGGCGTCCAGCATGGATTAAATTAATTATCAGATGTGAGTTCATTCCTGCCAACTCATAGGCGCTTCGGGTCCATCCATCACTCCCGTTCATTGGGAGAATTGTATTTTCAAGTTATGACCACCCAAATTAGGCAATATTTTGGACTATGAAATACCGGAATTCTTATAGCTGGTTACCATAAGATTGACCCAAGGATTGAAACATACCATTTGAAAGTCAGCAGCAGGTTTATTGTGGATTCTATCTTATTCCGCCAGTGCTATTATAATCTCAGGTAAAGTGAGAACAAGCCTCATTGCTTGGTAGAATCAAAAGTTACAAGTATCTCGCCTGCCTTCACCGACTGACCTTTGGATACAACAATATCTTTTATCCATCTAGTTGCAGGAGATTTGATCTCATTTTCCATTTTCATTGCCTCAAGGACAATTATTAGCTGCCCTCGTTCAACTTTGTATCCCTTTCTTGCAGGAATATCAATAACCTTGCCACTTATAGGGGCCCTTATCTCATCAGATACCTTTTCGGTAAGAGAGCTTCTTGAGACCAAATATGCCATACCATTTATGATCATCAGAGAGGGATCACCTTCCTCTTTGAAATCCAAATGAAATTCTGTTCCGTTTATAGTGATATGATAGTCATCATGAGGTTTTACATCTATTTCTTCTCCGTTTACTCTTATATTCCAGTTCCCTACAATTTCAACGTCATATAGATTATTGTTTATTTTGACTTTCAATCAGGTGTTCCACCTAGATCCTTGCGATGGTAAATGCGTATCATAACGATTTGCCCAGTCGAATCTGCTGATGTTCCAAGGATCATCACCTTTCTGAATCTCTTGTTTCACGTATACTCTTTTAGGTCTGGTTCTTTTTGATACGGCAACTAAAATAGCCGCTGCCAATTCTCCACTCTCCGACGAATAGGATTTGACTTTTTCAACAAAAGAAGTATTGTATGTTCCGTCAGAGAACCTGTTGTCTCTCAGTGCCGAGATGTGAAATGGTATCGATGTCGGAATGCCTGAAATTCTAAACGCGGAAAGTGCATAGTTCATTCTCTCTATCGCTTCTTTTCTATCAGATCCATGACAAATCAGCTTAGCAATAAGGGAGTCATAAAATTGAGGGATTGAATACCCTGAATATAATGCGGAATCTACTCTAATTCCTTTCCCTGATGGGGCCACAAATTTGTTAACCTTGCCTGACACGGGCGCAAAACTCAAAGGATGTTCTGCATTAATTCTACATTCTATTGCATGCCCTTTTGAATTGATTGTCTCTTGCCTCACAGACAATCCTTGTCCTAAGGCCGCACGAAGTTGCTGTTCTACAATATCCACTCCAGTAACAAGTTCTGTTACAGGATGCTCAACCTGTATTCTCGCATTAATTTCCATGAAAAAGTACATGTTATCCTTGAGTAGGAATTCGACCGTTCCTGCATTATCATAACCGATCTCCTTCATTATTGAAACAGCCTTGCATAAAATATCTTGTCTAATTTCATCCTTCAGTCCTGGGGAGGGCGTTTCTTCAATTAGCTTTTGATGGCGCCTTTGGATCGAACATTCCCTTTCTCCTAATTGGATTACATCTGAGCTATCTGCAATAATTTGCACTTCTATATGTTTGGGATTCTCTAAGTATTGCTCAATATAGACCCGCTTTGAGCCAAAACTCATCATAGACTCGGATTGTGCTGATACAAGCTTCTCGTGGAGTTCCTCAGTCGATTTCAAGATCCGTAGACCTCTTCCCCCACCTCCTTCAACTGCTTTCAGGATTACAGGAAAACCAATTTTATCTATCAAAGAAACAGCTTCCTTTTCATTTGATACTTCACCGCCATGCACAACTGAAGCTACTCTTGAAGCCGCATTTCGGGCTTGTACCTTATCTCCAGAAAGTGCCATGACGTTTGTAGAGGGACCTACAAAAACTATTCCTTCTTTCTTGCATCGCTCAGCAAATTTTGAGCTTTCAGATAGAAAGCCATAACCTGGATGAATCATATCACAACCTAGTCGGTTGGCCGCCTCGATGACCTTGTCCACGACAAGGTAGCTTTGTAATGGTATTGAACCACCTATGTTAATAGCTTCATCGCAATATTTTATATGAAGGGACTCCTTGTCTGCCTCGGAGTAGATACCACAAGGTCTTACGTCCATTTTCTTGCATGTCTTGGCGATCCTTATAGCAATCTCTCCCCTGTTCGCGATGAGCACCTTATTATTAGTCATGATCCATCTTAAATGCAAATATAGAAATGGCTTAAATATTTTGGTCTTCCGTACCTAGCCTGTAGATTGATTTATCCCAATAACAATGCACTGCCCACTTAATTGTTGCAATAACTATATGTGAATGGGCATAGCAAGTCTAAAGCAGATGGTAGTCTATCTGATAGTATGTTTGTGGGAATAGGGCAAAATTCGGATCACTTATTTTTGATATTCACTTAACTCCAAGTCATTAATTTAGTTGGCAGTACAGATGAAAAGAAACAACAAATCTTGTGTTGAATGCAATAATTATTTGAGATAGCCCTAGTTTGCCAGTTCTACTTCGCTATGTATCACTTTCCAATTCCAGAAGCGTACAGATAGGTCCGTGGAATAAACAATAAAAGGAGTTTGTCGCGCAAAAAGAATTAATAGATCAAAGCATAATGTCTCGTTACGTTTGTAATAAATCGTGTTCCCGTGTTCCTTGTAAAAGTAACGGAATAACCTTGCATTTCGAGCATGCTTTCATCTCAATCAGGCAAAACTCTACAGCTCAAGTGTCATATGTGAAAAAGAAAAAATTATATAATAATCAAGATAGAGAAGGATTCTTTCACCAGGATGTAAAGTAGATTTGATAGTTTGTTTATGAACCGCATCTTTTTTGCATCTACACTTGCTTGTGCAACAGCTTGGCAGCCCATTGTCTTATCACCTTGTCTTCAAATGAAGAGACATCATGATATGAAGCACTAGTAATTTCAGAAAAAAACACACAAATACGAATACACAAAATACTTAAATAGTAATCATGAGTATATATAATAATAAGCACTCGAATCTAATAACGAGTAACGTACTATTTGATGGCAGTGTTATTTGAACAAAGTTTAACAACTTGTCATCGTGTATGTAGTGGTACGTATTTGTTTTCTTAATAGTGGTTGTGATTCTCTATTGAGAGTTCGGTGATAATAATAAAAATGTGTGGAATAGTTGGTATATTAAGTAAGACCGGAGAAAATGTGGTGCCTTTAGTGGGATCGATGCTTTCAAGCATAGCTTGTAGAGGTCCAGATGGAGCAGCGATCGCCACGGCGGAGCAAATAGTCCAAACGGATTCAGTAGATAATTTGCACAAGCATGAGCTACGAAGTAGCGAGGCTGCATTGGGACATGTTAGACTAGCGATAGTAGGAGGAACGTGTGAACAGCAACCATTTAGAAGTTGTGATGGTAGGTTTATTGTAGAGCATAATGGTGAAATCTACAATTACAAGGAGTTAAGGAGCAA
>Ga0307442_1001211_pt1 | contig 12781 bp, 14 predicted proteins | sample SalMarWE160430MG_FD_202143 | JGI IMG/M metagenome (GOLD analysis project Ga0307442, IMG submission 202143) | Salt marsh sediment microbial communities from the Plum Island Ecosystem LTER, Massachusetts, United States - WE1604-30 | ecosystem: Environmental > Aquatic > Marine > Intertidal zone >... | reverse complement strand
ATCAAATAGTGCCGAGCTTGGCCGTACGAAAGATATACTTCATACATCACATTCAACGTGGTAGCACCACCTCTCCTACCAACTGTTTCATATGTTCGAATTGCTTCTAGTATCAATGCCTTGTATTCAGTGGGTTTTCTCGCTATCTTCGGGGTCCCGTTAAGCAATATCGAACAAATGAGACAATGGTATTTATGAGAACCTTCAGTAATAGTAGAAACTAAATTGAATCCCTATTTGTCATGAGTAAATGACACAAATAAGAATCAGAGTATTTAGTTTAAACTATCTCCATAGAATCAGTTAAGTTAGGTTATACTAGGAAATTTTGTATAGTTTGATGCTAGAAAAAATGCTCGTAAAATTGGTATATTTGCAAATATTGACAGAGTTCTAAGCCAATGGACTAGAATCTCCTCACATGATATTGGAGCGCTTCCAACCTACAATATTCTACAATATTCTACAAGGATCATTCGGACACGATATTTCATCGGTTTCGTGCATTTTGATCCCATCTTGGAAATTCTTTTCAAATATAGGCCTGCACATATCTTTGGATACATTTGTGAAGTTCAGTTTTGCCCAGTAAAATAGAATACTTCAATAGCAGAACCGTATTCTTTTATAGTTACATGAGTAAAGAATGAGAATCACAGGCACAATCAGTTCAATCTAGTTGCTTAATATTTTGTTGAATGATGTATTACACAAGGTAAAAAGTCTTACACTAATTACTTTTAGAGAAATGTTCTATAATTCCAGAAGCTTATGCCTAAAAGTATTCAGATCAAGCGCCCCAATTCAAATTCTGACATAAGTGCATGGCACGTACTAACGCTCGATGATTTTGCCAGATATAACCAGAGTATAAAAAACGCTAACCGTGAGTCTATTGATTCTGTCTACTCAATCATCGAGAAGCGAAGTGGACAGGTTACCACAAGGCATATAGAAAAAGAAGTAGGGTTGGATATAGGAACTGTGCGCTATGCTATAAAATACCTTACAAAGGAAGGGAAAATCCAGCGAGTTAAGGGATTGGGAACCCACAAGATAGAATTTTATTACAAGCTCTGTTAGTCTGTGTTGTTCGTCAAGAATGCGAAAGCACATACACCTTGAGCGGCAAAAATATCCTTTGGTTCGTATGTTCGTAGGTTTTGACATAGTGAGAATCAAACAGGTTCGGCAAAAATTCTAGATATTAATAGTTTAACGATACCGTGGGAATTTTCACTTTTCAAAACCACCACATAGCTCGCATATAGCGATATCCACAGCCTCAGACTATCCTTTTAGCAAATTATTTTTGTTTTCAGCCTGGATCAATCAATATTAAACCATACTGAACCGCTGCCCCCTCATCGTTCCATTGGTCAACTATTTGACTTGCAGAATGATCCGTTGAATATGAGGCACTAATAATGATCAGGCAAAAAAGTATTCCGAGCGCTAACACTATCATTGCTTCTTTGTCTTGACTCATTCAAATCGATTTCTTTATTTGGGAAGTGTAATACTTACAAGGCTAATATAAAACGATCTTTCAATTATCTACATATCATTCTCAATTTACCATAAAATGTATCATAGAACGCTTTTATTGTAGAGAGGTAATTTTCTTGTATGGTCAAGGATTCGAATAGTAAAGAAACCGAAGATGATGAAGAAGCGAGAGAAGAAATCAAGGAAGAGGTTCATGAACTTCAAGATTATGAAAGTGAGGAAAGCGAGGAAGGGGACCTTGATCCAGACGAGTAGCTTTATTACTCATTTAGAATGTGAATGTTTAGACTAAATTGATCGAATGATTGAAAGGCACACTGAAAAGCCGCCTGTCAGGGCTTCACTTCAATAAGCACCCTCACATTACCAACATCGATTTCGAAAGATTTTGCCGTTGTACCGTAGATTATACATGGGCGTTCAGCGACACAGACATTCAAATACCCTGACCTTTTCTTTGGATCCTCCTTAGAGAAAAAGTAAAAAGGGGCTTTTCCTCGCGAACTCCTGTTGTCAAGGACGAATGTTGGGAAGATCGTAACCCTAGAAGGAATAAAAAAGTCGGGCAAGACTACCCAGGCACGGATGTTAAGTCATTATTTGAGTAATGAAAAGCATCTGAACACTCATTTTGATCTCCCTGACTAACAGACGAATGTGGGTAAGCTAATAGACAAATACCTTAATTATGCAGAGATGCCCTCTAATCCGGAAGTATTACATCTTCTTTACGCTGAAAACAGATATGAAATTAGAGATGTGATTAATTTCCATCTTAATGATGGGTATGTGGTGATAATGAATCGTTACTACCAAAGTAACATAGTGTACGGATATGTTAACGGTTTAGAGATTGGATGGCTTTCCACCTTAGATGAAAATGTGCCCCGTTCAGACTTAATAATAATCCTTGACGTGCCAGTACAAATCATCGAAAAGCGAGGTACTCTCATGAATAAGAACCGATTCGAACATGACAAGGAATTTATTGAGAAAGTGAGGGAAGCATTTTTGACCTTACCGGGAAAAGAGAAGTGGAAGGTGATTGATGCAGCTCAAAGTAAGGAAAATATCCACAAAGATATCATAGGGATCGTCGAGAACCATTTTGAAAGTTAGTTAAAGAAAGCCTTGAACTGGGCATCAATTGTGGGTATAGGGTCGGATGTTCCTCAATTGTGGGTATAGCCTTACAATTCAAGCCTACTTAAAAATCAGACAGGCTTACCTTTTATTTAATTTAATCTAAGTACTGCGTCAGTGTTTGGTTTTAATATCATATTTATTTTTGATAAAATCATATCGAAATTACGAAGTTCCATTTTTTAGATATTACTTCTAACATACTTAGAAGATGTGTTTTAAACATATTTTCAACGGGTCTGGTCGCATCAAGCCTTCAAAGGGAAAGAGATTGAGATTCTGTGTATTCAACACTAAAATGAAAGAACATAAAGACAAAATTTCTGCAATCGTTCTTGATAATGATGAGACGATTTGATGCTGCTGCTCCATTGTCTGCATGGACAACTTCTCAAGAAGCCCAGAATGACGTTGCCTCTGATTCGGGGTTAAGTTTCAATAGAGTTGGTCGAAATCCAAAGACTAAAAAACATCGCGTTCAGAGAATGGTTGACCTCACACTCTTAGGTATTTTTCCACTTCGTCACCGATAAGAGTAGGAGTAACGGTATCGTAATTGTTCGCTCCCTCTTCTTTTGTGGGTGTCGAATTCTCCTCCTGAGTTATTTCCCCATTGTATTCCACACGTTCAGCCCCTTCGTTAATGAGTTCTTTTAGAAGTTGAATTTGACCTAGGATTTTTCCCGTTCCAAGATCTGAAAATCCATTGTTCTGTAAGAAGGTTAGATATCTAATGAGAACATTTAGCTCGTTTAATTTTGTTTTAGCTAATTCCAATGTTATCATAAGCGTTTGACGATAGTAGTAATAGAACTTGCTTTGCCTTAATTACCTGAAGGTTGAATATATTAGATAACGCTCTGCAGAATAATTAAGTCAATATGATCTGACCCCTCAAATCATGATCCAGGATCTGAATAAGGAATGTCATTATAACGGTGATCATGGAGAAGCTCACAAATTTCAAGATCTATATACACAACAATTCTATTCTTGAGCTTGCCCAATCACATCTCTATAGATCAACCCAAAAACTTCTGAATTGAGTTGTTAAGAAATTTGAACTCGCGCAAGTAAATACCTTCCGTACATACAGATGAAATAATACACTTTGCAAATGTCTATGATTACAAAATCCCTGAGACCTACGCTACATGCCATCAAAAGAACAATGACCTCAGCCCATAGAGCCTCTATTGCCATCGCTGTAACTGTCGTTGCTCTGATGATGGTAGGTTCTACAGGCCCTAGCATGATCCAGCAGACGGTAGCTGGACAAGTAGATCCAGAACAGGAACAAGAATATGTGTCGTCTTCGCAACGAGTAGCTGCACAAGAAGCTGAAAGGGCTACCGCTGCCTCAGAACCAGACTACAGTAGCAATAGCGTATCACAGAGATTGGATTACGCACACTTTGTTCCCTTGACCAACGGTCCAGGAAACCAGGTGAAGTTACTGTTGAATTATTCATCTCTAGATCCATCAATGATCAATGCTCCAATTAACGCAGTAATGGAAGTATATTCAGCCAATCAAACTCTATTAAAGACTACTTCATTCCCTCAGCCTCTCTTACTTAATCAATCAGGGGAAATACAACTTGCTACTACATTCGAGGACGAGTCACTGAACAACATAACGGCAAGGACAATGTTAACAGATGGGGAAAAGGTGATTCCGATCTCGAACACCCTCGAAACCAGACTCGCTTTAGGGCAGAACATTTCTGACACCATAGAAAATATTATTGGCACAAATTAACCACTCCCCTTTCTTTTTAATTTTTTATCTCAGCCAAAATCGTTCCAACCGAGACGCAGTCAATTCATATTTAGAAGACTGGTCGCACATTTGTATGGTAAGTATGAACAAAAATGCAGAACCAATAAACTACGAATTTATTATATTGAATGTTTCAATAAAAGTAATAAGTGATTAAGAATCTTATTCATTATATCCATAATTGACACAAAACTTCTGTTGAATGTGGATTATACCAAGAAAAAAACGAAGATAAATCCTCAGAATAAAAAATTCTTAGGATGTCCGTTGTGCCACTCATCAAAGTATGTAGTCTTTACATCTAGTATACCAAATACCAAGTATCAAGCTCACGAATTATATTGTCATGGCTGTGACGTCATATTTTCTCCATTCAATGCAACTCTGCCAACAGAGATCATTGATTTGAATGATTCAATTAATCAATGATTCATTGATTAGAATTCAATTTTCAATTCCCCCAACCCCGAGATTGTTAGGAACTTCTGCAGGAGGTTTGAAGGATATGAAAACACCAAATTCAGAAAAGAATTACTTTGGTTGATCACAAATCATATCCGGTTAAAAACATGGTATGCATAATACCCCTTAGTTAACCCGATTATCCACCGATTCTATTCTAGCATCCCGATTAAATTAGTTCGTTGACCTCTTATCTCGTTTCCTAAGTCAGTGAGACTGCTCCCGACGGCTGAGAGAATTTGTCGCGTGTTATTGTCAAGGGCCAATGAATTGTTCTGTGATATCACCGTAACCTCTTCTCCCGTACGAAACACAGATGCGATTGTTTTCTCTAAGGCTTCATCTGCCATCTTGATATGAGGAATTGCTCCAGAGGTGTTTCCCAAAAATGCAAATTGATATCCAAGCGACAGCTGAGATTGTATCTCATTAAAACCGAAGGTATTGGCTAACTGATTATTCAGCTTGTCTCCTTGACTTGCTAACTCGTTCTGAATATTCTCACTTGCTTGAGTCATCATGGAACTAATTTCTCCAGGATCTTGAATAGAAGTCGACGCTGACGCAAATGCAACTCCAATCGTACCTATTAATGTCAATAATAGTCCTATTGCCCCCAGCAAGAAGAAAAACATCCTGCCTAGTCCCTTTATATTGTGCGAAATTCTCGTACTCAAGATCAATTATGGTCCATTATTAGGTAATTTGAAGTATAAAACCATGATAAACAAAGAACAAAAGACTGTCAATTTGCTAATATCTATGTAGAGTTTGAAAATTGCCTACCAGATGTGTGTCGTAACTCTAGATCTTTACCCAAAGTGTCCTTTAAAGCCTGTTCCAAATAAGGAAAGCGAAATTGATGACCCGATCCAATTAAACGCGAGGGCATCACGCGAGTGCTAGACAGCAGCAGCGCGTCGGTAAGCTCTTGACCTACTAACACTCTTAACAGAAATTTAGGAACTGCGACGAATGTTGCTCTTGACAAGGTCTTACCCAATGATTCTGTAAAATCTGTATTCGTAACAGGATTAGGAGAAACAGCGTTTACCGGTCCGCTAAAAGTCTCATTCGCAATCATTGATAATATAATGGTGAGCAGATCCTCCAAAGCAATCCAACTAACATATTGATTCCCTCTACCTATTCGCCCTCCTAACCCTAACTTAAAGACAGGCAATATCCTTGCAAGAAGCCCTCCTGATGAGGATAGTACTATCCCAAGTCGTAGATTAACGACGCGAATTCCAGCCTCTTTTGCTATATGAGTTGCGTATTCCCATTCTCTACACAAATCCGACAAGAAGTCAATAGATGGAACCTTGCTCGGAATAGATGCTGCTCTGGTACCTGCTTGACTATCCTCTGACAATATCTCATCACCTCTATCCCCATAGTACGCAATTGCGGATACAGATACCAAAACTGAAGGCGGTTCATTGAGTGAGGCCAGTCGTTCACATAAAGCAGTTGTAGCATTTATTCTACTTTCCAATAATTTTTCTTTCTTTTCCTTCGTCCACTTGCCAAATATGTTTTCTCCGGCAAGGTTAACTACCGCATCTACACGATTGCTGTTTAAAGGATCCAAATTGAAATGACTCAGAGTTTGACCTTGTTTGGTGCGCAAAGAGGGAGCAACATGCGGACTCCTGGAAAGTGGAACTACTCTATGCCCTCCTGTAGTGAGGAAAGGCATTAATGCGCTTCCCACAAAACCACTCGAACCAGTAATGGCAATAGTTAGAGGCCTCTCGCTTTTTCTTATTCTGTTTATGAGAGAATGGGTACGAAGATCTTGACTAATAGTCCGATGACGGTAATCAAAGATCTTTCTTAATTTCCTATCCACAAATCGATGGGCTGCTAATCTACCTATTCTACCAGCGGGGAGGGAATATTCAATGCGATCCTCTAACATACATGATGTACCAAACCGCTCAAACAAATGTAAATGAACAAATGAGGGAAAAAGGCCTTCTATCTGGATATCTTTAAATTGTTTTTCCGGGATATATTCGGCGTGCCTAACTATCCATTTCATATAGAGGGGCCCAATTTTTGTTCGAAGCTTTACAATCCCATTATTTTGAATGCTGCCGCTACGCCCGATTACCTCGAATTGTTCCCATGGCGGTTTTAGACGTTCGAAAGCGCCCTCCCTTATGTGCCAGGCAAATACATTATCTAAAGGCTGATCAATTCTGCTTGAGTGTACGAAGGATTCCACCCGATAGCTATATTCTTATCCTACATAAATTGATTCATGACTTGTTAACCACTTGACGAGAACGGTAGGCTAAATTGGTTCGTAAAATTTGAAAACAGCAAGTCTTAGGGAGAGAACATTGGTATACGTGTCTGGGCATGTCTGCGTGCATTCACCATAGACGGCTTGAGAAATCGCCTACTGTGAATATTTTTATGGTTCAACAAAATCTAACCCTTAATTCTACTCCTAGATCTGCCCAAATGAATATTCCTCACGATGAATCGATTCGCCCTTCAAGCGTATCTGTTCATTCTTTTGTAGTTTGTATACCATCTGTAGACAAGATAAGCAATGGCTATAATTACTACAGCGATTATCAGGGGACTGAGAAGGTAAATGACAATGGCTGCGACTATGATGAGAACTGCTATTATTGCTATTTCTGATATATTAAGGGTGGTCATTCAGATCTATTTCGCATTACCATCACTTAAGATGTACGTGTATTTCACTTAGGTCAATTAATTGGCAGACAAGGATAGTAAAGTTCAGAACCCAAATTGGTAACTGGTGCTACAAGAACAACTTTGTGTATTGCCAAAAAAGTACTATCAAAATTTCAAATCCAACGTACCTAACAGTTATCGGGTTAAATCTCAGACCTTCTTCAAAACTTAATTGGTACAGTTTAGTTTTATCAAACAATTGAATCAAATTGTCAACAAAAAGAATCAGTAGCCAACCAGCTAATGAAAATCACAAAACGTGGATCTGTAACATATGTGGGAAGAACATGGGAAGCGAGTACATTCTTAACTTTCATCTCTTATTGGAACACAGCGAATCAAAGCGATCTCCAGTAGGAGTGGCTTAATTAAAGTATTCATATTGAAGTAAAGAAGTATTTTGCTGCACATTAGGTCGTAAAATTGAAAGGATAAGGCAAACAAGTATGGATTATCTGTTACTGGTGCAGATAGCTAATAATGTCGAAGATAATTCGAATTTACTAGTTTACCTCTTTAGGCTGACCCATTTCAATCAGCTATATATACTATATGGAATAACCTTTAATGCCTTTTCCTGTGTAGTAATAAAAGGATAGAATGTTTAACACAGAATCTAGGATCTCTAATTTAATGCTTGTTTTTGTACCCGTCCTTGCTGTTGCTATTCTTACCCTAGTTGAATCTTCTCCTGCGTTTGTTCAAGCTCAAGCTGGCAATGACACGGCCACTTTATCAAAGAATGTAAGCAGCGTCGAGATGATGAATGAGGGTAAATCTGTTACATATTATGACAATGTCTCAGGTTACCTAGCAACACCCCATAACAATATTTCCACATCTGACAAGGCACTGCCCGCAGTAGTGATGATTCATGAATGGTGGGGATTAAATGACAACATAAAAGAAATGGCCGATCAATTAGCAAATGAAGGTTATGTTGTATTGGCAGCCGATCTGTTCAATGGCTCTGTTGCGGCAAACCCTGAAGAAGCCGGACTGTTAGCAAGCGTAGTGAGAGACAATCCATCCAATGCTATCACAAATCTTCAGTCTGCCGTCAGATACCTAGCCTCATTGGAAGGCGTAAACTCCTCTCGGATAGCATCCATTGGGTGGTGTTTCGGGGGAGGACAATCGCTTCAATTAGCATTGAATACTGAACCAGGTTTTCCCTTGGCTGCAACCACATTATATTATGGCAACCTAGTTACCGACCAACAAGAGCTCTCGAAAATAAAGTGGCCAGTTCTTGGAATATTCGGCAATCAGGACCAATCGATTCCGGTAGCTCAGATAAGACAGTTTGAAAAATCTCTAAATGCGACTTCGGTACCAAACGAGATTTATGTATATGATGGAGTTGGTCATGCGTTTGCAAATCCCTCTAATGACAATTATGCACCACAGGAAACCTCTGATGCATGGGAAAAAACTTTGGCGTTCCTTAAAAAGAATGTCTAAAATTTTTAAATGGGGATGAAATGCGTTAAGCAAATTATAGAAGGGCCTGAAAATAGCATCATACGACCGGCAGCAGAATTACATCATCCGACCGGTATAAACAACGAGATGTCTGACAGAAGGAGCAAAACTACTTACTTCTGGCTAGTAGTTTATCTTCTCATCACTGTCAATTTAAGGAGAAAGGCATTGACCTTTTTCGCTTTCTAAACCTCACATAAGGAGCAAAATCCTAAATCATAAGGACTAATATACTTAATTCTATTCTGAGGTGAGGATGAAAATATCCAATTATTATAAATTAATGCTAGATACTTAAGAATTCTATTGCTACACTACACTTGAATTTTTAGTTACTAAGGAATTTTTGAAATATATTATAAGTATGTTCTGCGTAATATCATCGGGTAATTAAATTAGAGGTGAAATGGATAACCAATGGCATGCAAAGGTATCTGTATTAGGCATAAAGCTCAAAAACCAGTAGGCTCAGGAAGATATGCTGCTGGTCAAAAGCGTTGTCAAGTGTGTGAAATCTTTCTCAATTGGATAGGTCTCTGGTGCCCATGCTGCGGATACAGGCTCAGAGGAACTCCAAGAAATTTCAAGTACAAGAATAGGCTACGGGAGCAAAAAATGATGAAAGAAGTTAAGAAAGATACTCGTCAGGTAATGGTGCGTATCAACAATTCGTAGTATATGACAAAACCGAAAACAAATCTCCTGCATTTGCTCGACAAGGCAGCGATCGTTCCTTGAAAGAAATTGAGAGATTCACGTATTATTTTTATTTTGCTTTATGTGTATTATTGTTGTTGGCTACACATTTGAGAGCGTGCGGTTTAGAATCCAAGAAGAGAACTACTTACGAAAGTATGATAATGCCTAGACAGGCTACTTCCATATTCTCTAGAGTTTTTCAGCTTGACGCTAAACACAAGACCCCTTTAGAGTGATGCTTTAGAGTGATTATCCTAGGATCTGCCACCATCGCCATATTTGGCTATAAATATATCATTCATTGAGATAACTTCTTCTGACTTCCAGGTCGAAATTCTTGTTGGCTGTCTTCCTGTACATAAAGATAAAAATAGGAACAGAAGGGTAGGCATTGGTTCTCTTTTGTTTGATGGGACCACTCGGCAGTAAGTGTTATTCTAACAATACGTAAACTCCATCTGCTTCTTCCTTTACTTGATAAGTCTTTAAAGGTATCTCAGCAGGTGCATTCCTAGGGACTCCACTTTGTAGATCAAAAGATGATAAATGAAGTGGACATGTAACGGTCTTATCTTCCTCATTCAGAAAGCCGTTAGATAATTCAGCATAAGCATGAGTACAAATTCCATCTGTGGCATATAACTTTCCATTTATCCTAGTTATTAGCAGCTTTCTATTGCTGTCATCATAGTTAAAACTAACAAGATCGCCATTCTTTAGTGAATTGGCATCGCTTACTTTTGTCCATCCCATATATTATTTCTAACTGGGATTATGTTGTATATTCCTTTTTCTTTATTTGATAGCAGAATAGGTCTGCTACATACAGGGGCAGTAGTAGTAGGACAACTGATACCGAGATATGAGACTCATATCTTTGAAAGACCGTGATCAGAAGCACACCAAAGTAGCGAATGCTATTGGCATAAAAGCAATGCACAAGCTCTTCCTTCGTTTTTCATTCTCTTCTTTTTTTGTCCCGAGTAATGCATTACCAATATGCAATCCATGGGGATTCTAAATAAAGATGAAAAAACAGTGACGTGTCCGCTTCATTTATCGGCTTTTACCTTGGAAAAGCGGATCCCGCTGAATCCACCTGCTGAAGAGTCGTTCAAACCTTACGAGGTCTTTATCAAACCGGAAGACGGCAGAGTCTCTATATCATTACCTGCTGAGTCTCTATATCATTACTTAAGGATCGAATGCTTTCAAACCTTACCGACGTAAGACCGTTTTCTATTCTTTGTGGAAATCTCTGTTTATCCAGAGACGCATGCATTTTAAATATTTGCAGAAAGGTTTTAGAGCAGCTGGGGTGAAACATGGTAACACGAAGAAACCAAAGGGAAAACATAGGATGAGAGCTAGAGAGAGCCCAGTGAATGAAATCAGTGATGATGATGTTAATTTTTTTGTCCACAAATTGGAAGGAAGATTAGAATCTGGTGAGTATCCTAAGCTAAGGGAATTAGAGAAGATGCTTAAACCATGCCTCTCGTCCCAAAAAATAATTGCCGTGTTGGGCTATCTGCAAAGATCGAGGATGATAGAGGTGGATCTTGATGGAAATATTATATGGATAAGGCGTGATACATCTAGAAGTGTTGGAAGTGGCACTTTCTTTGATTCTGCTGTTATGAGTGATGACTTTAGGAAGCTGATGCAGAATCACAGTCAGAGGCAATATCGTACCGATTAATATCTGATAGGGTTTGGAGCGGACAACACAGCGTTGTTAAAGAATACCAAATACTGAATATAGGGACTATGATACATGTCTAAAGCATTAAGTCATGTGTTCCGCAACTCTTGTTTCACCCCGTTAAAGTAGAGCGTTATGAATCTAGTTTCAATGAATTGACCCATTTCATAACGATTTCAACCGCATTAGCTTTTAGCTCGCCGATAGTAAGCCTATTGTTAGAAATGACTTCATCGGCTAGCGCAATAACTTCGCTTATTCCCACGTCTAATTCTCGTCTCTCCCTCTCCATGAAATCACTCTGAGCCAAAGGTGCGTCCGTTCTTCCTCTCTCCTTTAGATGGACAAACCGAACACGCGATGATGCATGAATTGCCAGAAGTCGGACTTGGCCAACACGATTAAGAACAGTTACCTCAGCAATGCTCCTTATGCCGTCAACAATTAAAACGGTATTACCTCCATTGCGGTTCGACATTAACGTCGAGTCAATTTTCTTTACAACTAATTCAGCCACGGCCCCTGGACCAAACTCTTCGCGCAACTGGACCATCAATCTCCCTAAATTTGTATCATTGAGATCGAGATTAAGTCGGATGGCCTCTTCTCTAATTACGTCACCCATTGTTATGACAAGAAATCCCTTCTCCTTCAACGAACTCGCAACCGTAGACTTTCCTGCACCTGGCATTCCGGTCAGACAAATAATGACTAGCCTCTTTGCGATCGAATCTCCTGCAGCTTTTTCTACCAAGTCTCTTTTCCCTCTACTTAAGGAGCTTACGAATCACTCGGTGATAATAAGATACTTCTTGATTGCGTTTGGAATAGTTCAATATGATTTCCAGCATATGCACTTGCAGTAAATGAAATACCTTTAGATCTGGTTGCGAGTTGATCTGCTCGAATATTTTGTCAAATTTATAACCTTGAATGTGAGGACGATCTTTTGTGGTTCCGATCAAATGGATTATTAAGAAGATGGAAGCAGCACTGTACGCTTCTAAACCACCAAGAATCACAGCTCTCGAATCCCTACATTCTGAAGAAGGAAGAGATCCATTCAAAATATTGATTGGAACTATATTATCAGCTCGTACACGAGACGAAAGTACGACCAAAATAGTACATAATCTGTTTTTGCGTTTTAAGAATAGCAAGGAATTGGCTGATGCCAACTTGAAAGAAATAAAGGAGATAATCAGAAGCATAGGATTTTACAATGTTAAGGCGGAGCGAATACAAGACGTTTCTAGAATAATAACCCAAGAATA
>Ga0307442_1001208_pt1 | contig 12795 bp, 14 predicted proteins | sample SalMarWE160430MG_FD_202143 | JGI IMG/M metagenome (GOLD analysis project Ga0307442, IMG submission 202143) | Salt marsh sediment microbial communities from the Plum Island Ecosystem LTER, Massachusetts, United States - WE1604-30 | ecosystem: Environmental > Aquatic > Marine > Intertidal zone >... | reverse complement strand
GGGAAGCATCGGCGACGATCCTGACGATCTGGTTGAGATCGTCATGCCGGAAGCGCCGCTGAAGGCGGCCATGTATGCCTATGCCCTCAACATTCTCTGGGTCTCGATCCTGATATCGCTGGGCACGGCCGCGCTCGTGTACTTCGCTTTGAGCCGGCTGCTGGTGCGGCCGATGATGAACATCACCCGCAACATGGTGCACTTCCGCCAGGATCCAGAGGATACCTCGCGCATCATCGTCCCTTCAGGGCGCCAGGACGAGATCGGCACGGCAGAGCATGAGCTGAGCGAGATGCAGCGTCAGCTCTCCGGCGTGTTGTTGCAGAAGACGCGGCTCGCTCAGCTCGGGCTGGCGGTGAGCAAGATCAATCACGATCTGCGCGGCATGCTGGCCAACGCGCAGCTCTTGTCGGACCGCTTGACCGCCATTCCCGACCCCACAGTGCAGCGCTTTGCGCCCAAGCTTATCGCCTCGCTCGACCGCGCCATCAATTTCTGCAACGACACGCTGCGCTTCGGGCGCGCGGAGGAGGCGGCACCCCGCCGTGAGCTGTTACGCTTGAAGCCGCTGGTGGAGGAGGTCGGGGACGCGCTCGGGCTGCCGCGCGAGGGCGCGATCGATTGGGTGCTCGACATCGACGACACGCTGCGCATCGACGCAGATCGCGAGCACCTCTTCCGCATCGTCTCAAACCTGGTGCGCAACGCCATCGAGGCGGTCGAGGGCCAGCGCGGCGGCGCTCCCCGCGGCGAGATCTGCGTCAGGGCATGGCGCGACGGGCGTCGCGTCTTTGTGGAAGTGCGCGACAACGGCCCGGGCGTGCCGCAAAAAGCCCGCGAGCATCTGTTCGAGGCCTTCACCGGCTCGCAGCGCAAGGGTGGGACGGGGCTCGGGCTGGCGATTGCCGCCGAGATTGTCGCCGTCCACGGCGGCCATCTGCAATTGCTCGACACGAAGGAAGGTGCCGCCTTTCTGTTCGAGATCCCGGACCGGGGCGCTTACGAGAGCCCCGAGGTTGCCGCGCCGCCAGCGCGCGGGCCGGCGCGCACCGACGACATCGCGTAGGTGCGGCCGGAGGCCGCGACGCTGCAACGCGCGTTCCCCTGCACTGCGTAAGGCCCCTTGCGCGCCCGCGCCCGAGCCATTAGTAGTGGCGAGCTTCGGCGGGGCGCGTTCTCCCGCCCTGTGCATGCGGCCTTCTGCGAGGCCCATTTCGATCGCAGGCAAGCACCGGTAGCTCAGCTGGATAGAGCACCAGACTACGAATCTGGGGGTCGGGAGTTCGAATCTTCCCCGGTGCGCCAACAAATTCAATTATTAAGCATCCCTCGTTGCGGTGGCGGACCTAGGCTCTGAGTCGGCTCAGCCGCAGCCGTATAGGAATGAGTGGCAGGACGTGTTGCGAGATCATGGTTCGCACCGCTGCACCCGAGAAACCGGAAGAAGGTGGCCCCAATGGCGACCGCCGCGGCGAGGTCGTCTCGGTTAGCGGCTCGGTCATCGATATCGTCTTCCCCGAAGGCGAGCTGCCACAGGTCTTCAACGCGATCGAGATCGAATGGGATGGCCCCTATCGGCTGATCGTCGAGGTTCACCAGCATATCAATCCGCACCGCGTGCGCGGCGTGGCGCTGCAGGAGACCGCCGGCCTCAAGTGTGGCGTTGGCGCGCGCGATACCGGCGCCCCCATCGAGGTGCCGGTGGGCGAGATGATGCTGGGACGCATGGTCGACGTGCTTGGCGATCCCATCGACCATGGCCCCGGCTTTGGCGCGGATGTGCCGCGGCGTCCCATTCACCGCGCGCCGCCCAAGCTTGCCGCGCAAGGTGCAGAGCGCAAACAGTTCCTCACCGGCATCAAAGTCATCGATCTGCTTGCGCCGTTGCCGCGCGGCGGCAAGGCGGCCATGTTCGGAGGCGCCGGGGTTGGGAAGACTGTTCTCATCATGGAGCTCATTCGCGCCACGGCCGAGGTGTATTCTGGCATTTCGGTGTTTGCCGGGGTCGGCGAGCGCACGCGCGAGGGCCACGAGCTGTGGCTCGAGGTGGAAAAATCGGGCGTCCTTGCGCGCACGGCGCTGGTGTTCGGCCAGATGAGCGAGCCGCCCGGCGCGCGCTGGCGCGTCGGCCTCACGGCGTTGACGATTGCCGAGTACTTTCGCGATGTCATGCATCGCGACGTGCTGTTTCTCATCGACAACGTCTTCAGGTTCGCGCAAGCGGGCGGCGAGGTCTCTGGCCTGCTTGGCCGACTTCCCTCACAGCTCGGCTACCAGCCGACGCTTGCGACCGAGATCGCCGAGTTGGAGGAGCGGATAACGTCGATCCAGCTCGCAGCGATCACGTCAATCCAGGCGGTCTACGTGCCGGCCGACGACTTCGCTGATCCCGCTGTCGCGCAGATCTTTGCTCATATCGATTCCTCGATCGTGCTCGACCGTGAGATGGCGAGCCAAGGGCTCTACCCCGCGATCGATCCGCTGGCATCGAACTCGGCACTGCTCGACCCGCTCGTCGTCGGCCAGAGGCACTACATGATCGCCGACGAGGTGCGCCGCCTGATCGAACGCTACCGCGAACTGCAGGAGATCATCTCGCTGCTGGGCATCGACGAGCTCGCTGCCGCCGACCGCGCCGCCGTGGGGCGCGCGCGCCGGCTGATCCGCTTCCTCACCCAGCCCTTCCTCGTGACGGCGGCGTTTACCGGACATGAGGGTGTTTCCGTTCCACTGGAAGAGACGCTCGATGGATGCCGCGCGATCCTCGATGGGGCCGCCGATAGCTGGCCCGAGGACGCGCTCTACATGGTGGGCTCTCTCGACGACGCCAGGAAGAAGGCGGCAGCACAAGCGCCCGTTCACGCATGAAGCTCGTCGTTACAACTCCGATCTCGCTGACCGTCGATGCCGATGACATCAGCTATGTGCGCGCAGAGGATGAGACCGGCGCCTTCGGCATCCTCCCCGGACATGCGGACTTCATCACGACGCTCACTGTATCCGTGATCACTTGGAAGAATGGGGATGGTCGCTCCCATCACATCGCGGTGCGCGGCGGTGTGCTGATCGTGCGCGAGGGCGAGTCTGTCGAGGTGGTGACGCGAGAGGCCGTAGGCGAGGATACGCTGGAGGCCTTGGGCGAGGCCGTTCTCGAACGCATGCGCGCAGAAACTGAGCTGGGCGAGAGCTCACGCTTTGCCAGCAGCCGCCTGGAGGTCGCCGTTCTGCGCCAGCTGCAAAACTATCTCGCAAGCGGCAGGGGCCGAATGGTTCAGGTTTCCCCCGTGCCGGCCATGACTGGAACGCCCGAAGAGTAGCTGAGCAAGGCACTAGAACAAGGCCCTAGAAGATGAGTGAAGGTGCCGACGACGAGGACAATGAGGAGATGGAGGACGCCGTGCAACTGCGGCGGCAAAGGGAAGACTTTTGGCGCCGCACGGGCGAACGCTCGCTGTGGCAGAACGTCTCCATGATCGGGGCGCTCGGCTGGCTGATCGTCACGCCGACGCTGCTCGGCGTCTTGATCGGCCGTTGGCTGGATCTGCATTTCAAAACGGGAATCTTCTGGAGCGGCGCCTTGATCATGCTGGGCGCGGCATTCGGCGGTTATCTGGCGTGGCAGAGGATCGAGAAGGAATGACGGAGGTTGCGGCGACGAATTTGGCTCTGGCGATTGCCTGCGGCGCCCTGGCGGGCTTCGCCGTCGGGCTCGTCTACTTTGCGCTGCTGCGGCGGACCGTTGCCGACTACGTGAGCGCGGCGCCCTTGCGCGGTCCGTTGCTACTGACGGCGGTGCGGCTCGCCATCGCCGCCTTGGCGTTTTGGCTGCTCGTGCAATGGAGCGCGGCGGCGGCGATTTCCGGGCTGCTTGGCTTCACTCTGGCGCGCTTTGGGCTGCGCGCCAGCGCCGGACAGGGATGACCATGCACGCCAATCCGCTGCAGACCGAGATCTTGTTCTACTTGGGCCCCGTCCCTATCAGCGAGGCCGTCGCCACGACATGGGTGATCATGGCCCTGCTCGTCCTCGTATCGTGGTTGGGCTTGCGCAAGGCAGCCGTGGACGCCGGGCCGTTGCAGACGGCGCTCGAGGTTATCATCGAGACGATCACGTCGCAGGTGTCCGAGGTCATGGGACAGAACAGCATCCGTTATGTGCCGCTGATCGGCACGCTGTTTCTTTTCCTGGTTTGCGCCAATCTATCAGCGGTTTTGCCCGGCGCGCAGGCTCCCACGGCCCACATCGAGACGCCGGCGGCGCTGGCAGCCATCGTGTTTCTCTCTGTCCACTACTTCGGCATACGCTCGCGCGGCTGGCGCGGATATATTCGCCGCTACACGCGCCCGAGCCTGTTCCTCTTGCCACTCAACATCCTCTCAGAGATCACGCGCACGTTCTCGCTGATGATCCGCTTGTTCGGCAATATGATGAGCCACGAGTTCGTGCTGGCAATCGTGGCATTCTTGGCGGGACTGCTCGTTCCCATCCCGTTTCTGGCGCTTGGCGTCCTCATCGGTCTCATTCAGGCTTACATCTTCACGGTGCTCGCCGCCGTCTTCATCGGGGCGGCTGTCGGCAACACGACACTCGAATAAGAAGGGCACGCCCATGGACGTTCATATCATCAGCATCATCGGCGCCGCGATCGCGGTAAGCTTCGGCGCCATCGGCCCGGCCTTCAGCGAGGGACGCGCCATCGCTGCGGCCATGGAAGCGATCGCCCGGCAGCCTGAATCCGCCGGCACGATCTCGCGCACCCTGTTCGTGGGCCTCGCCATGATCGAGACGATGGCCATCTATTGTCTCGTCGTGGCGCTGCTCTTGCTCTACGCCAACCCATTCGTTTCGTAGCCCATGCAGATCAGCTGGTGGACGTTCGCCCTTCAGGTCGTGAACTTCCTGGTTCTCGTCTGGCTCCTGCAGAGGTTCCTCTACAGGCCGGTGCGCGACATCCTGGAGAAGCGCAAGCAGCTGAGCACGAAAGCGTTCGCCGAGGCCGACAAGGCCAAGCAGGATGCCGAAGCCGCGCGGCACCACTACGAGGAAGCACGCGGGGAGCTCGCTCAGGAACGTCAGTCCATGCTGGATGACGCCCATCGCTCCATTGAGGCGGAACGCAGCAAACGTGTGGAGGCGGCGCGGCAAGAGGCGCAAAAGCTCATTGCGACGGCGCATGCGACGATCGCCGAGGAGCGGGCCAAGACGCTGACGGGGCTGGAGACCGACGTTGCGAGCCTTGCGGTGAAGCTCGCCGAGAAGCTGCTCGACAAGCTTGGCGGCTCGATCGCGAGCGGGGTGTTTCTGGATCAGACTGATGCCGCGATGAAGAAGCTGCCCGAGGCCGAGCGCCGGCGTCTGGAACGCGACTTGTCCGCCAATGGCGCCGTTGTGAGGGTCGTCACCGCAGAGCCCCTCAAATCGCAAGAGCAGAAAGCCTGGCAAAGCCGGCTCGAAGGCAACCTTAAGCGCCCGCTTCAGATTGACTTCGAGGTCGACCCCAAGCTGATCGCAGGAGCGGCCGTCCATTTTCCGCATGTGGTGGTGAGCTTTGCCTGGTCCGATCAGCTGAAAGAGGCCAAGCAAGCCCTGTTGAGTGGCAAAAATGAAAAGCCTTCGTAGCGGCCTCAAAGAGTGGCTCAGCACGGCACCTGGTGCGCTCGATCGCCTCAACGTCGAGGCGCGCGTCGAGCACGTGGGCCGCGTCCTGCGCGTCGGCGACGGCGTGGCGAGCATCGCCGGGCTCCCCGCGACGCGCCTCAGCGAGCTGTTGCGCTTCGAGGACGGCTCGATCGGGCTTGCCCTGCACGTCGATGAGAGTCTGGTCGAATGCATGCTCCTGTCTGGCGGCGTCGATACTGTCGCCGGCACCAGGGTGCACGGGACGGGCGAGGTGGCGCGCGTGCCGGTGGGTTCGGTTCTGCTCGGCCGTGTACTCGATCCGCTCGGCAACCCGCTCGATGGCGGGGAGCCGCCCGAGGCTGAGCGCCTCGACCCGATCGAGCGCCCGGCTCCAGGCATTCTCGACCGGGACCCCATCACCGAGCCGCTGATGACGGGCGTCACGGTGGTTGATTCCATGATCCCGCTCGGACGGGGACAGCGTGAGCTTCTGATCGGCGACCGCAAGACGGGCAAGACGGCGCTCGCCGTCGACACCGTCATCAATCAACGCCGCTCTGACGTCATCTGCGTCTATGCGATGATCGGCCAGAAGGCGTCGACCGCGGAGCAGGTCATCAATGCCGTGCGCGCCCACGGCGCGTTCGAGCGCTGCATTTTCATCGTGGCGGAGGCAAGCGCCCTGCCGGGGGCGCAATGGCTCGCTCCTTATGCCGCGTGCAGCATGGCCGAGTACTTCCGCGACAAGGGCCAGCACGCGCTTCTCATCCTCGACGACTTGAGCAAGCACGCGATCGTCTATCGCGAGATCTCGCTGTTGTTGCGCCGGCCCCCGGGGCGCGAGGCTTACCCCGGCGACATCTTCTACATCCACTCGCGCCTGCTGGAGCGGGCGTCGAAGCTGTCGGCCGCGCGCGGCGGCGGCTCGTTGACGGCCCTGCCGATTGCGGAAACGCAGGCCGGCAATCTCACCGCCTACATTCCGACCAACCTCATCTCCATCACCGACGGGCAGATCTATTTCGAGCCCAAGCTGTTCTACGAGGGCCAGAAGCCCGCCGTGAACGTCGGCTTGAGCGTGTCGCGCGTCGGCGCCAAGACGCAGGCCCCGATCATTCAGGAGGCCGCCGGCCGCCTGAAGCTTGATTACGCCCAGTTCCTCGAGCTTGAGGTGTTCACGCGCTTCGGTGCCGTCGTCGACGAGCGGACCAAGGCGCGCATCGAGCGCGGACGCCGCATCCGCGCCATCCTGGTGCAGCCGCAATACCGTCCGCTCGCGATGGGCGAGGAGGCCGCGCTGCTGCTTGCCGCCAAGGAAGGCAAGCTCGATGCGCTCTCTCTGGTGCAAGTCGAGCAGTTCAAGGCCGGGCTCGGCGATTGGCTTGCACGCATGTGTCCCAAGGCGATGGCCCATATTGCAGAGGAAGGCGAGCTCGAGCCCGACGAGCAGCAGGCGCTCTTGTCCTCGCTCGACGAATTCATCGCCGGGCTCGAGAAGCCCGCCGGCGCGGAGGCCTAGCGATGGAAGAGCTCATCCGGCTCAAGTCGCGCATTGAAAGCTTAGGCGAGCTGCAAACCCTGTTCTCGGCCATGCGCGCAATGTCGGCGGCACGCGTGCAGGAGGCGCAGGCCGCGCTCGATGGCATTCGCCGCTACGCCGCCGTGGTCGAAGGGGCGATCGCGGAGGCAGCAAGTCTGCAAACCGAAAAGCTGCCGCGTTGGCCCGAGGTGGAGCTGCCGGCGTCGGGCTCGCTGGTGCTGATCTGCGCCGAGCATGGCTTCGCCGGCGCCTTCAACCGACTGCTCTTGGAGCGCACAAAAGCCGAGCTCAATGCCGGCGAGCAGCTCGGCATCGTCGGCCGTCGCGGCGCCTCGTTGGCGGAGGAGCATGGCCTTCGCCCGGAATGGACATTGACGATGACGACGCACGTCGGCGGCGTCATCGAGGTTGCTCGGCGCGTTGCTGCGCAGCTGACGCAGGCTGCAAGCGTGCGACTCGTCTTCGCGCGCTATCAGTCGGGCGGGCGCTTCGAGGTCGGGGTGCGGGAGGTGGTTCCGATCGATCCGCGGCTGCTCACGACAAGCGCCGCACATGCGCCGCCGCTACATCATCTCGAACCGCAGCTGTTGTTGCAGCGCTTGATCGAGGAGCACCTGTTCGCGGACCTCGTGCTTGCGATGATGGAGTCGCTTGCAAGCGAGAACGGAGCGCGGCTGCAGGTCATGAAGGCGGCGGACCGCAATATCGATGACAAGCTCAGCGATCTGACGCGGCGCGCCCGCAGCGTGCGGCAGGAAGTGATCACGGCCGAGCTGTTGGACATCGTCACTGGCGCCGAGGCGATTCTGCAATCATTCCCGGAAGAGTCGCGCTGAGATCGCTGTTTCAGCCGACGATCTCCGCCATCAACCGTCGCGCCACGTCGGCAACCGCATCGGCAACGGCGGGCGTCAGCGGCGCACCTGGCTCGAACGACGTCCCTTCGATGGCATAGACAACGCAACGCGGCGGCAGCTGCCCCAACGTGCGCGCAAGCTCGATCGCCTCGGCGAGGCCGAGCCCGTGTGTCGACAAGCACAAGGCGTCTTGCGGCAGCGGGGCTGCCGCTGCATCGAAGCGCTGCACCGTCCCTGCGCGCGCGCCCGACGCGCAAGCATCGACCAGGTATGCCGCGCTCGTGCCTTGGAGCCGCGCCAGCAATGTCGCCGCCTCGCCGTTTTCGTGGGCAAGCTCGACGTCGTCGGGCAGGGCGCCGCGCAGGGATTGGACAACCGCTGAGCCGGCCGCATCGTCTCCCCGGTCGGGGTTTCCGATGCCGAGCAGCACCCGGCGGCCACGCTCGCGCGGCATGGTGTCAGCCCCGGTCCATCTCGAGGCGCAGAAAGTGGGTCGCGCACGAGATGCACGGGTCGTAGTTGCGCACAGTCTGCTCGCAGCGGTGGCGCAGGTCCTCATCGGGGAGGTCGAGGAAGCCGCCAATGTAAGCGGCAAGGTCCTCCTCGATGCACATCTGGTTCTGCGCGGTGGGCGGTACGATCTTCGCCTCGGCAATTGTTCCGTCCTCCTCCAGTCGGTAGCGGTGGTAGAGCAGCCCGCGCGGCGCCTCGGTTGCGCCGAAGCCCACGCTTGCGCGCGGCTCCGCCGGGATGAACGAGCGATCTGGCTCCTCGTAAGCATCGATGATCCTGAGTGCCTCGTCGCAGGCGTAGAGCACCTCGACGGCGCGCACGACGATGCTGCGGTAGGGGTTCGTGCATGTGGGGCCCAGCCCAGCCTCGCGCGCCGCCTCGGTCGCGAGCGGCGACAGCTTGTCGAAGTTGAGGTTGTAGCGCGCGAGCGGCCCGCACAGATACGAGCCGGCGCCGATGATGTGGGAGCGCAGCGCGGTCGAGCGGGCGGCATGGCTCTCCTCGAAATGCGCCTCGTAGTCGTGAGGCGTGACAGAGAGCCCGCGGTTGGAGACGATCTTGCCCTGATTGAAGGGGTATTCGTCGGGGTGCTGCAGCGAGACGAAAGTGTAGTCGCGCGTCCGATCGGGGAAGTCGAAGCCGGCGGTCCACTTGACGGTCGCGAGTGCGAGCTCGCGCGCCGTCTTTAGCTGCTCGGCGAGTGGCTTGAGCTCGCGCTTGCGCGGCGCGCGGTAGAAGCCGCCGACGCGTGCGTTGATCGGATGCACCTCGCGCCCGCCGAGCAAGGTCAGGATCTCGTTGCCAACCTTCTTGAGCGCGAGCCCCCGGCGCACGTCGTCGCCATGGTCGCGGGCCATGGCGACGGCGCCGGGGTAGCCGAGGAAGTCGGGCGCATGCAGCATGTAGATGTGCAGCACATGGCTCTCGATCCACTCGCCGCAATAAAGAAGCCGGCGCAAATCGCGCAACGGCCCGGTGACGGAGATGCCGAGCGCATCCTCCATGGCGTGGATGGCGCTCATCTCGTAGGCGACCGGGCAGATGCCGCAGATGCGCGCCGTGATGTCGGGCGCCTCCGCAAAGCTGCGCCCGCGCAGGAAGGCCTCGAAGAAGCGCGGCGGCTCGAAGATCGAGAGCTCGGCCGATTGCACCTCGCCGTCGCGCACCACCACCTTGAGCGCGCCCTCGCCCTCGACGCGCGCCAGATAATCCACCTTGATGGTTCTACGACCCATTGTTTGCCTCGTGTCGCTCGCTCTCCTTGCGGAACGCCGGGGCGTTGGCGTTGAAGGTACGATAGACGCGCTGCAGCGTTCTCTCGTCCATGCCGAGGTCGCGTAGCCACTTGCTGAGCGAGACCGTGTCCGGTGTCTCCATCGGACCGTAGCAGCCGTAGCAGCCGCGATTATAGGCCGGGCAGATGGCGCCGCAGCCGGCGTGGGTGACCGGCCCCAGGCATGGCGTTCCGTGGGCCACCATGACGCACACATTGCCGCGCAGCTTGCAGTCGATGCACACGCTGTGCGGCGGCGTCACGGGCTTGCGTCCGGCGAGAAAGGCGGACATGACCTCAATGAGCTGCTGCTTGGAGATGGGGCAGCCGCGCAGCTCGAAATCGACGGGCACGTGGTCGGCAATGGCCGTGGATCTGGCCAGCGTCTCGATATAGTCGGGGCGGGCATAGACGACGGAGACGTATTGCGCCACGTCGGCGAAATTGCGCAGCGCCTGAATGCCGCCGGCGGTGGCGCAGGCCCCGATCGTCACCAGCTTTTTTGATCGCTCACGCACATCGCGGATGCGTTTGGCGTCATGCGGCGTGGTGATGGAGCCTTCGACCAGCGACAGGTCGTAGGTGCCCTCGATCTCCCCTTCCGTCGCCTCCTTGAAGTAGGCGATGTCGATGGCGCCGGCGACGGTCAGCAACTCGTCCTCGCAGTCGAGCAGGCTGAGCTGGCATCCGTCGCAGGAGGCGAACTTCCACACGGCGAGCCGAGGTTTGTGCTTGTTCGCGGCCACCTCAGATCTCCTTCAGCGCGAGCATGCCACGCACGCGGTCGTAGCGGAACACCGGGCCGTCGCGGCAGATGAAGACGGGGCCGAACTGGCAGTGCCCGCAAAGGCCGATGGCGCACTTCATATTGCGCTCCATGGACAGATAGATGCAGTCGTCTTGAAGCCCGGCGTCGCCGAGGGCGGTGATGGCGAAGCGCATCATGATCTCCGGTCCGCAGACGAGTGCAATGGTTCGGGCGGGATCGAGCCTCGCACGCGGAATGAGCGTGGTGACGACACCGACATGGCCGTGCCACGCAGGCGGCGCATGATCGACAGTCACCTCCACATCCATATCGAAGCGGCCTCGCCAGGCGTGAAGCTCTTGGTGGAACAGGATGTTGTCCGGGCCGCGCGTGCCATAATAGAGCCAGATCTTGCCGTACCGCTCGCGCTCGGCAAGCAGGCGGTAGAGAGCCGGGCGCAGCGGCGCCAGTCCCAGTCCGCCTGCCAAGACGATCACGTCGTGCCCCTCCGCTTCGGCCATAGGCCAGGCCGCACCGAAGGGACCGCGCAGGCCGATCACGTCATCGGCGTGCAGGCCAACAAGCGCCTGCGACACCGCGCCGACCGCACGCACCGTGTGAATAAGCCGGCTGGTATCGGCGGGATCCCCGCTCATGCTGATCGGCACCTCGCCGATACCGAACACCGAGAGCATGTTGAACTGGCCGGGAAGGAATGCGGGGATTTGCGCCCCGTCGAGGTCGATCTCCAGCGACCAGACGTCGGGCCCCTCCTGGCGACGATGGCGCACGCGCGCGCACAGCGGCAGCATCGGGTCAACGGCAGGGGGAGAGGTCATCCGTGTCTCAGGCAGGAGGTCCATAGACATCGAGGAGCTGCAGTCGGGTTCCGTGCAGGCGCTGGATGAGGATGGGCACGAACCGCTTCATCATCTCGTAGCCGAGATCGTGGTCGTCCTCGCACTTTTGCCTGAGGCAGGTCGCGTCCATGGCGACGGCGCGCACGAAATCGAGGGCCCTGGCATCGTAGCTCCAGCGATAAGGCGGGATCAGCCATGACACGCCCACGATTTCCCCTTCGCCGATGGTTTGAAAGATGATGGGCGCGCGGCCCGGCGCCGCAATCTCGAACGCCACCCGGCCCTGCCGCAACAGGTAGATGTGATCGGCCGGATCGCCCTCGTGGCCCAGGTATTGGCCGGTCTCGAAGTGCACGTTCTTGGCGCAGCCGACAACCAGCTTGCAGAACTCCGCGTCGAAGCCTGCGAAGAAGGGATGCTCTTTGATGATATGCTCGAGGTTTTTCACCTCCATGACATCCTCCGTCAGCCAGACTCGCTTTCCCGGATGGCGTGCACCTCCTCGGTGATGTCGATGCCGACCGGGCACCAAGTGATGCAACGTCCGCAACCGACGCAGCCCGAGGTCCCGAACTGATCAATCCAGGTTGCGAGCTTGTGGGTCATCCACTGGCGATAGCGCGAGCGCGGGCTGGCACGCACGCTGCCGCCGTGGATGTAGGTGAAATCCATGGTGAAGCACGAATCCCAACGCCGCCTGCGCTCGGCCTCAGAACCATCGAGCGCGCTCGCATCCTCCACCGACGTGCAAAAGCACGTCGGGCACACCATCGTGCAGTTGGCGCACGTCAGGCAGCGCTCAGCCACCTGATCCCAGCGCGGATGGTTGAGATTGCCCATAAGAAGCTCGTGCAGGTCGTCGGAGCGCATCTGCCGCCCCATGGAGGCGGCGGTTTGCGTCACGACTGCCTCGGCGGTGTCGATCTCGGGCTGCGCTGCTGCGCGCTGTGGCAGCTCAGCAAGCACCTCGCGCCCGGCGTCGCTCCCCGCCTCGACGATGAACTGGTGCTCACCCGCCTCGATGATCTCTGTGAGCGCTAGGTCGAAGCCCGCAGAGGCTTTGGGGCCAGTGTTCATGGAGACGCAGAAGCACGTGCCGCCAGCCACGGCACAGTTCACCGCCACGATGAAGGCGCCCTCGCGCCGTGCCTTGTAGTCCGTATCGACGTAGGGACCGCCGAGAAAGACGCGATCTTGGATGGCGACGGCATGCAGGTCGCATGCGCGCACGCCGAGGAAGGCGAAGCGCTCCTCGGGCCTTGGCTCCGGCACGATGTGGACGGAGCCCTGATCGCGCTTGGCTTGCCACAAGCGCAGTACCGGCGGGTGCAGGAACCGCTTCCACGAGTGAGCGCCGGCCGCGTAGCCGAAGAGCGCATCGTCGC
>Ga0307442_1001202_pt1 | contig 12813 bp, 14 predicted proteins | sample SalMarWE160430MG_FD_202143 | JGI IMG/M metagenome (GOLD analysis project Ga0307442, IMG submission 202143) | Salt marsh sediment microbial communities from the Plum Island Ecosystem LTER, Massachusetts, United States - WE1604-30 | ecosystem: Environmental > Aquatic > Marine > Intertidal zone >... | reverse complement strand
CGCGATCCGGAAAGGCGGTCTGTTCGCGGTCGACGTCGACATCATCCCGACCAAGATCGGGGAAACCTGCCACGTCTGGTTCCCGGCCGCGACCTCGGGCGAGATGGACCTCACCTCGATGAATGGAGAGCGGCGTATGCGTCTGACCGAGCGATATGTGGACCCGCCGGGTCGCGCGATGCCCGACTGCCCGATCGCGGCGCGTATCGCTAACCACATGGAGCGTGTTTTCCGCGAGCAGGGCAAAGAACGACGTGGCGGCGCGCTTTTCCGGTTTCGACTGGAAAGCCGAGGAAGACGTCTTCATGGACTGCTACCACAACCACGAGAAGGGCGGCGAGTTCGTCACCTATGCGCGGCTGCGCGCGATGGGCACCAACGGCTTCCAGGAGCCTGACGCCGACTTCAAGGACGGCATGATTGTCGGCACAAAGCGCCTTTATGCCGACGGCAAGTTCAATACCAAGGCAAAGCCGTCTTCCACGAGACGAAGTGGCGCGGGCTGCAGGCTCCTGGCAAGGAAGAGGAATCGAAGAAGTTCCGGCTTCCTCGTCAACAATGGGCGCACGAACCATGTCTGGCAGAGCGCCTATCTCGATCAGCAGAATGACTTTGTGATGGACCGGTATCCGTCCCCGTTCATCGAGATGAACCCGCAGGACATGGCGGAGCTAAACGGCCGGCGATCTGGTCGACGCGACGCAGGCGATGGTCTACCCGACTGCACGAGCGAAACCAGACCTTCATGCTGTTCGCCAATCCGATGGGCGTGCAGGGCAACGTCGTCTCCAAAGGTGTGAACGAGTTCATTATTCCGAACTACAAGCAGACCTGGGCGAACGTCCGAAAGCTCGCCGATGCTCCTGAGGCGGTCAAAGGGCTCTCGTTCAAGTCGAAGGAGTATTCGGTTTCCTGAGGCGGATTTCTTGGTGTGATCGGGCGGCCGAAGGCCGCCTGATCTTGTCGCCGAGAAATGCATGGGACAATCCTATACGCCATGTTCAAGGCCGGTAGCGCGAACGCCTATCTCGACTCGCTCGGCCGGCCCGTCGTCTTTCCAGCGCACGGAGAGGCCACTCGACCTCGCCGCCGCGATCGTCGCAGCGATGCAGCGCAAGGGCTACATCATCGACACGCAGCCCGGCGAGATCAACATCGTCTATGTCGAAGGGCTCAACGAGGACGGCACGGTCAACGACGATGCGGCGGACAAGTGGAACGATTTGCGGGTTGTGATCGGGTTCGAGGGCGACAAGCCGGTGATCCTCGGCAAATGGCGGGCTACGACGGAGCCGGGCGCCTACTACACCGAGCATCCGGTCAATCCGGCTGGCGCCGCGCGGATCGAGTTCGGGCAATACCAGGCCTGGCGCGTCGGCATGCACCGAGGTGATCATGAGGCCCTTGTCCAACGCGGCTCGGTCTTGGTCTGCCGCGACCTCAACAAGGACATGATCCGCACCGGCGACGCGCGCGACAGCGGAGACAACTTCGGCATCAATCAGCATGGGCCGTCGGGCGCCGAAGAGGCTCCCGATTACGTCGGGAAGTTCTCGGCCGGCTGCCTGGTCGGCAAGAGCATGGCCGGGCACCGCGCCTTCATGGCGATCGTGAAGGCCGATCCACGGTTCGTCGCCGATCCCGAATATCTTTTCCGTACGGCGATCCTCGCCGAGCGGGACGTGGCGTCGGTGCAGCAAGAACGATCGGGGGAAGACTGATGGACAGAAATGAAGTCGAGCACGTCGCGCGCGTGGCGGGAAAAGAAGCGGCGCAAGAGACGCTCCTTGGTCTCGGCATCGATGCGACCAAGCCGATCGAGACCCAACGCGACTTCGCTCACCTGCGATGGTGGCGCGAAATCGCCGAGGGAGTCATGAAGGCGGCCGTGATCGCCATGGCGCTCGGCTTCGGCGGCACATTGGCCACGCTCGTTTGGCTCGGATTCAAGATTTCGCTGTCGCAGTGAGCAGAAAATGATCAATGCAGGATCATCCGCAGCCGCGCCGTGGCCGCTCTACGTCGTCGCGTTCCGACCCGGCTTCGTCGGGTTGCACGCGACTTGCATCGCGGTCGCGTTCTTGACGATCGTATGGAGTTGATTAGATCCTGGGCCGCCGCCACGGCGACGACGTTGAATTCGGTGACTCAGATCGCCGTCCGAGACCGTCCGTTAGCCATGTCACAAGGCGGCGCCGTGAGAGGGCGAACCAGTCTGGGCCACCGCCGCAAGCGCGCCATCCGGGAAGGCAACAGGCGCACAAAACGCCACCCGCAATGTCATATCAGTCGTAATTCCGCACTCGGGGAATTATTCCGCCAGTTCGCGCATGACCCTGATCAGGTCTGACTTGCCTTCAAAACCTATACCGGGGAGTTCCGGCATGATGATGAAGCTGTCCTCTACGCGTACGCCGTCCGGGAAACCAGCGTAGGGCTGGAATAGGTCCGGATAACTTTCATTGCCGCCGAGCCCGAGGCCAGCTGCGATGTTGAGCGACATCTGGTGCCCGCCATGGGGAATGCAGCGACTGGGCGACCAGCCGAATTGAGCGAGCACATCGAGCGTGCGCAGGTACTCGACAAGTCCGTAGGATAGCTGCACAGTCGAATTGCAGCCAGTCCCGGTCGGGGCGCATGCCGCCATAGCGCAGCAGATTGCGGGCGTCTTGGTGTGAGAAGAGGTTTTCGCCGGTTGCCATCGGCCCCGGATAGAATTCCGACAGCGCGGCTTGCAGCGCATAGTCGAGGGGATCGCCGACTTCCTCGAACCAGAACAAGGGATAATCCCGCAGCATCTTGGCATAGGCGATGCCGGTTTCGAGATCGAAGCGACCGTTCGCATCGACTGCGAGCCTCGCATCCGAACCGATTTCGACCAGCACAGCCTCGATGCGGCGGCGATCCTCTGAAATCGAAGCACCGCCGATCTTCATCTTCACGACCCTGTAGCCGCGGTCGATGTAGCTGCGCATCTCCGCCCGTAAAGTAGCGTCGTCCTTTCCGGGGTAGTAATAGCCACCTGCTGCATAAACGAAAACCTTAGGGTTGGCCTCGCGGCCGTTGCATTCGGCGAGCAGGCGGAAGAGTGGCTTGCCTGCGATCTTCGCCGTTGCGTCCCATACCGCCATGTCAATTGTTCCGACCGCCACCGATCGCTCGCCGTGTCCGCCCGGCTTCTCGTTCATCATCATGGTGGCCCAGATCTTGTGCGGATCGAGGTTGTCGCGGCTTTGGTCCAAAAGGCTTTCAGGTGCGGCCTCAAGGATGCGGTCGCGGAAACGTTCGCGGATCAGGCCACCCTGACCGTAGCGACCATTCGAGTTAAAACCGTAACCGACGACGCGTCGTCCATCGCGGACCATATCGGTTACGACAGCGACGAGGCTGGTGGTCATCTTGGAGAAATCAATGTAAGCGTTGCGTATCGCCGAGGCGATTGGCTTGGTGATCTCGCAGACGTCGATGATGCGCATCAGCATCTCCTTGAGATCGATGAGCCTAAAAGAGCTTTCGTTGTCTTACGCGACAGGCCTCGTGAACGTCCACAAGACCGCCGTCATCTACCAAACGTTTCTTGAGACGTTGGCGATGGTCTACAAGCGCGGCTTAACAACCTCTGTGGCCGCTGTGATTCTGTGAACTCCTGCTGGCATCATTAGGTTGCCACAAGAGGTCGGGGAATTATGGTTCTCCGGTCGGCAGCTCTTGCCGGGATCGAGGCAATGGTCGACGCCGCAATCAAGGCAGCTCCAAGGTGGTTGCGGGCAAGTCAGTGATGAAGGAATGCGCTGGCGCATGCGTGATCAAGAGCGGCAGGCACGCGGCTTCGGCAGCACTTTGTGGTGTCACGCCGCAGGCCCAGAAGACTGGCACTAGTTCTTTCGGACAGGTAGGAACAGGGCCGCCGAAAAGAGGGGTATCGAGATCGGCTCGTATGTGTGCTGGATCGCCGATATGGATCGGGGCACCGTGGTTGAAGGGGAACCTCGCTGTCACCTGGGCTGCCACGAGAGCTTGAGCGGGTGTCAGCCAGCGCATGGTAACAATAAGCTTTCCCGAAAATGGCCCGGCGGGCGCCGTTGGCAGCGCGGTCTTCAGCACCCAACGGTGACGATCGGTCGGAACGCCATGCCGCTCCAGCGCCGCATCGAACGTGATGCCTGAGCCGATCAGGAAAGCGACGAGGTCTGAGCGCCAGAGGTCGCCGATCTCCGTACGGTCCGCCTGGCGAACGCCGTCGACGTAGACGGCATAGCGGGCGCAATCGGTCCGCAGGTCCGCCCCTGGTGCGAGCCGACGCGGCTCAGGGTCACCTACGTCGCAGACCTCGAGCACCGGGCAAGCCCGCTGATTGCGCTGGCAGTACAGCATAAACTCAAACGCATATGCTTTGGGCAGGATGGCGAGGTTACATTGCACGAAGCCTGGGGCAAGTCCCCGACTCGTTCCCGTGATTCCGCCAGACCGGATCAGATTACGAACCTTTTTGCTTTCGGGTGTTTGACCGAGGTCCGCTTCGACATCAGGCGGGGATGTGAAAGTCAGTATTGACGTCATTCGATCGATGCCCCTCAATTGCCATCTGCGTCGAGCAGCACTTCGTAGACCTGCGCTTCTCCAGTCCGATCGGACGTAAACACGACCCGGCGCCCGTCAGGCGAAAAACGTGGATGTGGATGGGTATGTTGCGGCGCATAAACCTTGATCGGACCGCTGTTGTAAGGAAACGGTCCTTTCCAATGTTCGCCGACCGAGGACGCGGCGGAGGCGTGAAGGAACTGCGGATCGGACGTGTCCGTTTCCGCGACTGGCAGCACATGGAGCCCGATATCCGGGTTCATCGTATCGCAGACGATGCGTGAGCCAGCGTCGTCGGCAGCCGCGTGCCAGGCCGGAAAGCGTGTGACCCAGGAGACCTTTTCCGTCCCCACGTCGACCATGCGCATGCCCTGCGGCCAGTCAACAAACAGCACGCTCCGTCGGCCGGGGAGCCAGCTCTCATGGGTCACCCACTGATCCTTGCTCTCGCGGGTGTATAGGCGCTGGCTACGCCGACCGCTCCGATCGGTCACCCAGATGCGATCGGTCATCGGCCCGGCATAGAGGATCAGGTCCTCGTCATCCGGACAAAACTGCGGGTGACCGATCTCATTGCGCTCCAAGAATACATCCGATGTGCTGCGCTCCGTGTCGACCATCACGAAACGCGTGATGGCACCGGTTTTGACTGGAATCGCCCAATAGCGTGCCGAAGCGGAAAGCGCCGTGGTGCCCATTGCCGCGCCCACCATGCCCTCGGCTCGGATGTCCGCCGTCCCGAAATCCGCGAGTTGGCGTTCTTCAAAGGTGGTCAGATCGAGGCGGTAGGCACCGGCTCCGGCGACATAGTAGATGGCGCTGCCATCAAGCGCCGGACTCAGCGACCATTCAGCGAGATCGTCGCGATCGGTCGCCTGCACGAGGCGTCCGCTCGCCAGTTCCTCGAAGAAGACCTGCGGCCTGCCGGTCCGGTGGGATACGAAAAAGAGCCGCTGACATGCCCGGTCGTATGCAGGCACGAAGAAGAACGGATGGTGGTTCTGACTTGGATGGGTCGTCACCTGCCGGATCGTACGCCCTGTTTTCTGATCACGCCACGTTCGCGCTTCACCGGGCCACTCTTTGCCACGTTCTGTACCGCCTCCCGTCGCCATGACACACCTCTGGGTTTGCTGCCCGCTCTTCGATCTCGTCGAAAACGGCGCGACAGGTTTTCTATGGCTGATACTTGCCCTGCGCCCGCTCACCCGGCAGGCGCAGGCTTCCCAATAGCCTTACGCATCGAGGACTATTCTCGTCCGCCGTTGGCGCAGCTCATCTTCGTCACCCCGTTGCGGGCTCGCTTGGTTGCGTTTGCCGCCTCCCCGAAGCCGTCCTCATGCGGATAACGACCAGCGCTGCGACGGCCGTCACCATCGCGACGAACCACACTGACGTGCCACTCGGAGCGAGGACGGCCACAACGCCGACAAAACCGATCACGATGCGTTCCCAGATTTCCAGCGGCCGGTACCAGTAGCCCCCGAGTGCCACCGCCCAGACGCCCGTGCTGGCCAGGAGGCTTGATGACGCCAACGCGATTTGGGCCACTGTTCCGTTGAACAGGATCGCCTCGTCGAATATGAAGCTGAAGGGTACGAAGAAGGCCACGAGACAGAGCCAAAATGCCATCACGCTTGTCTTCATGGCGCTAGCGCCCGCAACGCCCGCAGCGGCGAAGGAAGCCAGCGCGACGGGCGGTGTGACCATCGATAGCACACAGTAATAGAAGACGAAGAAGTTTGCCGACAGCTCACTGATGCCCACGTGCTTTAGTGCGGGAACATAGAGCACGGCGCCGATGATATAGGCGGCGACCGTAGGCAGGCCCATGCCCATGATGATGCAGCCGAGAATGATCAGAACCAGCGACCCAACGAGGGTTCCGCCGCCGGTCGAGACGAGACTGCTGGCGAACTTCAATGCAAGGTTCGACTGAACCGCGACGGCGATGATGATGCCAATCGCAGCAATTGGCACGGCGACCTGGGCGGCTTGGATGGCGGCGTCACGGATCGCGTCGAGCAGCCGAGCCGGCGAGAGCCAGGTGGAGGGCCGCAGATATGCTGCGATCAGGCTGAAGACAGTTCCTAGCACAGCGGCGTACTGCGCCGAGTAGCCGTAAACGAGGGCGCCGATCAGCACAACGGGCGGCAGGAGAAGATGCAGGCGCGGCAAGACTGGTGGCAGCTCGGCGAGGTCGGCGGCGGTGAGCGATCCGATCCCCTCACGCCGAGCGTTGAGGTCGACGATGGCCAATAGTGCGAGGTAGAAGGCGAGCGCGGGGATGAGGCCCGCCAGCGCGACGCGCGCATAAGGCACGTTCAGCATCTCCGCCATCACGAACGCTCCTACGCCCATGATCGGCGGCATCAACTGGCCGCCGGTGGATGCAATGGCCTCGACGGCGCCGGCCCGTTCGGGACTATAGCCGCAACGACGCATCAGCGGGATCGTGAACACACCCGTCGCCGTGACATTGGCAACAGCGCTGCCGGAGATCGAGCCCATCAGGCTTGACGAGAGAATCGCTGTCTTTGGCGCGGCACCCGTTGTGTGCCCCGCAAGCCTCAGTGCGAGATCGATGAACAGTCCTCCGCCGCCGACCGCCGAGTAGACTGCGCCGAACACAATGAAGTAAAAGACAAACTGGACTGATGTCTGCGTTGTGATACCGAGCACGCCGGAGGTCGTCATGGTCAAGATCTCGATCGCATCATCGAGCGAGAACCCGCGGAACGCGAACCAGCCGGGCAAGTACGGACCGGCCGCCATATAGGCGAGAAAGGCGAGGATCAAGCCAAGCAATATCCAACCCACCTCTCGACGTACACCCTCAAGCAGCAACAGCACCAGCACCGCGCCCCCCACGATGTCGATCGGCTCGACCGGCGAAACGTTCTCCATCCGGGTCGAGAGCCTTTCGAACTCGTGCAGGTAATACGCAGCAACACCGGCGACGGCTACCAGGAGCGCCACGTCGACGAGATGTGCCAGCCACCGGCGCGTGGTCGTCTTTCCAGTGAGAGGGGAAGCGAGGAACAGCAGTGCGAGTGCAAAGACGAGATGTATCGGTCGCTCGAACAGAGGCTGCTGCGGCTTCCAGAGGATCCAGTACTGAAAAGCGAAGAACGCCGCGCCGAGCAGAAATTTTGGATCCAAAGACCTACGAATGATGTTTGTCATTGTCGTCGCGCCCAGAACTGGTGTGCCGCGAGAGTAATGGCTGTCGCACCGGTATCAGTGCGTGGTGCGACAGCCGCAAGATACTCCGAAGGTCTGCTCCGCTTGGCGGCTTACTTCAGCCAACCGCGTTCCTTGTAATATTTGGCGGCGCCGGGATGCAGCGGCACGCCAGTCATCTCCGGTTTCCACGCATTCTCTGGCTTGAACGAACGCCAAGCAGCGTGTGCCTCGCCCAGTGCGGGAGCATTCTCGATAACCGTCTTCGTGATCTCGTAGGCCTGGGCTTCCGGCAAGCTGGCGTTTGCGATCAGCACGGTGCCGAAATCAGCGCCCCAGTTGGGGCCACTCTGGCCTTTGAACCACTGACCGTACTGCGACGGGGTGAGGCCGCTCTTGGCAAGCGCATCGAGCGCCGGCTTCGGTAGGTCGACGAAGCGCACGTCACCAGTCAGGCTCACCTCGGTGATTGTCGGATGGCCTTTGATGATGGTGTCGAAATAGATGTCCGCCTTGCCGTCACGGATGACGGCGGGGATTTGTGGCGTGGCCACCTGGATTATGTCGCCGCCATCGGCCTTGATCTTCGCACGGCTGGATCCGAGCGCCTCCAGGATGATGTCGACAGCGACGGGGACGTTAGAACCCGTCGGCTTCATGACGATGCGCACGGGCTTGCCGGACTTGAAGATGGCGGCGAGGTCGTCCGTCCCCATTTTCTTAATGAAGTCCTCGCGGATCATCGCTCCGATGTAGACCGTGTTGAGCCCGCCGACCAGTGCGCGGACGTCAGGCGCCTTCTTGCCACCATAGGCTTTGTGCCCGTCACGGGCCCAGACGGCTGTCGCGACGTTCGCCAGCGCGATCTCGGCCGCGCCGTTTTGCACCACCATCGGATTGGCGACACCGCCGCCGCGGGCCACGACTTCGACGCGCGTCCCGGACAGCTTGGGCTCGATCAGCTTATCAAGCGTTGCGGCAAACACGTACCATGACGAGCCCGGCTGCATGGCGCCGATTCGTATTACGCCTTGGGCAGTGGCCGCCGTCGACGCTATCCCCGTCGCAATCGCAAAGGCGGCTGCGGATGCGGCGATACTTTTCCAAATAGTCGTACACATGAGTTTCACTCCCTAAGTTTTTTCGAGAACGCGTGAGTCAATCCGCGCCATCAGTGGATCATTACCCTTTCCTGCATGGCGTCGGCGGTTCCCCGCCCAGTATGGCAACGTTACTGAGCCGCGCGAGACGCAACTGCGTGCCGTAACGACGCTCGGTCCAGCGGCTGCGCGCGTGAACCCGTAGCCGCCGATCGGCAGCTACGGGCCGTCATCCTCAGGCGGCGATGGCGGCCTGCTTGCTGGCGAGACCAGCCGCACGCATCGCGTCGGCGATCTCGACCTCCGCGCCGTCCGGGAGCGGCAGCAAGGGAGAGCGCACCGTCGCGTGCTCAAGGATCCCGCGCACTACAAGGGCATGCTTGAGCGCGACCGTTCCTTCCATGTGCGATCCGCGGTGGTAAACGCTCTTGGTCACTGGGAGCAGCCTGTCGTGGAGGACGCGCGCCCGCGCATAGTCCTTGGCTTTGCCGGCCGTGATCAGCTCGATCAACAGTTCGGGAGCGATGTTGCCGTAGCCCACCAGCGCCCCGTCGACGTCGAACATGGTATGCAGAAGATATTCGTCGTGGCAGGTCAGAATCTGCAGATCTGGACGCTCACGGCGGACGACCGGAATCTCGGTGTCCCACCGGCGCATGTTGCGCACGCCGTTCTTCATGGCGAAAACGCCAGGCTGCGCCGCAATGTCGAGCTGGGTCTCGAGGTTGTACGTGGCCTTGGTGTTGTCCGGGTATTGAAAGAGGATCAGCGGCAGGCCGCTTTCTTCGTAGATTGCGCGGTAGCGATCCTGCGGTGCCCCCTTCTGGTAACCGAAGCGGAGCCAGCCGTGGGACGGGTAGACGAGGCCGGCCGCGGCGCCTGCCTTAACGGCCCGCTTCGCCTCCATCGCGGCCACCTTGGTCCCTTCCAGCGTAATACCGGCAATGACGGGGACTTTTCCGTCGGTTGATTTGATGAAGCTTTCGATCACCGCCGTCTGCTCATCGGCGGTGAGGAACGTGCCCTCGCCCGCGTGGCCGAGAACCACTAGGCCTTTTACGCCGTTGAAGCTGCCGAGCCAGGAGCCCAGCCGTTGGATGGCGGCGTGGTCAACTTCGCCCTCCCGCGTGAACGGCGTGACGGGAGCGGGAACGAGAGCCCTGAGATCAAGTGGCTGCATGTCATTTCCTCCTTGGTTTTCTGCATTCCAAAGTTTCGCTTTTGGCCCGTTGGGCTGAGCGTAAGTTCTAGTAGGTTTCGGCTTCCGAATGCTCCGGTTTGAGCCGGCTCGGTGTTTCTCACCTTCCCTATTTTTTAGATTTTCCCACGGCCTGGCTCACTGTCTTGCCGGCGGCCGACAGCGCATGTGCAATCTTGGCCGCTGACGCCGTCACTGGTCCGGCGGTGAGGGCCACAAATTCCTTTAGCGGCATGCGGGGTGCAGGGGCGGCGACGCTCAGGCCTGCAAGGGCGAAACCGTCGGCGCCGAGGATGGGTGCGGCCAACACGCGCAGCCCGGCGACGGAGCTCGAATCTGAGATCGCATAGCCTGCCGCGCGGACCTCTTCGAGCTGCTCTTCAATTTCCTTGAGCGTGACAGGGGTATGTTCGTTGACCTTCACTCGGCGGTTCGAACCGAGTATGCGCCGAGTTTCGGCGCGTGGAAGAAATGCCAGAATGCTATGACCAATGGCGGTGCAATAGGCGGGGACTCGGCTTCCCACCTTGATGTCCACTCCCAAGCGAGCCTGGCCCTCCTGAAAGCGCTCGATGTAGACGACCTCGTCTCGGTCCAGAATGCCGATGCTGGTAGCCTCGCGCACGGTACCGACAAGGGCACGCAGCTCCGGCTGCGCGATTCTCCGAAGGTCCATGCGGGCGATCGCATTGAAGCCGAGTTCGAGCGGCTTCAGCGTTAGACGGTATTGCTTCGTTTCCGGAAAGCGCTCCAAATAACCAAGCATCACCAAGGTCTCGAGCAGACGAAACGCCGTCCCGTTGTCCAGCCCAGCCCGGCGAGCAACTTCGCTGAGCCTGAGCGCAGGCTCTTCGGGGGTGAAGGCCTGAAGCGCGCGAAATCCCTTGGCCAGGGACTGCACCGTATTTTTCGGATCGAGCTCGGCGGTTGGCGAGCGGGGCTTGTTGGGCTTTCTGGTCATAAGATCACTTCAGCTTGCCGAATTGTTCGGATTGCGAACGCATATTCGGCGTTGTTCGCGAACCGTTGTCAATTCCAGAAAGGGAAGAAAATGACTCCACGTTCTGCACGATTGCGTGAAAGCCCAGTTCAAGCGGCTTGAGGGTCAGTCGAAACCGTTTGGTATCAGGTATTCGCTCAAGGTAGCCCAGTATTACTAGCGTCAGCACAAGCCGGAACGTGGTTCCCGTGTCGAGGCCTGCTCGATCAGCCACCTGCCTCACGGTTAGCGTGGGCTCCGGTGCTGTGAATGCCTGCAGGACCCGAAATCCTTCAATCAGCGTCTGGGCGATCTGTTCGCGGTCTGAGCTTAGCGTCATGTTCGTCTTTCGAGTTCTTATTCGCATACCAACGAGGCCGGCTGCGGCGCCCGCTTTGATGCATCGGCGTGATCCTTCGTGGCGACAGTTGCTGCGCTCGGCGCTACCGCTGTGCGAGGTGGCTAAGAACGCTCGCCGCTGAGTTCGTCGAACTGGCTTGATCAACCGACGTGGGTGCGAGTGTAGAAGGCGTAATGATATGCCGGAAGACACAGAACTAGTATTTCAGCTATACTAAGGCTGTATCATCGGAGCCGTAATTCATGGACTACGCTGCGTGGAAACTATTCCTTGACGCCGCTGACCTTGGCAGCCTGAGCAAAGTTGCCGTCACGTACGGCACGAGCCAGCCGCATATCAGCCGCCAAATCGGCGAACTGGAGCACCAGTGCGGTGGACGCCTGTTCGAACGCACGGGTCGTGGGGTCACTCTGACCGAGCTCGGTCAGCGGATAGCCCCCAAGATACGAGCTTGGCTCGCCAATACCGAGCAGCTTCTTAACGACGTACGCACCTCGGCCGGCACGCCAATCGGGAAGGTGCGAATAGGGAGCCTGCCCTCAACTGCGCATCCGCTCGTAACCACGCTTTATAAGCGCCTGAAGGAACAATACCCGCTGGTTCAATTGGCAGTGCGCGAAGGCCAAGGCGCTCAGCTCGAGACCTGGTTGGAAGATGGCACCGTTGATCTCGCAATTCTCTTCCGAACTCAACCTTCACCCAATCATGGCGATATCTATCTCGTCGACACGCCGACCTATCTTGTCAGTGCTGCAGGTGATCGGCTGACCTCTCGGCCCAGGGTGCCGTTTTCAGCGCTGCGCAACCTGCCGCTCGTGTTGTTTTGTCGGCCCAGCAGCTGGCGCAATCGCCTCGATCAACTCGCCGCCGAGCACGGCATTTCGCTAAATGTCGCTTTGGAAGCCGACTCGCTGAGATTGCAAACACACATAGTAGCCGATGGGGGCGTATATGCATTACTCGGGCCCTATGCCATCAACGCGGCATCGAAGAACCTCCGCCTGCAATCGTCGAAGTTGGTTGACCCAGTCATATCCCGCTATATTGCCTTGGCCATGTCGCGCCATGGGCAGCTGACGCTCGCATGCCGGACTGTGATGCAGGTCTTACGAGAGGTCGCAAAATCTGACGCAGCAGGACTGCGCCGATAAGCGCCCGTTCAGCTAACTACGACGGATTTTGCAATGCGATGGTGCAGTGCCGCGATTGGGAGATGTTCGAATGTGGCACAACGCTTCCCTGCCGCCGCCACTGAGCGTTCGCCCTTGAAGCCGATTGGGCCATGGAGGAATTTTCTCAGGCACCGACCCCGGCTCTATCCCGGCTCAATGGCCCCGGTAAAATAGTTTTCCACAAAACAGAGAATGTTGGATTCCGGTTCGGCTCCCTCCGCCAGTTGCGCCGCACAAAA
>Ga0307442_1001201_pt1 | contig 12814 bp, 10 predicted proteins | sample SalMarWE160430MG_FD_202143 | JGI IMG/M metagenome (GOLD analysis project Ga0307442, IMG submission 202143) | Salt marsh sediment microbial communities from the Plum Island Ecosystem LTER, Massachusetts, United States - WE1604-30 | ecosystem: Environmental > Aquatic > Marine > Intertidal zone >... | reverse complement strand
CCCCGGGGACGACGGGAATAATGACGTGCGGCACAATTCCACACTGGTGCAATAATGCTATCGCTTCGCCGAATGGCTCCATCAGCCGCCCGACCTCTGAGGTGCGGCTTCCCGGCAGGACGACCAGCACCAGTTGGTCGGGGTCGAGCCGCAAGCGCTCGGCAAGCGGCCAGGGATCGAGGTCGCGCAACCAGTCGAGCCTCTCAATCAGCGGGTGGCCGACATAGGTGCACGCCGGACCACCAAGGCGCCGGTGCGCCTCCGGCTCGAAGGGCAACAGCGCCAGCACGTGGTCGACATAACGGCGCATCTTGCGGGCACGGCCAGGGCGCCAGGCCCACACGCTGGGGGACACGTAATCGATGATGGGAACGTTGGGTGCGCGCCTGCGGATGCGCTTGGCGATCGGGTGCGTGAACTCGGGCGCATCGATGATGACGACGGCGTCGGGCTCGGCGGCCACGGCGGCGGCCGCTGTCCTGCGCACGCGAGAGACGATCCGCGGCAAGCGCGGCAGGATCGACAAGGGTCCCATCACAGCAACGTCGGAGAGCGGGAACTGCGAGGCAAGCCCCTGGTGCTCCATGTCCTCGCCGCCGACACCCAGGTAGTGCACCTGCCCCTTGCAGCGCTCATTGAGCACCGCCATGAGCCGGCCGCCCAACGCGTCGCCCGAATGCTCGCCGGCGACGAGAAACAGCCGCAGGTCCTCGCGTACCAGCGCCGCACCCGCTGGCACGCGGCGCTCCATGCGCGCAAGACGATCGCTCAAGCTCATGACGACCCCGCCGCAGGCGTCAGCGCCGCAAGGAAGAGACCGAGACGGTCCGCCGCCTCGGCCGCGGCGCGCGCGTGTGCCGGCGGAGGGTGGCCGACGACGGCGAGACCTGCAAGCCCCGCAGCGGCCGCTGTCCCCACTAGGGGGACCAAATCGGCGTTCTCACCCAGAACCGCGACGCCCGAGCGGCCGCGACGCCGCCGTCCCCATTGGCGCAGTCCGCCAGCACGCGCTAGCAGCGCCGCCGCGCCCTCGCCGCTCTCTACCGCGAGCACGTGACCCCGATCGACCACCGCGCCGCGACTGCCCGCAAGGGGAGCAAGGGCGGCAACGACGCCGGCACCTTTGGTTGCATCGGCACACTGGCCCGCATTGGGGCGACGGCGGCCAAGCGGCTCGATCGCCAAGCGCGCCGGCGCTTGGCTTGCGTCGGGGGCCTCGCGGTCGCGGAAACCCTGCACGAAGAGGCCGGAGGCGTCCGCCGCCTCCAGCAGTGCCGTACGCTCGGCTGCGAGTGCGCCGTTGGCGAGCACCGCGATGCCCGATAGACCGGCGCCGCTTGCGCGCCGCACCGTGTCGGGCCCGATCGCGGGCAGATCGACGCGCAGCTCCTGCCCCGGCTTCGGCCGCTTGACGAGCACGCTCGACGAGCCGTCGTCGATGCGCCGGTCGGTGAGGCGCGCCAGCATGGCGTCGGTCCCCTCCGCGCCCTCGATTGCCACGACGCGGGCTCTCCCGACGACGACGGCTTGGCCCACGTCGAACGGGCCCAAGGCCCGCACCACGTCGAAGCCCAGCACGACGTCGTCCGCCGCCTCTGGCGCCGCTGCGACGCGCCCCAACGGACCTTCGCCCACGACGAGCTCTGGCGCGACCTCAGCAGGCGCCACCACGCGAAAGCCTTGCCCCTCGAAGAAGCGCACGACACGGGTCAGAACGCTGTCGTCTCCGCCGGCGGCGATGATGCGCAGGATCGCCGGCAGATTGCGCCAGAACCCCAGATCGGGCCGCAAGGCTGCGAGATCGGGGCGGCGCACCGAGCCGACGATGACGAGTTCGCTACAACCCGCATTCCTCAAGGCCCGCACCATGGCGCCGATCTGCGCCCACCCGACCACCGTCGTCGGAAACGGCGCGAAATCGGTGTCGGCCTCTCCGGAAATCGCCACGATGTGGACGCCTTCGCCGCGAGCCGCGATGCGTTCGGCGATCTCGCGCGGAAGGCGCCCTCCTCCCGCCAGGATGCCGACGACACGCGGCGCGATTGCGGGCATGGCCGCTAGTGTCCCGATTCCGAAGTTCGCCTGCGTTCGATGCTAGGCGCCTGAGCGAACTTCGAAATCAAAAAGGACACTAGAATCATGGAGTTCCTAGTGTGATTCAGATCGAGAAATTCACTCAGACATGTGCGGCGAGCGACGGCGAATTTCTCGATCATCACACTAGGCCTCGGCCGTGTCCCGGGGCGTGCACAGGCTGCGCTTGCCGCCGGCGCGGATGAACTCGAGGATCTCCTGGACAATCGGGTGGTTTGCGAACTCTTCCGCCACGTCGTCCATGCGCTCGATAAGAGTCCCCTCGTCGGCGAACAAGAGCCTGTAGGCGCGCCTCAAGTCGTGGATGTCGTTGCGCGAGAAGCCGCGCCGCTGCAGGCCGACGATGTTGAGCCCCGACAGGTGTGCGCGGTTGCCGAGCGCCATGCCGTAGGGAATGAGATCGTTCTCCAGCCCCGACATGCCGCCGAGAAAGGCGTGCGCCCCCACGCGCGCGTACTGGATGACGGCCGCGCCACCGCCCAGAATGGCGAAGTCGCCGACGGTGCAATGGCCGGCGAGCATCACGTTGTTGGAGAAGACGACGTTGTTGCCCACCCGGCAGTCATGGCCGACGTGCGAGTTGGCGAGGAAAGCGCAGCGGTCGCCCACCGTCGTCTCCATGCCGCCGCCCTCGGTGCCGGGATTGATGGTCACACCTTCGCGAATGATGCAGTCGGCCCCGATCGTCAGCGTCGACGGCTCGCCTTTGTATTTCAAGTCTTGTGGCTGGTGGCCGATCGAGGCGAAGGGGAAGATGCGCGTGCGCGCGCCGATGGTGGTGCGCCCGGCCACCGCCACGTGGCTGATGAGCTCCACGCCCTCGCCCAGCACCACCTCGGCCCCCACCACGCAATAGGGGCCAACCTTCACGCCGGGGCCGAGCTTGGCGCCCGCCTCGATGACCGCAGTGGGATGGGCGCCCATCTCACCCATTCTTGCCTGCCGCGCCGGCTGCGAACGCCCGGGCCTCAGCGGTGTCGGCCAGCATGGCGCTGACCTCGGCCTCCGCCACGGTCTGGCCGTTGACCTTGGCCTCGCCGAAGAACCGCCACACCCGGCCACGGTTGCGAATCTTCTTGACGTGGTAGTGGATCTGGTCGCCGGGCAGCACGGGCTTGCGGAACTTCGCCCGGTCGATCCCCATGAAGTAGACGAGCTCGGCGCGATAGTCCTCGCCCAGACTGTGCACGCACAGCGCGCCCGCCGTCTGCGCCAGCCCCTCGATGATGAGCACGCCCGGCATCACAGGATACTGGGGGAAGTGGCCCTGAAAGAACGGCTCGTTGATGGTCACGTTCTTGACGCCCACGCAACTCGCGTCCCCATCCATGTCGTAGATGCGGTCGAGCATGAGAAACGGATAGCGATGCGGCAGGAGCTTCAGAACGCGGATGATATCCGCGGTGTGAAGCGTCGATTTGGCACTTGGCTCACCCATGTCGTTCATGCTCCGCGGACCTCGTCACCTCACAAAAACCAAGACAGCGCTCACGCGCCATTCTCATTCGAGCCATCGCCAGGCCCGGCGTGGCCCCGCCGCGCCATCCGGCTCAGGATCGCCAGCTCGCGGCCCCATTGCGTCAAAGGACGCGCAGGGGTGCCGCCGACCCGTGCTCCTGGCGCAACGTCCTTGGCCGGATGCGCTGCGCCAGCAACCTGGGCGCCACTGCCGATCTTGATGTGACCCACCGTGCCCGATTGCCCTCCCATGACGACAAAATCGCCAAGCTCCGTCGAGCCGGAGATGCCGGTATGGGCGACGATCACGCAGTGTCGGCCGACGACCACGTTGTGCCCGATTTGCACCAGATTATCAATTTTAGTCCCTTCGCCGATAACCGTATCCTTAAGCGCCCCGCGGTCGATGGTGGTGTTGGCGCCAATTTCAACATCGTTCTGTATGACCACGCGCCCGATCTGGGGCACCTTGAGATGGCCCCGCCCGCTCATGGCGAAGCCAAAGCCATCCTGGCCGATGCGGGCGCCCGAATGCAGGATCACCCGGTCGCCGACGAGCGCATGCGCGATCGTTGTGAGCGGGCCCACGTAGCAGTCGCGCCCGATCGACACCCGGTAGCCGATCACGGCGCCGGCAGCGAGGCGGCTCCCCCGCCCGATGCACGCCTCGGGCCCGATGACTACGCCGGGCTCCATCACCACCCCGTCCTCGATCTCGGCCGTCGGATCGATGGGGCCTTCGGCATCGCCCTTCGCCACGTGGGGGGCGAGCGCGTCCGGATAGAACAGCCGCAGCGCGAGCGCAAAGGCGCGATAAGGCTCCGGTGTTAGAAGCGGCGCCGTTGCCTCGGGCACGCGCGCGGCGAACGCAGGCAGGACGAGACACGCAGCGGCGCGCGTCGCCTTCAGCTGACCCAGGTACTTGCGGTTGTCGAGGAAGGAGAGATCGCGCTGCGAGGCGTCGGCCAGGGCGCGCACATCCTCGATCTCAGTCGCCGGATCGGCTCCGGCGCCCAGCTCCGATTGCGTGGCCTTGGCGATCTCGCTCAGCGCAAACGGCCCGGACCGCCGAAAGAACCCGGGATGCTCCATGCAAGACATCCGCCGCCCGGGCGGCGCTCCTTTTTGCTCTGCAAATGAGCAGGGCCGGCGCCCCGCCAAGCTTGCGCAGCACCCTTCATAGCATCCGGGACAGGAATGTCAGAACTTCGTCGCCGCGCCGAAGCGGAAGAATTGCTTTTTGTCGTAGGACTCGGACGTCAGAACGTGGGCGAAGTCCATGCGGATGGGCCCCACCGGCGAGGCCCACATGATGCTGGCGCCGACCGAGGAGCGGATGGACGAGCTGTCGGCAAGGCACACCGTGGCCGGGTTGTTGAGTTGGCAATTCACACTCAAATCCTTCGCCCCTTGGCCCGCTCCGAACAGCGAGCCTGCGTCGGCGAACACGGCGCCGGAGATCCCGAGGTCGTCGGGAACGAACGGGATGGGGAAGCGGATCTCGGCCGTCGTCGCCCAATAGGTGGCGCCGCCAAGCGCATCAAGCGTATTCAAGTCGCGCGGACCGTAGCCGGCGCGGTCGAAGCCGCGCACCGTCTCGCCGCCCTTGAAAAACAGATCGATGAGGCGCACGTCCTGCCCGCCCCACCCCATGATGTGGCCGCCGATCGCGCGGGTCACGAAGGTAATGTTGTCGGTGATCGGGTAGTAGCCGCGCGCCTCAGCCGCGAAGCTCACGTACTGCACGTCGCCGCCAAGGCCGGCGAAATCCGTGCCCCCTTGGAAGAAGAAGCCCTTCGTCGGGTTCTTGGGGTCATTGCGCAGATCATACGTCACAGAGGTGCCCATGAGCGACGTGAAAGCCGTGCCCTCAGCCTGCTGGATGGCGAGCGATGTCCCGGGTTGTACGTCGAAGATCGAGTCGCGCGACAGCGTATAGTTGGTCTGCATCCACAGCTTCTCAGACAGCGGGAAGCCCAGACGCAGGCCGCCGCCCGTGCGCCGGCTCTTGAAGCCCGACTGGCTCGTCTGATCGATCTCTTTGTGGAAGAGGTCGAAGCCGGCGGCCAGGTTGCGATCGAGGAAGCGTGGCTCGGTGAAGCTCAAATTGACCTGTAAGCGGTCGAGCGAGCCGGACAGCTGCAGGCGCAGGAACTGGCCGGTGCCCATCAGGTTGCGCTCGGAAATGCTGACGTCGCCGATCACGCCCTCCGCCGTGGAGTAGCCGGCCCCGAACGACAGCTCGCCGGTCGACTGTTCAACCACATCCACGTCCAGCACGACGCGATCCTGGGCCGATCCGGGGCGCCGCTTGACGTCGACCGTCTTGAACAGACCGAGGTTCTTCAGGCGCTTCTTGGCTTGATCGACCATCAAGGGGTTGTAGGCGTCGCCCTCGGCCACGCGGAACTCGCGGCGAATGACGTAGTCTTTCGTGCGCGTGTTTCCGTTGATGTTGATGCGCTCGATGTAGACCCGCGGGCCTTCCTCGATCACGTAGTCGAGGTTGATCTTGCGCGTGACCGGGTCGGCCTGTGGCTTGGGCCTGACGCGCGCGAAAGCATAGCCCTTCTGCGAGACGGCAAGCGTCAAGTCCTCAATCGACTTGTCGATCCGGGAGGCGTCGTAGGTGTCGCCTTCGTGCGTGGATACCTCGCCGCGATAGGCGGCAGGGTCCAGGTTCGCCACCGTGCTCTCAACATTCACCTTGCCGAAGGTGTAGGGCTCGCCTTCATCGATGGAGTAGGTGATGAAGAAGCCGGAGCCGTCGCGGTCAAGCTCGGCGTTGGCCGCCGTGACCTGCACGTCGGCATAGCCGTTTTTCAGGTAGTACTGGCGCAACAGCTCCCGATCGAGATTCATGCGATCGGGATCGTAGACGCTTGTGCCCTTCAAGAAATCGAACCAGCCCTTCTCCGTCGTGCTGATGACGTCGCGCAACTGCGAATCCGTGAAGGCGTGATTGCCGACGAAGTGAATGCCTTTGACCTTGGTCGCGCTGCCCTCTGATATCTCGAAGACGAGGTTCACGCGGTCTTGCTCGAGCTCGATGATCTTCGGGTCCACTGTCGCCGCGTAACGCCCCTGCCTCTGATAGACGTCGAGAATGCGCTGCACGTCGGACTGGACCCGCGCCCGTGTGAACACCGAGCGTGGCTTGAGTTGCACCTCTTTGCGCAGCGTGTCGGTGTCGATCTCGCTGTTGCCCTCAAACGCGACCTGATTGATGACCGGGTTCTCGACCACCGTCACGATGACGTCGGCGCCGGAGCGATCAATGCGCACGTCTGAGAAGAGGCCGGTCGCGAACAGCGCCTTGATCGAAGCGTCGACCTTGGCGGGGTCGTAGGCGTCGCCTACGGCGAATTTCAGATATGAGCGAACCGTCTCCGGCTCCACGCGCCGGTTGCCGCTCACGGAGATATCCCGGATAGCGCTCGATTGCGCTGCCGCAGTTGCGGCGAATAGGACGGCGTCGGCACACACCACCCCCGGTGAGAGCAAAGCCACAACCAGCAACAGGCGGCAGACTCTCACCGTCATGATCCGAACCAGAGGCATTCGCGGCTATGCCCTCGTTATTGCCGAATTCCCCCAACGGCTGCGGCACCCGTCGGCTTCGGGCCGCCACACCGCACATGATCAGATTAGCGCGCTCTTAGAGCCCACTGGCCCCCCTGATCTTCTTGTTAGGCGCACTCCCTCTCAACACTCAGCTTGTAGCGGCTCAAGAAGGGGTGCGGAAGTGGCAAGATTACGTCACTGAACGGCATTTTAGCCGTCTCCCGTCAACCTGCGCCAGACCCGCAACAGGTCGTTCAAATTGACATACACCATCAGCATCAGAACCAGGGCGATTCCAATCTGGAATCCGATCTCCTGCATGCGCTGGCTGAGCGGTTTTCGGCGCACGGCCTCGATCCCGTAGAACAAAAGATGGCCGCCATCGAGCACCGGAATCGGCAACAGATTGAGGAAGCCGATGTTGGCGGAAATGAAGGCGATCCAGCGCAGCATCGGCTCGATGCCGAGCTCGGCCACCTTGGCCGTTACCTCCGCCATCAGGATGGGGCCGCCCATCTGGTCGGCAGCCTGCCGCCGGGCAATGATGTCGCCGATACCCTGCAGCGTCTGCGCGACGTTGGTATAGGTCTCGCGCACGCCCAGACGCAGGGCCTCGATGGGCCCGACACTCTTTGTCTCCATGGCCTCGGGCGCGCGCGACGGCGTCACCCCGATGAGACCGCGGCGAAAGGTGCCGCCGAAAGCGTCGTCCTGCACCTTGATCTTGGGCGTGACGACGAGGTCCATCTTCTTGCCGTGGCGCTTGATGCCCACAACGAGCTTGCGGCCGCCGTTGGTGCTGACGATCCGCTGAATGTCCTCGAAGCCTTCGATGCTCCACCCGTCAATCGAGGTGATCACGTCGCCGGGCTCAAAGCCCGCCGCCGCCGCCGGCATGCCAGGCATCACCTCACCGATCTGCGGGGCAATGGTGCGCACGCCGACAGTCAGATTGACGGCGGTGTAAATGGCAATCGCGAGCACAAAGTTGGCCATCGGCCCTGCGGCAACGACGGCAGCACGCTGCCAAATGGGCTTGGTCTGGAAGGCGCCCGCCCGTTCGGCAGAGGTCATGCGCGCGAGCGCCTCCTTGGAGGGCTGGCTTGCGGCGTTCTCGTCGTCGAGAAACTTCACGTAGCCGCCCAGAGGGATCCAGGCGAAGCGCCACCGCGTCCCCTTCCGGTCGGTGAAGCCGAAAATCTCCCGGCCGAACCCGATCGAGAACGTCTTGACCGCCACGCCGCACCAGCGCGCGACGATGAAGTGGCCGAACTCGTGGACGAAGACCACGACGCTCAGCACAAACAGGAACGCGAGGACCGAGACCAAAACCCCCGACGTCGAGGAGGCCACGTTTGAAAGGGTTAACATTGCGCTCCTTCTCTCGTTGACCCGAGGCGGGGCAGCTCGAGTTTAACCCGCTTTCGGTGGCCTGGGATCGCTGATTCTGAACCTATAAGCCGCAATTGCGTCCATTTCCGTCCGTGTCGCGGCCACATTGCCGCGGGTCACGGGTTGCAGTTGCCCTGGCGCGAGACATAGGGATGAAGCAGAGACCGTGCCAGGCCGCGCGCCTCGCTGTCCACCCCCAATACATCGCCGAGCGCGGCCGCGGGGCGCAGCAGCCCGCGCGCTTGTGCCGTTTCCAGACACTCCGCCACGATGCGCGCGATATCGGTAAAGCCGATGCGCCGGCCAAGGAAGGCCTCCACCGCCACCTCGTTGGCCGCGTTGAGCACGGCCGGCGCCGTGCCACCCGCGCTGAGGGCCTCGCGTGCGAGGCGCATGGCCGGAAAGCGGACCTCGTCGGGCGCCTCGAAGCTCAGGGTTCCCAGACCGACGAGATCGAGCCGGGCCGTCGGCGTCTCCATGCGGTGCGGCCACGTTAGCGCCAGCGCAATGGGCGTGCGCATGTCGGGGGAGGACAGCTGCGCAATCACCGAGCCGTCGGTGAAGCTCACGAGACAATGCACGACCGACTGCGGATGCACGACGATGCCAAGCTGCTCGGCCGCGATCGGAAAGAGATGGTAGGCCTCGATCAGCTCCAGGCCCTTGTTCATCATCGTCGCGGAATCGACGGAGATCTTCGCCCCCATGGACCAATTGGGGTGGCGCACGGCCTGCTCTGGGGTGGCGGTGGCGAGCTGCGCTGCATCCCAGGTGCGGAAGGGACCGCCCGAGGCCGTCAGCACGATGCGCTCGATGCTCTGCGGATCGGCGCCGCTAAGGGCCTGCAGCGCCGCCGAATGCTCGCTGTCGACGGGGACGAGCTCGGTGCCCGCCTGGCTGAGTGCGGTCATGAACACCTCGCCGGCTGAGACCAGACATTCCTTGTTGGCGAGCGCCAGCCGCCGCCCCTGCCGCGCGGCCTCGAACGTCGGCTCGATGCCCGCCGCCCCCACGATCGCCGCCATGACGCAATCGGCGGGTTCGGCCGCCGCCGCGACGACGGCCGCACGCCCGGCGGCGATCTTGACGTCCGTTCCTGACAACAGCTCCTTCAGCTCGGCATAGCGTGCGACGTCGCCGATAACGGCAAGCCGCGCGCGCGTGGCGATCGCGGCCTTGGCCAGCTCGGCAACGTTCTTCTGCGCGGTGAGCGCCACGATCTCGAAAGCGTCGGCGTTGCGCGCCACAAGGTCGAGCGTGCTCTTGCCGATCGACCCCGTGGCTCCGAGGATCGTCAGGCTCTTGCGCTCGCCGCCGAGCCCCTCTTGCGCGACTTCTGTTCGCGCGGGCAGGGCGCATGCGGGCGCATCTTTCGGGCCGCGCGCCATCTAAGAGCCGAACAGGAGCGCGCGCGCCGGCGCGTGGGCGTCGACGACGAACGCGAACAGCGCGGCTGCAACGGCGACGGCGACGATGCTGTCCATACGGTCCATGAAACCACCGTGCCCGGGGATGAGATCGCTGGCATCCTTGAGCCCGAAAAGGCGCTTTAGAGCCGACTCCGCCAGATCGCCCGCCTGTGCCACCACGCTGAGACCCAATCCCGTGAGCGCCAGCCTCAAGGGCGACGCCTCCGCAGCGAAGAGCGGTGCAACAATTGCCGCCGCAGCGGTGCCCGCCGCCAGCCCGCCGATCAATCCGGCCCACGTCTTGTTGGGCGATATTTTTGGCCACAGCCTCGGGCCGCCGATCAAGCGCCCGGCCGCATAGGCGCCGATGTCGGAGCACCAGACGATGGCGAAGACGAGCACCACGGCGGCAAATCCGTAGGGCTCATTTGAGCGCAGCCACAGAAGCGAGATCGCAGGCAGCCCCACGTAGAAGACGCCGAGCGCAGACAGCCGTGCACCGCGGCCGAACACGAGCGGAACCAAAATGATCGCGGCCGTCACCAGCACCGCGGCACCGAGCGCGGCATAGCCGGCCACGGCGAGACCGATGGCGGCCGTAACGGCGACGGCGTGGATGAAGAAGGCAAGATCGGCGCCGACGCCGCGCACCATGTGCCCCCACTCCCAGCTGACGAATAGCGCGACCACAAGGACGAGAGCCGCGAACGGCTCGGGCCCTGCGTAGGCCAACCCGAAGGCAATTGCGGCAAGGACGGCGCCCGAGACGATGCGCAGCTTCAGGTTCTCCGACACCGTCAAGCGCCCGCTCCGATCCGTTTGCGTTGCTGCCATGTGGTCGGACATGGCAGACCCTCACGCCATCGAGCGCTTGGAGCTGCCGCCGAAGCGGCGCTCGCGTGCGCGGAAGCGGGCGATGGCCTCTTCAAGCAGCTCGCGCCCGAACTCCGGCCAGTAGGCGTCGAGAAACACGAACTCGGTGTAGGCGCTCTGCCACAGCAGGAAGTTCGACAGCCGCATCTCGCCGCTGGTGCGCACCAAGAGATCGGGATCGGGAATTCCTTGCGTGTCGAGCGCACCCTCGAGCGCTTCCGCCGTGACCTCCTCGGGGGAGAGCCGCCCGGCAGCAACCGCCTCGGCGAGCCGACGCGCCGCCTTGGCGATCTCGGCGCGCGAGCCGTAGTTGAACGCGATGACGAGGGTGAGCGACTGGTTCTCTCGCGTCAGCTCGCACGCCTCGTCGATTAGCGCCAAGAGCTCGGGATCGACGTTGTCGCGCTCGCCGATCACGCGGATGCGAACGCCGGACTGGTGCAGCTCAGCGAGGTCGCGGCGGATGTAGCGCTTCATCAGCCCCATAAGGTCGTCGATCTCGTCGACGGGGCGCGACCAGTTCTCAGACGAGAAGCTGTAGATCGTCAGGTAGGGGATGCCGAGCTCGATTGCGGCACGCACCGTGCGCCGCACGGCCTCGACGCCCCTGCGATGACCGACTGAGCGCGGCAGACCGCGCCTACTCGCCCAGCGCCCGTTGCCATCCATAATGATGGCAACATGGCGGGGAGTTGCCTCCTCGGCCTCACTCAGTCTTGCGTTCTTTCCTTCGATGTCCGTCACGGGTGGGCAGGCTCTCGATTACGGGCGCAAACGGCACCAAAGCTTACACCTTGTGGATCTCGGCTTCCTTCACGGCGAGCGTGTCGTCGATCTCCTTGACAAGCTTGTCGGTGAGCTCCTGGACTTTGGCCGAGCCCTTGTGATGATCGTCCTGGCTCATCTTGCCATCTTTTTCCAGCTTCTTGAGAAGCTCCATTCCTTCGCGCCGCACGTTGCGCACGGCGACGCGCGACTGCTCCGCATACTTGTGGGCGAGCTTGGCGAGCTCGGTGCGCCGCTCCGCCGTCAGCGTCGGAATGGGCAGTCTGATAAGCGCGCCATCCACGATCGGATTGAGGCCGAGGTTAGCCTCCCTGATCGCCTTGTCGACGGCGGAGACGTTGCCCTTGTCCCAGACCTGCACCGAGATGGTGCGCGGCTCAGGGACAGAGATGGTCGCCACCTGGTTGAGCGGCATCTTGGAGCCGTAGACACTCACCTGCACGGGATCGAGAAGATGGGCGCTTGCCCGTCCGGTTCTCAGTCCCGACAGCTCGCGCTTCAGTGCATCGAGAGAGGCGCGCATGCGCTTCTCTAGCTCGTTGACGTCAAAGGGGCCGCTCAGCATTTCCTCTCCTTCGGCGCCGCAGGATAGGCGCCTGGGCAATGATCGTCAGGGAGCCTCGGTGCGCAATCTGCAGCGACGCACCACGTCGCGATATGCACCCATACGGCCCTAAAGCCAGATCATTCTATGACGGTCGCCCGCCCCTCGCCTCGCAAAACCTTGAGCAGGCTGCCCGGTTCCCCAATTGAGAACACAATTACCGGAAGTCCGTTGTCGCGAGCAAGGGCGATCGCCGCCCCGTCCATCACCTTGAGATCCCGGGACAATACCTCGGCATAGCTAAGGCGGTCGAAACGCTTGGCATTGGGGTTCTTTTGGGGGTCGGCGTCGTAGACGCCATCGACCTTCGTCGCCTTGGCCACCGCCTGGCAGTCCATCTCGATGGCCCGAAGCGTCGCGGCGGTGTCGGTGCTGAAGAACGGATTGCCGGTGCCCGCCGCAAAGATGACGACGATCCCCCGCTCCATGTGATGCAAGGCCCGGGCGCGCACATAGCTTTCGCACACCGTGGGCATCGGGATGGCGGAGAGGACGCGCGCCGGCGTCTTGGCGCGCTCAAGCGCGTTTTGCAGCGCCAGCGCGTTCATCACAGTGGCGAGCATACCCATGTAGTCGGCGGTGGCGCGGTCCATGCCTTTGGCGGCTCCGGCGAGTCCGCGGAAGATGTTGCCCC
>Ga0307442_1001195_pt1 | contig 12840 bp, 11 predicted proteins | sample SalMarWE160430MG_FD_202143 | JGI IMG/M metagenome (GOLD analysis project Ga0307442, IMG submission 202143) | Salt marsh sediment microbial communities from the Plum Island Ecosystem LTER, Massachusetts, United States - WE1604-30 | ecosystem: Environmental > Aquatic > Marine > Intertidal zone >... | reverse complement strand
CAATCCCACGGGCGGCTTCCGGCAGGGCACCGTTTATGACGGCCGGCTCGAGCTTGCGGTGCAAGCCGACCTGGAAAAAGGCATCGGCTGGCCGGGCCTGAGCTTCTTCGCCAACGGCTATCAGATCCATGGGCAGAGCATCTCGGCGGCCAATCTGGGCGTGCTGATGCCGGTGAGCTTCATCGAGGCCGATCCTTCAACGCGCCTGTTCGAGCTATGGTTTGAGCAGAAGCTCTGGGACGACAAGGTGTCGATCCGCTTCGGGCAGCTCGCTGCCGACTCGGAGTTCATGCTCAGCAAGGGCGGGACCGCGTTCCTCAATGACACCTGGGGCTGGGCTGCAATGTTGGCCACCAACATGCCGCAGAACGGTCCCGCCTATCCGCTGGCGACGCCTGGCGTGCGCCTCGCCTTCAATCCAAGCGACCGCTTCGGCGCCCTCATCGGCGTCTTCAACGGCGATCCCGCCGGCGACTGCTTGCCCGAGCAGGATCCGCAGGAGTGCAACCCGAACGGGCTCGAGTTTCCTTTTAATGCGCCGCCTCTGCTGATCGCCGAGGCCGCCTACAGCTATCATCAGCAGCCGGGGCAGCTTGCCGGGACGATCAAGCTCGGCGGCTATCGCAACTTCGGCAGCTATGCGTTTCAGCACATCATCACGGGTGGCGTGCATGTCACTTTCACCAGGGAGTCGCAGCTCACGACCGACGGCGACTTCGGTCTCTACGGCGTCCTCGATCAAATGATCTACCGGTTTCCGGGAGGAGGTGACCCTAGAGGCATTTCGGTGTTTGGCCGCGTGATCGGCGCGCCCCAGCGCAACCCTGCGAACATATATTGGGAAGCGGGCATGACGTTTGCGGGCCTCGACAGCGCGCGTCCGAACGATGTGCTCGCGATCGGCTCGGCCTACACCGGCATTTCGCCCTACGTCAGCAGTCTGCAGAAAGCGCGTCACCGCCCGGTCATCGCCAGCTACGAAGCGCTGCTGGAGGCGAGCTACACTGCCGAGATCGTGCCGGGCTTCATCATCCAGCCCGACTTCCAGTACTTCTGGAACCCCGGTGGACACGTGGCCGATCCCAACGATCCGATGAAGGCGGTGCCGAACGCAGCCGTGCTGGGGCTGCGCACCACGATCGCCTATTGAGCGCCGAGGCTTCAGGTATCGACCCGCGTAAGCTGCACGAGCGGCACGTTGGGAGGAAGCGCCGCCGCATAGGGCAGGCCGGCGCGCGCGAAGGCGGACTCGATGCCCTGCACGTAGGCCTTGTCGACGACGAGCGCATTGTTGCGCAGGCCGTGGTGATAGCGCGCGCTGGCCTGCGCACTGCCGATGTAGCTCCATACCGTGCCTTCGACGGCAATGGAGATGTGCGCGCTCACGTCAGCGCGGCGATAGTTGCGCTCGCGGGAATCGAGTACCTCCAGCATGGCCGCGTCGGTCTCGAACAGGATGCCGGATACGCGCTGCTCGTGGTGTTTCTCGATGTTGGCGAAGGCGACAAAGACCTCGGGCCGCGCCCCCGTGGTCGGATCGAGATAGTATTTGTAGCCTGCCAGCGTCTTGCTGTTGTCCATCGCCACGCTCCACGTCCGCGCAAAGCCGACGAGCTCGGCGTGGCGATGAGCGCCAAGTGTGCGGCGATGGCGCGCGAGGAAGCCCGTAAGGCTCTCGACATGGACGAGCGAGCCGTAGCCGAAGATCCACTGTCTCCCAGGCGCGGCGGCTGAGGAAGGCCGGTCGGGCTCGGTTGAGGCTAGGGGAAGAGGTGGCATAGCTTAGATATAGTGCGGGCTTTGCAGGTGCCCCGTTTCTTCACGGGTGAGGCGATTGACACGCGCAATACTTATCGCAGGACCGACAGCGAGCGGCAAATCCGGCTTGGCCTTGCAGCTGGCCGAGCGGCTTGGCGGCATGGTGATCAACGCCGATTCCATGCAAGTCTATCGCGAGCTCAGCATCCTCACTGCGCGCCCCGGCCCTGAGGACGACGCGCGCCTTCCGCACGCTCTTTATGGTTTCGTCGCCGGCAGCCAGGCCTACTCGGCCGGGCGCTATGCCGCCGATGCCGCGCGTGCCGTGCATGAGGCCCACAACAAGGGGCTGAGGCCGATCATCGTCGGCGGCACGGGTCTCTATTTCAAGGCGCTCATCGAAGGGCTCTCGCCCATGCCGGACGTGCCCGAGGAGATCCGCGCGCACTGGCGCGAGCAAGCGGCCAAGGCTGAGGCGGGCGCGCTCCACGCCGTCCTCGCCCGGCGCGATCCCGCGATGGCTGCGCGCCTTGCGCCCGGCGACACGCAGCGCATCGTGCGGGCGCTGGAGGTGCTGGAGTCCTCGGGCGTGTCGCTGCTTGAGTGGCAACAGCGCCCGCGCCAGCCGGTGCTCGTTGCCGACGAGACGGTGCGCATCGTCGTGTCGCCCGAGCGCGACGAGCTCTATCGACGCATCGGCGCGCGCTTTGAGGGGATGCTTGCCGCCGGCGCGCTGGAGGAGGTGAGCCAGCTCGCGGCGCTCCAGCTCGACCCGGCGCTGCCCATCATGAACGCTCTGGGGGTGCGTCCGCTGCTGGCCCATCTCGCCGGGACGCTACAACGCGAGGCGGCGGTGGAGGCGGCGCAGACGGAGACGCGGCAATACGCGAAACGGCAGCTGACCTGGGCTCGCGGCAATTTGATGTCGTGGATATGGGTTTCAGAGAAAGAAATGGAAAGTAATGGCGGGAATTTTGTATCTTTTATTGATCGTTAGCATTGACCGCTCATTTTGACGGGCCTAGGTTGCAGCCAAGAAAAGCGCCGCCAGACGCGCGCGGGGATCCGTTTCGCATCCCTGTCCCCTGCGCCTTCGGCGGCTTTCTTGTGTGGAGTGGGCGATGGCACGCACGATGACGGGCGCCGAGATGGTGATCGCGGCGCTCATCGACCAAGGCGTCGAGCACATTTTTGGCTATCCCGGCGGCGCCGTGCTGCCGATCTACGACGAGCTGTTCCAGCAGGACAAGATCCAGCACATCCTCGTGCGCCAGGAGGGCGGCGCGGTGCACGCGGCCGAGGGCTACGCCCGCTCGACCGGCAAGGTGGGCGTGGTGCTCGTCACCTCCGGCCCCGGCGCCACCAACTCGGTGACGGGCCTCACCGACGCGCTCATGGATTCCGTTCCGGTGGTGTGCATCTCTGGCCAGGTGCCGACGCACTTGATCGGCAACGACGCCTTCCAGGAGTGCGACACCGTCGGCATCACGCGCCCATGCACGAAGCACAACTGGCTCATCAAGAACGTCAACGACCTGGCGCGTGTGCTGCATGAATCGTTCTATGTCGCCAAGGCCGGGCGCCCGGGGCCGGTTGTGGTGGACATCCCCAAGGACATCCAGTTCGCGACCGGCAACTACGTCGGCCCGTCCAACATCGCGCACAAGACCTACAAGCCGCGAGTCAAGCCCGACCAAGCCGCCGTGCGCGAGGCCGTGGACATAATGGCGAATGCCAAACGGCCGGTATTCTATACCGGCGGCGGCGTCATCAACTCCGGTCCCAAGGCCAGCCAGATCCTGCGCGAGATCGTCAGGCTCACCGGCTTTCCCATCACCTCGACGCTGATGGGGCTCGGTGCCTATCCGGCCTCCGACAAGCAGTGGCTCGGCATGCTCGGCATGCACGGCACCTACGAGGCCAATCTCGCCATGCACGATTGCGACGTGATGATCGCGGTCGGCGCGCGCTTCGACGATCGCATCACCGGCCGCATCGATGCGTTCTCGCCGGGCTCGCAGAAGATCCAGGTCGACATCGACCCGTCCTCGATCAACAAGAACGTCAAGGTCGACATTCCCATCGTTGGCGACGTGGGCTACACGCTCGAGGACATGCTGCGCGTCTGGAAGTCAAGGGCGCCTCAGCTCGACAAGGCGGCGCACAAAGCGTGGTGGAAGCAGATCGAACAGTGGCGCGCCAAGAAATCGCTTTCCTATAAGACGTCGCGCGACACGATCATGCCGCAGTACGCGGTGGAGCGGCTCTATGAGCTCACCAAGGACCGCGACGTCTACATCACGACCGAGGTCGGCCAGCACCAGATGTGGGCCGCCCAGCACTTTCATTTCGAGGAGCCGAACCGCTGGATGACATCGGGCGGGCTCGGCACCATGGGCTATGGGCTTCCTGCCGCCATCGGCGCGCAGCTCGCCCATCCCAAGTCGCTCGTCATCGACATCGCCGGCGACGCCTCGATCCTGATGAACATGCAAGAGTGCTCCACCGCCATGCAATTCAACCTGCCGGTCAAGGTGTTCATCTTGAACAACCAGTACATGGGCATGGTGCGCCAGTGGCAGCAGCTCTTGCACGGCAACCGGCTGTCGCACAGCTACACCGAGAGCCTGCCCGACTTCGTCAAGCTGGCGGAGGCCTACGGCTGGACCGGCATGCGCTGCGAGGATCCCGCCGACCTCGACGACGCCATCCGTCAGATGATCGACACCAAGGGTCCGGTCATGTTCGACTGCCGCGTAGCGACGCTTGCCAACTGCTTCCCCATGATCCCGTCGGGCAAGGCGCACAACGAGATGCTGCTGGGCGATGACGTGACGGAGGAGGAGGTCGCGCAGGCCATCGGCGACGAGGGCAAGGTGCTCGTGTAATGGCAACGTTCGAACAGCAGGCTCGAGGGCGCCCATGTCGCCCGCGTACGACTTGGTGCGGCGCTGCGCGAGGCCTGCGGGTCCGCATGGCAACCGCGCTGCTGGCAATCCCTCTACTGCTCGCGGCCGGCGTTCCGCTCGCCGCCGCCAGCAAGCCCGACTGGGATCAGGTGGCCAACATCGAGGAGGCGGCGACCCGGCTTGCCCAGATGCAGCGCACGCGAGGGGCCACGCGCACCTTCGCGTTCATCGACGCCTGCTACAAGACGCACTCGCTCTCCACGAACTACACCAGGGCGTTCGAGGCGTGCATTGCGCAGGACTATATGGAGACGCAGATCCTCGCGCTCATCTACTCGCGCCTGCCCCCCAAGACGCTGAAGAGCATGGGGGCGCCGACGCCGAGGCTGTTGGCCGAGAGCATGGGCAAGCGCATCACGGCGGCGTTCGCGACCTATGACGTGCCGGTCGCCCGCATTAAGGCCTTCAAGAAGCTCGTCGACGAGCACGGCTTTCCGATCTTCTTCAAGGCGCTCTTTCCCGGCGTCGATATGCCGGTTCCCAAGCACGGATTGCCGTCCAAAGACGAGAAAAAGAAGAAGTAGACCGCCATGGTGAAGACCCTTTCCAAGACCCACTACGTGGGGCCCGGAGCGAAGCAGGAGATCGTCTCGCGCACGCTGTCGGTGCTGGTCGACAACGAGCCGGGCGTGCTCGCGCGCGTCATCGGCCTGTTCTCGGGACGCGGCTACAACATCGACTCGCTCACTGTGACCGAGACCGAGCACGAGAAGCATCTTTCGCGCATCACCATCATCACGCTGGGAACTCCCGACGTCATCGAGCAGATCAAGCATCAGCTGGAAAGGCTGGTGCCCGTGCATCGCGTGCGCGACCTGACGCTGGAGAGCGATTCACTCGAGCGCGAATTAGCGCTCATCAAGGTCTCGGGCCGCGGCGAGAAGCGCATCGAGGCGCTGCGTCTGGCCGAGATCTTTCGTGCAAACGTCATCGATGCCTCGACCGAGCACTTCGTGTTCGAGGTCACGGGGCGCTCCTCGAAGATCGAGCAGTTCATCCAGATCATGACCGAGCTCGGCCTCGTCGAGGTGTCGCGCACCGGCATTGCCGCCATCGGCCGCGGCCCCGCCAGTCTCTAGAGGAGCTTGTCGCTCACGACCCGCCTTTTGCGCGGCCGCCGGCAGCCGTTTCGAAGAAACAACGACCAAGTCCAACCCACGAGGGAGCCATGCGCGTCTATTACGATCGTGATGCCGACATCAATCTCATCAAGGCCAAGAAGGTCGCGATCGTCGGCTACGGCAGCCAGGGCCACGCGCATGCGTTGAACCTGCGCGATTCAGGCGTGAAAGACGTCGCGATCGCCTTGCGCAAGGGCTCGGCCAGCGCCAGCAAGGCGGAGAAGGAAGGCCTCAAGGTGATGGACGTGGCCGAGGCCGCCAAGTGGGCCGATGTCATCATGATGCTGACGCCCGACGAGCTGCAGGGCGACATCTACAAGGACCACCTCGCCGCCAACATGAAACAGGGCGCGGCCCTGATGTTCGCGCACGGGCTCAACGTGCATTTCAATTTGATCGAGCCGCGTGCCGACCTCGACGTCGGCATGGTTGCGCCCAAGGGCCCCGGCCACACCGTGCGCGGCGAGTATCTCAAGGGCGGCGGCGTGCCGTGCCTGCTCGCTGTCGGTCAGGACAAGAGCGGCAACGCCCACGACCTCTTCCTCTCCTATGCCTCCGCCATCGGCGGCGGGCGCTCGGGCATCATCGAGACGACCTTCAGGGAGGAATGCGAGACGGACCTGTTCGGCGAGCAGGTCGTGTTGTGCGGCGGCCTGGTGGAGCTGATCCGCGCCGGCTTCGAGACGCTGGTCGAGGCGGGCTATGCGCCCGAGATGGCCTACTTCGAATGCCTGCACGAGGTGAAGCTGATCGTCGACCTCATCTACGAGGGCGGCATCGCCAACATGAACTACTCGGTATCGAACACCGCCGAGTTCGGCGAGTACGTGTCGGGCCCGCGCGTCATCAACGCCCGCACCAAACAAGAGATGAGGAAGATCCTGAAGGATATTCAGACGGGCGCCTTCACGTCGGAATGGATGCGCGAGTGCAAGGCGGGACAGCCCAAGTTCAAGGCGATCCGCCGCATGAACGACGCCCATCCCATCGAGGAGGTGGGCCAGCGCCTGCGCGGCATGATGCCGTGGATCAAGGCCAAGGCGCTCGTCGATAAGGACCGCAACTGAGGCCGGCCTGCAACGGCCAAGGCAGCGCTCCCGGCGCATAATGATGGCCCCCGATGGGGGCTCATCAAGGGAGTTCTGTCATGATGCGTATTCTCGCCTGCCTGATGCTCGCGGCTGCGCTCTCAGCCGCTCCGCTGGCACTCACCTCCTCCGGCGCGATGGCCGGCGGCAAGAAAGCCACCAAGATCTGCAAGCACAAGACCGCCAGTGGCAAGACCAAGACTTGGCGGTGCGGCAAGGATCAGCCGTGCTGCTCGGCGGAGTGGATCAACTACTACACCTGCGGCTCCAAGCTGCTCGGCTGTTTGTAAGACACCTGTAGGACAGGGGCGCCGACGGCCCACGTAGCCTGGCGCCCGCTAGCCCGGGGTTCATCAGTCAAGGATCGTGGCCGCGTCCCGCAAGGGATGCGAGAGGCGGTGGCTGCGCGCCAAGGATGCCGAGCCAGCGCGAAAGCTGCGGTGGATAAGTGGATAAGTCGCCCTCCCGTGGGGCGGGACCAATAGCTCTAGCGCCGCCGTCCGGGCATGATGCCGCCCTCGACTGATAGGAAAGGGAGGTAGGTTATGATCCGCTTTTTTGCGCTGACCGCGCTGGCCTTCGCGCTGGCATTCGGGGGCTTCATCGCGTCGGCGACGATGTCGGGCGCGCAAGCAAAGAGGTACCACCACGCCAAGGTGTGCCGTCACGTGACGATAACGGGCAAGGTGCATCGCTGGCGCTGCCGGCGCGGCACGTACTGCTGCTCGGCAGAGATCTTGGGCTACTACGGTTGCGGCTCGAAGGCGCTCGGCTGCTTCGATCCGCAGTAAGTGGAACTGCGCGGGAGCTTTCGCAGGCGCAATCCGCGGAAGACCCGCGCAGCCGCATCGGGGAGGGTAGCGTGTGTGGCTACGGCCGCGCGAGCCTTCCGGGTCGGGGCTCGTCCACGAAGCTGGTACGAGGCTTCGGGGCGAGCGCTCGCAGGAAACGGACGGCAGAGAAGCGGGGACCTCCGCCGTCCGCTCCAGCGGCACCATCGTGCGACGGTGCCGCCGGATTCCAAATCCTTGCGCCCGCACGTGAAGGTCGTGCGGCTTGCCTGCGTCACGCGCAGGTCACAATGTGCGTCAGCCAGACAACGCTCGCGAGCGAGCGGACGGTAGTCCGGGCTGTCCCATACTCTCTTCTGTCTATGCGGGCCGCGGACCTGCCCATGTCTTGACCCCCGGGCAGCGTCCTCGTGCGCGCCTTGCGATATCACACTGCGATCTGGGAAGGAGCGTGGTCACCTCGCGGCGGAAAAAAGGATTTCTTTTGTGAGCAAACGAAATATGTCTCGTTTTTCGTTGTGCTCGCCGAGATTCTAAAGAAACGTTCTAAGGAGAAATGCGCGTAAATGGCGTCAGGGCTGCCCCCCGAGAGCGACGACCGTTCGGTGAGAATTGCGCGCTGCGACCTCAGCGTTGATCCGCAGCCGTGGCCGTTTGCCGAGCGCTGCCGTGCCGAGATTGCCGCCCATTGGCAACGTGCCACCGCGGAGCGGCCCAAGCTGTTCGACGGTACCGTCTACATTCTGCAGGAGCACACGCTTGAGGGGGACACCTTCAAGGGGCGCTTTGCGCGCTCCGACTTCAAGAGCTTTCTTTACTGGCGCGAGACGGGTTACCCGGACACGAGCGTGCGCGACAGCTTCGGCTCCGCCGTGATCCTCTCGGGCGAAGGCCACGTGCTGTTGGGCCGTCAGACGAGCGGCAACGTCAACGCCGGTCTCGCCTATCCCCCCGGCGGCTTCATCGACGCGCGCGATGTGACCGATGCAGCGATCGACATCGAGGCGAGCATCGCGCGCGAGCTCATCGAGGAGACGGGGCTCGATCCCGCCTCCCTCGCCCGCGTGCCGGGCTACCTGCTCACGCGCGCCGGGCCTCTCGTCTCGATCGGCATCGAATGGCAGAGCCAGCTGCCGGCGGAGGCGCTGCGCGCGCGCATCCTTGCCCACGTGGGGCAGCAGAGCGTGCCCGAGCTCGCCGACGTCGTGATCGTGCACTCAGCCGACGAGATCGACGAGGACATGATGCCGCGCTACGCCAAAGTGCTGCTGCGCCAGCTCTTCAGCGCTTGACCGGGCCGGCGAATTCGGCAGAAGTGCGCGCGCCGCTAGTGTGATGATCGAGAAATTCGCCTGTGCTGGCGGGCAGGTTCCGCGCGAATTTCTCGATCTGAACCACACTAGCAACTCAACGATTTTAGTGTCCCTTTGATTGCGAAGTTCGCTCGCATCGAAGTCAGGCGAACTTCGGAATCGGGACACTAGGGCCTTCGCATGGCGCTCACCTTACACACGCTCGACGTCTTCACCGACCGCCGCTTCGGCGGCAATCCCTTGGCCGTCGTGCTCGGCGCGGACGGGCTCAAGCCCGATCAGATGCAGGCGATCGCGCGCGAATTGAACCTGTCGGAGACGGTGTTCGTCTTGAAGCCGGACAACCCGGCGCATTCCGCCAAGATCCGCATCTACACGCCGGGGCGCGAGCTGCCGTTTGCCGGGCATCCGACGGTGGGGACCGCGACCCTGCTGGCGGAGCTGCGCGCGCCCGCCGTCAACGGAGAGCGCGACGCCATCATCGCTCTGGAGCAGGCAATCGGCACGGTCCGCGTCGGCGTGCGGCTCAAGCCAGGGCAGGCGCCGTTCGCCGAGTTCGATGCCCCCAAGCTGCCAGAGATGGCCGGCACCCTGCCTGCGCGCGATCGGCTTGCCGATGCGCTGGGCCTGTTGCCGCGCGAGATCGGGTTCGAGAACCATACCGCCCTGCGCATCGGCGCCGGCAACATGTTCGCCTACGTCCCCGTTCTGAGCCTCGAGGCGATCGCCAAGGCCCGCGTCAACCGCGCGAGCTGGGCGGCGGCCTTCCCCGACAGCGAGGTCGACGGGGTCTATCTCTACACGCGCCAGTGCGTGCACAAGGGGGCATCGTTCCATGCGCGCATGTTCGCCCCGCAACTCGGGGTGCCTGAGGACCCGGCGACGGGGACCGCGGCGGTCGGCTTTGCCGGCGTGGTCAGCGCCTTCGACGACCTGCCCGAAGGGGCGCACAAGCGGGTGATCGAGCAGGGCCAGGAGATGGGGCGGCCGAGCTCGATCATACTCACGCTCATCGTAGAGGGCGGCCGGCTCGACACCGTGCGCATCGGCGGCAACGCGGTCCGCGTCGTGGAGGGCACCATCGCCACCTGAGCCGGGGGGCGGTTTTCCGCTGCGAAACCGACCGGACTAGAGGGGCGGGCGTTGCCTTCTCGTCAACCGTGCGCCGATTTGGCCACTCTGCACTCTGGCGAAACCGCCCGAGATGTATTAAGACATTGGCCATGCGCCAGCCGATCGCCATTGACGGCCGTATTGCAGCCCGCGCGGAGATCCTCCGCAGCGCGCCGACGGCGTGCGCGCTTCCAGATCTGATCCTCCTCCTTACCAGCCCCTGAGCCTCGGCGGTTCCGGAACGATCCGGGACGGGCGCTCAGGGGATTAAGAAGTCGAGCGAGCTGATGGATCAATGCCAGCTCCCGCTGCGGGCTGGCCGAAGCGAAAGACGAGACCGATGAGCACCAATTCCGACAAGGACCAAGTCCAAAAGCCCAATGCCGATTGGGTGCGGATCTTCGACACCACGCTGCGCGACGGCGAGCAGTGTCCGGGCGCCACCATGACGTTCGAGGAGAAGCTCGAGGTCGCCGATTGCCTCGACCAGATGGGTGTCGATATCATCGAGGCCGGCTTCCCTATCGCCTCCGAGGGCGACTTCGAGGCCGTGAGCGCCATCGCCAAGCGGGTCCAGAACGCGACGGTGGCCGGTCTTGCCCGCGCCATCTTCGCCGACATCGACCGGGCGGGCGAGGCCGTGCGCCAGGCCAAGCGCGGGCGCATCCACACCTTCGTCTCCACCTCGCCCATCCATCTTGCCCACCAGATGCGCAAGTCGGAGGCCGAGGTCCTGGAAATCGTGACGGCGACGGTCGCGCGTGCGCGCAATCTGGTGGAGGACGTCGAGTGGTCGGCGATGGACGCCACCCGCACGCCGATCGACTATCTGTGCCAGTGCGTCGAGGCCGCCATCAAGGCCGGCGCCACCACCATCAACCTGCCCGATACGGTCGGCTACGCGACGCCGCAGGAATATGCCGCAATGTTCCGCGCCGTGCGCGAGCGCGTGCCCGGGGCGGACAAGGTGATCTTCTCCACCCATTGCCACAACGATCTGGGGCTGGCGGTGGCCAACTCGCTCGCCGCCTTGGACGCGGGCGCGCGCCAGGTCGAATGTGCCGTCAACGGCATCGGCGAGCGGGCGGGAAATGCGGCGCTGGAGGAGATCGTGATGGCGATCAGGACGCGCGGCGACGCGTTGCCTTACGACACGCGCATCGACACCACCATGCTGTCGCGCGCCTCGCGCCTGGTCTCGGCGGTCACCAATTTCCCCGTCCAGTACAACAAGGCGATCGTCGGCCGCAACGCCTTCGCGCACGAGAGCGGCATCCATCAGGACGGCATCCTCAAGTACCAGCAGACCTACGAGATCATGACGCCGGAGTCGGTCGGAGTCGGCAAGACCTCGCTGGTCATGGGCAAGCATTCGGGCCGCAATGCCTTCCGCGCCAAGCTCAAAGAGCTGGGTTACGAGCTGGGCGAGAATGCGTTCGAGGACGCGTTCGTGCGCTTCAAGGCCCTCGCCGACCGCAAGAAGCACGTCTATGACGAGGACATCGAGGCGCTCGTCGACGAGGGCATCGCCCACATGCACGACCGCATGAAGGTGGTGTCCTTGACCGTCATCGCCGGCAACATGGGCCCGCAGTCGGCGACGCTGACGCTCGACATCGACGGCGTGCAGCACACCGTGCAGTCGGTCGGCAACGGCCCGGTAGATGCAACCTTCAACGCCATCAAGATGCTGGTGCCGCACGAGGCCAAGCTCGACCTCTACCAGGTGCACGCCGTGACCGAGGGCACGGACGCGCAGGCCGAGGTCTCGGTGCGGCTGGAGGAAGGCGGGCGCATGGTGACGGGCCGCGGCGCCGACACCGATACCATGGTGGCCTCGGCGCGTGCCTACGTCTCCGCCCTCAACAAGCTTCTGGTCAAGCGCCAGAAGACGGCGCGGGTGCAGCAGCAGGCGCTTTGACCGGCGCAAGCCTAGGAGCAGAAATCCGCTGGTAGCGGCGTCAGCCACCGCTTTGCCGCGAGGCTGGCGCCGCCCCCTTGAGCAGGGCATCCACGTTGGCTAGGGCCGGCGAACACGTTAAACCTGCCTTGACGCGCTGGGCGCTAAAGTTGCTGTTTCGTGCTTCGATGTGCCCTTGTGCCGGCGCGTCCGGGGCTGCGGGCTGACGATGCATTTGGGTGTGACAAGCGCCTTCTCGGACGACGTCGCGATCGACCTCGGCACGGCGAACACGCTGGTGTATGTGGCGGGCCGCGGCATCATCATCGACGAGCCCTCCGTCGTTGCCGTGCGCGCCCATCGCGGCGTGCGCGAGATCTTGGCCGTCGGACGCAAGGCCAAGGCGCTGATCGGGCGCGCGCCTGAGAGCCTGGAGATCGTCCGCCCCTTGCGCGACGGCGTGATCGCCGACTTCGTCGCCACCGAGGAGATGCTGCGCCAGTTCATCAAGCGCACCAAGTCGATGCTGGGCTTCCGCAGACCGCGTATTCTGATCTGCGTGCCGGCGGGCGCCACGCCGGTCGAGCGCCGCGCCGTCTACGACACCGCCATGTCGCTCGGCGCGCGCAAGGTCTACCTGATTGCCGAGCCGGTGGCGGCCTCGCTCGGCGCCGGGCTGCCCATCGAGGAGCCGGGCGGCGCCATGGTCGTCGACATCGGCGGCGGCACCACCGACATCGCAGTGCTGTCTGGCGGCATCATCATCTCGGCGCGCACGCTGCGCTGC
>Ga0307442_1001192_pt1 | contig 12851 bp, 10 predicted proteins | sample SalMarWE160430MG_FD_202143 | JGI IMG/M metagenome (GOLD analysis project Ga0307442, IMG submission 202143) | Salt marsh sediment microbial communities from the Plum Island Ecosystem LTER, Massachusetts, United States - WE1604-30 | ecosystem: Environmental > Aquatic > Marine > Intertidal zone >... | reverse complement strand
GCACAGGGCGTTAAGAAGGTCATGGCGTGCTTTAAGCTGGTCGTGGGTTTGTTTCTTTTTCGTGTCCTGCTTATAGCTGCGGCGGCCAATGATCTTACGCGCAAGTACTCCGGGATAGGCTTCGACGACAATGCGTTCGGGATCACCGTTCTGCAAATGCGGAATAGTGACTCCGGCTGCTACAAGACGCGGTGCGCCCTCGAAAAACATCAGTCCGACGGGCACCCCATAGAGTTTTTGCGGGCTGACCGAACCGGCAGCTAAGTCAGTCCGGCGGCGGTGTTCCTTGTCTCCGCGGGGACGCGCGTCGCGATAGGCGTTCCTTGCGTTGTCCACCCTCGGCGAGCGCGAGAGCGGCACGGCGCGGCTGGAGGAAGCGGTTGCGGCCTTTCAAGAAGCCCTGAGGGAATACACGCGCAAGCGGTTGCCGCTGCAATGGGCGATGACGCAGACTAATCTCGGCGCTGCGTTAGGGGCGCTTGGCGCGCGCGAGAGCGGCACGGCACGACTGGAGGAGGCGGTCGCGGCGTATCGCGAAGCGCTGAAGGATAGCACGCGCGAGCGCGTGCCGCCGCAATGGGCGATGACGCAGAACAATCTCGGCGCTGCGTTAGGGGCTTTCCGCCCGGGACCTATTCGACGGGAGTCTCGATGAATATGGCGTTCGTGAGCATGTCGAGCCAGGCATGACCAATGAGAAGGAGAGATATCTGACCGTGGTGCGGGGCACCGATCGCCGAGGCACCGTACCGCCGCCACCAGAATCTGGCAGGATGCGACCGTCCGCATCGTCCGCACCGTCCATCTTTCAGGCTAAGGTCAATTCCGCCAATGGCTTGCATGACAAGGGTTGCGGACGGTCGGCGGCGGTGCGGACGGTTCGCGGGGGACCAACGGACTCATCGTCCGCATCAAGTAATTGAAAATCAAAGATAAGACCGATGCGGACGGTGCGGACGCAATCACTCGAAAATATGCGGACGGCACGCTCACGACGACGCCAATGGAGGAGAAGTTGTCGCAACGGTCGATGGCGGCGGTTATCGTTGGATGCCGCCCGCTGCTGATCAGCTAGACCAACAGACGTCATCTGGCCAGTGAACCCTTCATGGGGGTTACGCGACCAAGGGCAAATAGAGCGCTCACGCGTGTCCGGTGCTAGCGAGCCTGTGTCGCCGATTGGGGCAAAGGGATCGGAGATGAGCGGACCCTGCCACACCTGCCACCATTTCAGGGCGCAGCGCCGGCTGCGCGATGCGCTGCGGCTGCCGACATCGCTGGGGGTCGCCCAGGCGCTGCAAACCGCGATCCAGACCGACGAGACCCTGCTGGGCGAGGAATCGGCGCAGAAGCGGATGCAGATGACAGCGCAGCGGGACCAGTGGCCCTTCCGCCCGAGTGTGGAGTCCTATTGCGGGCTCGATGAGGAAAGCGGCGTCTGGTACATCCACGAAATCAGGAATATGGGCCAGCGCTGCGACGCGCACGCCCCCTATCAGGGCCCGCCGCGATCCTGCCAAGCCTGCCGCTTCAACATCGCCCCGACCGGTCAGCAGGCGGATCACCAGAACGTGCTCGAGGTCATCTCGCCGCTCAACAGCTACGACAGCCAGTATGGCGGTCCGCAGAAGATTATGAACGACCTGCAGACGGTGATGAATGTCGGCCAGACGCAACAGGCGCACGAAATGCTCGAGGCACTGCAGGGCGGCGGGACGATGACGCGCGTGCCACAATATTATGCCTGGTGCGAACGCTATTCGACGGCGGGCGCCTATGTGATCGCTTCGGCGCGCAACGCGGATGGCCGCTGCGGCGGCTGGCAGGGCGCCGGCGCGCCGGGCCTGCCGGCGCAGGGCGCTTCGCCGCCTTCGTGGCCGGCCGCGCCGCAACAACCGCACGACCCCTGGCAGCCGCCGCCCCAGGACCCGCCCCAGGCGCCGCAAAGGCCCCCGTCGCAGACGTTCCGCAACCTCGCCAAGCGCCTGATCCGGGAGCTGAACAAGAAATGACAAACGATCCGGCGACATCGGGCCGCGAGGTCCACTGCCCCGATTGCCGCCATTATCGGCATCCCGCGCGCCCGCAATTCTCGCCGCCGCCGGGAAATGCGCGGGGGATCCGGGAATATGGCGAATGGCAGCAGCACGAGAAGGCGGTGGAACAGGGCGAGCGGACCAGCTTCGAGATCGGCGCGCAGTTCTTCGCGCCCCCCCAGTTCTTCGAATGGTGCCGCGCCTGGACCGACAGGATGGCGCGAGACGCTCCCCGCGACCATGCCGGGCGGGCGACGGTCATCTATGTGCTCTGCGCCCGGCAAAACCCAAACCGCAACTGCGCCCTGTTCGAGCCGGGCCCGCCAGATCGTGACTGACCCTCATGGCACTCGGCTCGCAGGTGATGAAGATCGAGGTCAACGGCCGCATCCGCATCGGCCAGTTGCTGGAGCTTCGCGAAGAGATCGGCCCCTCGCCGGCCGATTTCCGCCCCGACTATGTCGTCGGTAGCGTCCTTCCCGCGCATGAGCGCATCCCGGCGCACCGGGCCTCGCAAACGCGCAGTTCGCGCGAGGATTTCCAGTTCGCGCTGGTCGACACCGACCGGGACGTCGCCTTCGAGAATAACGGTCTGACCTATCAGTACGGCGTGTTCGGCGGGCCGGGTTCGGGCAAGACTAACACCCTGATCTACCTTCTGCGCCAGCTCGTCGCGATGCGCGCCGACCCGCGCGACCGGCGCCGCTTCAGCCCGGAGCGCAAGTTCGGCGGGCTGATTCTCGATCCGAAATCGGCGCTGATCGGAGAGGTGCGGCGCAGCTTCGCCGAGGCGGGGCGGGAGCGGGAGGATGACCTCGTGGTCATCAACCGGCGGGAACTGGCGGCGACCGGCGGGGTCAACCTGATCGACTGCCCGCTCGATCCCGGCGCGCTCGGCCGGATCGTGGTGCTGGCGGCGCAGAGTGCCGGGGTCGGCGGCCGCGACCCGTTCTGGTTCCAGCAGATGTCGAACGCCTTCGGCGCGATCCTCGCGCTTCTGAAGCTGCGCGATCCGGACCGCGTGCCGACGCTGAAGGACATGATCACCGCGGCGACTGGCACCCGGGCAAAGCCCGGCCGGGCGAAGGCGTCAGCCTCGCTGCTCAACGATCTGGTGGCCGAGGTGCGTGCGAAGATCCCGGATCAAAGGGTCGAGGCCGCCGCCGCCGCCCTTGCTGATGCCGAGCTGAACCTCGACCGCATCGGCCGCCACGCCGCCGCCGACCCGAAGACGCGGGTGACGGTGGAGCTGTTCATGCAACAGGCCTTCTCCGCGTTTCGGGAAAGCGCCAATGCCTGCTATTCCGATGCCGGCGCCGAGAGCATCTATCGCTCAATCTTCGACGAGGGGAAGGTGGTTCTCGTCAGCCCCGGCTCAGAAGAGCTGACCATGTCGCGCATCCTTCCGTCGCTTATCAAGCTGATCGTGCAGCGCATGGTCCTCGGCCGCCAGGGTCTCTACCGCGACTGGAAGATCGGCAATCTCGAGCGGCCGGTCTTCCTCATGGCCGACGAATACCACATGGTCGCGACCCAGATCGAGGGCGAGCCGGTGGGCGATGCCGAGTATTTCTCGATGGCGCGCCAGTTCGGCGGCTTTGCCATTGTCGCCACGCAGACGGTGCAGCAGCTGAAGGAATCGGGCCTTGGCGATGCGTGGGAGGCGGTCTTCGGCACGCTCGCCGCGGTGATCGGAATGAAGAACGAGGACCCGGACACGATCGAATACCTGCAGAAGCGGGGCGGCAAGAAGAGCGTCCTGCAGTCCCAGCGCGGCATCAATGTCGCCGACGGCAAGGTGACCGTGGCCGAGAACACCCAGCGCGAGGACGTCCCCCGCATACCCGAAGAGGCGCTGAAGCTGTTCGGCCAGGGCATGGGCGTGGTCATCGGCACCACCCGCGACCACAAGGATCCCTCATCGATTCACTATGTCCGCGTTCCCGAGGCCTGGGCACCGCTGGAGGGCAGCGGCCCATGAGCGACATGACCATCGGCGCGACGGAACGCGCCGACGCGCACGAGCAGTTGCAGGCGATGATCGAGCAGGCGCAGCAGGCCTCCGGGCCGCTCGAAGCGCGGATGGAGGCGGCGCTGGCTGTCGCCATCGAGGCCAAGATCGCCGACATCCAGCTGGAGCGGACGCTCGGCGAGGTACAGGACGAAAAGGCGATCGACGCGGTCATCGACGAGCAGACCGCCGACCGGGGCGCCGACGAGGCCGTCGTGGCCGACGACGCGCAGGCCGTGTCCGCACCTTCCGTCGACGATGCCGGTACCGCGGCCGTAGAGCCCGATGGGCAGGCAGGCGCCACCGCCGCAACGGCCGGTCTGGACGCGGGCACCGATCAGGCCGCCAGTGCGGACCAGGGCGCCGAGGCAGCGCGGCAGGCGGCCGAGGCCGTCACACAGGTTTCCAATATCCTGCGCGAGGCGAAGGACGATCTGGTCAGCCACATCGCCGACCTCGCGATGATGGGCCAGCCCGAACTCGACCAGTTCATGAAGGACCTCGTCAGCGGCGTCGGGGTCGAGGCTATCGTCGATGCCAGCACCGAGCGGCTCGCCGGGGCGGCCGAGGAGACGTCGTTCGGCATCAGCCTGATCGCCGACGCCATCCACGGCGCCTACCCCGCCGACCTTGTCGACACGCTCGAGGATCACATACGCAACACGGTCAGCACCATGATCGACGCCGACCTCGCACAAAAGGAAGCCTTCGCCACCCTCGACATCGACCCCGCCACCGGGCCGCAGACCCCGTTCGAGGCCGCGCTTGCCGGTGCGGTGTCGGAGACCCTGCTCGCCGAGCAGGAGAAGGCGGCCCTCAGCGCGATCGGGAGCGACCTCGACGCGCTGCCCCAGAACAGCGTCGCCCGCCGCGTCGGCGCGGCGATGGTCTCGATCGCCGAGGCGATACCGGCCGGCGACCCGGTGCTGCGCGCCGCCATCCGCGACTTCTACGACGACACGGTCGAGCGCGGGACTGTCCGTGCCGGGTCGGAAACGCTCGACCGCCTGCTGGCCGCCGACGAGCCGCTGGTGGCGGACACCCTGCGCGCCAATTATCCGTCGACGGGATACGATCCGCGCATCGCCGACGCGGTCTCGACCGATCCCGCCACGCGCGCCGCCGCGCTGGCCGACCTCGCAAGCCCCGCGCCCGAGGTCGACCGGCAGCGCGAATCGCGGATGGACCCGTTTGGCGGGCTCGATCCCGCCCTTGCCGCCAGGATGGCCGCTGCCGAGATCTTCGACGCGGTGCAGGGCGCGGTCCGCGAGCTCGACACCCTGACCGACGCCATCGCCTTTCACGCCGAGGGGCGCATGGGCTACGCGGCGGCGACGCTGGAGGCCGTGGCCTCGCTGGTCGCCAGCGGCGCCGTGGCGCAGGATGCCGAGGTCGTCATCGGCAGGGCCGAGTTCCAGGTCGGCACCGGCCGCCAGGTGCACGACACGCAGGCGGCGCACCGTCTGGCGGGCCAGCTTCATTTCGGCGTCGACGAGGCGACGCTGGACAGGATGACGCAGGAGGAACGCGCGCCCTACCGGCTCGACACGCTGCTCGACGACGATCACTGGAACGCGCTCACGCGCACGCTCGCCGCCTCGACCCAGGTGCTGCCGTCGCATGTCAACCGCCTCGACAGCGCGCTGGAACGGCTGGGCTTCCGCGAGGGGCTGGCCGAGGCGGCGCAATCGCTGGTGGACGGGACGGCAGAGACGGCCGAAGCGGCGTTCGAGACCTTTCGCGAGGCCGCGCTCGAGGCGCTCGACGCCGCCTACGAGGAGGCGGAGGCAAAGCTCGAGGCGCACCGGCAGCGCAGCGCGCAGGACGGCGGCAACCCCGCCGGCGGCTCGATGGCCGAGCTCGACCTCGAATTGCGGCTCGAGACGGCGCGCATCTATTCCGAAGCCTTCGTCGATGCCTCGATGGAGGCGGCGCGCGAGCGACTGAAGCACCATCGCAACGACGACAGCTGACAGGGAAAAGACGATGAAGGAAAGCCGCCTGCCCGTCTTCGGCATCGACCTTGGCACCACCAATTGCTGCATCGCGCGGGTGCGCGAGCATGGCGAGGCCGAGGTGGTGATGAACCTCGACGACGCGCTGACCATGCCCTCGGTCGTCGCCTTTCCCAGCGCCGACGCTCCGGTCATCGGCCGCGCCGCGCGCAACATGGCCTCCGCGATGCCCGAGGCGGTGGTCACCCACATCAAGCGCCGGATCGGCATGGACCCCGCGCTGCCCGCCGCGCAGACGGTGATCGGTGGACGAACCTACACGCCCGAGGAGATTTCGGCCCTGATCCTACGCAAGACCATCAACGACGCGCTTGAGGTCGAGGGGCGCGAACGGGGCGAGCGGGTGCGGGCGGTGATCACGGTGCCGGCCTATTTCGGCTCCATCCCCAAGAACAACACCAAGAACGCCGCGGAACTCGCCGATGTGGAGCTGCTGGAACTGGTGCACGAGCCCGTCGCCGCCGCCGTCGCCTATGGCGCGGCGCGGGGCGAGGGCGACCGGACCCTGCTGGTCTATGACCTCGGCGGCGGCACCTTCGACGTGACCGTCGTGCGCGCCGAGGGACGGCGGGTGCGTACCGTGGCGACGGACGGGGTGCGACTGCTGGGCGGGCTCGACTGGGACCTTCGGCTGGCGCAGTGGCTGGCGGCCGAATTCGACGGTGAGCATCCGGGCGCCGGCCCCGACCCCGACGCGCCCGCCGACCGGGTGCGGCTGCTCGAGACCGCCGAGGCGGCGAAGGTCGGGCTGTCGTCGCGGTCGAGCACCACGGTCCAGGTTCATCACGGTGGTGCCTCGATCAGCCGCGAGGTGACCCGCGACGCCTTCGAGGCGATGACCGCCGACCTTCTGGAGGCAACGGCCGAGCGGACGAAGGCGGTACTGGCCGAATTGGCGGGCAAGGGGATCGGCGCCATCGACCGGGTGGTCCTGGTCGGCGGCTCCTCGCGCATGCCGGCGATCGCGGAGCGGCTGAAGCGGGTTCCGGAACTGGGCGGGGCCGAGATAAGCCTCCACGATCCCGACCTTGCCGTTGCCAAGGGCGCGGCGCTGCTGGCCGGGATGATCGTTGAGGGCGAGCAGGCGGCCGACCTCACCGGCGCCCACGCCACCGGTCCGCCGGGCGAGACGCGGCTGGTGACGATGGTCAACGCCAAGGCCATCGGCGACGTGCTGCGCGACACCGATACCGGCGAGGACTACGTCAAATACGTGATCGCCCGCAATTCCGAGCTGCCGTTCTCGGTCGAGGAGACGTTCTACACCGTCGAGGACAACCAGGAGGGCGCCAGGGTCCAGATCGTCGAGGAGCGTGGCGAGCCCTCGCGCGTGGTCGAGGAGAACCTCTGGCTGCACACCGGCAACTTCCCGTTTCCCCGCCCGCTGCCAAAGGGGGCGCCGCTGCACTTCCGCTATACGCTCGACGGCGCGGGCATCCTGCACGTCTTCGCCACCGAGCCGTCGACCGGGGCGACCTGGGAAATGACTGTCGACCGCTACCGCAAGGTGACCGACGACCAGATGCTGCGGCTGAAGCCCGTGATGGCGAATGTCGGCTGAGGCGGATCAGCGCCGCAGCATCACCGCCGAAGGGTTGCCGTAGGCGTCGAAGACCTGCCCCTGAATGGTACGTCCGTCGGGCGAGACCTGCAGCATGGCACGGAACGGCCCCGCGGCGCCGGAAAAGCCCTGGATCTCCATCATCGAGCCCTGGATGCGGCCCCTGCCCTGAATCGGCGCGCCGAGGCTGAATCCCGACACCGCGACGTTGAAGCCGTTCTGGGTGAAGGTAAAGCACGACCCGTCCGGCGCGCGCCACATGCCGGCGATGTCCGGCGTCTGGTCCTGAAGCTGGCGCTGTTCGTCGATCTTGCGATCGGCCCAGTCGGCGACGGAGCGCAGCAGGAACGAGCCGACGGCGCCCAGAAGCGTCTGGTCCTCGGTAGGTTCTTCCTGGACGGTGGGCTCGGGGCGCGGCTGGGTCGGGGCTTGCGGGCGCGGCAGCTCGAAGGTCTCGGGCCGGGGCGGCGGGGCGGTCGGACGGGGGGGCGCCGGCCGCGGCGCCGCCGGTATGGCCAGGCCATGCTCGCGATAGATGTCGGCGACGACCGCCTCGGCGTCCGGGACGCCGACGATCTCGGCCAGCGTGTGGATGTCGGTCTCGTAGCGCGCCCGCAGCTTCTCGCCCGAACCGCCGCGCTTCGCCAGAACCGCGACCTGCCGTTCGATCTCGATGCGGCCCAGCCGGTTCATCAGCGCCCGCCATTGACCCTCCCCGACGAAATCGCGGGCAAGCCGGGTGCAGAGCTTGATCCGTTCGTCCGCCTCGCCCTCGTTGGCAAACTGCGCAGCCTTTTCCTTTTCGCGGAATTTGCCTTTCCAGGTGTCGAATGACGCCCCGGGGCTGACGCCGAGATAGTCGATCAGGTGCAGCGGGTCCGCCTCGCCGATCTCGCGCGCGACGCTGCGCAGCGCCGTCGTAACCTGTCGGGCTTCGGCCTCAGTGATATATGACACCGCCATCCCGGCCCCCTCAGGCGACGCTCTCGCGCGCGGGCTTCAGGCGGTGCATGTCCTCGTCGGTCACCTGCTTCAGCTCGTCGAGGCTGATCTCCCAGGTCTTGCCCCCGCGCAGCTCCTTCATGAACACATGCAGGATGCCGGCATCGTCGACGCGGTAGGTTACTTCGATCGGTGAATTGGCGGCAAGGCCCGGTGGCAATTCGATCGGGGTCTGGTGCAGCAGCGTGTTCTCGGCGGGCTCTGCCGATTCCGCCGCCCGCTCCTCGTAGATCTTCACCAGGACTTCCCTCTGGTTGTCCTCGTAGGTGCCGAACGTCTTGGTACCGGAGGCGGGCAGTTCACTGTTCTTCGGCACGATGTAGTCGACGATGTCCTTGCCCGTCTTCATGTTGTGCGCCTCGATCCCCAGGCCCTTCGGCGTCAGCATGGTGACGAGGCGCGTCTCGGGCGAAGCGGCGGCGGCATCGTCCTCGCCGGTCATGTCGACGCTGAAATCCCCCTCGCCGATCAGCCCCGCAAGGATGGCGGCACCCTTCGCCACCGCCTGATCGGGATCGTGCAGCTCGGTCTCCAGCCCCAGCTCCGCCTTAACCCGCGCCGCGACCGCCGGCATCCGGCACGAGCCGCCGACCAGCAGCACCCGGTCGATCGCGGTCACCCCACGTGCCTTCGCGGCATCGAGCGCGGTCCGCGTGCTGGCGATGGTCTTGTCGAGAAGATGCAGGCTCATCTGCTCGAACGCCTCGTTCGAAAGGTCGATGAGATGCGACCGGCCGTCATATTCGATGTTGATCTTGGTCGAGGCGATCTTCTTCTTCGACAGCGACTTCTTCGCCGCCTCCGCCTTCGACAGCAATTGCTGCTCCAGCGCCGCGTCGTCCTCGGCCAGTTCGATCCCCTGGCCCGAAATCTGGTCGCGGATCCAGCTGACGATGGTCTGGTCCCAGTTGACCCCGCCCAGCATGCGATCGCCGTCGAAGGCGACCACGCGCGCCCGCTTGCCCTCAAGCTCCACGATCGCGACGTCGAAGGTACCGCCGCCGAGGTCGTAGACGAGCAGCGTCATCTTCTCGCCCGACCGCCCGGCGCCATAGGCGACCGCGGCCGCCACCGGCTCGGGCACCACGTAAAGGACGTCGAGCTCGGCCAGCAGCCCCGCCTGCTTGGTCGCGTTCTTGCCGATGGTGCCGAAATAGGCCGGCACCGTGATCACCGCGCGCGCCTTTTCGTTGCGATTGCGGCCCTCGGCCTCCAGTGCGTCGCCCACGACCTTGCGCAGGATCAGCGATGAAACCTCTTCGGGGCTGTAGGACCTGCCGTGATAGCTGTATCGGGCGGCGGCCCTGGCATCCTTGCTCATCTCGCGCTTGACGAGCGAGCAGACGAGTTCGGGTTGTGCGACGGCGATGTTCTTTGCGTCCTTGCCAACGATGATGTTGTCGGGGCTTTCGAAATAGACGACCGAGGGCGTGACCAATTCGGTATCGGTATTGGGTATGACCTCCGGCCGGCCCGCCCCGCGCGAGAGTATCGCTATGCAGCTGTTGGTGGTGCCGAGGTCGATGCCGTAGATCGGTGTGTCGCTTTCGCTCATCGCTTTTTCCCCCTCATGCGCCCTGGATCGCGGTTTCCTCGCCGGTCGGGCACGCGGCCGGATCGGGCGAGACGTGGCGGTAGACCTTCACCGCTGCCGGCCGGACCACGTTGTCGCCGTGCTCGAAGCCAAGGCGCACGACCTCGGCCACCGTCATCTCGGCAGCCGCATCACCGGTCTCGATCCGCGCCACCGCCTCGGCACGGCGGCTGTCGAAGGGCTCGCCCGGCGCCGGCTCGAACTCGTCGAGGCCGTGCCGGCGCAGATGTTCGAGCGCCTGCGCCTCGAAGGCGGCGAAGTTCGCCCGCGTCTCGTCGGGGGCGGCAAGCCGCACCGCGCGCAGGTCGTCGAAAATCGGAATGAAGGATTTCAGCACCCCCCTCAGCCGCCGTTCGTCCTCGCGCGTGCGCAGGGCGCGGTTCTCGCGGTCCAGCCGGTCGATCAGCTCGCCCGAGCAGTCGGCCTTGGCGAGGGCGGTGCGCAGTTCGTCGCGAATCGTGTCGAGCGCGGAAAGCAGGTCGGCCTCCGGCACTGCCGCGGCATCGGGCGGTGCCTCGGTATCGGCGGTCGGCGCGGGCGCGGCGGCCGGCATCGCCGCCCCGAGGATTTCGGCGATCAGCGCCAGCTGTGTCGCGTCGTCGGAGGCATAGAGGGCGGCGGCTTCTTCGATATCGGCCTTCAGCCGCTGGCGCCACCAGTCCTCGGCACGCTGCGGTATCGGTGCCGGATCGGCCGCCGCCTCATCCGGCATCTCCCCCAGGATCGAGCGCAGGATGTTTCGCATCGCCGTTCGACCTTCTCCGTTCTCGGTCCCGCCGCGACGCCCCCTTTTGTGGAATTAGACGCGCCATCGGCGCGCAAGGTTCACCACAACCGCGATAATACCCTAACATACCGCCGGCGAACGCACGTTAACAACTCGCCGCGCGGGCGCGGTCATCGTCGCACGGCGCCAGCCTTTCGCGCGGGATGGGGCGTTGAAACTACTCCTGAAAATATCAAAAAGGAACTTTAGCACGTGGCCGAGGAAATATTTGACAGCGCCATAATGTTTGAGGCCCCAATCGTGAAGGTTCTTTACAAGAATGTCGCACCCGAGAATGTGCGAGATAGCTCGTTCCTCGAGAAATTGAAAGGATCATGCTTGCGAGGCGTGTGCCGACGAAGATCATCGACTCTCTATTCGAGTCGGGTCAAGCTGCACCCGAAACCGGTCGTTTTCTTTGAATGGAGATCGTCGAAACCCCACCCGGCTTTGTCGTGCGCCCGGAAGCGCAGAAGGCGGCCTGGGGCAACGGCTAGTGGAGGCGATCACGGCGCTCACATAGCCGAAGCGCGCGAGTCGCATTCCGAGATCGGCGTCTTCGGTCAGATTGTGCGCATCCCAGCCGCCGATCGCCCGCAACACGGCGGTGCGGAAGTGATTCGACGACCCGCCGAGCGGCAAGGGCAGGCGGAGGCGCGCGAGGCCGGGAAGGAGCACGTCAAACAGACCCGCATATTCGGCGGTGAACATGCGGGTGAGCCAGTTGTCTTTGGTATTGTCGATCGTGAGCTGCGCTTGCACGCAGGCAAGCCGTTCGTCATGCGACAGGAAGCCCTCGAGCGCGCGCCGCAACTGGTCGGCTTCCGGCCGGTCTTCGGCGTCGAAGACTGTGACGAACGCGCCGCGCGCGAAAGGCAAGGCAACATTGAGCGCCTTGGGCTTGGTGCGGGGCCCGACGGCAGGTGCGATCACGAGCTCGTAGGGCGGGCCGAGCCGCATCGCCTCCAGGGCAGCGCGGGTCGCGTGATCGTCCGGCTCCAGGACGAGCTTGATGTCGAGCTTTTCCGGCGGCCAGTCGAGCGCATTTAGGCAAGCGACGAGCTGCTTGATCGCAGCGACCTCGCGATAGAGCGCGACGATGACGGTGTAGATCGGCAAAGACGCGTCGGGCCGACGCGGCGAGGGTGGGGGCGGCTTCGGCGCAGCGAAAAGACCGATCAGCCGTAAGCCGATCCAAGCGATAAACACGAGGGAAAAGGCGACGCTGAATCCGGTCGCCACCAAGTTCGGCGCAACAATCACAGCGCCCAAGAGCGCCGCTATTGCGCATAGCGGCGTAAGTGGCCAGGTCTTCTCACGCGGGGCCGCCGAGAAAACGGGGCGACTGGTCAACAGGCCGAATGCCGCCCGCTTCCCAAGCGCACCGCGTGCATTGCGATGGACAAATCCGGCAAGCCGCTCACTGCTCGTTAGGCGGATGCGCCGGCGCAATTCGGGCGCGCCGTCTATGATCTTGTACAGTCGTCGTGCGGCCACCCCGCGCGGCGCAACGACGAGCGTAAGCGCATCGTTCTGTGTCAGCGGAAGAAGGCCGGCCGCGCTCGCCAAGACGCTCATCGCTTATCGGGCAGGAGTCGCGCAGCGGCACCTCTAGCGGCTCGAACGCAAGGCCGAGACTTTGCGCCAGCGCCCGCACATACGCCTCTTCGCTCATAAGGCCCGATGTGATGAGAACCCGGTCCGCCGTCACGCCAGCCGCCAGTGCCCGACGTTCCGCGGCGGCAATGGTGGCGAGCGGCAACTGATCCAGCACGCAGTCGAGTTCCGGAAAGTCGTCCGCCGGCTGCATCGCCTGGGGCGATTTCGCAGCGGCCCGCAAGCGAAAGTCGTGCAATGATTGCCGAA
>Ga0307442_1001190_pt1 | contig 12857 bp, 12 predicted proteins | sample SalMarWE160430MG_FD_202143 | JGI IMG/M metagenome (GOLD analysis project Ga0307442, IMG submission 202143) | Salt marsh sediment microbial communities from the Plum Island Ecosystem LTER, Massachusetts, United States - WE1604-30 | ecosystem: Environmental > Aquatic > Marine > Intertidal zone >... | reverse complement strand
CAGAATCAGAATCCCTTCACCACACACTATAATTGGACACAAATGAATACAAATTCAAAGAATTTATTTTTTAATTTAACTATTCAACGATTCAACCATTCAACTTAGATTCGAAGAATCTAAATATCGCATTTTGCTTTTAAATTTTTAATATTTAATTTTAAAAGGAATTAATTTCAAGATTTTAGGTGAGACTTTTTATTCTCTTCGATTTCGCAATAAAAATAAGAAATTTTGCTGGTTGACAAAAACTATCTACTTTAATAATATATATTCATGAAATTACTTTCGGAGTACAAATGTTCAAAAACTAACAATTATACACCTGCACTGGATGTCAAAGAAAAACCGTACACCGATTTTTTCAAATCCTCGGAGCTAAGAAAAAACCCAATACAGCTATCATCTTTACCAGAAAGAGATGTTGTAAAACATTTTACAAAGTTATCTGAAAAGAACTATCATATCGACAAAGGAATGTATCCTCTCGGCTCGTGCACAATGAAATATAATCCTAAAGTAAATGAAGATACCGCAAATCTTAACCAGCTAACGAATTTACATCCTGAAACACCTGTAAACGAAATCCAGGGCGCACTTAAAATCATGTATGAACTCGGAGAATTTTTGAAGGAAATTTCAGGAATGGATTCACTTACCCTCCAGCCCGCAGCCGGTTCTCACGGTGAGTTAACCGGTCTTTTGATTACAAAAGCATACTTTAATTTTAAAGGAGAAAACAGGAAAACGATACTCGTGCCCGATACAGCACACGGCACAAACCCTGCTTCTTCAACAAGAGCCGGTTTTGAAATAAAAGAGGTAAAATCCAATAAAAACGGAATTTTGGACGCTCAAATTCTAAAGAAATATATGAACGAGAAAGTCGCGGCACTAATGATTACCAACCCCAATACTCTGGGACTTTTTGAATCCAATATAAAAAAAATATCTAACATCCTTCATAGAAACGGAAGTTTACTCTATATGGACGGAGCCAACCTTAACGCGATCTTAGGAATAACAAAAGCCGGAGTCCTTGGAGTTGATATAATGCACTTTAATCTCCACAAGACTTTTTCCACGCCCCACGGAGGAGGAGGCCCGGGAAGCGGACCATTAGCAGTGAAAAAGCACCTCGCGGAATTCTTACCCGTTCCCACAATAAAATTCAATGGCAAAAGATATTCACTTAACTACAAGGTTAAACATTCCATAGGGAAAGTTTCAAATTTCTACGGCGCTTTTTCCGTTATGGTAAAAGCTTATACCTATATTAGAACATTGGGCAGTTGTGGTCTGCTCTCTGCTTCAAAACAGGCTGTAATAAATTCAAATTATTTACTTTCCCAATTAAAAAAGGACTACAATATTCCTTACAATAAAAATTGTACGCATGAATTTGTTCTCTCGGCCTCAAAATTTAAAAAAGACGGAATAAAAGCGCTGGATATAGCAAAAAACCTTTTAGACATGGGCTTTCATGCTCCAACAATTTACTTTCCCCTCATAGTTTCAGAGGCTATGATGATAGAACCGACGGAGACAGAATCAAAGGAAACTTTAGACGATTTTATATATGTAATGAAAAAAATAGCAAAACAAGTAAAAGATAACCCAGACGAGTTAATAAAAAGTCCTATTAGAACTCCTGTAGGAAGACTTAACGAGACAACCGCAAACAGAGAATTAAACGTTAAATGGTAAGAATGTTAAAAATCATTATTAAAGGAGGTAATTTATGGAATTTTTAATTTTGGGTGGCCTAATATTAATTATGGATCTACTCAAAAAAATTAACAAAGAACTAAAGGACTCGGTCAAAGCCCTTTCCGCACTTAAGATGCCAATCGGTATCGTTGTCATACTTACCAGTATTGGTTTCTGGGGAACATATGGAACTACAGGATTCGTCCAGGGATTAGTAGGTATAGCAGCAGGTTCGGTTCTAATACTCGATTTACTAAAACTTATACCTTTAAAAAAAGAAGCAGAGAAAAAACTTGAAAACGCCATGACTGTTATAGCTGTACCCGTAGGTATAGCCGCAATAATTGTTGGTATAATTGGACTCTTCTACAATTAAAAATAAATAAGGGTCAACTTGATTATTATAAACATCCCCCTTAAACAAATAAAGGGGGATGTTTTCTAAAATGTTTTTATTAATAATATCTTTATCAATTCAGGTCTTTTTTAGTCCAGACGGCGGAGCCAGGGAAGCAATCTTAAAAGAAATCGAAAGGGCGGAAAAAGAAATAAATATCGCAATGTATATCTTTACAGATAGGGAACTTTCTAATTCGCTAGTTTCAGCAAAAGAAAGAGGAGTAAAAATAAAAGTACTCCTGGATGGAAAAAGTGCTGAAGAAATAAGCTACTCAAAACATTATTTCTTAAGCGAAAACAACATAAATGTCAGGTTGGATAAAGCTCATGCGTCTTATGGAGATAAATATGAAGGAATAATGCATAATAAATTTGCAATAATAGATAATAGCACTTTGATAACCGGTTCCTATAATTGGACTCACTCGGCAGAAGAACTTAATGACGAAAATCTCTTAATAATAAAAGATGAAAAAAGACTTATTCATAAGTTCTCTGGAAAATTTATAGAACTTTGGGAGATAAGTAAAACTCTGCAAAAACCTATCAAGATCAATCCCTACGATTTGGCAAAACTTAAAAAAAATATTGGCGAATGGGTAATCATTTCAGGAAAATCAACTAACTGGAATGTTTCCAGATCCGGTCATCTTTTTATCGATTTCGGAGAAGGAAAACATCAATTCACTTTTGTTCTATGGAAAGAGGGTTTAGAACAATTAAAAGAAAATGGCTTCGACCTCAAAAATCTTAACGATAGAGAAATTGAACTGAAAGGTAAAATTATCGACCACAAAAAATACGGACTCGAAATCACTACATCTGACCCGGAATCGATTCGTATTATCGAATAATTAGTACGCAGATAAACTCAGATTTTAAGGATTTGAATTACCACACCCTACCCTGGATTCTTTTAACACAAAGCCACAAAAAACACAAAGTTTTTTATGATGTTTATTTAAAACTCAATCCAATTCCAATGAGAAAGCTAAATAGTTAATAAAAATAAATCCTGTTGATCCTGTTTAATCTGCGTCCAATTATTTGTAAGGAGGGGTCGTGTTCTCTGTGTTTTATATTTTTTTCTCGGGGGGACTTGAAAATTTTCAATGTTTTAGTAAAATTAAACTAATGAAGGAACTAAATTCATTTGTAAATAATTTTGTAAAGTCAATAAAAAATCATAAGTTATATCAAAAAGTATCTGATACTACAAGGGAATTTATTGAGAAAAGTCTTAAAGACCTTAAAAAAGTCCATGAAGAAATAGGACCGATAGTTCTATTAATCAATGAAGATAAAATAATGAATGATTCACAAGTTTTACATACCGATCCAAAAAGATTAACCTCTATTCCTCTTTTCTTATACCGTAACGGTATAAGATCTTTAACATTTCTCGAGGGAATTGGTGAAGAAGAGATGGAAGCAATAGTTTCAATAATTGCCAGTCGGGAATATTCTTCTAAAGTAGGTCTGTTGGAAGACCTCTGGGAAGCAAGATTTCCTCACATTATTTATCATGCCGTAGAAAGAATAAAAAATCCTGAAGAATATAAAGATTTAAAATTATCCTCAGAAATGAATAGCAATCAACTAACTGTTCTTCCGGTAAAAGTAAAAAAGAAAGGAACTCCTAAAAAAGAGGAAGGCAAAGTAGGAATAGTTTACAAACCGCAAATTTCAATCGATAGAGAACGCGCTCCTTTCTTACTCATAGAAAGCATCCAGGATCTCCTTTCTTACGAACAGAACAAAAGAAAGAGAAAAAGTCTTTACTCTATATTAAAAGATTCTATCCCTAAGTTTTTATCGGGGGGAAACCTTTCCGCTCTATATCAAACAAAACACTTAATCGAAAACCTAAACGAAAACAAAAACGAGTTTATACAAATATCAAATGAAATCAAAGAAATAATTACGTCAGAAGCAGCTTTACAATTGTACATCCACGCTTTGACTTCAACAAGTTCAAACAGAATAAGAAAAGAATCGGTAGAGATGCTTGAATATATTGGAATAAAAGGAGCAGATGCGTTAATAAACGAACTGGAAATTACAAGTGATTATGTTGTGAAAGATTTGATTATATCTTTGTTAAAAACTATTTTTGTCAACCAAAAGGGAGAACTCGAAATCCGTCTGTTAAATACTGAAGGGAAGGCATTTCCTGTTTTATTATCGATTGTAAAGAAACTTAAAGATCCATTTTTCGTACCAAGTCTAAAGCAACTTTTTGAAAAGAATAATGATCCTCAAGTGAAAGAAGCGCTCTTTTCGATTATTTCAAGAAAAGACCTCCTCGGGTATTTAAAATACCAAGATTCTTCGGTTAGAGTTATTGTTCTGAAAAAATTGAAAGCGATATGGACTCCAGAAGAATTCGAAATAATAAGAGACAGGATACTATCGAAAGAATTTTGGCACCTTCCTAAGAATGAAATAATAGCACTTTTAGAATTGCTTTCCACTCTTAAAACAGATGACACAATAAAAATCTTTAACATATTACTTCGTAAAATTCATTTTTTTAGTGACAAAGTATACGAAATCAAAAGAATAGCTATTAAAGCTTTATCCAAAATTAAAGATGACCGGGCTATCGACATTGTAAAACGATATAGCAAATCGAAACACCTAAAAGAAACAGTCGAAAGTATATTAAAGGACTATGAAACAGACTGATATCAGAAATTTTATCTTATATTTTTCATCATCGATACATATCGCAAGAGTTTTCCAAACTAAAAGCCAAACACTCTATCAACACGCGAAAAAAATGCATCAATTTTTATCGGAATTATTTAAAGAACTTGACGAAATAGAATTATCTATTACTGACAACCATTTATTTTTTAACGATGAGATGGCACAAGTAGAAATGGGTATAATGGGCAGATACAGATCTTTAATACACGATTTGAAAACCCTATTGATAGGTTCAATTAAATTCGAAAAATTACCAGAACTCGAAGAAATTGTATCGTTTTTATGCACGTTGGGTTTACATCTTGCCACATCAAAGCATACTTTTGCTAAACTTCTTGAAGATTTGAAGAAAGAAGAAGTGAAATCTATAAAAATAGGACGTATAGAAAATACAGAACAAAAAGACGGCATTTTACGTTCCATAAGAAAAGAAGCGCTCTCGAGTCTTCTCGACTCAATCAGTTTTCTTAAAAAATCGTCCGCAGAAGAAGAAACGAATATTTATGAGGCCCGCCGCTTAGTAAGAAAATTTTCGGAACTTCTTTTTAAAGAGAGAAGTTACCTTATCGCATTAACAATAATTAAAGATATAGGTTCCTACACTTTTAACCATTCCGCGAATGTTTGTATATTATCTATAGCAATGGGAATCGAACTGGGACTCTCACGAAAAGACCTGCTTGAACTCGGAATCGCAGCGTTATTTCACGATTTGGGTAAAATAGACATCCCCGGCGATATTTTAAACAAACCAGATACTTTAACCCACATAGAATACGAAAAAATCAAACAACACCCTTATCTTTCTTCAGAAAGAATAATTTTTCTCAAAGGAATAGATGAAGTACCGGTTTTTGCTTTAAGGGGAATAATGGAACACCATCTCGACTATTCCGGAGCAGGATATCCGGATCTAAGCACAAAAAAACCCACCCTTTTTGCCCGGATCATAAGAATAGTCGATTCCTACGATGCAATGACAACTCCCAGAATATATCAAGAGGTCAGAAGTCCTTTCGAAGCACTCAAATATATCATCAAAAGTAAAGAGGTTTATGATCCATCCCTGGTCAAAGTATTTCTCGATATAATGGGCATATATCCCCCTGGGTCTATAGTACTTCTTAAAGGGGGTATGAAAGGAGTAATGATCTCGGATAAAGAAGTTGCAATAATAAGGAAAAGAAAAACCTCTAAAGAAATCCCAAAAGAAACAACAATTGTAAGAGCTCTATCCCTCAATGAGGTAGATTTCGATCCGGCTGATATATTAACCGCAGTTGCCTAAGATGAAGATTCTTCAAGTCTCTGATTCTTACTACCCGGATCCCGGGGGAGTCAGTGAAGTACTTCATTATCTGTCAAAAGAACTTCGTATTCTCGGAAACGAAGTGCATATTTTAACAGGAGGACATCCAAAAGCAAGTAAAGAAGAAGAAGTTACGAGACTTGGAAAAAGAATAAGTTTGCAACTCAATAAAAGTGAAGTTAATTGGGCTTTTTCCCCATCGCTTTTCTCAAAAGTAAAAACTTTCATTAACAATAATGATTTCGATATTATTCACACCCATGGTCCTTTTGCCCCGAATCTTTCTTTTTTGGCATTATTATTTTCTAACGCAACAAATATAGCAACATTTCATACTGCTTTTTCAGGTTTTAATTATTATAAAATTTCGAAATTTTTTTTTACTTCCATCTCAAAAAAAATAGATGGCTCTATATGCGTATCAAACCATGCATTAAGTGAAATTTATCCTCATTTTCCAAAAGGAAATTACAGAATTATTCCCAATGGAGTAGATATCAAACGATTTAAACCCAAAGGTGAGAAATTAAATGAATTCCCGGATAATACGATCATATTATTTTTAGGCAGATTGGATCCCAGAAAAGGCCTATCTGTTTTGATAAAAGCTTTCCCTTTGATAAAGAAAAAAATTCCCGATGCGCTACTTCTCGTCGCAGGAAAAGGAATACCCCCAAAAGATATTCCCAACAATCTAAGGGAATCTATAATTTTCAAAGGAACAATTCCAAATGAAATGGTTCCTGCTTATTATCGCAGCGCCGATATCTATTGCTCTCCCGCCCTTTTCGGAGAAACTTTTGGCATTGTTTTACTCGAATCCATGGCATGCGGTACACCCGTAATAGCTTCCAATATAAAGGGATACAGAGAAGTTATCCCGGATAAGACTATGTTGTTCGAAAAAGGCAATCCTGTCTCTCTGGCAAATAAAGCAATTTCAATCTTACAAGATAAATCAAAACGAAATAAAATCATAAAAACAAGTCTTGAAACCTCACAAAAATATGATTGGCATAATATAGCAATAAAAACCGAAAACTTCTACAAAAGTGTACTGCAGAAAAGAAAGGAAATTAGCCGCTACCCTACAAATACACAAAGACCTTGACAAATCAGCCAGCAGGAATTAATATAAAAAAGAAGGGGCGGATAGCTCAGCCTGGTGAGAGCGCCTGCCTTACAAGCAGGAGGTCAGAGGTTCAAGTCCTCTTTCGCCCATTATATAAATATAACGGAACAAAGGAGAATCAGGCAAATGGACAAAATTAACAAACGACGAGGCGGTGATGCGGTTCTTAAAGATCCTTACCTTCATAAAATAGACTATAAAGATCCGAACATCTGCCCCAGTTGTAAGGCTATATACCACAACAAAAGATGGCAATTCAATGATGACCTTGAACATGGAATAAGATTAAATAGCCATTATGAAAAAAGAAAGTGTCCTGCCTGTAGAAAAATTCAAGATAAATATCCAATGGGATTTGTATTTATTTCAGGAAATTTTATTGACCAACATAAAGATGATATTTTACACACGGTAAAAAGCGAAGAAAAAAGAGCCATCGATAAAAATCCCCTTGAAAGAATAATGGAAATAGAAAAAAAGAAAGAAAACCATTATAAAATAAAAACCACTACCGATACTTTAGCCCAGCGAATAGGGAAAATTCTTTATAATTCCTACAAAGGAGATATTGAATATAAATTCTCGGAAGATCAAAAAGTTCTCAGGGTTTTCTGGAGTAGGCAAAGTTAAAAAAGATGAGCGGCAAAGAAAACAAAAAAAGCAAGCAAGAACAACTTGAAAGTTTAGAAAAAGCCACTTTTCTTTCTATTGTATTACGGATGGCGACAGGCTCATATATATCTTTGGGTTTAGTAGAAGATCCTTCAACGGGAAAAAAGAATAAAGATTTGGAAATGGCAAAATATCTTATTGATTCTTTAAGAATACTTAAGAAAAAAACCAAAGGCAATCTAGATAAGGAAGAGGAAGGTTATTTGAACAATATAATTCAGGATCTTGAATTAAAATTTGTAAAAGAAAAGGAGTAAAAATGAAAAAATTTATTTTTATTATCTCTGTACTCTTAACTACCAGCATTATTTTAGTTGCCCAATTTAAAAAACATACTGTTGTGAAGGGAGATTGCTTATGGGATATCTCCGGCTATTATTATAACGATCCGTTTTTATGGCCGGTTATTTATAAAGCTAACGAAGATTCTATCGCGGACCCTCACTGGATTTATCCCGGAGAAGTATTTGTAATACCTAACGTACCGGAAGAGCAAACAACTACTATGCCTATCGAAGAAGGCATAGTAAAAGAAATAAGAGGAACAAAAGGTGAACTACAGGAAGAGTCGAGAGGTGCAAGAGGCGCCATGGAAACTGGAAGAGAAGAAGACGAAATTCTCTTCTCCGTTGTAAAGGCGGAAGATTACGCTTTTACTAAGAAAGCGGCTCTTCAAGCCGGATTTATAACAAAAAACGCAAACATCAATATAGGTAGCGTAAGCAATAGCATACAACCCATAAAAGAGTTAAAAGGTTCTCCCACTACCCTTGGAGATAAAGTTGAAATCAATAGGGGAACCTCCGATGGAATTAACGTGGACGATATCTATGTTATATTCAGGTGGGATAGCCGTGTAGGTAGATTTGGGAAAATAGTAAGAGTAAAAGGAATTTTAAAAATCACAGAGGCCGGAGAAAAACTTTCAGAAGCGCAGATTATAGAAGCTTATGAAACAATCGATAAGGGTGACCATCTTATGGAATATAATCCTCCTGAGCTTGTTATAGGGAATGCTATTCCCACCACACTTGACCTCGAAGGAAAAATAATCGCACTAAAAGATAAACAAGATATTATAAAACCATTTTCGGTAATTTATATCGATCTCGGTACAAATTCAGCAGTCCAATTAGGTGATGTGTTTCTTATTTATAAAGACAAAGACGATTTAATAGTACCCTTAGGGCAAATCCAGATCGTAGATGTCCGGGAAGAAACATCCTCAGGATATATAACTTCAATCATGGGGAACACTGAAATATCCCTTGGAAACAAAATAAAACTGGTCGGAAGAATTGGGGGATAAGCTTAAAACAATAAAAACCCTCCTGGATAAGAAAGAAAACAAGGAATTTGCGGTAGGGATAACTGCTTACAATTATCCAATAGCCCGAATCGCGGACGAGGTTGGTATCGACTGGATACTTGTAGGGGACTCTGCCGGCACTTGTGAAATAGGATATTCTTCTACCATCCCCGTAACAATAGCAGATATGCTTACATTTACAAAAAGCGTTATAAACGGCGTAAAGAATTCTCCGGTTATTGTAGATATGCCTTTTTTGTCTTCCGGGACAACTCCAAATGAAGCTATATTAAACGCAGGTAAATTTCTCCAGATAGGCGCATCCGGAGTAAAAGTCGAAGGGATAAAACAAAAAGATAACATAAAAGCAATGATAGACGCCGGCATACCCGTAATGGGGCACCTGGGTTTGAATCCACAATATTATCTTCAAACCGGATATAAAGTAATAGGAAAGAATAAAAAAGAAACAAAGGAAAATGTAAATTCCGCAAAAATTTTAGAAGAAATAGGAGTATTCGCTATTATTTTAGAATCAGTAACCACCGAATTATCTTCAAAAGTTATAAAAAATACATCTATACCAATTTATGGAATAGGAGCTGGTAAAAAATTAGACGGGCAGATTCTAGTGGTAAATGACATCCTTGGTTTATCTTTTGATTTTAAACCAAAATTTTCAAAACAATATGTAAATTTAGAAAAAACAATCAAAGAAGCCTTTACTCGATATAAAGAGGAAGTTAAAGAAGGCAAATTTCCGGACGAAAAACATACTTATGACTCATAAATGAAAAGACAAAAACTTGAATCACAAAGGGCGCAAAGCCACACCACATCCAAACATCGAGATCACAGAGAAAAAATAAGAAAATAGACTAATCACAGGGACACAAAGAAATGGATGACATAATAATAGAAACATACCGAGACGAACTAAAGGAAAAATGGGACTGCTTTGTGGAGAAAGCAAATAACGGCACTGTATTTCATAAAATACAATTCTTAAACTACCACCCACCTGATAGGTTTAACTTTCATAATTTAATTTTTCAAAAACAAAGTAATCCCGTAGCACTTCTACCCGGTATGCTAAATAATGGTACTTATAAATCACCCGCGGGCGCAAGTTTTGGCGGAATAGTAATGGATGATATGAGTTTCAGTAAAACGAATACAATTGTCAATAAATTTCTCGAATATTGCAGGGATCAAAAAATAAAAGAAGTTTATCTTACACTACCACCTATAACCTGTTTAAAAGAAATGAACGAAAATTTAGAATATGTCCTTTTATACAATGGATTTTCCTATTCTAATAATATGTATACTTCTGTTATAAACTTATCTAAATTGGGAAAAACGCCAATAAAAAAATTACATCAAAACGCGAGAAACGCAATTAGAAAGGGAATAAAATCCAACCTGGAAGTAAAATTAAGCGAAGACTATGAAAATTTCTATCCTATTTTATTAAAAAACAAAGAAAAATTCGAAGTTTCTGTAACTCACTCACTCGATGAGTTAAAAAAACTAAATAATCTTTTACCCGGCACTTTAAAACTCTTTTTGGTTTATAGTAAAGGAGTTTTATTGGGTGGTTCTCTTATATTTGTTTGTAATGAAAGAACTCTTCTCGCCTTTTACATAGCCCTGGATTATAATTACCAAAAATACAGACCAATAAACTATTTACTGTATGAAATTATAAAATGGGGACAGGAAAACGGTTTTAAATACTTAGATTTAGGTGTAAATCAGGAAGAGTCTAAAAATAATCCAATGGAAGTAAACCAAGGACTTATATCATTTAAATCCAGTATGGGAGCACAATGTTTTTTTCGAAATCAGTTTTATAAAAAAATCTAGGAGATAGACTTTCATGATTCCTATAAAACAAAATCCTATAAAAACATAAATTGAAAATAAAATCAAGTAGCATAAAAGATCTTTTTGGCCAATCTGTTGTTTATGGAATCGGTTTTTTTTTAAAAAAAGCACTCGGATTTTTTTTAATTCCATTCTATACCCATGCTTTCACTCATATACAGTATGGCAAGCTTGCCATGATTTACTTATTATCCGGTGTATTGACTCTTTTCTTTTCGCTTGGATTAAACGATGCTTTAATGAAGGAATTATCAGAAAAAAACGTAAATAAAAAAGAACTTTTCAGCAGTTTTTTCTCTTTTCGCTTAATTTACATTTCCTTTTTTCTAATTTTATTACTGATAAATTCAAAGTGGATAGCCTCATTTCTTCTTTCACCTGGTGACAGTTCTCTTATTTCTCTCGCTATTCTTACTATATGGATAGAGGGTTTATTTGAACCAGTTTTGTTAGTTTTAAGAATAGAAAATCGCTCAAAGAAATTTGTCATAATAAATACTCTTAGGTTTATTATAAATATTAGCCTCAACATTCTTTTCGTTCTCCACTTTAAATTTGGTGTCGGCGGAGTAATCCTCGGTAATCTTATAAGTAGTTCATTATGTTTTCTTATACTTTATCCTGCGATAAGCAAACTTCTTATACCAAAATTTAATTTAAATAAAATTAAAAATCTTTTAAAATACGGCTTACCTTTATTACCCATATGTATTATTATATGGATAGGGTTGGATTTAATTGATAGATGGATAATAAAATGGATTCTCGGATTGGGAAAAGCTGGCATTTATACTCTCGGATATCAATTTGGCACCGTAATGGGTATATTGGTTCATGGGTTCCGCGCTTCCTGGACCCCATTCTTTTTTAAGAATCCAGATAAAAGACAACTATTCGCCGATTCTGCTATAACTTTTGTACGCCTATCTTTAATATTATGGGGAATCTTAACTTTTTTTACACCGGAAATATTTCAACTTGCAGTCGCAAAAAAATACTGGGAAGCCCAAACAATCGTACCAATCATTGCTTTTTCTTATATTCTATTTGGCCTTGAAGAAATTTTTACAGCCGGCTTCTACATAACATCCAGAACAAGGCTTTTAATACCCGTAGCCCTAACTCCTCTTTTGATAAATATTTCACTTAACATATTTTTAATTCCACGTTTCGGTATAATGGGAGCAGCAACCGCGACCTTATTCTCTTATTTTCTCTTTGCTATGTTCTCCTACTTAATTGGAAATAAAATTTTTCAAGTAAATTACAATTTAAAAATAATTTCATTAGACTTATGTCTCGGTGTTATTTTATTATGTTTAACAACCTTAGCAGGTAACATTCTATATCAAAGATTAATAGCTTTTATTATTCTTTGCTTAGTCCTCTGCTATAAAGAAAAAACAAGAATAAATAAATTATATCACCAAATCTTTCAAGGCTTTAAAGCTTGACAAATCTATTGAAAAGTTTACAATACTTGCATGGCAGAGATTTCATCTAAAAGACAACTAATTAAATTCTTCCAAAAAGATAGCTTAAAAGCAGGTTTTCGTAATTTTCCATTTATTCTTTGGGGTAAATGCTCCGCATATTTATCAAAAAAACTGACTCCTTCGATTAATGGAAGAGCAATAAGCCCTTTAGGAATTAACTTCTATCTAACAGAACTATGTAATCTTAATTGCAAAATGTGCTTCCTTAAACAAATTAAGTCTGAAAAG
>Ga0307442_1001188_pt1 | contig 12859 bp, 15 predicted proteins | sample SalMarWE160430MG_FD_202143 | JGI IMG/M metagenome (GOLD analysis project Ga0307442, IMG submission 202143) | Salt marsh sediment microbial communities from the Plum Island Ecosystem LTER, Massachusetts, United States - WE1604-30 | ecosystem: Environmental > Aquatic > Marine > Intertidal zone >... | reverse complement strand
AGATGCCGAGCACCCCACCGTTCTCGGCGCCGTCGTTCGAATCCCGATAGGCGACATGGATGACATCATGCCATGACAGACCGCGCTCGATTCCGGTAGGCGACGTAATGTCGAAAAAGGGCTCGCCGTCTTCAGCCCAGCGAATAAGGCAGCGACCCGTCTGGATCGGCGTAATCTTCTCCAGAAGCCCGCGACCGTTGCGCCAGGCGCGGGAATAAGCGTTGCCATGCGCCATTGCCGCATGCGCGAAGGCCTTGCGCCATTTGTACGACGGCAGCCACGGAGACGGGCCGTATTTGAGCAGGGCGTAAAGCGGATGTTCGGTCGCCGGCTCATAGCCGTACTCGGTACGTCGCTTCAGATCGAGCGGAACCTTGGCGATGTCCTCGGACTGCACCTGAATGCAGGCGGAGATCCCCGGCACCGCGAGCGCGTCCTGCGCCGTCACGCGGATCCCGGTCGCGGTGGCAAGCCCGCGTTCGATACCCTTGAGCCAGTCATCGACATAACGGTTCGTCCGCCGGCCGCGAGAACCACTCAGAAGAAACGCGCCCAACGCGCTCGCCGCGGCTTACGTCAACCTTATAGCCGCCGCTGAAATCGCGCCGGCCGCTCAAAATCTCCATACTGGTCATCGTTCATCTCCGCGACGGGCCGGCCGGGAGCCTTTCTCTCGGCCCAAACCCGTCACGGCGAACGCCGCTGAGCTCTTCCTCTCTGGAGCCAGTATCAGCGGCCGCAAGCCGACCTCGTGTAAGTGGCGCAAGAAACAGCCGCCGCATGTTCGCGGTGAGGACGGAGCCTTAACCTGGTTCTGTGCTTGAGGACCGCGGGCAAGGGCGGCCTCTCGTCTTGATCGAACCGGTGGGATGACGGTTCGCCAACGCGGCACATCCACATTGGAAGCATTCAGTCGCGGCCGGCAGCCGAATCTCATCTGCGTCGACGGCTCGATCTCTACGAAGTGCTTTCGCGCCGAGTCTCTCTCATTGAAGTGCTCGAAATGAAAGCGCGACGGGCGGGGGAAACGAACCGCGCTTATGTCCCGGTCCGCGATCCGACGTTCTCATCTTACTGAAGTGGCTCCGGGCAGATCGAACGCGAGATCACCGTCCGAGCCTGAATCGTGATCCATGTGGATGTCACGCTGGCCTGAGTGCCTCGACAGCCACCAGCTCCTGATACGCTTGCGGCAGCAAGCGCGCGAGCAGCCGACCCCACGCTCTCTGCCCCTTATCGTCGGCGATCAGATCCTGGCGGACTTCGATCGCAACGTGATGCAGGTCGCGTCGCTCACCGTGCACCGGGATGGTGTAATCTGACGCATCGGTCACGCTGTACGGCTCGTTGTCGCCGACGACGAGCCCCTCTTCGCGTTTCAGCAGCGCCATGAGGAGATGGGCGAAACGCGGATCGCGATTGTAGAGCACGCCGACGTGCCAGGGCCGCGCCGCCCCCATAAAGACCGGCGCAAAGCTGTGCATCGCGATCAATGCTGTCGGCCGGCCGGCTCGGCGTCTGCGGTCGAGCTCGGTTTCGATCCGATCATGGTAGGGCCGGAAAATCTCGCGCACGCGCGCGGCCTTCTGGCCTTCGCTCAATCCGATGTTTCCCGGCACCGATATGAGCTCGCTGATTTCCGAGATCGACGTCTCCGAGCCCGGCGCGCGGTTGCAGTCGATGATCAGGCGCGAATAGTTCTGCTGCACCAGGGTGGCGTCGAGCGCGTCCGCCACGAGGCGGGAAACCGCGGCGATGCCGATGTCCCAGGCGATGTGGGCCTCGCATTCGCTTTCCGGAAGGCCGAGCCGACCGAGCGCACGCGGCATGAAGTTGCCCGCGTGATCGGCGACGATCAGGAACGGCGACGGACCGTTTTCGTTATGCACCGCGACCGGCGCCGGCTCGTCAGCCGCCAACAGGCTATCCCGAAACTCGTTCATTGGCGCTCACGCTCGTGGAGCCAGCGACAGTGCAGAGAGGTACGCCCTGTTCTGGCGCGAAAAATGCATATAATTGGAACGCGAATCATTGTGGGAGCCGCAATGCCGATTCTCACCATCAGGCACGTCACAACCTATCACTATAAGCAACCGGTCGCGTTCGGCGAGCACCGCATGATGCTGCGTCCGCGCGACGACAACGACCAGAAGGTGCTCGAATCCGAGCTGGAAATCACGCCCGAGCCGACCCAACTGACCTGGACGCAGGATATCTTCGGCAATCATGTCGCAACCGCCCGGTTCGCGGACCGGGCCTCGGAGCTTCGCTTCGAAAGTACCATTTGTGTCGACCACGCGCCGGCCGGCTTCCGCGCAGCTGATATCGAGGATTTTGCCCGGACCCATCCGTTTGCCTATGCGGCGGAAGATCGACCCGGTCTGGCACGCTTCATAGCGCCGCTGTCGCCGCACCCCGGCGTCGATCGCTGGGCCGCCGGTTTCCTCCGCGAGGACGGATCGGCCGACACCCACGAGCTTCTCGTCGACATGACGCAAACCATCAGACGGACCTTCAAGCACGTGGCGCGGCACGAGAAGGGTACCCAGGATCCGATCCGGACCCTGAAGCTCGGGAGTGGGAGCTGTCGCGACTTGGCGGTGCTAATGATCGCGGCGATGCGCTCGCTTGGAATCGCCGCGCGGTTCGTATCCGGATACGCGCATCTTGCCGACGACGATGATGACGACGAGGGTGTCACCGGCGGCAACACCCATGCCTGGGTCCAGGTCTACATTCCCGGTCCCGGCTGGGTCGACTTCGACCCGTCGAGCGGCATGATCGGAAATCAGAACCTCGTGCGCGTCGCGGTCGTGCACGAGCCGCGCGCGGCGATCCCGCTACAGGGCACATGGATCGGGTCCGCGTCGGACCATCTCGCCATGAAGGTCGCGGTGAAAGTCGTTGCTGCGTGACGAACGAGCGGAACTTTATTGCAGGTGTATTCTTACACATTCGGTTGGGTCCTGCTCGCGCGGATATAAGAGGTTTTCAATGAGGATTCGTGCGGGTTACGAGATCTCCTACGATTGCCCGCAACCGACACCTATGATTTTGCAGGTGAGCGTTCATCCGTCCCGCATGCCCGATCTGATAAGCTGGGATGGGCTGCAAATCGATCCACTTATCCCCGCCAACACCTATCACGACAGTTTCGGCAACTTCTGCCACGTGATCCGCGCCCCCGCAGGCCGGCTTACCCTGTCCACGGACTTTCTGGTGCAGGATAGCGGGGAGCCGGATGAAGTGGTCCCGGACGCCGAGCAGCATCCACTGGAGCAGCTTCCGGTGGACGCCTTGATCTTTCTTCTCGGCAGCCGCTACTGCGAGACCGATCGCCTGTTGGATACGGCGTGGTCGCTGTTCGGGCATATTCCGAAGGGTTGGCCCCTGGTTCAGGCGATCTGCGACTATGTCCACGAGCGCATCAAATTCGGCTACGAACACGCAAGCCCGAACAAGACTGCGTTTGACGCTTTCACCGAACAGCGCGGCGTGTGCCGGGACTATGCGCACCTCGCGATCACGCTGTGCCGCTGCATGAACGTTCCGGCGCGCTATTGCACCGGCTATCTCGGCGACATGGGCACGGAGCCGCCCTACCCTCCGGGGGATTTCGCTGCCTGGTTTGAGGCCTATCTCGGAGGACGCTGGTATACCTTCGACCTGCGGAACAACGTGCCGCGCCTCGGCCGTATCTTGATGGCACGCGGGCGCGATGCCACCGACGTCGCGATAGTGACCTCGTTCGGCCCATGCACGCTCGCGGGCTTCAAGGTGATCACCGAGGAGGTCACCTCGGCCGCTCCCGTACTTGCGTGACGGTTTTTCGAGCTTTTTGCCGAGCGCGTCGGTCATTCCGGTAAAGCGGCGCAGGCCATTGTCAGTATGAAGGGCCGGGATCTGGCACTCCCCATGCAGCTTGTAGGAACTCCATTCTTCCGAATTCTTCCGAAGCCGGCGCCAAAGCCGCCGGCTCCGCTATTATGGCGTCCAGTACAATCTTCGACAAAACAGCCCAGCAGGCGGGCGACAAGAAGATCGATCTTGCTGCGCTGCCGACCGCGCGTCTGGCGTCGGACATGTTTCCGCTGACGAAGCAGGTGCAGATCGCCTGCGATCATGCCAAGGATGCCACCGCACGCCTGATTGGCCAGGAGCCGCCGCGCTTTGAAAGCGAAGAGCATACGCTCGACGATCTCAAGGCCCGCATCGCCAAGACGATCGATTATGTGCAAAGCGCGCGTGCGGCCCGCCTTCGAGGGTGCCGAGGACCGCGCGATCCTGTTCCCGCTGATCGAGAACCTGGTCTTCGACTCGAACGGCTTTGAATACCTCAGGGACTGGGCGCTGCCCCATTTCTATTTCCACGTCGTCACCGCCTACGACATTCTGCGCCACAACGGAGTCGAGATCGGCAAGCGCGACTATCTGAGCCACACAGGCATACACATCCACCCGCGCGCCTGAAAATTTCACCCGCACAAGAACCGGAGACAGTCAGTGAAGGCGGACGCCTCCCCCTTCAGAGCCCGGACGACCGGCTGGGCGGCCAGACGGCCTGCTCTAGGCGATTTTGCGGGCAAGCGTCAGGCCGTCGCCGATGGGCACCAGCACCATCTCGACACGCTGATCCTCGTGAACGAAGACATTGAAGGCTCTGATCGCGTCGGTTGATGAATCGTGGTCAGAATCGTCTGCGACGGAGCCACCCCAGAGCGTGTTGTCGATAAGGGTCAATCCGCCAACTCGCACCAGAGCGTGACAACGCTCGTAGTAACCCAGCAAGTTTTCTTTATCGGCGTCGATGAAGGCCATGTCGAAGCGGCCGCAACTGCGGTGCGCTAGCATGTCATCCAGTGTCTCAAGCGCCGGTCCGAGCTGAAGCTCGATCTTGTCGGCGACGCCTGCATGGCACCAATGCCGTTTCGCGGTCGTCGCGATCGCCTCGTCGATTTCGCATGTGACCACTCGACCGTCTGGTTCCATCGCCAGCGCTATCGCAAGCGCGCTGTAACCCGTATAGGTGCCGATCTCAAGATAGCGCCGAACCCCGAGGAGTCGTGTGAGCAACGCCATGAATTGCGCCTGTTCGGGCGCAAGCAGCATGTGAGCCCCCGGAAGCGGGGCCGTTTGTTCGCGAACAAGCTTCAGCAGCTGAGGTTCGCGAAAGCCGACTTGCATGAGGTACTGGTGAAGCGGGTCGGTTAGTCCGAGTGTTCGCGGTGTCATGCTGCTTCCTCGACCATGGATGCATCTTGTGAGAGCCAGTTGACTGGCGCAGGGACGGGGCGACGCATGGCGACCCTACCAGCTCCGCGTTGCCGAGAGAGTGCCACATTGGAAGGATGGGCACACCGCCACCAGCACAAAGGATCGGTCGCCTCTAATCGAGGCACATCTACACTTCACGCCTCAGCGCGAGATGTGTACGCTACACGCGATGACCTCTAAGCAACGGCTACAAAGAGCGGCTTCCGCGTGGCGCAGATTGTGACCGTATTTGGCGGGACCGGGTTTCTCGGGCGACGGATCGTCCGTCATTTGCATGACAAAGGCTTTTCCGTTCGTATCGCATCGAGGCGCCCAAACCCATCCACCGGCGATGATCCGCAGCTCCGGTCCATTGCAGCGGATATTTACGAGGTGCCGTCGATCGCCAGGGCGGTTGCTGGCGCGTTTGGCGTGGTCAATGCCGTTAGCCTTTACGTCGAGCGCGGAACCCAAACCTTCGATGCGATGCACGTCACGGCAGCCGAACGGCTCGCTAATGAGGCGCGCAAGGCAGGTGTGGAGTCTCTTGTCCACATCTCAGGTATCGGGGCCGATGCACAATCGCCGTCACCTTACATCCGCGCCCGTGGCCAGGGAGAGCAGGCCGTCCGCGCGATCTTTGGCAAGGTGACAGTGATCCGACCGGCCGTGATGTTCGGCCTCGATGATACGTTTCTCAACACCCTCATCAAGTTACTGCGTCGCCTTCCCATCTATCCGATGTTCGGGCGGGGTGAAACGAGATTGCAGCCAACCGACGTGGAAGACGTCGCAGAAGCGGTTGCGAAGGTGATGCAGCGGACGGAGACGGCAGGGCTGACGGTCGAGTGCGGCGGCCCGCGCGTCTATTCGTACGAAGAGCTGCTCAGGACAATAGCACGTTCAGCGAACGTGAAACCCATGCTGGTGCCGGTGCCGTTCGCTGCCTGGCAAGCCCTGGCTTGGATCGCCGAGATGCTACCAGGAGCACCCGTCACGCGTAATCAGGTGGACCTGATGCAGATCGACACGGTCGCATCGCCGGACCAGCCTGGTTTCGCCGCTCTTGGGATTTCGCCGCGGCCGATGGAAGAGGTCCTTCAGAACATACTAAAGATTAGCTGATGGGCGGCAAATGCCGGCGCGGGCCCCGGGCGCGCAGCCGCGGAAGATCCTCGGTCTTTTGACGACGGGCACCCTTGGCGAACCCGCACCGTTTGTTGAACGCCATCATTTTCGCCCCCGGTTCGCATGTGGTCAGAGGCAATCGTGTCGCCATCGGTCAGATCGGCCGCGTCATCCCTAATCGGGATCGTCGACCCGCCTGAGGCCGTGGCGCTTGGCGAGGTCGAGCGCTTCGCAGAATTCCGGCATGGTGAGCGGCCGGTCCAGCTCGGATAGTCGTCAGCGCGATAACAAGGGCGGTACTGATCCATCAGGTTGAGACAGGTGTCGCGCGAAATCTCTTCGGCGAGGAACCGCACCACCTCTTCTGAGCCGGCGATGCCGTTGGGCAGCACGAGATGCCGCACCAACAAGCCACGCCGCGCAATGCCGTCCTCGTCCATCGCGAGATCGCCCACTTGGCGGTGCATCTCCCGCACCGCCGCCTGGTTGACGCGCGCATAGTCGCGGACATGTGAATAGCGACGAGCCAGCTCCGAATCGCCGTACTTCATGTCCGGCATGAACCTGGCGCGCGAGCTGGTGAAGGACAGCAGCGCGGCTGCGTGGCGGAGCGGGGTTGTGAATATCGTGGCCCGTGTCGGCCACGAGATCGGTCGGTTGCTTCCGCGGTGATCGACAGCCATTGCTTTATAGAGTCAGCTGCGCGGCTCGAAGGGGTTCAAGACATCGGCGCCAAGGTCAGCCACGTCGGTCATGTTACGGGTCACCAGCGTCATGCTGTTGACCTTGGCGGTGGCCGCCAGCAGCGCATCGATCGTGGACACCGGGCGCTTGGCGCTCATGCGGCCCCATTCTTCTGCTGCGGCTTGATCGATGGGAAGAATGCGCTCGGCAAAGGAATGGGTGACCGTGGTCAGCCAGTCTTCCAATGCCTTGGCCTGGGCGGGCAGCTTGGCCCGTGCACGCTCGATGCCTTTGCGGATTTCCCCGACCACGAGCACGCTCAGATAAAGTTCGCCATCGTCGACCGCGGCATACCAGCCAGCGACATGCGCATTGCACTGTGCGCCCTTGCGCAGCTCGGAGATGACGTTGGTGTCGATCAGGTAGTTCATAGCGCGACATCCCGGCCGAAATCGCGATCGCGGCTGAGATCAATGCCCTCCAGAGGCGCAGCCGCGAGCAGCGCCTTGAGGCCTTTGGCCGATCCGAAGCGCTCTCTGAGCAGGGCACGCGCGGCGGCTTCACGGGCAGGATCGGTGAGCGCCTGCGCGACGCCGCGGATCAATGGGGCGTCAGTCTTGCTGACGTGAACTTCGACGCGGACCACGCCGCGCCGTTTCAGGCGGCGGCGGTAGGCAATAAGCGGCTTGGATTTTGCGGGCACCTGCGATGACCTCCGGAAGACGGTGGGGCAGATGTCGCATCTTACCGTAACAATATCCGGAAATGCAATATCCGGAAATATTATCGGAACAAAAAAGCTTAATAGCGGCGTCTTTTCAGTATCTTAACGGGTCCTTCCTGTGACGTCTTCGAGAGCGAGGGCGCCGCCCCCCCGAAAAACGCGCGTTTTTCCAAATCGAAAAATCGCAGTTTGGTTTGGTTTCCAGGCCGAAAACCTCAATGATATCAGCTGTCGCCGCCGAAAAACCCTCAGTCGCCTGGCCGGCGGCCAAGGTCGAAATCTGGCCGATCGAAAAGCTCACCGCGAACCCGCGCAATGCGCGCATTCACGGCCCTGAGCAGATCGAGCAAATCCGGGCGTCGCTGCACGAGTTCGGCTGGACCATGCCGGTGCTGGTGCGCGAGAACGGCATGCTTATCGCTGGTCATGGCCGGCTGGAAGCCGCGAAGCTCGAAGGCATCACCGAGGTTCCGACCATCGTCGCCCGTGGGTGGAGCGAGGCGCAATGCCAAGCTTATGGGATTGCAGACAACAAATTGACGGAAGCGAGTGAGTGGAGCCAGGAACTACTACGGCTTGAGCTTGGTGACCTGTGCCAGGCCGGCTTCGATCTGGCGCTGACCGGCTTCGATCGGGACGAGCTCGACAGGTTGCTGGTCATCGAACCGAACGTGGATGGCGGTCCTGATGACGCGCCTGAGCCGCCGGTCGAACCAATCAGCAAGCCCGGCGATCTGTGGATCTGCGGCGAGCATCGTGTGCTGTGCGGCGACGCCACGGTCTTGGCAGACGTCGAGAAGGTGCTGCGCGGCGAACTCGCCGACATGTGCTTCACCGACAGCCCATACAACGTGAACTACTCGACCAGGGACAAGAAGCGGGGCAAGGGCCGCCCGATCCTGAATGATGCCCTTGGCGAAGAGTTCGCCGCGTTTCTCTACGACGCGTGTGTCAACATCCTCACCGTGACCAAGGGCGCCGTGTACATGTGCATGTCGTCATCCGAACTCGATACACTGCAGAAGGCATTCCGCGATGCCGGCGGCAAGTGGTCGACCTTCGTGATCTGGGCCAAGAACACCTTCACGCTTGGGAGGTCCGATTACCAGCGTCAGTACGAACCGATCCTCTACGGCTGGAAGCAGGGCGCCGATCACTATTGGTGCGGCGACCGCGACCAGGGCGACGTCTGGTTCTTCGACAAGCCCGCGAAGAATGACCTGCACCCGACGATGAAGCCGGTCGCGCTGGTGGAGCGCGCCATTCGCAACTCGTCCAAGAGCCGCGACATCGTGCTCGACCCGTTCGGCGGGTCCGGCACCACGCTCATCGCAGCAGAGCGGACTGGGCGACGCGCGCGGCTGATCGAGCTCGATCCCAAGTATGCCGACGTCATTGTCCAGCGATGGCAGCATCAGACCGGGCAAAGCGCCAAGCACGTTGACGCCGGGCAGAGCCTTGACGAAATGGCCGCAATGAAGCGGCGGCCAGTGTGACGGCATGCAGCGACGTGTGGATGCAAAATTGGTGCGCCATATTTGTATCCCGCCGGCGCGCAGCGGCTGTCATTTGCGGCTCGCCATAGACCTGATTCGCGGGTGCCTGTCACCGGCAAGTTGGACGGCGCCCGCGTCAATTCAATCCGCTATGCGATAGACCCGGCCGCGGGGCTCCGATTTCTCTGAAACGATCGTGAGCCCGAGCTTCTTCTTCAGCGCGCCTGCGATGGCGCCCCGCACCGTGTGCGGCTGCCAATCCAGCGCTTTGACGATTTCGTCGATGGTCGCTCCCTTTGCCCGGCGAAGCATGGCGATGAGTTGCGCCTGCTTGCTGTTGTCGCGGCTGCGAGGTGCAGCGGTGCGCGAGGCACGCGATTTGGCCTTGTCCTGAGTCTTCGGAGAATTGGCGACGTCGCTGGTGCTCTCCGTTTCCTCGTCCGGAGGCGTTTCCTGCGGATCGATGCCCAGCGCGTCGAGGGCGGCCTTCGTAGCGACGAGCGTCGTGCGGCCTCGCTCCTCGTCATGCCGCCAGACGGTGTCGTCGCGCTTGGCGCGCACCTCCTTGATCAGGCCCTTGTTGAGCAGGCTCTTGAGCACGTTGCCCGCGGCATTGCCCTTGAGCCTGGCGGTGACGGGGAAGACGCAGCGATCGGGTCGCTGGCAGGCGGCGGTGAGAACGACGAGTTGGGAGTCGGATAGTTGCGGCATGGCTTCGCTCCGTGAGCAGGAGAGCCGCGCCGATCGCGGCCCTGCTACTGCCTCGAGCCCCGCCGGCCGGGACCGGACGGGGCTGCTGCGGAGCGCAGGCGATGGATGACATACGCGCTCTGTTTGCCGGCAGAGCCAAGTCGATAAGCAGATCATGTCGTTGCTTTTTGGCGAGCCGAATGATCATGAAATGATCGGCGACATGACGCGTGAGCCGCCGGCTGTGTCGCATCAGCGACTTGCTCACTTAATGTGCGCTCTGCCGGGATTTTACGTGTTGTTAATTATCGAGAGATATAATCTCATGTCATTACGAGTCGGCAAAGTCGGATGCAATGGTTTCCGGCACCAGGGGGATGCGCTCAGGGGATAACACGAACCGCACTGAAGTTGCGGAGGCCCCGAATGCACCAGGTCTTTATCGAAGGCGGCCTGATCCGGAAGCTTTGGGACGTGGAGGCGCATGCCTATCGCGACCACCTGCTCCGGCTCGACCATGAAAGCCGCCGCAATCGGTTCTGTGGCACAATCGCCGACGACACAATCCGAAGCTATGCAGCTACGGCGCGCGGCCCCGATGTTGTCCTGCATGGCTTCTTCGTGGACGGGGTGCTGCGCGGCGTCGCCGATATGCGGATTGTGAGACCTCTCGACCTGCAGGAAGCCGAGGCCGCGTTCAGCATCGAGCAGCCCTGGCAGAGCCATGGCGTCGGCTCCGCACTGCTTGAGCGCACCCTGCTCTCCGCACGCAACTGCGGGATCAAGCATGTGCAGGTCTCTTGCCTGATGGAGAACCGGAGGATGCAGCATCTGGCCCGCAAATTTGAAGCTGGCATTGCCTTCGATTTCGGGTCGGTGATCGGGACGATGGAAAATCCACGTCCGACGTCGCTGTCGCTCATGCGGGAAATGGTGGCCGACGGTCACAGCTTCGTTGCGGCCTATATCGATTTCCAATCGCGTCTATTGAAGTCATCAAGGATGCTGAGCTTTGCGGCACCCTATCTGGGCTCTCTGCATCCTCCGCACGCGTACGCTCAATAGGAACAGGGCTGCCTTCTGGGCCCGTCCTTTCGTCCGCGGTTACGGATGCGATTGCGTCTCTACGTTTAACCGTATTGGCGGTGATGATAGGATTGTAGTTGTGGCTCGTTCGCTGCGATCAGGCGGCCGCGAGCCCGTCTCAGAAGCGCTGGAGTTGCACGTTACCCAGCGGGTGCTGGCATCTTTGGGGAAGCCAGCACCCGCCCTCACTCAGGCCGCTTTCGCGGCCCGTGCCGCTCCTTTGATCGCTTGCATGTAAAGGTCCAGCAGAGACTCCTGCTCTTCACGGTGCTTCGGGTCCTGCTTGCGTAGCCGGATCACCTCTCGCAGGATTTTGACGTCGAAACCGTTACCCTTGGCCTCGAAATAGATTTCCTTTTTGCCTTCGACGAGTTCCTTGATCTCCGCTTCGATGCGCTCGATGCGCTCGACGATCGCTCGCAACTGGTCACCCGCAATTTCACCCGGTCGGCTCATGGCGCGCTCCTGATCGATATGACCGAGTGAAAGTGCGCTATTAGCGGGGTTCCAGCAATGCGAGCCAAGGAACGTGGTAAGCAATGGATTAACTGAGTGCCCACGAGACGATGGTTCGAACCGCGACATGACTTGCGCGTGGTCGACGTCGTGCGGGCAGCGCGAGCCCTCAAAGGGGCAAGCGCAATGCGCCCCTGTTATGTGGCGTCTGACGAGCTCCTTGAACGATGCCGCGTCTGAACACGCTGGGCGCCAGGATCACCACCCTGGACACCCGGACGATCAAGCCGCAGCCCAAGCAAGCCGATCCACATTATCTCAGCCCGCAACACCGGGCATGGCGTCAGGTCGTATGCGATCGCGCCGGATGGCGCTGCGAGTGGATCGATGAGCGCGGTCAGCGTTGCGCAAAGGCTTCGCCTCAGCACCGCATGTTCGCGGATCACAAGAAGGAACGACAGGACACACCGGACGCCGAGCTCGACCCGACGAACGGATGGTGTCTGTGCGGCGCTCACCACTCGCTGAAGACGGCGCAAGAGCGCGAGAAGCGATTGCTGAGGGGATAGGGGGACTGAAATCCCTCCACGCGCTCGGGGGTCCGAACCGCCCGGGGTCTCACGGACAGATTTTTTTCTCGGCCCCGAAAAAATCGGCATAAGGGGGTTTTTCCCGTCCGAGATGAGAGATCGAGTTTGCCGGCGGAGGCGGTCGAGCGCCAGGCGATTTGGTAGTGGCGAACCGCATGAAAACAAAGGACAAGGGCGGCCGACCGGGGCACGCGCCCGATGACCGCAGCCGTCAGATGGTTGAGGTGCTGTCCGGGTTCGGAATCCCGCAGGACAAGATCGCGGACGTCATCGGCGTCGACGGCAAGACGCTGCGCAAGCACTACGCGAGGGAACTGCAACGCGGTGCCGCGACGGTCGAGGCGAAGCTCGTCGGAAACCTGCTCAAGCTCGCCGGCGGCAGCGACGGAACGGCGCTCAAGGCGATCACGTTCGCCCTGCAATGCCGGTTTGGATGGTCGCTCTATGCGCCGCCTCCGCCGGAGCCGAAGCGGCCGCTCGGCAAGAAGGAGCAGCTGCAGATGGAGGCCGAGACCGCGCACGCCGGCAACAGCTGGGGCGAATTGCTGCAGTGACCGGCTGGAACTTCGCCTGTTCCGACTGGGAGCAGCGCCTCAGGGAAGGCGGATCGCTGGTTCCCGATCTGCCGCTGTTCAAGGATAAGGCTGACCGCGCAGTCCGCATCTTCGACAAGCTCTGCGTTCCCGACATCGAAGGCCAGCCGTCGTTTGCGGTCGCTGCCGGTGAGTGGTTTCGCGACATCGTCCGCGTCA
>Ga0307442_1001186_pt1 | contig 12860 bp, 12 predicted proteins | sample SalMarWE160430MG_FD_202143 | JGI IMG/M metagenome (GOLD analysis project Ga0307442, IMG submission 202143) | Salt marsh sediment microbial communities from the Plum Island Ecosystem LTER, Massachusetts, United States - WE1604-30 | ecosystem: Environmental > Aquatic > Marine > Intertidal zone >... | reverse complement strand
GTGACGGGCCACGCCCCCGGGAGGACTTGATGCACCGTTTGCTCGCAGCCAGCCTGATCGCTCTGGGCGTGTCCGCAGCACCGGCCCTGAGCGCCGGCACTTCCTGCAAGGACCAGGTGGCCGCGGCGTTCTTAAAGCAGCGGACTTCGCCGGCCTTCACCATGGCGGCCAAGCTCAAGGGCGAGAACGGACCCGTCGATATCACGATCGAGTACGTGCCGCCGGACCGCATGCGCCAGAAGATCGTGGTGCCGAACCAGGCGCCGCTCGAGACCGTGCTCGTCGGCGCGCGCGCTTGGAGCCGCCAGGGCGGCGGCTGGGAGGAGCTGATGCCGGCCATTGCCCAGACCATTATCGCGCAGGTGCGCCAGGCCGTGGTCGACCCTCCCAAGGAGGTCGGCGAGTTCGAGTGCATGGACAAGGCGACCATTGACGGCAAGGAGTACCTCGCCTATCGCAGCGTCGAGAAGGGCGGGGCGGATGCCAAGGGCTCGACGGTGACGCGGCCCGTGCACCGCACGATCTACGTCGATCCCAAGACGGGCTTGCCGGCGATCAACATCGTCGCGGAAGAAAAGCCCGGGGCCATGCCCATCTTCAAGGGCGTCTACGCCTACCCGACGGATCTCGTCATCGAGGGGCATCCGAAGGCGCCGATGGCCAGGACAAGGTGAGCCGGTTTTTCGAAGGATCGTGATAACGCTTGCGTGCGCTCACAAACGGCCGCGCCAATAGAGTGAGGATGAGGAGAAGTCGACTATGCGTTTGATTTGGACAACGCTGGCCCTGATTGCGGTGAGCGCCGCCAGCACCGCGGCCTATGCCGCCGACTGCAAGGGCGAGGTCGCCGCCGCACTTGAGCGGCAGCGCAAAACCAGCGCGTTCCGCATGAAGACGTCGATGATCACCGAGGAGGGCAAGGTCCACATGACGGTCGACTACCTTCTTCCCGATCGCATGCGTCAGGTCGTCAGCTCGGCTGCCGATCCCACGCCCGTTGAAACCATCCTCGTCGACCATTTGGCCTTCAGCCGGCGCAAGGGCCAGCCGTGGACGTTGCTCAATGCGCATTTGACGAGCGAGCTCTCCCGTCAGCTGGAGGAGACCGTCGGTGACGACCCCGGCAAGCTTGGCGAGTTCGAGTGTCTGGGCAAGAAGTCTGTGGATGGCAAAGACATGCTTGCCTATCTCGGTGAGAACAATACCGCAAATCCCCAGGCCAAGAACCAGCCCAAGCTGCCCAATCGCCCGGTGCGTGTCATCTATGTCGACCCCGTCACGGGTCTGCCGACGCGCTCAATCTTCGCCCGCGCCGACAAGCTCGATAAGCCTATCTTCGAGACGACCTACACCTATCCAGCCGACATCAAGATCGAAATGCCGCCCGTGCGGACCAAGACTCCGTCCCAGTAGACCCGGCCCGCCGTTCCGGCCTGCGGCCGCCGGCCCTCGGCCGGCGCAGGCTTGTGCGCGGCCTATAGCCAAAGGCCGGGATCGGCAATAAAAGGCCGCCTCATGCCCAAGCGCACGGATATCAAGTCCATCCTCATCATCGGGGCAGGACCCATCGTCATCGGCCAGGCCTGCGAGTTCGACTACTCGGGCACGCAGGCCTGCAAAGCCCTCAAGGCCGAGGGCTACCGCATCATTCTGGTCAACTCCAATCCGGCGACGATCATGACGGATCCGGAGCTGGCCGATGCCACCTACATCGAGCCGATCACCCCCGACATCGTCGCCAAGATCATCGCCGCCGAGCGCCCCGACGCGCTGCTGCCCACCATGGGCGGACAGACCGCGCTCAACACGGCACTGGCGCTGCACAAGCGCGGCGTGCTCGAGGATCTGGGCGTGGAGATGATCGGCGCCCGCGCCGAGGCCATCGACATGGCCGAGGACCGCCAGCTCTTCCGCGAGGCGATGCAGAGGATCGGCCTGGAGACGCCGCGCTCCATGCTCGCGCACAACCGCGAGGAGGCCGAGCGGGCGCTCGTGCTCACCGGACTGCCGGCGATCATCCGCCCCTCGTTCACGCTGGGCGGCACCGGCGGCGGCATCGCTTATAACCGCGAGGAGTTCTTCACGATCGTCGACCGTGGGCTCGATGCGTCCCCCACCCATCAGGTCCTGGTCGAGGAGAGCGTTCTCGGCTGGAAGGAGTACGAGATGGAGGTAGTCCGCGATAAGGCGGACAACTGCATCATCATCTGCTCCATTGAGAACGTCGACCCCATGGGGGTGCACACCGGGGACTCGATCACGGTCGCGCCGGCGCTCACGCTCACCGACAAGGAATACCAGGTGATGCGCAACGCCGCGATCGCGGTGTTGCGCGAGATCGGCGTGGAGACCGGGGGCTCGAACGTGCAGTTCGCCGTCAACCCGGCCGACGGGCGCCTCGTCGTCATCGAGATGAACCCGCGCGTGTCGCGCTCCTCAGCGCTCGCCTCCAAGGCGACCGGCTTTCCCATCGCCAAGGTCGCCGCCAGGCTGGCGGTCGGCTACACGCTGGATGAGCTTGCCAACGACATCACCGGCGGCGCCACGCCTGCGTCGTTCGAGCCGACCATCGACTACGTCGTCACCAAGATCCCCCGTTTCGCCTTTGAGAAGTTCCCTGGCTCCGATCCCACGCTCACCACCTCGATGAAGTCCGTGGGCGAGGTCATGGCGATCGGGCGGACGTTCGGCGAGAGCCTGCAGAAGGCGCTGCGCTCCATGGAGACGGGCCTCACGGGTCTCGACGACGTGACGCTTGAGGGGCTTGGCTTCGGCGACGACAAGAACGTGATCCGCGCTGCCGTATCGCGCCCCACGCCCGACCGCATTTTGAAGGTGGCGCAGGCGCTGCGGGAAGGCTTCGACGTCGAGCAAGTGCACGAGTCGTGCAAGATCGACCCTTGGTTTCTCGCGCAAATTCACGAGATCGTCGAGGCCGAGAAGCGCGTGCGCGCCCACGGCCTGCCGCCGACGGGCGAGCAATTGCGCGCGCTCAAGGCCATGGGGTTCTCGGACGCGCGCCTTGCCAAGCTCGCGAAGCTCTCTGAGGCCCAAGTGCACGCGAGACGCAAGGTGCTTGGCGTTCGGCCCGTCTTCAAGCGTATCGACACGTGCGCGGCCGAGTTCGCCGCACCGACCGCCTACATGTACTCCACCTACGAGCGCGGGCTCGTGCTCTCTGAGGACAAGACGGCCGGCCCTCCCGCCTGCGAGGCAAAGCCGAGCGCGCGCAAAAAGGTCGTTATCCTCGGGGGCGGTCCCAACCGCATCGGCCAGGGCATCGAGTTCGACTACTGCTGCTGCCACGCCTGCTTCTCGCTGACGGCGGCAGGGTTTGAGACCATCATGATCAACTGCAATCCGGAGACGGTCTCAACCGACTACGACACCTCCGATCGGCTCTACTTCGAGCCGCTCACCGCCGAGGACGTGCTGGAGATCATTGCCACAGAGCAGACGAACGGCACGCTGCGCGGCGTCATCGTGCAGTTCGGCGGACAGACGCCCTTGAAGCTCGCCGAGCCGCTCGCCGCCGCCGGCGTGCCCATCCTCGGTACGTCGCCCGACGCCATCGATCTCGCCGAGGACCGCGACCGCTTCAAAGCGCTGATCGATCGCCTCAAGCTGCAGCAGCCGCAAAGCGGCATCGCCAAGACACCCGGCGAGGCTCGGGCGGTGGCCGAGAAGATCGGCTATCCCGTCGTCATCCGCCCGTCCTACGTGCTCGGCGGACGCGCCATGGAGATCGTGCACGACGGCGCCGAGATCGACCGCTACGTTGCGCAGCTCTCCGCCACCCTCGACAGCCCGTCCGAGCTGGTCGTCTCCGACAAGCGGCCGTTGCTCATCGACCGCTATCTGACGGACGCCGTCGAGGTCGATGTCGACTGTCTCGCCGACGGGACCGACACGTTCACCGCCGGCATCATGGAGCACATCGAGGAGGCTGGCATTCACTCAGGCGACAGCGCCTGCTCGTTGCCGCCGCACTCGCTTTCGGCCGAGACGCTGGCCGAGCTGGAGCGCCAGACGCGCGAGCTTGCGCTCGCCCTCAAGGTCGTCGGGCTCATGAACGTGCAGTTCGCCATCAAGGGCGGCGAGGTCTACATCCTCGAGGTGAACCCGCGCGCGAGCCGCACAGTTCCATTCGTTGCCAAGGTGATCGGCAAGCCCGTCGCGGCGATCGCAGCAGAGGTGATGGCCGGTAAGCGGCTTGCCGACTTCGGTCTCAAGTCGGCCAAGCTCGGGCACGTCGCCGTCAAGGAGGCGGTCTTTCCGTTCGCGCGCTTTCCCGGCGTCGATCCCATCCTCGGGCCGGAGATGCGCTCCACCGGCGAGGTCATGGGCATCGACCGCGATTTCGCCATGGCCTTCGGCAAGAGCCAGCTGGGCGCCAGCCAGAGCCTGCCCACCAGCGGCACGGTCTTTGTCTCCGTCAAGGATGCCGACAAAGACCGCATGGTCGTGCCCCTGCGCCAGCTCGAGGCGATGGGATTCAAGATTATCGCCACGCGCGGCACCAAGCGGCACCTGGAGGCCAATGGCGTCACCTGCGAGCTCATCAACAAGGTGCTGGAGGGGCGGCCCCATATCGTGGACGCCATGAAGAACGGCGATGTGGCCTTGGTTTTCAACACGACCGAAGGCGCCAAGGCCCTTGCCGACAGTAAGGACATCCGGCGGACCGCCTTGCTTCATCACATCCCATATTATACAACTTTAGCCGGTGCGGTGGCGGTCACCCGGGCCATTAAGGCCCTCAAAGCGGGCACGTTGAGAGTGGCGCCTTTACAGAGCTTCGTGACACACCCATCCTAATCCACCGGGCCGATCCGCCGACGCGGGGCAGGCCTTTCCACACGAGTTGAGAGGCAGTGTGTCGAGGTGGTCCTGGCGACCGTGCCGGGCCTATGGGAGACGTTAGGACATGACGATGGAACGGGTGCCGATGACCATTGAGGGGTTCAAGACGCTCGAGAGTGAGCTGCAACGCCTCAAATCGGAGGAGCGTCCCCGTATCATTCAGCAGATCGCGGAGGCGCGCCAACACGGCGATCTTTCCGAGAACGCCGAATACCATGCCGCCAAGGAGGCGCAGGGTCTCAATGAGGCGCGCGTCGCCGAGCTTGAGGACCGCATCGGCCGTGCCGACGTGATCGATACCTCGAAGCTATCCGGCAAGACGGTCAAGTTCGGCGCCACTGTCACGCTGGTCGACGAGGACACCGACGAGAAGGTCAAATACAAGATCGTCGGCGACTTCGAGGCCAATGTGCGCGAGGGCAAGATCTCCATCTCCTCGCCGATCGCACGCGCGCTCATCGGCAAGTCGAAGAACGACACCGCCGAGGTGACGACGCCCAAAGGCGCGCGCTCCTACCAGATCCTCAAGATCGAGTGGAAATAAAGCCTACTTCTCGGCGATCGAGATCGGCACGCCCGGCTCGCGCTTGGCGCGGCGAATGGTGAGGAATGTCTTCACGCTCGCCACGTTCGGAGCGGCCGTAAGCTCGTTCAGCACGAACTGCTGAAACGCGGTCAGCTCCGGCGCCACGCACTTGAGCATGTAGTCGCTCTCGCCTGAGAGCATGTAGGCCTCGCGCACCAGCGGCCAGCCGAGCACCAGGTTCTCGAACTCGCGCAACTCCGATTCGGCCTGGTTATGCAGGCCGACCATGGCGAAGGCCGTCAGGTTGAAGCCGAGCACCGGCTCGTCGAGCAGCACCGTGTAGCCGGTGATGAGCCCGGCCTCCTCCAGTGCCCGCACACGGCGTAGGCACGGCGGTGCCGACAGCCCGACGCGCGCGGCTAGCGCGACGTTGGTCATGCGGCCATCGCCTTGCAGCTCCTTGAGGATCCGCCAGTCAAGCGGATCGAGACGGACGGGCATCGGATGCTCTCTAGTCGGGTGCTCTCCAGCTGGGAGCGGCGCCGCCGAGCACCGCTGAGTCGCCTTCCGCATGCGGACGTTGCACGAAGTGAGCCCGTTTGGCTAGTTCCGGGCATAAGTGCCCTTCCGGGCCTTCCTGCGGCGGCAAGGGGACTCGACTAGGGTAGCGTGAGCGCACAGAAAGGCCCCAATGACGACCAAAGCCCGAGCAAACCGAGAATTGGCGCGCCCGTTGGCGGGCCTGAGCGCATGGGTCATCACCACCGGAATGGCGGGGATGGACGTGCAGGTGCAGGGCGTGGCCGAGGCCCTTGGCCTCGCCTACGAGATGAAGCGGGTAACGCCCAAGGGCATCTGGAAGCTCGCCGCTCCCTGGGGACCGGTGGCTCCTGCCGAGCGGTTCGGCGAGCCCGGTTCTCAATTCGCGCCGCCCTGGCCCTCCATCGCCATCTCGCTCGGCCGCGGCAGCGTTCCCTACATGCGGGCGCTGCAGCGCCGGGCAGGGGAGGAGACCTTCACTGTGATCATGCAGGACCCAAAGACGGGGCTTGGCACGGCGGACGTGATCTGGGTACCCATCCATGACCGGCTGCGCGGGCCCAACGTCTTCACCACGCTCACGGCCCCCCACAGCTTCACGGCGCAGCGCCTGGCCGAGCTGCGGCGCGCGGTGCCGCCGGTGATCGCCGCGCTCCCGCATCCGCGCGTCGCCGTGGTGCTCGGTGGCAAGAACGCCGTCTACAAGTTTCGCGACAAGGACGATGAGCACCTTGCTGGCGCGCTGGCGTGCCTCGGACGTCTGGGCGCAAGCTTCCTCATCACGCCGTCGCGGCGCACGCACGGGCGCCTTCTGGAGGTCGTGGACCGGGCGACGCGCGACTTCCCCCGCATCCTCTGGGATGGCAGCGGCCCCAACCCTTATGGCGATTTTCTCGCCCACGCCGACCTGCTCGTCGTGACGGCGGACAGCGTCAACATGACGGGTGAGGCGTGCGCCACGGGGCGCCCCGTGCTCGTCTTCACCCCGTCGGGGGGATCGGCCAAGTTCCGCCGCTTCCACGCGGCGCTTGAAGCGCGCGGTGCCACGCGGCCGCTGCCGGAGCACTTCGACGCGATCCCGTCGTGGAGCTACGAGCCGCTGCACTCGGTGGAGGACATCGCGCGCGAGATTGAGCGCCGCTGGCTTGCGCGCGCCGCCGCGCAAACCGGCGTGCGCGCCTGAGGGCAGGCGGCTAGGATGCCCGCGCGCACGGAAGCAGTCGGAGCGAGCGTGGAGCCGAGCAGCACACCTGAAGGCATCTTGTGCGCCGGCGGCACGCTCGCGGTTCGCGAGCTGTCGCCCGTGTTCCGCCTGGTGCTCGTCGTCGAGATGGCGCTCATCTATGTGGGTGCGCCGCTCGCCGTCTCCATGGCCGTGCACGACCTTCGCATGCCGGTGTTCATCGCGCTGTTGCCGGTGCTGGGCATCGTGCTCATCTGCTTGCTGGCCGATCCCACCTTTTCCATCCGCCGCGAGCTGACGCGCGGCTTTGGCTTCGCAACGCTTCTATCGATCCTTGCCGTGTTCGCTGTGGGCGGCGGCGCCATTGCCTATTATGTGGCGCATTTCCACCCGGCCTGGTTTCTGGAATTTCCGCGCAACCGGCCGGAGACCTACCAGAAGATCATGCTGCTCTATCCGGCGATGTCCGTCGTGGTGCAGGAGCTCGTCTACCGCACGTTCTTCTTTCACCGCTACGGTGCCTTGTTCGGGCGCGCCTGGTGGCTGGCGATCCTCCTCAACGGGGCGCTGTTCGGGCTCGGGCACGTTGTCATCGGCACCGATCTGGCGATCTACGGCACCATTCCGACGGGCGCGCTCTTCGCCTACCGCTATGCGACGACGCGCTCGTTCTGGGCGGTGTTCGTCGAGCACACGCTGTGGGGCGCACTCGTATTTACCGTAGGGCTCGGCCGTTTCTTCTTCGCCGGCGTCGGTATCTTGAGCTGGCGCTAATGCACGCCAAATAAGCAGGATTGAGCCTTAGCCCCGCATTGCATTGAAGCAGGCCGCGCAATCCGTTAGAAGGCCGCGAGGCTCCAGCAGCACATCAGATTTTTCGAGGAGGCCGCCTCCGTGGCGAACCCGCAGTACGTCTATCACATGTCGCACCTGTCCAAGACCTATCCGGGGGGAAAGCAGGTCTTGAAGGACATCTCGCTGTCGTTCTTCCCCGGCGCCAAGATCGGCGTCGTGGGTTTGAACGGCGCCGGCAAGTCGACGCTTTTGAAGATCATGGCCGGCCAGATCGACGACTACGTCGGCGAGGCCTGGGCCGCCGACGGCATCAAGGTCGGCTACCTGCCGCAGGAGCCCGAGCTCGACCCCGACAAGGACGTGCTCGGCAACGCTTTTGAAGGCGTCGCTGAGAAGAAGGCGCTGGTCGACCACTACAACGAGCTTGCCGCCAACTATTCAGACGAGACGGCCGAGGAGATGGCCAAGCTGCAGGACGTGATCGATGCGCAGGACCTGTGGGACCTCGACACGCAAGTGGAGCAGGCGCTCGACGCCTTGCGCTGCCCGCCGGGTGATGCCGACGTCAGCAAGCTGTCGGGCGGCGAGAAGCGGCGCGTGGCGCTGACCAAGCTGTTGCTGTCCAAGCCCGACATCCTGATGCTCGACGAGCCGACCAACCACTTGGACGCCGAGAGCGTCGCCTGGCTGGAGCGCTATCTGAAGGAGTACGCAGGCTGCGTCATCCTCGTCACGCACGACCGCTACTTCCTCGACAACATCACCGAGTGGACGCTCGAACTGGATCGCGGCGAGGGCGTTCCCTACAAGGGCAACTACTCGAGCTGGCTGGAGCAGAAGGCCAAACGCCTCGAGGTCGAGAAGGGCCAGGAGGAAGCCAAGCAGCGCACGCTCAAACGCGAGCTGGAATGGATCAGGTCCTCGCCCAAGGCGCGCCAGGCCAAATCCAAGGCGCGTTACCAGGCCTACGACAAGCTCGCCGCGCAAGCCGCGCGCGAGGAGGTCGGCAAGGCCACGCTGCAGATCGCGGCTGGGCCGCGGCTCGGAGACCTGGTCGTCGAGGTGGAAGGGCTGTCGAAGGCCTTCGGCGACCGGCTTCTGATCGATGATCTCTCCTTCAAGCTGCCTCCGGGCGGCATCGTCGGCGTCATCGGCCCCAATGGCGCCGGCAAGACGACGTTGTTCAAGATGATCGTCGGCCAGGAGAAGCCTGACGCCGGCACCATTCGTCTCGGCGATACGGTGAAGATCTCCTATGTCGACCAGAGCCGCACGCACCTCGACGACAAGAAGACCGTGTGGGAGGAGATCTCAGGCGGGCTCGACCAGATGCTGCTGGGCGGCAAGAAGGAGGTGCCGAGCCGCGCCTATTGCGGCTGGTTCAACTTCAAGGGTCCTGACCAGCAGAAAAAGGTCGGGCTGCTGTCGGGGGGCGAGCGCAACCGCGTGCACCTTGCCAAGCTCTTGAAGGAGGGCGGCAACCTGTTGCTGCTCGACGAGCCCACCAACGACCTCGACACCGAGACGCTGGGCGCGCTCGAGGCGGCGCTGGAGGACTTTGCCGGCTGCGCCGTCATCATCAGCCACGATCGCTTCTTCCTCGACCGCATGGCCACCCACATCCTTTCGTTCGAGGGCGACAGCCACGTCGAATGGTTCGAGGGCAACTTCGCCGACTACGAGGAGGACAAGAAGCGCCGCCTCGGAGACGCAGCCGTCGAGCCGCACCGCATCAAGTTCAAGCGCTTCGAGCGGGCGTAGCGTTCGGCTCAGCCTCTTGCTGTCTCCTTGGCGCGCGCAATCGCCTCACTGATCAGGCGCTGAGCCTCCGCGGCATCGCCCCAATGATCAATCTTCACCCACTTCTCGGGTTCGAGATCCTTGTAGTGCGCAAAGAAATGCTCGATCTGCTCAATTGAGATGGCCGGCAGGTCGGCGTAGTTGGCGATCTTGTCGTAGCGCCGTGTCAGCTTTCGGCTCGGCACTGCGATGATCTTCTCGTCACCGCCGCTCTCATCCTTCATCACCAGCACGCCCACCGGTCGGCAGTTGATCATCGCTCCGGGTACGATGGCGCGCGTATTGCAGACGAGCACATCGATTGGATCCCCGTCTGTCGACAAGGTGTGGGGCACGAAGCCGTAGTTGCCGGGGTAGCGCATCGGCGTATAGAGAAAGCGGTCGACGACGAGCGTTCCGGAAGCCTTATCCATCTCATACTTGATCGGCTCCCCCCCGATAGGGACCTCGATGATCACGTTGACATCGTGAGGCGGGTCGATTCCCGCCGCGATCGCATCTAGGCGCATGGACCTCGCTCCAGCAGTTCTTTCATCCGCAAGTCTCGGGTCTGGCCAACCGGAAGCGCGTGAAGTCGTTCGATCATCTGCACCGGGCTCCGTCAAGGTGCTGATGCCCTCTCGCGTAGGCTCTCGACGAAAGCGGCGCGTCAGAGTGGTCCGTGCAAAGAACAGCAATTTGCTGGTCAAAGCGCAAGTCGTTGATCGGGCGGTTGCTTCGCTGGTGAGCGCACGCCGCTTTCATTTCTCAGGCGATATTGCGTATGCTGCTGGCGCGCAGTGGGGCAGAGGGAGGGACACCATGACATGGAGCGGGCATGGGCAAGCGTTTCGCGTGAGGCCGCTACTTGCCGTCGCGATGCTTTTCGCGGTCATCCCCGTCGCCAGCGCGCACGCGCAGGACAAGAAGCCAGCCCCGAAAGCAAATACAGCAAAGCAAGCGCCGGGCTGGTCCGTTCGCTGTGATGATGCCGGTAAGGGCCTCAGGTGCAAGGCGACGCAGTCCATCGTTCTCGCCAAGACGCGACAACTCCTGCTCTCGGTTGCGGTCAGCAAGCCGACGAAGGGCAACAATGGGGCGATGCTGCTGCAGCTTCCCCACGGTCTCTACAACCCTGCCGGCGTGACGGTAGCCGTCGACGCGGCGAAACCGGAGGCGCTGCAGATCCAGACCTGCGACGCCAAGGGATGCTATGCGGGCACGGCGCTCACGCCGGACAAGATCGCTGCCTTCACCAGGGGGACCAAGCTCAACGTCGTGTTCGAGGACCTGAAGAAGCAGAAGATCACCGTGCCGGTGCCGCTCAAAGGTTTCGACGAGGCCTTCAAGAAGCTCTGACGGGTGCGCTCAGAACCTGGCGCAGCCCTTCAAGCCGACCAAATGGATCTGCGTGTCGTAGCCGGTCTGTCCGTCGTGGATTGCGGGGATTACGCAGGCGCGTGCCAATGCCCGCACCTGCGTCCATGCGGCCAGGTTGCAGCTGATCCAGGTCAAGGCGGGGCCTATAAGAGATGGTAGGCCGTTGGGTGCGGCCCTCCGCAATCGGGCGAACGAAAACAAGAATGCAGATCAACGAGTTCAGCTTAGCCGGCGGCGTGCTCTTGGGGCTCGCCAGCGCGCTGCATTGCGCTGCCATGTGTGGCGGCATCGCCTCTGGCGTCGTCTTCCTCTTCGATCCCAAGAGCCCCTGGGACCGCGCCCGCGTGCTGATGACGGCGCAGGCGGGCCGCATCGCGGCTTACATGATCGCCGGCGCCATCCTCGGCGCCGCCGGCGCCAGCGTTTATGGCGCCTTCGACCATGCCGTCGCCTACCGCCTGCTGCAGTGGGCCGGGGCCGTCACGCTCATGTGGATCGGACTGTCGGTGGCGGGGGTGCTGCCGTCGCTGTCACTGCTCGACCGCTACGTGGCGGCGCTGTCGGCGGCGATCTCCAAAGTGCTCGGCCGCTTCCGCCGCTTTCCCGTGGCAGGCCCACTCGCGGCCGGTCTGGGGTGGGGCACAATCCCGTGCCCCATGGTCTATGCGGCGCTGTTCACGGCGACGCTGACAGGCTCGGCAACTGGCGGCGCCACCTTGATGGCCGGTTTCGGTCTCGGCACGCTTCCCGCCGTCACCTTGACCGCCTTCGGCGTCACTGCGCTCGCGCGCGTGGAGGCAAAGGCGTTGGCGCGCGGCGCCATTGGTCTGGCGATCGCGGTACTGGGCTTCTCGACCGTCTACCCGTCGAGCCCGACGGCCGGCCTTCTCTGCCTCTCGCCGTAGATGAGGTGTCAGACCCAGACGCCTTGGGGCTGGTGCGCCCCACAAATGCAAAACGGTGTCTGACCCTCTGGGTCTGACACCGTTTTTTCAGGAGCGCGCAGCTGACTACCGGTTGAGCGCAACGACGAGCGCTCTGGGATTGCCGCCGTTGTCGCTGATGTAGTTCTGGAACAGGTTGTCCAGGAACGAGGTCATCCAGAAGCCGATGACCTGGGCATCGCGCACCTTGTAGGTCGGGCCGCGGCGCACGACCAGCCAGCGCACGTCGTAGGTGTCGCCGCTCGCCAGCGTGATGCGGCTGTCGACGTAGGTGCCGCGCGCATCCTCCTTGGACTGCGCCGTCACGATGAAGCGCGCGACCGGGTACTTCGGCGCCTCCTTGGCGGCGTAGCGCGCGATGAAGTTGATCATGCCGTTGTAGTAGACCGGCCGATCGGTGCGCGGCAGGCTGTGCACATAGTCGCCCAGCGCCTTGAGCCCGATGGAGGGGACATCGGCGTTGGAGTTGAGCACCATGGCGAACTGGGAGGCAGAGCCGGAGCGCGAGGCCGCCAAGAGCTCGTTGCCCACGCGCTTCATGTAGCCCGCCGGGCTTTCGCCGGCCTCGACGGCAGCGCCCGTCGCGATGAGGGTGAGGCTCGCCAGCGCCAGGGCGCGGGTCAGGATCGAGAACGTGCGACGCTGGGGGGTTCTCATCGATACGGTCATAATCATCCGGTAGGGCTCCCTCCTGGGGACTAAGGGTCGTGCGGATCGGCGCATCTCCTCGGGGCCGACCGTTGTCTCTTCAACTCACTAAGCCAAGCCAAGAGTTGCAGTCAAAGGGTGGCCGAGGATAACGACGATTTTTTGGACAGACATGTGTTCATGTCCTGACGATAACCGGTGA
>Ga0307442_1001185_pt1 | contig 12885 bp, 10 predicted proteins | sample SalMarWE160430MG_FD_202143 | JGI IMG/M metagenome (GOLD analysis project Ga0307442, IMG submission 202143) | Salt marsh sediment microbial communities from the Plum Island Ecosystem LTER, Massachusetts, United States - WE1604-30 | ecosystem: Environmental > Aquatic > Marine > Intertidal zone >... | reverse complement strand
TAGCCGGCGGCCTCGCGCGTCTTCACCTCGTCGAGCAGCAGCGAGATGCGGCTATCGTCCTTCTCGATGGGGATGCCGAGACGGTCGATGGTCGCAAGCAGGCTCGATTTGCCGGCCTGCTTCGACACCAGCAGGTGGCGGCGGTTGCCGACGCTCTCGGGCGGGACGTGCTCATACGTCGCCGGCTCCTTGACGATGGCCGAGGCATGGATGCCCGCCTTGGTGGCGAACGCGCTCTCGCCCACGTAAGGCGCGTGACGGTCGGGCGACTGGTTCAGCACCTCGTCGAGCACGCGGCTCGCATGCGTCAGCGTGCGCAGGCGCTCCGGCGTCACGCCCGTCTCGAAGCGATCGGCAAACTCGCTCTTCAGAAGCAGAGTCGGAATGATGGAGGTGAGGTTGGCGTTGCCGCAGCGCTCGCCGATGCCGTTGAGCGTGCCCTGGATCTGGCGGCAGCCGGCGCGCACCGCCGCGAGCGAGTTGGCGACCGCGTTGTCGGTGTCGTTGTGGGTATGGATGCCCAGATGAGAGCCCGGCACGACCTTGACCACGTCGGCGACGATGCGCTCGATCTCGTGGGGGAGCGTCCCGCCGTTGGTGTCGCAGAGGACAACCCAGCGGGCGCCCGCCTCATAGGCCGTGCGGGCTATGCTGAGCGCGTAGTCACGGTTGCCCTTGTAGCCGTCGAAGAAGTGCTCGCAATCGATCAACGCCTCGCGGCCGCTCTCGGTCACAGCCTTCACGGACTGCTCCAGCGCCTTCAGGTTTTCCTCGTTGGTGATGCCGAGCGCCACCCGCACGTGATAGTCCCACGCCTTGCTGACGAGGCAGATCGCGTTGGCGCGCGCCGCAAGCACCGCCTGCAGGCCGGGATCATTGGAGATCGAGCGGCCCGAGCGCTTTGACATGCCGAAGGCGGTGAGCTTCGCCGTCTTAAGCGTGGGCGCCTCGCCCAGAAACTGCGTGTCGGTGGCATTGGCCCCGGGATAGCCGCCCTCGATGTAGTCGATGCCGAGATCATCGAGCACGCCGGCGATGCGCCGCTTCTCCACGACCGAGAAATCGACCCCCGTCGTCTGCGCGCCGTCGCGTAGGGTCGTGTCGAACAGATACAGCCGCTCCTTGGTCATACGCGTCTGCCGACCGCCTGCGCGACGGCTCCTTTCAGGCGTGTTCGTGCTCGGCGCATTGCACCTGCGCGCGAACTGGCGCGCAGGGTCGCATCGAACAGATACAGTCTCTCTTTGCTCATCTCAGACTCACACATACCCAAGAGTGCGCACCGCCACCCACACCGCGAACACGACGATGGCGATCTTCACGGCCAAGTAGAATAGCCAGTGGCGCGGAAACGGCAGATCCTTGTGCCAGTCTTCCCTCATCGCGTGACCTCCGTCGGGCCGGAGGCCCGCACTTCCCATGTCGTCTTGATATCGCCGGTCTCGGGGTCCTTGGTGTCCTTCAAGGCGATGCCCATCGCAGCGAGCTCATCGCGGATGCGGTCGCCTTCCTTGAAGTTCTTGGCCTTGCGCGCCTTGCTGCGCGCCTCGACGAGCTCCTTGACCCGGGCGGCAAGGTCCGGATCAGTGACCTCCATGAGGCCCGCGCTCCGCGACGGCGCGGTCCAGCGGCTGACATCGAATCCCATGAACTCCGCCGAAGCGACCCACTGCTGCGCAATCGCATGTGCGCCGCCCTTCGCCTCTTTGGCGAGCTCGTGCAGCTTGGCGATGGCGAGTGGGGTATTGAGATCATCGCACAGTGCATCCACGACCTCACCGCTCGGCAGCAATGCCTCGACAGCCTCGACGCCGAGGCTGTCGCTGATCTCCGCCCAGCGGTCGAGCGTCGCGCGCGATTCCTCCAGGCCTTTCTTGGTCCAGTCGATCGGTTGGCGGTAGTGCGTGCGCAGCATGTTGAAGCGTATCACCTCGCCCGACCACTCCTTCAACAGATCATGAATGGTGACGAAGTTGCCGAGGGATTTGCTCATCTTCTCGCCCTCGACCTGCAGAAAGCCGTTGTGCAGCCAATAGCGAGCCATGACCTCGGTGTCGTGGCCGCAGCGCGACTGCGCGATCTCGTTCTCGTGGTGCGGGAACACGAGGTCGATACCGCCGCCGTGGATATCAAAGACGTCGCCCAGGTGCTTGGCAGCCATGGCCGAACACTCGATGTGCCAGCCGGGGCGGCCGGGGGTCTTGATTCCGCACGGCGACGGCCAGGAGGGTTCGCCCTTCTTCGATGGCTTCCACAGCACGAAGTCCATTGGGTCCTTTTTGTAAGGCGCGACCTCGACGCGCGCTCCGGCCTCCATCTCCTCGAGCGAGCGGTTCGACAGCTTGCCGTAGTCGGGCATGGACGGCACGTTGAAGAGGACGTGGTCTTGGGCGACGTAGGCATGCCCATTGGCGACCAACGCCTCGATCAGCGCCTTCATCTCCTTGATGTGCTCGGTGGCACGCGGCTCCACCGTGGGGGGCAGCACGCCCAGCGCCTTAATGTCGTCGTGGAACTGCTTGGCCGTGCGCTCGGTCAGCTCGCGGATCGGCACGCCCTCCTCGGCCGCGCGCGCGTTGATCTTGTCGTCGACGTCGGTGATGTTGCGCACATAGGTGACGTGGTCGGCCCCGTAGATGTGGCGCAAGAGCCGGAAAAGCACGTCGAACACGATGACGGGACGCGCGTTGCCGATATGGGCGTAGTCATAGACAGTCGGCCCGCACACGTACATACGCACGTTATTCGGATCGAGAGGCTCGAACCGCTCCTTTCTGCGCGTCAACGTGTTGTAGAGCATCAATGGATGCGCTTCGGCCATGACAGTCCTGACAATCCCTAGACGGTCTCCAGGCCGCTGGCGGGAGGCGTTTCTCTGTCTCAGGCTTTGGGCAAAGAAGCGGGCCGCGCGCCAGCGGGATTGCTAGCTCGAAATAATAATGCCGCAACGAATGTTGACGGCGCGTGTCGGCGAAGTCCGCTTCATTGCGCCCTTATGGGGGAGATGGGGCGCTTTCGTCAAGCGCACGAAGGACGCGGGCGGCTGCGGTCCCTAGCCTCCGGGCCTGCGTTGGAAAGCCTCTGTCACCGCCCAATTTGCTCCGCATTGACCCTCTAGGCGCTGATCGTCATAGTTGCATCCCAAACGCCCTTGGCGGGCTTTCGCGGGCGATATGAACCCTCACAACGGCCACATGAGTGGAGATAAGGCGCGCCGCCGCTACGGCCTCGGGGCCGCGGTTGCTGCCGTGGCGCTGCTCGCCGCCTGCCCGGTGCTCGCGCAGGGCTGGTGGCCGTGGAGCAACCACGAGACGGAGGATCGCCCACCGATCCCACAAGAGCCGGTCTATCAGTCGGAGCAGCCACCGCCACCCGCGGCACCTCCGGCGGCCAACTGGTCGACGAAGAACCCCATCTGCCTACAGCTCGAGCAGCGCCTAGTGCAGGAGAGCCAGCGCAACAACCAGTCGCGCGATGCCCTGCCGCGGCTGGAGGACGAGATACGCCAAGTCCAGCAGAGCTCGCAGGCGACGCAACGCGAGCTCGAGCGGCGCAGCTGCTATGAGTACTTTCTGTTCTCCAAGACGCTGCGGCGCACGCGCGCATGTGTCGACCTTTCCAAGCAGGCGGAGCAGGCCAAGCTGCGTCTCTCCCAGCTGGAGACGCAGCGCCAGCAGATCATCGGGTCCTCGGAGCGATCCTACCGCGATGACATCGTGCGCGAGCTGGCGCGCAACAACTGCGGAGCCAACTACGTACAGGAGGCCCGCAGGCAGCAAAGCCGCGGCATTTTCTCCTCGATCTGGCAGGACGAGGAAGGGGGGAGCCACGACAACAACTGGACGCCCCGAGGAGGGCCTCTCTCCTCGGCCACGTACCGCACCGTGTGCGTGCGGCTGTGCGACGGCTACTATTTTCCGGTGAGCTTCTCGACCCTGCCGAGCCACTTCGAGCAAGACGAGAACGTCTGCCAGTCGAAGTGTGCGGCTCCCGTCGAGCTCTATTACTATCAGAACCCCGGCGCCACGGTTGACCAGTCCGTCGCGCTGCACACGCAGGAGCCCTACACCACTCTCAAGACCGCCTTCCGCTACCGCAAGGAGCTGGTGCCGGGCTGCTCGTGCAAGCAGGCCGAGTACGTGCCCCAAAGCAAGCCGGGGCAGGCACCCACGGGCGACGCCACGCCTCCCAGCGGCAAACGGGCCGAAGGAGACGCTGGAGGCTGGCAAGCGCGCTCGGAATCGGAAGCGAGGCAGCGCTGACAGGTCCCCCTTCCCGGCCCGGAAACCGTACCAAAGCGCGTGTTTGCCCTGGCGGCGCTCCAGCGGCTACCATTCCGTCCCAGTCCACGACACCCGCGTCCGGGACGCCCTTGGCTCTTGCGCCTATGACCACGCTCCGTCCCCTTTCCGTCGACGAACTTTCGACGGCCCGCTACATCCACACGGCCTCCTTCTCGGGAAGCGCGCCCGAGCACTATTCACAAGCTGACATCGACGCCTTCAACGCCTTCGTGCGCAGCCCCCGCTACGCCGATCTCCTGCTCGGCAACAACGCGGTTGCAGCTTGGATCGAATCCGAGATGGTCGGCACGGCAGCCTGGAGCCCGGGCGAAGGGCGCAGCCCCACGGCCCGCATCATCATGGTCGCGGTGCGGCCGCTCTTCACCGGCGAGGGCATCGGCCGGCTCCTCGTCGATCACGTCGAGCAAGAGGCCCACGCCGCCGGCTACAGCGCGCTGGAGGTGAGCGCCACTCTGAACGCCATCGGATTCTTCGAGGGCCTGGGCTTCCGCGTCGTGCGCAGCGGCAGCTGGGCTCTGCCGCTCGGGCACGAGATCCCCGTCGCCTTCATGCGCAAGGCCGAATTCGTCGGCCTTCAAGCAGTGCCGTGACGTTGCGCTGCTTCGGCGCGCTGCGCGCAAGCCTCAGCACGTGCGGCCGAGCAATCGCCCTTGCGCTTTCTCGCGGCCGATGAGTCCAAGCAAGAATTTGAGCTCCGGGCCGTCCTCGAGCCCCGTGAGCGCCAAGCGCAACGGGTGAAACAGCGCGCGGCCCTTGCGGCCCGTGGCAGCCTTGAGAGCGGCGATCCAGACATCCCATGTCGTATCGTCCCAAGGCTCCTCAGGCAGAAGTGTCGCTGCACGCGCAGTGAGCTCCGCCTCCTCGCTTATCGGGCGCACCTTGCCCGAAACGATGCCCCACCACACTTTCGCGTCCTCCAGCACCGACAAGTTGCCGCGCACGACGCGCCAAAACTCCGGACCGCCGTCCGCGGCCAGCGCCTTGAGCTGCTCCGCTACCGCCTCGTAAGGCAGCTTGTGCAAGAGGCGCGCGTTGAGGCCTTTGAGCTCGTCGAGATCGAAACGGGCCGGTGCGGTGGAGATCTTCTCGAAGGAAAAGAGCTCAGCCAGCTCGTCGAGTCGCTCGTGCACCTCGATCGGGTCCGAGGTACCGATCAATGCGGTGTAGCTCGCCACCGCCATGGGCTCCAGGCCCTGGGCCCTGAGGCTCTCGATCGACAGCGCGCCGAGCCGCTTGGACAGCGCGTGCCCGTCGGCACCGACCAGCAGGCTGTGATGACCGAAGTGCGGCGGCTCGTGGCCCAAGGCCTCGAACAGCTCGAGCTGCACCCCGGTGTTGGTGGTGTGGTCATCGCCGCGAATGACGTGGGTGATCCCAAAGTCGGCGTCATCGACGACGGACGTGAACGTGTAGAGGAAGGTTCCGTCGGCGCGGATCACCACGGGATCGGAGAGCGAGCCGATGTCGACGGTCTGATCGCCACGAATGAGATCATTCCACGAGACGATGGTGGGCAGCGGATTGAGCCCGCCCTCGGAGTTGTTGAGCCGGAAGCGCCAGTGCGGCTTACGCCCCTCCGCCTCGAGCCTCGCCCGCTCGGCAGCGTCGAGCTTGAGACTCGCCCGGTCGTAGATGGGCGGGCGCCCCGCCGCGAGCTGACGCTTGCGTTTGCGCTCCAGCTCGTCCTCGGTCTCATAACAGGGATAAAGGCGTCCCTCCTCTTTGAGGAGAAATGCCGCCGCCTCATAACGGTCCAATCGCGCCGACTGGCGCTCCTCGCGTGCCCACGCCAGCCCCAGCCACTTGAGATCCTCGCGGATCCCCTCAGCGAAGGCGTCGGTGGAACGCGCAAGATCGGTGTCGTCGAGGCGCAGCCAGAAGGTGCCGCCCTCCCTGCGCGCGAACAGCCAATTGAGGATGGCGGTGCGCACGTTGCCAACGTGAAGGCGCCCTGTGGGGCTCGGCGCGAAGCGGACGGTTACGGCCATGCGTGCTCAGGATCCGGGCATCTTGCGGCGGGAGATCGGCGCCACCCTATAGAAGCTGCACACGAGAACTCAAGGGCGACTGCTAGAACGCGATCTTGGCGCCCCCGACAATGATCAGGAAATCCTCGATTGGCGTCTCGATGGCTCCGGCCTTGAGGCCGGTCGCGCTCGTCAGCACGTCGGCCTTGAAGAGCCGTCCCGACAGATAAAGCTCGAGCGCTGCGTCGTCGACCGCCTGGCCGACACCAAGCCCGACGGTGTTGATCTCGCTGCCGGCCATGCGGGCATAGTTGGGGTCTCCGGGCGGCCCAAGCGCAGAGGTGTCGAGGATGCCGCCGGTGCCGGAACCGACGCCTGCACCGACGTCGTCGTGCTCGAACTCAGCAAAGATCGTCGTCTTGCCAGCGTCGACGAATTTGTGCTCCACACCGCCCTGCAGGTAGTAGGCGTGGCTGGTGTTGGCGACCGGGGCCTGGAACAGCGCACGGACGTTGAGGTCCCGCTGCAGCCCGAAGGCGCCATAGACGTAGAGGCCGGTGGGCACATGCATCAGTGTGCCCGAGAGGCCGAGCGTGCGGCAATTCACGTCCCCCGGGTCGATGACGGCACAATGTCTGAGCTTCTGCAGCCAGTATTGGCCGTAGCCGATGCCGGCCGCGAGCTTGACGTCGCCGATGTCTCCCGTGTAGCGCAGAGCCACGTCAGCGCCGCCCCGCCCGCTGTAGCTCGTCGCCGCCTTGAAGCCCGCAAATTCGGTCGTCTCGAGCTTGATGGCGTCGGCACGCTCGCCCTCGCCCGGCGCGGCCGCCGGCGCATGCGCGTCGATATCCCCCCAACGCAGCGCATTGGGCCCGTCGGTCAACGTGCCATCAGTCTTGCGCAGAAAGAAGCCGCCGCCGTTGGAGCCGATCCAGCTCCCGATGCCATACCTGGCGAAGTACCACGTCTCGGTCAGCATCATGTGGACGATGTGATGGGTCGCCATATCGACGCGCCCAACCGTCATTCTTCCGAGATCCTCGTGCTCCAGCCACCAGTTGGTCTTGCGGGTGTCCGGCAAACGGCCACTGGCCGGCGAAAGTGGGTCGTTTTGATCGAGCCGGTCCTCTCGGTTGCTACGAACGCCAATCTCCAGCATGCCGCCGACCGACGCTTTGGGTGTGATCTTGGCGCTCAAGACGAATCTGAAGCGCGAATGCTCAGTCTCGTTCGACACGAGATAGACGTTGTCCTCAAAGCCGTCGTTCCAATACATGACGGCTTCGTTGAGATAGCCGCTCAGCTCAAGGCGCACAGTACGGTTGCCCTTGCGTGCGGTCGTCGCCTCCAGCTCTTCGACGCGTGCCTCCAGATCGGCACAGCAATCATCGCCGGGGTCTGCGTGCGCCGATCCCGCCGCCGCAAGCAGCAGCGTCGCGCCCAGGACCACTGCCGGGCCGATATCGTCCTGCAACCAGTCCCGGAGCATTGTCCCGCCGGATCGTTCCCCTGCCGCAGCATTACAGCCGATTCGCGAAATCTCATTGGCCGGCCAAGGAACATGGCGAACGTGCACCGGCCGGCTGATTCGCAACGCCGACTGGCCGCATGTTGCCGCGAACACCCCAGCGCATTGCCGGGGGTGCGCCCCGCAACTACAATCGCACTCGCCCCGCGTTCCGATCCAGAAGGCTGCCGAAATGTCACGAGCGTCGCGGCAGGCAATTGCAATCGCCTACGCCGTCGTGTGCCACGGGTGCTTCGTCGTCGGCGTCGCGGCCAAGGTCGCGATGATGTACTTCGGGATGAGTCTATCGCTGGGCCGACTCGAATGGCCCTGGCGCTGGATCGCCAACGGCGCGCTGCTCGCTCAGTTCCCGCTGATGCATTCGTATCTGCTGACCGATAGAGGCAGAGGGGTTCTCGCCCGGCTCGCGCCCGCGGGCCTGGGTGGCGACCTGGCGACGACGACCTATGTCGCCATCGCCTCGGTCAGCGTCTTCGCGCTCTTCGCCTTGTGGTCGCCGACGGGGATCGTCTGGTGGCAGGCGCAGGGCCCGGTGCTGCTGTTCATGAGCGCGCTTTATGCCACCTCGTGGCTGCTGCTTGGCAAGGCGATGGCGGATGCGGGCCTCGCATTGCAGATGGGAACCCTCGGCTGGTGGGCGGTCTTGCGGGGCCGCAAGCCTGTCTATCCCGCCATGCCGGAAACCGGCCTGTTTCGACACTCCCGCCAGCCCATCTATGTGGCGTTCACGCTGACACTATGGACAGTTCCCACCTGGACGCCCGACCAGCTCGTTGTCGCGATCACGCTGACGCTTTATTGCCTTCTGGGGCCGCGCTTCAAGGAGGCGCGCTTCCGGCGCATCCACGGGGCCAAGTTCGACGCCTACAGCCAGCGCGTCCCCTATTGGCTGCCGTGGCCGCGCCCGGCAGGTGCAGCGTATCGATCGACCCTGGAGACCAAGGATGGCGAATGATCTCACCATCTACCGGACCTACGCCCCCAACTGGTGGGACGGGTCGCAACGCTTTCTGCGCCTGTTGCACAACATCGTGCCGGCCCGCATGAAGCATTTCTCGGTCGTGGTCGGCCGCTGGAACGGAAGGGCCGTGCTCGATCTTGGCTGCGGCGGCGGCTTCATGGCAGAAGCGCTTGCACGCGCAGGCGCCGATGTCATTGGTGTCGATCCGTCCGCGCCCGCCATCGAGGCGGCCGAGGCGCACGCGCGCGCGCAAGGACTGGGCATCGACTACAGGGTCGGTTCCGGCGAGCAAATTCCCCTCGATGACGCAAGCGTCGATTGCGTCGTCTGCGTCGATGTGCTCGAGCACGTCGACAGCGTCGACGCCGTTCTGGATGAGATCCGCCGCGTGCTAAGGCCGGGCGGCCTCTTTCTGTTCGACACGATCAACCGGACGCCGTTTGCGGCCTTGGTTCTCGTCTATTTCGGCGAAACGATCCTGGGTCTGCTGCCGCGCGGCACGCACGACCCTAAGAAGTTCATCCGACCGTCGGAGCTGCGCGCGAAGCTTTCGCAACGCGGATTTGACATGGGGCGCATCGTCGGACTTGCGCCCTGCGGCCTTAACCGCCGGCTCGACTTCACCTTCGGCAAGTCTCCCTCAACGCAGATCATGTACATGGGCCACGCCACTCTGCGCGCGGCCGCATGACGGTCAGCGCCCGTCAGGACTCCTGCCCGCCCTTGCCGACGGGCGCAGGGCGCCGTCCAGCTTTGGCTTTGGTCTTCGCTGCGCCTGTGCCGACCTCCTCGCGGAACTTGTTGACAATGGGATAGCGGCGGTCGCGGCCGAAGTTCTTAGACGAGATCTTCACGCCCGGCGGCGCTTGGCGGCGCTTGTACTCGGCAAGATAGAGCATCTGCTCCACCTTCTTGACCGTCTCGGCCGGATGCCCGCGCGCCACGATCTCAGAAAGCGGCATCTCCTTCTCGACCAGGCAGGCGAGGATGTCGTCGAGCACCGGATAAGGCGGCAGCGAATCTTGGTCAGTCTGGTCGGCGCGCAGCTCGGCCGACGGCACCTTCGTGAGGATCGTTTCGGGGATGACCACGCCGCTCGGCCCCAGCCCGCCCTTGGGGACGTGCGCATTGCGCCAGCCCGCCAGCCGGTAGACCTCCATCTTGTAGAGATCCTTGATGGGATTGAACCCACCGTTCATGTCGCCATAGAGCGTGGCGTAGCCGACCGACATCTCCGACTTGTTGCCGGTCGTGACCACCATGCCGCCAAACTTGTTGGAGATCGCCATCAGAACGATGCCGCGCACGCGCGCCTGCAGGTTCTCTTCCGTCGTGTCGGGCTTGGTGCCGGCCAGAATAGGCTCAAGCGTCTCGGTCACGCCGGCCACGCCCGCCTCGATCGGCAAGGTATCGTAGTGCAGGCCCAGCGCCTCGGCGCAGACGGTGGCGTCGCGCACGCTCGCGTTGGAGGTGTAGCGGTACGGCATCATGACGCCACGCACGCGCTCAGGTCCCAGCGCGTCGACCGAGATCGCCGCCACCAGCGCACTGTCGATGCCACCGGACAGGCCGAGCAGCACGCGGGGAAATCCGTTCTTCTCCACGTAGTCGCGCAGGCCCAGGAGGCAGGCCTGATACGCCGATTGATCGCCCTCCTCGATCGGGGCGAATTCGCCCTTCTGACAGACCCAGCCGCTCGGCAGGCGTTCCCACACGCTCAAGGTCACCTGCTCCTCCCAAGCTGGGAGCTGCAGGGCAAGGCTGCAGTCGGCGTTGAGCACGAAGGAGGCGCCGTCAAAGACGAGCTCGTCCTGACCGCCGATCTGGTTGAGATAGAGAAGGGGCAGCCCCGTCTCGGTGATGCGGGCTACCGCCTTGTTCAGGCGCACGTCGGGCTTGGTCCAGTCAAACGGCGAGCCATTGGGCGTGATCAGAATCTCGGCGCCGCATTCGGCGAGGCACTCGGTGATATCGGGGCCCCAGATGTCCTCGCAGATGGGGACACCGAGGCGCACGCCGCGGAAGTTGACCGGCCCCGGCATCGGGCCTTGGGCGAAGACGCGCTTTTCATCGAACACGCCATAGTTGGGCAGATCAACCTTGAAGCGCACGGCTTCGACCTTGCCGGCATCGAGCAGGACCACCGCGTTGTAGACCTTGCCGCCCTCGGGCCAGACGGTGCCTGTGAGCACAGCGGGTCCCGGCCCCAGCTTGGCCGCGAGTGCCTCGACGCGACGGCGCGCAGCCACCTGAAAGGCCGGCTTCAGGACGAGGTCCTCGGGGGGATAGCCCGTGACGAACAGCTCCGGGAAGACCACGAGGTCGGCCCCGAGGGCATCGGCGCGCGTGCGCATCTCAACGAGCTTGCCGATGTTGGCGTCGATGTCGCCAACCGTCGGGTTCGCTTGCGCAAGCGCTATCTTGAGGCGCGAAGGGACGGTCTGGGACATGGGCCGAGCCTAGAGGCAAGGGAGGCGGCCCCATAGCGGCCGCCTTGTACATCTACCGGATTCGACCGCCCAAGCGCGACGATCACCCGAACGCGGGGATCGGCTGGGGCGCGGCGAGCGTGCCGTCGCGCTCCTGCTTCAGGCGTTCCGCAATCAAGAAAGCAAGCTCCAACGCCTGGTCCGCGTTGAGACGCGGATCGCACAGCGTGTGATAGCGGTCCTTGAGCTGGGCTTCCGAGATTTGCGCCGTGGTTCCGCCCGTGCATTCGGTGACGGGCAGACCTGTCATCTCCACGTGAATGCCGCCAGCGTGCGTGCGCTCCGCCCGGTGCACGTCGAAGAAGGCCTCGACCTCCTTCAGGATGCGGTCGAAGGGCCGCGTCTTGAGGCCGCCGGCCGCCGAGATGGTGTTGCCGTGCATGGGATCGCACGACCACACGACGGTGCGGCCATTCTTTTGCACCGCGCGGATCAGACCCGGCAGGTGCTTCTCGACCTTGTCGGCGCCGAAGCGGCAGATGAGCGTCAGCCGGCCGGCCTCGTTGGCCGGGTTGAGGATGTCGATCAAACGCATCAGCCCGTCCGGATCGAGCGTGGGCCCGCACTTGACGCCGATCGGATTCTTGATGCCGCGCAGGAACTCCACGTGGGCGTGATCGGGCTGGCGTGTACGGTCCCCCACCCACAGCATGTGGCCGGAGGTGTCATACCACTTCTGCGATCCGCCGGCCTCGTCGCGGCGCACCATGGCCTCCTCATAGCTCAAGAGCAGACTTTCATGGCTCGTATAGACCGTGGCGCGTCCCAGCGACGGCACCGTCTCCGGGGTGACACCGCAGGAGCGCATGAAGTTGAGCGCGGTCTGAATCTCCTCGCCCATCGCCTTGTAGCGCTTGCCGAATGGGCTCTTCTGCTCGAAGTCGAGCATCCATCGCAGAACGTTGTCGAGGCTGGCGTAGCCGCCTTCTGAGAAAGCGCGCAGGAGATTGAGCGTGGCGGCCGATTGCCGGTAGGCCTCGAGCTGCCGTTTCGGATCGGGGATGCGCTCCTCGGGCGTGAATCCATCGCCATTGATGATATCGCCGCGGTAGCTCGGCAGCTCCACGTCCCCCTTCTTCTCCGTCGGCGAGGAGCGCGGCTTGGCGAACTGGCCGGCAATGCGTGCGACCTTCACGACGGGCGAGCCGCCGGCAAAGGTCAGCACCACCGCCATTTGCAGGAAGACGCGATAGAGCTCGCGGATGTGGTTGGCGCTGTGCTCTGAGAAGCTCTCGGCGCAATCGCCGCCTTGCAGCATGAAACCCTTGCCGGCCGCAACCTCGGCAAGCGACTTCGTAAGCTTGTCGGCCTCGCCCGCAAACACGAGCGGCGGGAACGAGGCGATCTTGGCCTCGACCTCGGCAAGCGCGGCCTTGTCGGGATACTCGGGCACCTGGACGATCGGCTTCGACCGCCAGCTGTCAGGGGACCAGGGTGCCGCCATACGCAAGCTCTCCATCGAACGATCGGCAGGCTCCCGGCGCCGAGACTCGGTCAAGCAAATGGAACCCGCCGCTGCATTTTCAAGGCATTATGCCATTTGTCAGGGCTTATAGGCTACCCTTGTGCCCGAAGCCAGGGTGTGTGCGGCCGGAGTTGCATGGGCGAAGAGGCGCCGGGACCCTTCGCAGGCGCA
>Ga0307442_1001184_pt1 | contig 12885 bp, 24 predicted proteins | sample SalMarWE160430MG_FD_202143 | JGI IMG/M metagenome (GOLD analysis project Ga0307442, IMG submission 202143) | Salt marsh sediment microbial communities from the Plum Island Ecosystem LTER, Massachusetts, United States - WE1604-30 | ecosystem: Environmental > Aquatic > Marine > Intertidal zone >... | reverse complement strand
ACATCTCACCTTTACATCTTTGGCATCCCAAGCAGTTAGTTTTCTCTTTCCATTCGCATATCCCACAATATGCTCCACACATACCTATTAATTCTTTATCCATTAGTCAACAACACTTCTTTCAGTTATTATCGGGTAGTATTTACTTACATAATTATATTATTGATTTTTTAAAATCTAAAGAAGTTGCTTCTTTTGAAGAATGGGAACAAAGATTAAAATAAAAGGAAAATAAGAGCTAGGATCTTCAACTTTTCATATTCTCGATTAACTGTTTTACGAAGATAAATATTAGAGTGACAAAAATGAAGTTATCATTTATGTAATATTGTATGATTCTACATCTAATCCAAATTGCGGGAAATGTCTTTTATTTCGAGTTATAATTTTATCAGCATTCATCATTTTAGCTGTTGTACCTATTATACAATCTGCTAAATCAAGAATAATTCCTTGAGCCCTTAATTTTCCTTTAATATCTCCAGATTCTTGGAGAATTTGAATATTGAGGGGCATAATATGAAACCCAGATAAAACTTTTTCAATTTGATCCTTAATTTTCTTATAAATAGTTTCACCCTTCTTTTCTTTTGTAAATCCTAATCCATCATATATTTCAGCAATAGAAATAATAGAAATACATAAAATCTCCTCTTTATATTTTTTTAAATGTAATTTTACTCCTGATCTACCACGCCAGATATCAATTATGACTGTTGTATCAACAATAATCATAACTACTCTCCCCATAATTCAGAAAATTTGGATATCGATTTCATTGCGTCATTTTTTTTTGCTTCGATGATAGCTTTTTCAAATTCCTCTACTAACTCAGATGAGAGATCTTTGGCAATACCAAAAAATTTTAAAGGATCTTTCTGCTGATTTGCAATCAACCGTTCTATTAATTCAGAAAAGCTCTCATTAGGGCTCTTTAGCTTTTTCAAATTTTTATAAACATCATCACGAATAGAAATCATTTTTGAAGTCATATAATCGATCATTTAATGACTAAATATTTATATAAATATTTATATCATAAGAGTTAATAAATTTTTTTATTTAATAAAGAAATATTGATATCTTTATATCCCCATTTATTTCATAAAGTCGATCTTAAAATTTCTTCTTTTTAATAAAATTAAAATTCATGACTCAAGAATATCGATTGAAAGAGAGTGGTGAGAAATATCAGATGGGATTAGTGAGCATGGCAGAGGCGGCTACCTTAGCAAAAGTATCGATTTATAAAATGATGGAATATGTTGAACGTGAAAAGATTCAAGCCCCTTCTTTAACTGAACCCGAAATGGAAGATGATTTAAAGCATCAAAAATTTTTTCTATATTAATAATTGCCATTTTTATATCCTTCAAATAGATCAGCAGTTTGTTACTCATATATAACCTCTTGAAGGATGTGTTGTTTCAAGTCTTCTTTTAGGCTTGGTTTTGATATAACATCCACTTTCATGTTAAAAATATCCTCTAGATAGCGTGAAAGCCCAATAAAATGGAATAAATCAGCGTCGTCTTCAAATTCTACTAAAAAATCAATATCACTTGTATCTTTTTGCTTATTATTTACATAGGAACCAAAAAGTCCAATTGTCTTGACTTTATACTTTGTTTTGATTTCTTCTTTTAAATTTTTAAGTTTTGTGAGAATGTCCTCTTTATTAATTACCATGTTATTAACCTTTTTTAAAAGCTATTTTGAACTAGAAATAAGAATGTCAACCATATAAATTCTAACTCTTTATAGAATTATTATCCATAAATATTAATAAATAAAATGGAGATTAATATTCTTCTATCAATTGCTTAATTTTGAAATTCAGTTATTTCACAAATAGCTCATTTGAACTCGTTCTACTCAAAAAATAGCACTTAATACACTCATGATTTGACCACATCATTATACAAAGTTACCTAACTAACAGGAGAGAATATCATTTTTAAAATTTTAATTTGATAACCATTTCGCGAATGAATATAATATTGTTGTAGATATTCAGGTAGTATCCAAGTGATATAATCTAAATTTTAAGTAGATTTATTTGACATAAGTAGATATTAAGTAAAAGGGAAAGTTTCATTAGTTTAATATTGTTAGATATGGTTTTTAATAATAAAATTTAATTCACAGCATTTCTTGAAGTAATATAGGAAATAAGATAATTTTTTCATAATTTTTTTATTTTTTAGATAAATTAGAAAAGTCTGGTAAGAATAATGAATGAAATAATATTCCTTATTGAAGAATCTTTAGAAGGAGGTTATGAAGCAAGAGCCTTAGAAACCTCTATCCATACCGAAGCTGAAAACCTTACTGAATTAAAGGATTCTATTAGAGATGCTGTAAAATGTCATTTTGATGAGGAAGAAAGACCCCGTATAATACGATTACATTTTGTAAAAGAAGAGGTTATAACTTTATGAAAATCCCGCGTAATATTAGCGGGAAGAAACTATCCAAATTACTAAAAAGATTTGGATTTGAAATCACAAGGCAGACGGGGAGTCATATGAGATTAACTACGACAATTAAAGGTGAATTTCATATTACTATTCCAAATCATAAGAGCTTGAAAGTAGGTACAATTAATAATATATTATCGGATATTGCAAAATACCTCGCAAGAGATAAGATTGACCTTATAAAGGTATTATTCGGATAAGAAGGTACTCTATATCATAATATAGGTAAAAAAGAATGTTGGATAAAAAAGAAAGAAGAAATCCTAAATTTTGAAAAATCACATATTAATTAAAGAGTTATTTATTAAAATCACAATATAATCTAATACTATAAGAGATAATGTGATTATTATGGATATAATTAGGATTTTAAATAAAAATAGAAATATCATTGAAAAAGAATTTTCTGTGGAAAAGATTGGAATTTTTGGTTCTTATGCTAAAGGAATTCAAACCGAATCAAGTGATATTTACATTTTAGTTGAATTTAAAAATCCTACTTACGACAATTTCATCAATTTGGCGTTCTATTTAGAGAATTTGTTTGGAAAAAGAATTGATTTAATTACAGTAAAGGGGTTAAGCCCTTATATCTACCCATTTGTTGCGAAAGAGGTTATATGGTGTTGAAAAATCAAAAACCTTTGCTAAAACATATTTTAGATGAACTGGATTTTATTCTTAAATATACCAAAGATATTGAGTTTGAGTTTTTAATTCATGATGAATTATTGCAAAGAGCTATTGTTAGAAGTCTTGAAATCATTGGAGAAGCTGTAAAACAAATAGATGAAATCTTTAAAGAAAGTCATGATGAGATTGAATGGAGAACGTTTCAAAGATGCAAAAGAAAATCTTATGAATGTGGATATTGATGAGATTATAAGTAAAGAGATTTAATCTTTGAATTTTCTTCTCGATGAGAATGTAACTATCTCGATTAAAGATGTAATTCATGATTTAGATTTTAATGTTTTCACTTTGCTATTGAATAATATCAATAAATATATATGCTAGCATTGCTATTAAGAACTTAATGAACATATATGTTTATGATGCTTGTGCTCTAATTTACCTAACAAAGATCAACGTTAAAAAAAAATTGCCATTAATAGGATCGATTATTGTAAGTTCTACAGTCAAAAACGAGTTAATTGCAGATATTGACAGATTTTCAGATGCTAAAATACTAAAACATAATATAGATAATAAAATGATTGAAGAAAGAAAAATAAAGGTGAATAATGTTATCTCTGCTAGAACTCTAGGGAAAGGCGAAAATGAAACTATTATGATCTGTGTAAAAAACAAAGGAATCCCTGTAACAGATGATTATCAAGCTATCAATTATGCTTTGAATTGTGGTTTAAAGCCTAAAACGTCAGAATTAATACTATTAGAATTATTAGAAAAAAATATTATTAGCCATAAAGAATTTCAAATATCTTTTAACGAATTAGCGCACATAAAATCATTAAAACCTGATATTGTATTATTTTTTAAAAATAAAGCTGAAGAAATTATGAATAAATAATTTAGAAGGAGGAATATAAATGACAAAACAAATGAATTTAAGATTAGACGAGGATCTGATAAAAGAATTTGAAGAACTTGCTGAAAATGAGAATCTTGATCGCTCCTCATTAATAAGAAAAATCTTAATCGAAGGACTTCAAAAAGAACGTTTTAATTTTGCTATTAAAAAATATGTATTAAAGGAAATTTCAATAGAGAATGCAGCTGAAATAGCAAAAATATCTCTTCATGAATTTATTTCTAAAATGTCTCAATTGGGAATCCCGTCTAATTTATCTTTAGAAGATTTTAAAAAGATCATGTAAAAATCAACAATAATTAATAAATACTTCAAGAAATGGAGGAGAATAAAAAATGACGGATGTTGTCTCAACTAGATTAGATGAAAAAGAAATTGAAGAACTGAAATTTATTTTAAGACTTTAACCGTTTCACGAAGTTAAGTGACAGCTTAGTGTATATTCTTATTTTATACAAATAAACTTATTATATTAAAAGTATTTCCATTATATTAAATCATTGGAGAGCAGTGAATTAAAGTGTACAAAAGATATAGAATGAGTTCAATAATTTCTTACTTTTTAGCTTTTACCTTCTTTAAATAATTTATTGCTCTAAATAAGTGTAATTCAAATAACATATCGTCCTGTGGAAATTCTTCTCTGACTTCTTTAATTAAATCTTTTTTTTCTTTTTCAGAAATATCCAATTTCTCTAAAAGGGCCTCAATATCATATAACATATCATTCACCTCTATAATTCTGGGGGAGCAAGGATCTCAATAGACTTGTATCCTTCTTTTAAATTAATCAAATTAACTCCTATACGAGTTTTTCTTTTCACAAGATGTTTAAAATTCCTACTTATTAAAATGTCAATGGAATGGACTGTGGTTAGAGCAAGTAATAAAGCATCATTTTCAAATCTTTCTGGAATGATCTCTTCATTAATATAGAGAGCTTTCATTCTTTCAACTTCAATTGTTATTTCAAGTTTTTTTCCTTTAATCAAAAATTCTTTCATCTTATTTTTTAACTTTTCATCTCTTATTGCTTCTATTTCTTCCAAATTTATATTAGAAAAATAAAGCTCAAAGTTATCAATGTTCTTCCAAAAATCCTTTGTTTAGATTTGGCGAATACTGTCTCTCTCATCTAATATAGCACTATAAACAGAAGTATCCAATAAAATTTTCAATTTTATCATTAGAAAGCCTCGTGTGAAATCAAATTTTATAAAGTATTTAAAATATATATATCTTAAGGCGCATTAAATTTTTCCATCATTTTATGAAACACGAATATTTATCATCATGATTTCGCACATATTAAGACAAATTTCTTATGTTTATTATAATGAATTTAACTAATGATTATGACGCAAGTAAAATTGGATAAAGCTTTAGCAGAGGATTTAATTACATCTAAATTAAGAATTCTAAAACAATATATTAATGAGATCCTAGCTCGTTATAATGAGTCGTCCTCTAAAGAATTCTTAGAAAAAGCACGCAAGGGCATTTATAAGAATGCTGAAGATGATGCAGTGGAATTGCGGCAATTATTATTAGAATATTCCAAACTACAAGAGATTTTAAACAATCTATAAAATTTTTAGAGTCGAGAAAACCTTAATTTTTGATAATTTGATAACTTAAACCAATTTCCAATATGTATTTAAATATATTTTACTATATAGTAGCATAGAAAATGTCAGATATTATCGAAAGCAATCCGAAAATTCTCGGAGGAAAGCCTATCATTAAGGGTACTAGAATTCCTGTTTGTTTAATTTATGAATTAATCGGATTGAATTATTCAAAAATCGAAATTCTTAAAGAATGTCCGCATTTGGATCGTAATATTATTCTAACTCTTCTTAAGATTGGGAAAGATGCAAATAAAATCTTATGAATGTGGATATTGATGAGATTATAAGTAAAGAAGTTTAATCTTTGAATATTCTTTATTTTATTATTCGGTTATTTCACGTATCTCTACTAAAACTTGTCTAATAAGATTATTTCATAAATCTGAATGTTCTAAAGAATCACATTAACGAAAATTGAGGTCTTAATTTTCAATAAATAGATACTTAAAGGTTAACTTTTAGTTCTCTAACCGTTTCACGATCATCATGCAAAAAAGAATTAAAAAAAAGGTATTATGGGTGTTTAGCATTCTTCCACTCTTCATAGGATGTTAAGAGCTTTCTAACTTCATCAACACCCATGACATCCTTTGAGAAACCCCCCTCTATTGGGTTAAGCCCAAGGTAAAGAAGTTTGAGCTTTTTTAGATTTTCTAGCCCCTTGATTTCGATTATTTGATTACTATCAAGATATAAAATTTCAAGATTAACCAATTTGTCTAATCCCTTTATCTCCGTGAGTTTATTACTATCTAAATGTAAACTGTCAAGTTTGATAAGTGCATCTAATCCTTTTATCTCCTGTATTTGATTATGATCTAGAAACAACCAATTAAGATTTATCAACGTGTCCAAACCTGCTATTTCTGTTATCTGATTGTCGCTGAGTATTAAAACTTGAAGATTACGCAATTTACTTATACCTTTGATTTGTTTAATTTGATTCTCTTCGATATCTAAGCGATTAAGATTGATTAGTGAGTCCAAACCTTTAATTTCCGAAATATTGTTTTTATTAAGTTCCAGCCATAGTAGATTGGTCATTGAATCTAATCCCTTGAGTTCAGAAATACGATTACTGTTAAGAAATAGTCTATCTAGTTGTGTTAATGACTCAATTCCTTTCAAAACTTCAATTTGATTGTCGTTTAGAAATAATTGTTTAATCTGGGGGACTACATCCAACCCATTTAGTCTTGTTAGGTGATTATTGGAAAGATCGATAGCTTGGATCTTTTTTAATTTATCTAAACCCTTGATCTCTGCAACTTCCTTTATATTCAAGTTTGAGAGATTTAATCTTAAGAGACCTAATTCTTCTTTCACTTCATATTTTTTACCATTAACCTTTACAGACCCAAATCCCATTTTATTATCCCACTTAATATAAAATTTTATTATTCCACTATATGTTTGGAATTTAAAAATCTATCGTAATATTTGAAAATATTTACTCTATTGTTATATTGTTAATAATTTCAATTACAAATTATGATTTTTTTTTGCCTACTCCGAACATTTAAACGAACAAAAAAATGTATTTTACCCTATATTTTGATTTAATTTCACTATTTAATTCATTCAACATCTTGAGAATAAGACTCCTAATTATCACCATTTTTATGATCTTGTGTTTTAGCTGATGCGATTCTAATGTTTGAGTAAGTGCTTAAGCTTATAAATTCAAACTCTTTAAAGAATTATTATCAATTTAAATTATTAAATAAAATACAGATTCAGGTTAGTTTTATTATCGTTTAATTATACCATTCGGTTATTTCACGACTAATTCATTTGAACTCATTCTTATCAAATATTAGCACTTAATAAACTTAAGATTATTATGATTGAATCCAAATCCTATAACACCATAATTAGTAATAGAGCCATCAGGAGGTATATTAGAGAAATACTCTAAACAATCATTAAAAGTTTGATAATAGAGAGAGTGGATTTAAAAATAACTAATCAGATTGAGAAATCTCTTTTAAAACTTTTTCTATATAGCAATACACATCTGATGATAAATACATAATCTCATTAATTTTTTTCAGGTATTGCAATGCCTCGGAAAAGCCAAAAAATCCATGTTTGTATAATTTGACAAGAATACCTAGTGTACCAGACACTTTAATACCTAATTTACGAGCGAAGACTCTAGCTTCTTCATCATCTAATAGAATAGTTTCAAAATCTGATTGGAGATAGAGTTTAATTGTATCGATCTCAGCTTCGTGTAGCTTTGAACTAGTAATATTCTCATTGCCTTTTTTAACTGCTTCGATTTTAATTAATTCATTATTAACAGCACGTTCAAGAATATAAGCATCAGAATGACTTTGCTCTTTTCCTTTTACAATTATTTCCTCATAAACCTGAGGTGGAACAATAATAAAATCAAATAACTCAAAAACAAAATCAAGTAATCCTGCAAGAGTAAGATGGATTAATGGTCCTGAATTACTAACCGCGACTCTCATTTAATTCACGCTCTAACTCCTGAGTCGAAATTGGGAAAGGAACATTTGATTCACGTAATAATTGTAAGAAAGAACGATACGATTCTCCGCAATATTCTGCTGCTTTCCAAACAGTCCAATCTCTCATTCTTACTCTTTCTAATGCTTCTTTTCTTTTTATTGCCCTGATTCCTAATTCAATAGCTTGACGTGCAACATTAGATTTGTCAGTATTTAGTTTTTCTGCAATGCTTTCTAGTTCTTTATCTTCTTTCTCATCAATACGGACTGATAAAGTTTTCATGACTATGTATACAATATCTTAATTTGTATATAAACCTTTTCACCAGGAGAAATTATAATAGAAATGATGGTTAGGGAATTTTTATAATACTTTTGATCTTCATTCGTTCTAATTACTATTTAGTGAACTTTATTGACATTGTGATAGTCTCGGAATTAATTATAGTTTAATGCTAGTCAACGGTATTCATTTAAAATTGTAATTCTCATTTAAATTCAACCACCGCTTTTAAATCAACAAACTTTTCAAGTTAAATTTATTGTATACAATCGTAAGTTTTATAAGTATGTTGTTGTATATATTTTTTTAATGAGATGGATTTTAGATGCATGTACTCTGATATACTTAATTAAAGCAAATTTATTCAATCATTTTATGGAAATAGTGGAGTTTCCAGTTGTAATAGATTCGCGTGTATATCAAGAAGTAGTAATTAATGGTAAGGCAAATAACTATCCTGATGCTATTGAAGCTGAAGAAATATTAAACGAAAACAGAGTTCCTGTCATATCTATTAATGTATCAAAAGACTTATTCCGCTTTATTGATCCTGGAGAAACTAGTTGTTATCTGTTAGCGATAGAAGAAGGAATTTGTTTGACATCTGATGATAAGGCTTATAAGAAATTCCTTAATGAGAATTTAAAAGCAATGAGGATTGATAACTTCTATTTTGAAAAGTTAAATCAGAACCGATTAAAAAAAACGGATTTTTTACTAATATTAAATAAATTAGAATCAGTAAACGCAACAAAACCAAAATCCATTTTGTTCTATATGAAAAAACTTCAAGAAAGGGAGGAGAATAAAAAATGACTGATGTCGTTTCAACTAGATTAGATGAGAAGGAAATTGAAGAATTAAACGAGATCTCTGAAAGAGAACGCATAGATCGCTCATCTCTAATTCGAAAATTTCTTCTTGCCCAAATTCAAGAATATCGATTGAAAGAGAGTGGTGAGAAATATCGGAAGGGATTAGTAAGCATGGCAGAGGCAGCTACCTTAGCAAAAGTATCGATTTATAAAATGATGGAATATGTTGAACGTGAAAAGATTCAAGCCCCTTCTTTAACTGAACCCGAAATGGAAGAGGATTTGAAGCGATCTAAAAAGCTATTTGAAGAAATTAAGTAATAAAGAAATTACATGCAGGAAGGATTTTTGATTATGTATAATTCCTTGAATCCATCTTAGAAAATTGTTATTTAAAAAGAATAAACTATTGTTTAAGGAGTAAATAAAAACTCTTATATTTATTTTAAAACTTTAACCTTTTCACGAAGTAAAATAATATTTTAATATGTATACAAGTATCATATAAAAAGCATGATCTATATCAATGTTAATTAAATTATTAACGATAATCATCAATGAACATTATTTTTACTTCAGCTGATAATTTTTCTATGATATTTAGAATTTCATTCTCCTTCTTCATGCATATTGGAATGTTAAGACCTATTGCAACCGCTAATGAATAGGAATCTGCAAGAGAAATTGGAAAATTGCATTTTAACCGAAATGCATCATCTCTTAATTTACTTTCGGAACAGATAATGAAATCTTTTAAAAAATCAGATACAATTTTTTTTGCTTGTTGATAAGCATTTCGCCTACAGAATATGTATTTGAGTTCCGTATCAGTGATTGGACTAATATAATATCTTTCAAATTGGGGATTTTCTAAGAAATGTTTAAAGAATAATTTTCCCAATTCTGAATTCTCAAGTAATTCAACTAAAACTCCGGTATCAATAATAATTGATGTTTCAAGTAAATCTTTGTTCGCGTTCATACTCTTTCTCCCTTAATTCTTTAAAAAGATCTTTTCCTTCATCAGGTTTAAGGATACCTTGATATTTTTTAACATTTTTCAAGAAATCTTCTCTATTAAATTCTAGTTTTTCTTCATTTAGTAAAAATTTAATAGCCTCATCGTACGTCACTCTTCGCCTCCATTGTTTTTCAAGTTGATTCATAATCATAAATAATTTCTTCTTTGTTTCTTCAGAAATTTGAATTGTTGTTGCCATATTTTATTACTCTATAATTATTATAATTATTATAGTAATTATAGTTTATAAAATTTACTAATTTGAGCCTAATTAGGATATTAAACTCCATCTTTGCAGTTTTTTCGAGAAAATATAATTTTCTTATTTTCCTTCAAATTACTTATTGCATTTTTTATCATTTAATTAAGTATACTATTATAAAAAGTAGAAAAGTATAAAAAGTAGAGAATTCTATTAATTTTTATGGCAAATGTAAAATTAAATAATAAGAATCTGCTTGAAAAACTTCAAGCAGAAATCACTTTAAAATTAGGAAAGAAAATGTCTCAACAAGAAGTGTTGGATAAAAGTATCGAATTTGTTTATAATAGAATTGATGAATTTTTTATTGAAAGCATTGATAAACCCGAAGTGACTAAAAAATTCATAGAAAAACTTAAAAAAAGTGCAACTGATGCACCTCTTTATCATTTGGATAAATCTGAGGATGAATTGATCTATAATCTTCAAAAGGCAAATTAAACAAATTATGGCGAATAAATAATGATTATAATTCTAGACACCAGTTTTTTATTTGCCCTAAAATCTAAGAGAGACCGTTATCATAAACGGGCATATGAGATTTTTAATGAAGTTGAAGAAAAAAAGCCTAAGTTTTTTACAAATTATTTTATAATGAATGAAACTTTCACTTTAGCAGTCAATCGTTCTAATGGAAATGTTTCTTTTTTAGAGCAATATATCATCTTATTCTTTGAAAAGGATAATTTTTTTCAAGTTATTCAAAATAATCCTCGAGATTTTAAAAAAATCGTTGAAGTTTATAAAAAGTACGTTGAATCGAAAAGATTACTAAGCTTTACTGATGCTTCATTAATTTATTTATATCAACAACTCAATGCTAATTGTATCATATCATTTGATAGTCATTTTGATACAATCCTTAATAGGAAATTTTAAAATTTTGGTATTTCTATGCTATTATCTTTTATAACAATATTCATCAATTATAGACATAAAGGTAGAATAAACGACTTCACACAACGTTATTTATCTCCCGGGTTTAAAAGTAGGGAAAAGAAGTGTACCTTTATATAAATACATAGAATCAGTCCATAAACGTCTTATACCCTTTGATCATTGGTATGTCCAAACCATTGGCGTTAAACCAGAAGAACAAGGAAAAGGATATGGAGTGCTACTCTTAAGGACTATGATTAAAAAAAAAGAAAGTGAAGGATTTCCTATTTATATAGAATCTCATAAGGAAGAAAATGTGTCATTATATCAGAAATATGGGTTCGAAATAGTAGAACATGTAATAATCCCTAACACCGATGTACCTCTTTGGGGTATACTAAGAAAACTCTGATAAATATCTTTAAAATAAGCAAAGTTTGTATATAAAATTCGGTTTTCAGACGACTATATATTTTAGACTATTCAAATTAATAAAGTCCGATGAATTTTTAAAAAAAGAAATTAATTATAGAATAAGCGATATAAACTTAAATGTCTAAAATATGGTTGAGATTAATAATATAAAAACGATAGCTATTGTGGGAGCAGGTGTTCAAGGACATGCAATTTGTCAAGTCACTTTAATGGCTGGTTTTGCAAATGTGATTTTAAATGATATCAATATGGATATCCTTAAAAAAGCAGTGAATTTAATAGAAAATGGAATGACATTATTGGATGCTAAATCGGTTACCGAAAATGTTGGATTAAGAGCACTTGAGGAAAGAGGTTTACTCCCAGAAGGAAAAACTACTGATGATTTATTAGAAAACTTAATTCTTGAAGAAGACCTTAAAAAAGCCGTTGAAAATGCAGACTATCTTATTGAAGCAGTCCCAGAAGTCATGGAAGTAAAACAAGAGGTCTACAATAAATTAGGAAACCTTACTCCTAATAAAACGATATTAGCATCTAATACATCAACTATGAGTATTTCTAGGATTGGTGAGGCTTCTGGTAAACCTGAAAATGTTATAGGTATGCATTTTTTTTCTCCAATAAGTAGTAGATTAATTGAAATTACAAGAGGAGAAAAAACATCTAATGAGGCGATGGATATTGGTGAGGCTCTAGCAAATAAACTTCCTTGTATTAATGGTAAACGGATGGTTGCCCGTCTTGAAAAAGAAACCCCTGGCTTTATCGCAAATCGTATAAACATAGTAGGTGAAATTTATTTGAAGTGGCTTCTTGAACAAGCAGTCGAAAAAAATATACCTTATGAGGAAATAGATGCAGATATTATTCATGTTATGAATCCTGGTCCCTTTGAATTAATGGATTTGATAGGAATCGATACAGTTTATGGTGCGATGAAGTATTTTGAAGACACTGTATCAAAAGATTTTGCTCCAGGAAAGATTTTCACTGAATTGATTGAATCAGGTAATTTAGGGGTAAAAACTGGTAAGGGATTTT
>Ga0307442_1001181_pt1 | contig 12911 bp, 10 predicted proteins | sample SalMarWE160430MG_FD_202143 | JGI IMG/M metagenome (GOLD analysis project Ga0307442, IMG submission 202143) | Salt marsh sediment microbial communities from the Plum Island Ecosystem LTER, Massachusetts, United States - WE1604-30 | ecosystem: Environmental > Aquatic > Marine > Intertidal zone >... | reverse complement strand
CTCCCCCCGGAATTTTCCGTTATCGCCACCGACGGCTCTCACATCGACGTCGACCGCCACCAATCGACCCGCTGCTATTTAATAAATATCGGCGCCGTGGCGCTGGAATACGGCGCTAGTCCCCAGGCTCTTCTCGACAGCTCTCCGTCGCTCTATTTCGGGGATGAGGAGTTGGTCATCGCCGCCGACGACAAGGGGCGGGCGCAGCCCATCGAGGGCGCCCTGCTGGGCATCAAGCGCGCCGTCGATGAATGCCACCGTCTGGCGGAGCTGGCTAAAGAGCTGCCCAAGGACAGCTCGGCGCTGGCGCTGGTGGACGGCTCGTTAATCCTCTGGGGCTTAGCCGGAAAGACCTACCCCGATTTCGTCACCGAGGCGCTTTTAGTCAAGGGCTTTCTCCGCCACCTTGAGGAGATGAAAAGGCTCAACGCCGAAAGGCGGTTGGCGCTGGCCAGCTATATCAGCTTCCCCCGTTCCGCCGACGTGGTCAACGCGCTGCGGGTGGCGCTCTGCCCCCACGAGACTATCGACACCGACAAAGATTGCGGGGAGTGCACTACGAGGGAGTGCGAGGCGGTGGCGGGCGTCCAGGACAGGGAGCTTTTTAGCAGTACTCTGGAGGAAGGCGAAAGGTCGGCGCTCTTCAGCAGCCGCTCGAAGATAGTCAAAGACCACTACGGCGGGCACTGGGTCTATTTCTTTTATCTGAGGGTGGACGGCGAGATAGCGCGGGTGGAGATTCCGCAGTGGGTGGCACAAAGCGAGGACTTGCTCAACCTGACGCACGGGCTGGTTTTAGACCAGTGCCGTCGGGGGCAGGGCTACCCGGTGGCGCTAGCCGAAGCCCACGAGCAGGCGGTGGTCACCGGCGCTGACCGGGAGAGCTTCTGGCAACTGGTGGAGTCGCTATTGATTGGCGAGCATTTGCCCACCCCCACCTCCGCCAAGAGTTTCAGCAAGCGGACAAGGTGGGTGTGATAGAATGAAAGGGATAATGACCTTTTGAACTCTGAATCGGGGGAAGGGTCTGCATATGACGCAAGAATTATCTCTTGAAGAACTAGTACGGAGAGGCGAAAGTCAAACGCTAGAGTTCAAGAAATCACTCAGTCTCCAACGCGAAGGGCTACAAGCGCTATGTGCAATGATTAATTCTGACATAGCGAAAGGAACAGTAGTTTTTGGAATCGAGCCGAATGGAACTGTCTGTGGTATTGAACAGGGAAATTTGGATACAGCGCAGCGTTCGCTGTCTCAAACTTTGAGAAGTAGATTTGAGCCACAGCTAACGGCACAAATTAGGATTGAAGAACTGAGCGGCAAGACAGTGCTCATACTTAGTGCGGAAAGGTATCGCTCTATACCCTACCACGAATATGATGGTCGAGCTTGGGTTAGGCAAGGCTCTGAGAATCTTAAGCTTAGCCTTGATGAAAAACAACGTCTTACAGGAAGAAGGGACCGTGATAGTCACCCAGGACCATGGCAATGTGATCGTTGCGGAGCAATGGTTGGAGTACTGCACTCGTTTGAGATCACAAATAGTGGAATGAGAAAAACCTATCAATGTGAATGTGGTGGTGAATTCTGGCCAGTCTCATAAGAAGAAAGCCTAAAGGAGGAAAACGATGGGAAGTAAAGGCAGAAAGAACGTAAAGAAGCCCAAGAAGGCGAAGGAGAAAAAAGGAGCAAGTCAAGCCGCCCAGAAGAAATAGAATCATTATAAGCAAATAGTGAAACCTTGGTGGAGGACGCTATGGCTAACGAGTATGAAATCAATGAGCTAGCCAAGGAAGAATCGTGGCGGATGTTCCGCATCATCGGCGAGCTGGTGGAGGGCTTCGACACCCTCACCGGCATCGAGCCGGCGGTAACCCTCTACGGCTCGGCACGCCTCAAAGAGGGCGACAAGCTCTACGCCCAGACCGAGGAAATAGGCTACCGGCTGGGGCAGCTGGGCTTTTCCATGATAACGGGCGGGGGGCCCGGGGCGATGGAAGCCGCCAACAAGGGCGCGCTGCGGGCGGGGGTGGAATCGGTGGGGCTTAATATCGACCTGCCCCAGGAGCAGGCCGGCAACGCCTACACCACCAAGTCCATAGTCTTTCACCACTTCTTCGCCCGCAAGGTGATGCTGGTCAAGTACGCCACCGCCTTCGTGGGCATACCCGGCGGATTAGGCACGCTTGACGAGCTGACCGAGGTGCTGACGCTGATGCAGACCCTCAAGATAAAGCCCTTCCCGGTGATACTATTCGACGGTAAATACTGGAAAGGCTTTCTGGACTGGCTGGAAAGCTCGGTGCTGAACAAAGGCTGTATCGCCGAAAAAGACCTCGACCTGCTCATTGTCTGCGATAAGCCCGAAGAGGTGGTCGATGTCGTCCAGAGCTGGTACACCAAGCACAAGCTGGTGGGCAAGAAGGCACTGCCCAAGTGAGATGAGAGGAACTAAAAATGGCTGAAACAGAAAGAGTCGGCGAGGTAATCGAAGCCGGCACCACCGCCTTTACCGCCCAGTGCTACGAGCTATACGAAATACCGCCGCTGGGCAGCCTGGTTAAGACCGGCAATGCCTCCGCCGAGCTTTACGGCATTGTTTATAACGCCGCCACCACCAGCCTGGAACCGGGGCGCCGCCCTATCGCCCGCGGCAAGGACGAAACCAGCGAGGAAGCAATCTACCGCTCTTCTCCGCAGCTGGCCAAGCTGCTTCGTAGCGAGTTCGGGGCGGTGGTGGTGGGGCATAAAGAGGGCGACAAGCTCTATCGTCGTTTGCCCCCCCGGCCCGCCCGCATCCACAGCTTCGTCTATCAGTGCACCCCCGCCGAGGTTATAGATTTCGGCAAGTCCTTCGACTTTCTTGGTATATTGCTCAACGCCAGCCTGCCCGTACCCGCCGAGGAGCTTATAGGCGCTTCTCTGCGCCAGATGAGCCGGGCGCACAAAGACCCGCGCGCCTTTCTGGTGGCAGCGGGCAAGGAGCTGGCTATCCTGCTCAGCGGCAACCTCAACCAGCTCAACGCCATACTGGGGAGGATTAAGACATGACCGAAAATCAGCGCCTGGGCATCGTCGTCTCCGGCTCGCTGGGCAAGGGGGTCGAGGTCAAGCTGGACAGCTCGGTTTCCATCGAGGATGTGGTGGTGGGGCGCTTTGTTACCATCGAGGGGGCAAAGCGGCGCTTCTTCGGCATGATAAGCGAGGTCAGCCTGGGAATGACCGACCAGAGGCTTTCCCTCACCCCGCCCGACGTCGCCGACCCCTTTATCGCCGAGGTACTGGCCGGCACCAGCACCTTCGGCACGCTGCACGTTACCCCCACGCTGGTCATCGGCGGCGACGCCGACAGCCTGCTCGAAGGACCCCAGCCGGTAAAGACCGTGCCCAGCCACTTCTCCATGGTCAACCTGGCTTCGGAGCGGGACGTGGAGCTGGTCTTCGGCTCCGAGGACGAAAAGAGGTTCTTTATCGGCAACCCGCTGGATATGGAGACCAAGCTCTGCCTCGACCTGGAGGAGTTCGTCAAGCGCTCCAACGGCATCTTCGGCAAGAGCGGCACGGGCAAGACCTTTCTCACCCGCATATTATTAATCGGCATGCTGCAAAAGAGCCAGGCGGTCAACCTGGTCTTCGATATGCACAACGAGTACGGCTGGAAGGGCACCCGCGAGGGCGGCTCTCCGGTCAAGGGGCTGAAACAGCTTTTCCAATCACGCGTCGCCGTCTTTACTTTAGATGAAGAGAATTCGCGGCAGCGGGGGGTGAGCACGGACGGCGTGGTCAGAATCGGGCACGACGAAATCGAGCCCGAGGATATCGTATTGCTGCGCCAGACATTGAACCTTACCGAGCAGGCTGTCGAGGCGGTCTATCAGGTGCAGCGGAGATACGGCAAGAACTGGCTGCAGAGCACCTTAGAGATGGACGCTGAGACCAGCAAGGAGCTACTCAAAGAGCTAAATATCCACGAAAGCACCTTCCACAACCTGCGGCGGGGGCTGGCTACCATCCAGCGCCTGCCCTTTATCGAACCCAACCCCCCCACCAACGCCGTGAAAGCCATCCTGGAACACCTCGACCGCGGCACCAACGTTGTCCTGGAATTCGGGCGCTACCGCGATATAACCGCCTATATACTGGTGGCGAACATGCTTTCTCGGCGCATCTACGCCCAGTACCAATCGCGAATGGAGAAGGCGACCGCCGCCGCCAAGGACAACCTTAAACCCCACCCCCTGGTCATCACCATCGAAGAAGCCCACAAGTTCCTCAACCCCGAGGTTGCCGGCCAGACCATCTTCGGCACCATCGCCCGCGAGATGAGGAAGTACAACGTCACCCTGCTGGTTATCGACCAGAGGCCCAGCGGCATCGATAGCGAGGTTATGTCGCAGATGGGCACCAAGATAACCTGCCTGCTGGATAACGAGCGCGATATCGACAGCGTGCTCGCCGGCGTATCGGGGAGAAACGAGCTTAAATCGGTGCTGGCCAAGCTCGCCGCCAAACGGCAGGCGCTCGTCTTCGGGCACGCCGTGCCCATGCCGGTGGCTTTCCAGCCGCGTGAATACGGCTCGGCGGAGTCCTACCGCGATTTTACCGACGAGGGCAAAGCGGGGACAGGAAAAGACATCGAGAAGCTGTGGGAATAAAAAGCCGGCCTAGAGCTTTTCCAGGCCCCGGACGATGTCGTTGAGGTCGTCGAAGGGCTGATACTTCAGTTTCTTTTCCTTGCAGATATCCATCAGCCCGTCACGGGCGAAGACGTGCTGGGACAGCGCCGCGGGAAAGTAATCGGAAGGACCGTTGCCCAGGCACACCACCTGGTAGCCCTGATTGAGGAATAGCTTGGTGTAAGCCTCCTTGAAACCCTTTTTTAGAACCGCGCCTTCGGGGCCGATATACTGCACCTCGAGCCCGTCGGGGCCGAACTTGGTGCGGGCGGCATAGACCTCGATGTTGCCCAGCCCCACATCCTCCAGGATTGCCTTGATATAGAAGTCCAGCCCGTTGCTGACCACCAGGAAGCGAAAGCCCCTCTCCTGGCAGTAGTTCACCAGGTTGCGCAGCCCCTCGCGCAGCTTAACGTCTTCGCGGGCGACTCGCAGCAACTCGTCGCGGCTGGCTTTAACCATGGCGAAGGCCTTGGTGTTGAAGTCGCCCACCGTCATCTTATTCTGCCGGTATTGCTGGTAAAGCTTACGCCAGTCGCCTTCAGAGAAGGCGTCGAGCATGGCAAAGCTGATATCTTCTTCGGTAAGGGTGCCGTCGAAATCACTTTGAATAATCATATTTCGCTATAAAACACTGAAAATAAAGCGGGCTTTACTCGAGCAGGATTATACTTAAATTTAAGCCACATTTCAAGGCTTGGGCTCTCCGTCGCCTTTTCAGGCGTCGTCGGGCATTGACAGTTAAACGCCGTAGGGTTTAGTATGTTGCTAGTTTTCGGGCAAGGGCAGGGATGTTTTCCAGGCATGACCCCGAATGTTTGATTTGTCCATTCTACACTGGCAAATTATATAACTATCGCCGGTTACAGCCTTGAGCTGAAGTTTGATTTAGGAGGAAACAACTAATGGCGAAACGCCTTTTACTCAAGGAGCTTTCACGTTACAACGTCGGCACCTGGGCCGACATAATCTATAGGAACGCGCTCCTCCACCCCGACAACGAAGCCTTCGTTTACGGAGACACCAGGATAACCTTCGCCGACTACAATACCCGAATAAACAAGGTGATTCACGGCCTGCGCAAGATGGGGGTGAAGAAGGGGGGCGTGCTCGGTATCCTGTCCTGGAGCTGCCTGGAGTTCGCCGAGATATACGGGCTGACCATGAAAGGGGGCTACATCGCTTCGCCCTTCAACCCGCGGCTGGGCAAGGACGAGCTGGAATACCTCATCAACTACTCCGAGGCCGATACCGTCTTCGTCGGCAAGGAACTGGTGGATATGGCCAACTCCCTGAAAGACCGCCTGCCCAAGGTCAAGAACTACATCTCGCTGGAGACGGCCGCCCCGGGCATGACCGCCTACGACGACATAATCAAGGCCAACTCCGGCGAAGAGCCCGATATCGACCTGGGCGAGGACGACCCCTGCTGCATCATCTATACCAGCGGCACCACCGGCGTCCCCCGCGGCGCTCTTTACAACCAGCGCCGCTTTATCGAGGACTCCAAGACGCTGGTCATCGATATGAGCCTGCAGGAAGGACACAAGCGCATCCAGATAACGCCGCTGTTTCACATTGCCGGCAACACCCACTTTCGCTCTTCCCTCTATACCGTGGGTTGTAATGTTATCGTCAAGTTCTTCGACGCCGCCGAAACGCTGGAGATTATCCAGCGGGAGAAGGCCACCCACATGGACTCCGTGCCCACCCACCTGGCGGCTATGCTCAACCTGCCCGACCTGAAAAAATACGATTTCAGCTCGCTGCAGTACTTCTGGTACGGCGGCTCGCCCATGCCCCAGGAGGTCCTAAAGAAGGGGATGGAGGTCTTCGGGCCTATCTTCGCCCAGGGCTTCGGGCAGAGCGAGAGCGGCCCCGCCATCTCCCACCTCTCCAAGAACGACCACAACGTGCTCGACAAGCCGGCCAAGGAACAGAAGAAGCTGGCTTCGGCGGGCCGGCCCGATATCGGGGTGCAGGCCAGGATTGTCGACGAAAAGGGCAAAGACCTTGGCCCCGGCGAAGTGGGCGAGATAGTGGTACGCAGCAAGCAGACTATGGTCGAATACTGGAAGAAGCCCAAGGAAACCAAGGCCACGCTGGTTAACGGCTGGCTACACACCGGCGATATGGGCTACTACGACGAGGAGGGCTATATCTATATCGCCGACCGCAAGAAGGATATGATTATCAGCGGCGGGGAGAACATCTACCCCAGAGAGGTGGAGGAGGTCCTCTACCGCCACCCCGCCGTGCTGGAGGCGGCTGTCATCGGTATCCCCGACGAATACTGGGTGGAAAAGGTGCACGCCGTCGTCGCCCTCAAGAAGGGCAAAGAAGCCACCGCCGATGAGATTAAAGCCTTCTGCAAGAAGCACGTCGCCGGCTACAAGACGCCGAAATCGATTGATTTCGTCGACGCCCTGCCCAAGAACGCGGCGGGCAAGATTTTGAAGCGCGAGCTGAGGGACAAGTACGGGGGAACCCAGAAAGAGAAAAAGAGCTAACTCAGCCTGGCTATAGATTCGGGAGATGGAAACTTATAAAATAAAATTTGAGCCCCTGGGCCTGAGCGGGCGCTGCCGCGCCGACGAGTCTCTCCTCGCCTGCGCCCAGAGCACCGGTATAGGCATTATCAGCCTCTGCGGAGGCAAGGGTAACTGCCAGTCCTGCCGCGTGCAGCTGGTGGAAGGCACCGCCTCCAAGCCCACCGCCAGCGAGCTCAAGGCATACTCCCGCCAGGAGATTAAGGAAGGCTGGCGTCTCGCCTGCCAGACCTACCCCACCAGCGACGTTAAGGTCGGTTTGCCCCCCACCTCACTGACCACCACCCAGCGGGTGCAGACCGAGGGACAAGCAGTAACCGTTAGCCCTGAGCCCGTGGTTGTCCCCTACCAGGTCAAGCTTTCGGCGCCCTCGCTGACCGACGCGCAGGCCGACGCCGACCGCCTGCTCAAAGCCCTGAACCGCCGGCACCACCTCCGCTGCGACAATATCGATATCGGGGCCTTGAGCCAGCTATCGCCGCAACTGCGCTCCTGGGACTGGCAGTGTCGGGCTTCCGTCCGCGAAAACGAGCTAATCGCCTTCGGCCCCTGGCCCAGCCGCCAGCTGGGGTTGGCGGTAGACCTGGGCACCTCCAAGGTATCGGGCTACCTGGTCGACCTCGACAGCGGCCAGACGCTGGCGTCTAAAGGGGTAAGCAACCCCCAGATAAGCTACGGCGAAGACATTATCAGCCGCATTTCTTACGCCACGCAATCGGCGGCTAAAGCGACGCAGCTGCAAAGGCTGGTGGTAAGGGCTTTAAACAAGATGGCTGTCGACCTCTGCGCCGAGGTCAAGGCTAAGGCCGGGGATATCGTTGACTCGGTGCTGGTGGGCAACACCGCCATGCACCACCTGCTGGCCGGGCTGGCCGTAAAGCAACTGGCGCTGGCTCCCTTCGTCCCCACCGTAAGCCGGGCGATAGATATCAAAGCCAGCCGACTGGGGCTTAAATTCGCCCCCGGGGCTTATTTGCACTTGCTGCCCAACATAGCCGCCTTCGTCGGCGCCGACCACACCGCTGTCCTGGTGGCGACGCTGGACGGTGAGACTAAAGAGACGACAATAGCCATCGACATCGGCACCAACACCGAGGTCTCGCTGATTGATAAGGATAAGATAACGACCACCTCCTGCGCCTCGGGGCCCGCTTTCGAGGGCTGGCACATCAAGGACGGCATGCGCGCCGCCAGCGGGGCTATAGAACGGCTGCGAATTGTGAATAATAAGGTGGAGTACCAGACCATCGACGATAAGCCCGCCATCGGCATCTGCGGCTCGGGCATCCTGGACGCCATAGCCCAGCTCTACCTGGCCGGGGTGCTGGGGGAGGGGGGCAAGATGGACGAGAAACATAAACGGGTGCGCCGCGGCGATAAGCACCTGGAGTTCGTGCTCGTCGGTAATAAGGAGAAAAAGGGCGTTAATAAAGACATCGTCATCACCCAGCAGGACGTGCGCGAAATACAGCTGGCTAAGGCGGCTATCCGCACCGGCATCCAGGCATTGCTGGAAGCCAACGGTTATGGGGAAGAGAAAATCCAGAAGGTGATAATTGCCGGCGCTTTCGGCACCTATATCGACGTCGCCAGCGCCATCACCATCGGCATGCTGCCCGCGCTGTCCCTGAAGCGCTTCCAGCAGGTGGGCAACGCCGCTGGTACCGGAGCCAGGCTGGCTCTAATCTCCCGCACCAGGCGGGCCGCCGCCCAGAAGATAGTCTCCGGAATAAACTATATAGAACTGGCCAGTGTTCCCGGCTTTAATAAGACCTTTATGCAGGCGAGCTATCTGGGGCGGTTCCGACTGAAAGAAGGTAAGAGAACGGAGGTTTAGGTGATGGAAACGAAAATAACCAGCGCCAGCAAAGAGGTAATAATCGGCGGCGACCGGCCGGTGGTGCTTATCGGAGAGCGTATCAACCCTTCGGGCAAGAAGAAACTGGGCGAAGCTCTAAAAGAGGGCAACCTGGACATTGTGCGTAAGGAAGCTAAAGCTCAAACCGAGGCTGGCGCCGATATCCTCGACGTTAACGTGAACATATTCGGTGTCGACGAGCCCGACCTGCTGCCCAAGGCAGTTAAGGCGGTGATGGAGACCTCGGACCTGCCCCTCTGCATCGATAGCGCCGTCCCCGAAGCACTGGAGGCGGCTATCAAGGTCTATAAGGGCAAACCGCTGATTAACTCGGTCACCGGTGAGGAACACTCCATGGCCAAGATACTGCCCGTCGTCAAGAAGCACGGCACTGCCGTCGTCGGGCTGGTTCAGGACGACGAAGGCATCCCCAAAACCCCCGAGAAACGGCTGGCCGTGGCTAAAAAGATAGTGGAGCGCGCCGAAAAGCTGGGCATCCCCCGCGAGGATATCGTCATTGATTGTTTGAGCCTGGCGGTGGGCGCCGAGGCCAACTCGGGCATCGTAGCGCTGGGGACGATTAAGCTTATTAAGAAGGAGCTGGGGGTTAACATGACGCTGGCGGTGAGCAACATGTCCTTCGGGCTGCCCGACCGCGAGCTGCTCAATAACGCCTTCGTGGCGGCATGCGTCGCCGCGGGCATAACCTGCGTTATCGTCGACGCCAAGAAGATACGCCCCGCCGTCCTCGCCGCCGACCTGGTTATGGCTCACGATAAATACGCGCGGCGCTACGTGGAAAACTTCCGCCAGCGCCAGCAAGAGCAAGCCTAGAAATAGGGCCGGACAGGCTGGCAAAAACCGAGTTATCTATGCTATCATAAGGTGCGATTTATAGCTATTTGCCCGCTCTCAGCGTGAGTGACTAAATCGGCGGGGGGGTGGGCGTAGTTATCAAGAAATAAGGAGGTAAATATGGGCAGGTTAGACGGAAAGGTAGCTATCGTCACCGGCGGCGCCAAGGGTCTGGGCAAGGCTTTTTGCTTCGCCCTGGCTAAAGAAGGCGCCAAGGTAGTGATGGCGGCGCACCGCCTCGATACCGACGAAGCCAAGCAGGCGGCTAAGGAGATAGAAGCTAAGGGCGGCATGACGGTAGAGGTCGACGTCACCGACGAGGCCAGCACCAAAGCCATGGCCGAGAAGGCGGCTAAGAAATTCGGCAAAATCGATATTCTGGTCAACAACGCCGCTTTCTATTACGGGGTGGGCCGAAAGGCTTTCCACGAGGTTTCTCCGGAGGACTGGGATAAGGCGCTGGCGGTGGGGGCTAAGGGTGCCTGGCTCTGCGCCAAGGCCGTATTCCCCTACATGAAAGAGCAGAAAAAGGGCAAGATTATCAATCTCTCTTCAGATACCGTCTTCGCCCCGACCAAGGGAATGATTAACTATATTACCTCCAAGGCGGCTGTTGTCGGCATCACCCGCGTCCTGGCCGGAGAGCTGGGGCAGTATAACATCTGCGTCAACGCCATCGCCCCCGGCTACACCGATACCCCGGCCAGCTGGACTATCGGCAACGTAGCCAAGTTCGATACCAGCACCACCCCCCTGGGGCGGGTCGGCAAACCCGAGGACATGACCGGGGCTGTTGTCTTCTTCGCCAGCGATGACTGCGACTTCATCAGCGGCCAGACTCTGATAATTGATGGCGGCCGGCGGGTGCACTAAGCCGCCAAGCTTTTAGAACATAACACATTTACTATTGCAAAGTTCTTCCCCTCCCCCCATAATAGCTGGGGGGCCTTTATTGTCGAGAGGGGGTAAATGAGCCCGGCAAAGCTAATATTCAGGTTCGAGGAGCTGGGGCGAGAGCACAAGAAGCTGGTCGGCAAGAAGTGCGCCAACCTGGGGGAAATGCTGCGCATGGGCTTACCCGTACCGCCCGGCTTCGCCACCTCCATCGACATGTACCGCCGATTCGCTAAAGAAACCGGGGCGGCGGCGGAAATCTCCGGCTACGTGAGCCAGATGGGCAAGCTCAAGGGCAAGAACATTGCCGTCTTCGACGAAATGAGCTTGAAAATCAGGGGCATTATCGAGAGCCAGGAGATGCCCCCGGCCTTAGCCAAGATGATAGCCTCCCATTATAAGGAGCTGGAGAAAAAGGGGGAAGCCCCCGACGGCGCCGTCTCGGTGCGCTCATCGGGGACGGAGAGCCGGCCGGGTATGTTCGAGACCTACCTCAACGTGGTCGGCGTCGAAGACGTGCTCGACAAGATAAAGAAGGTCTGGTCGAGCGCCTACACCGCCCGCGCCATCGCCCTGCGGGTCAATAAGGATATACCCGTCACCGGCGACGAGCTCGGGGTGGCTGTGGCCAGGATGATAAACGCCCGCTCAGCGGGCATCAGCTTTACCCTGGACCCGGTTACGGGCGATACCTCCAAGGTAATCATCAACTCCAGCTGGGGGCTGGGGGAGGGGGTGGTCAGCGGTGACGAGGACGTTGACCACTTCGTGGTGGACAAGGATACCCTGAAGATAATCAAAAGCACCGCCGGCCGGAAGGCGAAAAAGGTAGTCACCAAAAAGCGGGGGGTGGAGTGGGATAATGTGCCGGCAAAGAAGCAGTCGGCGCTTTCTTTAAGCAACAAGGAGGTTTTAGCCATCGCCAAGCTGGCGTTATTGCTCGAAGAACGTCTGGGCAGGGCGCAGGACATGGAGTGGGCTATCGACGCCGATTCCACCCCGCCCGACAATATTTTTCTCCTCCAGACCCGCCCGGCCAAGCTCACCGTTAAGAAACCGGAATCGGTTACCGACCGTATGATTGACCTTATCGTCCAGAAATTCTACAGACCTTGAGCGTAGAGGTGAAAGGTGGCCAAGAAAAAGCAGCTGGGAACTAAAATCTGGGATGTAGTGCCCGGCTACGACTTCATCGAGGAAGTCGACCTCGCCGCTATACCCTCGTGGTTCCTCGACGGCACGCACAGCGTGCCGCCGCTGACGCCCCTGTTCAGCTACCAGTGGGCCAAGTTCTGCAGCCACGGGTTCAAGGCGGCCTGCGCCCAGCTGAGTATCCCCACCTGCAAGGGCTGGGAGATTCGTATCTCCAACGGCGGCATCTACTGTGGCCTGCATATCGTCAGAGACCAGGAAGAGATTGCCCGGCGCGAGGTCAAGTTCCGCCAGGCGCTGCGGCCCTGGCTCGAAGACTTCGAGCGCCACTGGGACGCTTATAAGAAAGAGCTACTGGGCATCTACGACCAGCTTAAAAAGCTCGATGTCGACCGCGCCACCAACCTAGAGTTATACCACCACAACTATGATTTGATGGAAGCCTACATGCGGATGTGGGAAATCCACTTCATCGGCATGTACACCTCTTTCAACACCTGGCTGCTCCTGGAAGCGTTGACCAAGGAGCGCTTCGGCCTGAGCGACCAGGAAGCCGAGTTTCAGGACATGATGCGGGGCTTCGACAACAAGATATACCAGATGGACAAGAAGCTCTGGGAGTTCGGCCAGCTGGCTGTTGAAATGAAGTTGACCAATATCTTCAAGGAAAACAAGCCCCCCGCCATTCTCACCAGGCTCAAGCAGTCGGAGAAGGGCAAGCAGTGGCTGAAGCAATTTATGGACTACATGACCACCGACGACATCGGGGGCTGGCGGATGCAGCACTTCACCGACTTCAACGAACCCTACTGGCTGGAAGACCCGGCCACGCCCATCGGGCTGGTCAAGGACAATATCATGAGGGGCAACAGCTACGACCTGGAAGCCACCCGGGCCGAAATCGCCAAAAAGAGGCGCGCCGCCATT
>Ga0307442_1001180_pt1 | contig 12913 bp, 8 predicted proteins | sample SalMarWE160430MG_FD_202143 | JGI IMG/M metagenome (GOLD analysis project Ga0307442, IMG submission 202143) | Salt marsh sediment microbial communities from the Plum Island Ecosystem LTER, Massachusetts, United States - WE1604-30 | ecosystem: Environmental > Aquatic > Marine > Intertidal zone >... | reverse complement strand
CCAAAGTTACGTGCTTGAAGCATCAGTGTATATGCTACACTACCTAACCCGCCTCTTTCTGGATACATCGCACTGAAACCATCTTCATATGCAAATCTCAGGTTCTCAGAGTATAGATATTGTCCAGCGGAAACCTCGCTTGGATCCATGAACGTAACTGTCTTAATAAGCGGAGCATAGAAGTCGTTTTGAATCGATTCTGGGATTTTCTTATCTTGAGCATATTCTGAAAAAGTCATTTTGTCAAGTTCCTTGAACTCCTCTTTTGATCTCTTTATGTTCTCCTGAATTAGTAATCCCAGTCGAGCTCTATCAGTTGTAGGAAGCAGTCCAAACTTAGCAAGCTCCACAGCGGACCTACGAATGATGTGTCTATTTCCATCCTTCAACCAGACTGCACCTTCACCTACTGTGGTCATTCTCACACCGCTTCTCTCGAGAATAGGAATTAGTGATTTAAAGCCACCAACGAAAAAGTGTAGACCTTGGTCAAAGACATATCCTGATTCGGTGTAGGATCTTGCACGGCCTCCGACTGTCTTCTCCTTTTCTAGAATCGTACAACGAGCCTTTAGACCCTTTAATTCCAGTGCACAACTAAATCCTGAAATTCCACCACCAACAATCACAACGCGTGTGCCTTTTTCTTTACTCATACATTACATCTCCATTCTTTATTTGTAACTCTTCCTATCCTTCAACTAGAGAGGATCGAGCTTTATCTAGTATTAATTCATCAAGCTGTATCACTTTCAGCTTTGTTTCCCTTGCATTATAACTGAGATTCTTATAGCACGAAATGCAGGACGTGATGATCCCATCAACTCCCAATTCTTCTGCTTCAGCGACTCTTCGCCTTCCTACTGATGCAGCAACATCTGGATCGAGGACTGCAAGAAAGCCACCACAACAATTCGAATTCTCTCTGTTGTTCTTCAACTCAACGAGCTCAAGATCAGGAACTGCTCGAATGATTTCTCTCGGTGGTTCGTAGATTCCTAAACCTCTTCCGAGGTGGCAACCATCATGATATGTATAGGTCCCTTCCAGACCTTCAAAAGTGAGAACTCCATTTTGAACCATATTGGCTAAGACTTCCACAGAATGTAGAATCTTGATATCAAAATCTGGAATGATACGAGGATAATGTTCTGCTAGTGTGCCATAACATCCTCCACAACCAGTTACAATATGGTCAACTCCTGCTTTCTTAAACATCTCGTAATTCTTACGGACAATCTTTTCAAAGCCCTTATCGTCACCAGCCCAATAATTGAAAAGACCACAACAAACTTCGCTGGGAACATATCCTGCATTCACATTCAATTTATGTAACATATCAACTATTGTCTCAGGTTGGTCGGGGTACCAGAAACTCCCCATGCAACCAGAGAAAATCGCTGTGTTTGATTCTTCTGGAAGCTCGAGATCTTCGGCCCATACACCTCGCTCATCGGCTTCAAATCCGACGAATGGTGTTCCTTCTTTTTCTAACCACTCAAGCACCTTTGTTAGTGACTCTGACATCTCTCCTCCAGTTTTTAGGAGTTGCGCCTTTGCATCGTGCCAGATGTCTGTAACTGGAACTCCAGCTGGACAGATTGCTTCACATCTTCGGCAGTCTGCACAATAGAGTTTCTCTAGGAGAGCTGCTGGAGGGTCCCGCATCTTAGTGGCATATGCCCTTAATGCTCTGAGTTTTCCTCCAGGGCTATCAAGCTCTGATTTTAACTCTATAAACATTGGACAAGTGTCCCTGCAATAATTACATGAACCACAATTTTTTAGAATTTCTGAAAGATTATCGATATTCATTGTAAAATCTCACTCTCCCACATATTTTGACAACCGCCGAAAAGCGGTGGCAAGCAAGAATAGGACATCTATTCTCCTATATGATGTCAAACAACTCGTAACTCTATCCGGATTCATGATTCCACTAGGGTCCCATTTCTCCTTTGCTTTTTGCATTTCTGCCATCCGGTTTGGATATGCGCGAGACATGTAGATTGAATTCTGAAGTCCGATCGTATATGGTGCGCCTCCTATTTTGATCGCCTTCTTCATCATCTTGTGCAAGATTCCTTTGCTTGAAATGAACTTGAGATATTGTGCTGCATCTATCATTACCATGAGTTCGAGTCTCATTTCATTTTGAGTGCCAAGCATCCCAAACCATAAAGCAGGAATCTTGTGTGATCTGCGATATTTCTCAAATGCTGAAAGCATTTCATGCACCTTTTCAATAGGCATCCAGAATTCTTGGAACATTAGAGTTTCCGTATGTTCTTTTGGATTGAATTCCGCATCATACCTCAGATCCCATTCCTTCTCTGAAAATTCTTCGTTGATGTACACTCCATCGTGTTTACCAGTAATTGACTTCAAGTCTTCAAGCGGGACTGAGGGTACATCGATATAGGTCACTGATAGAACATATTTACCAATCTCAAGTGGATTGCTGTATTTCTGCAACTCGTCATCTGCAATTTTTAGATAAACTGGTCTTGCTTCAAGTGTTGTGATTTCTGTCAATGCATTACAGAGTCCTTCGATTGTTCTAAATCCGTAGCTAAATGATTTGTACTCATGAACAATCTCGTGAATCTTTAATTTAACCTCAAAAACAACACCCAGTATACCATATGAATTGAGAAAGAGATTGATATCCTCGCCTTCCAGGACTTCTAATGAACCATCTCCTCCGATAACAGATAATGCCATGATATGATCTTTGAGGCTTCCATAGAACGGAGTACCTATTCCACCTCTACCTCCACATCCAATCCACCCTCCGATTACTGCAGATTTTGCACTTGATGGATAAATACCCAGGGTAAGATTCTGTTTTGCTAATGCGTTTGCAAGATTTTCAAAAGTTACTCCTGGTTCAACTCGAACGAACATTCCTTCCTTGTTGATCTCTAGTATCTTGTTCATAGGTTTCATATCGAGAGATATTCCTCCACGACTCGGACTAGAAGAACTCATACAACTTGAAGCGCCGCCTCGTGGAATAACAGGAATATTGTATTCACGAGCGATTTTCAGAATGTCCTGAATCTCCTTATCATTTTCAACTCTCACAACATAGTCAGCAAGATACTTTATCTTCCATCTATAGTGATATTGAGGTAATGATGAAGGGTCTCCGCTATAGACGACGCGTTCAAGCTCTGAGTCTCCAACTCGTCCTTCTCCTACTACTCCTTTTAGCAAGTCAATTACTGATTCTTTCTCAGGAGTTGCTGTTTCAGGAGGAGTTTCAGGAATTGATTCGACTTCATTTTCTATTTCTTCATTTGACATCTCAATCACCTCATAGAATGAAAGTTTCTCCCAGATAGATGCCCATTATCCCAAGTATGGTCCATAGTACTACTGCAGGTAATCCTAGATTGCATGTTTTCCAACCACCGAGATGTGTAATAACTGCGAGAGTACCTAGAATCATACTAATTATTCCAAGCCAGATGTGCCAGGAGTGCATGAATAATAACATGTTGCTCAAATTGAACAAATACGCAGGATTCATCGCTGCCCAAACACCTGATGGTTCCATTACTAGTGAAATGACATTAATGCTTGTTAAAATGTATGCAACAGTCAGCATAATACCATGAACTTTGGTAAACCGTTCTTCATCATAATACTCGAGGGCTGAACCAAGATATGCTAAGACTAAAGCTGGCGCTCCTAATAACCATCCATAATGGAATTGAGGAATATCAAATGGCTCCACAGGTATCTGTCCAACGGTGTAAGATAATATTGGACCTACGGTTTCCACACCTGATGCATCAGCTGCCACAATTCGCCATTGTACAACCTGATTATTCGCAAATCCGGGAATGATACCAATATAATTACCACCTTCTTCAGACATTGTAACATTCAGCCATTCTGTTCCATCGTTGATACTGTATTGGAGTCTTACGTATGTTATCGTTTCTGAAGATGTAACTGGAACAATGACGGTGAGTTCCTCATTTGCTATTGGAACCTCAGGCTGAGTTGATGGTGTTCCGATTGAAGGACCTGGTCCTGCTGAAACAACATTCACAGTTATCAAACTGCGGATTGAGCTAGGTGTATGTTGGGCTGCGTATATAGCTAGTGTGAATGTGCCAGTAAATGCTGGAGCTGTTATATTATAGATAGCATGAATTGCTTCAGCACTAGCATCCAAATCCATAGCATCATTATCATCGACCCGCCCGGTTCCATCTGTACCAGTGGGTATAACGACTGTAAAATCATCATTATTTTCAATACCATTAGGAATCCTCAGAACAAGATCTGAACCTAATCCTGTCGCAACCACATCTACTTGAAATATTTCTCCTGGCGCTACATCAATTGTTGATACTGTCGAAATTGACATACCTGCTGGATCATCGTGACATCCAGATTTAGCACAATTATCTTCTACATTAGGAAATGCAAAGGCATTACCTGCCACTAACATAACAATGATTGTAGCTGCTAAAAGAACAAGTCCGATTCTGACATTCTGTTTCATATATGAGTCCTCGAATGCTATATTGTCGGTATTATCCAAGATATATCTCCCAGATAATTATGTCGGATGTAATTAGCCCTGCTTAAAATGTTACGGAACATATGTTAATCTGGACTACTACATAATTAATTGGTTACAGGATACCATATACGGAGCTTTACTACAGATTTAATTGTAACTATTTTTATCGAAAGGTGTAGCATAATTTATTGTCATACAACGTATGTGAACCTATCATAACCATATAATTACAACATGAAAGATATCCTTTTGATGGTTAACTATAGAATGAACATCTTTTTATTGTCGTGCTGTTGAAAGTTACAAACTCAAACCGTACGAGTTTGGTGAAACATCAATGGTGTACTACACTGAAGAGACCCCTGGGGTCAATAAACGCATGGTAGCAGGTTATTACCTGTTTCTGTGCCTCATTGGTTTCGCCATTCTCCTAGGACCTACGGGATCTGGAATACCTATTACTTTACTAGGTGATAGGGTCCGTGGGGCGCATGAACTAGCGACACCTGATATGGGTGATCTTACTGATCCTGAATCATGTATTGGTGGTTCTTGTCATACTGACGAGTTTAACTACTGGAATGAAACAGGTCATGCGACGGCCGTGACGGCTAATAGCACATACGTGTTTATCGGCAGTCACGTTGAAAGGACATGGGCGGACTTTAATGGCACATGTGCTCAGTGTCACGCAACTAATTGGAACAACGCTACATACCCGAATACACATGACGGTATTGACGTTCGATGTGGTGCGTGCCATGATTTGACATCGCCGTACTATTCAGTTGATGCTGATACTTGCGGTATATGTCACACAACAAGCACTAACCCGCACTATTTCGTCGATGACTGGGCAAACTCAGCTCATGCCAACTCACTAACAGATCTCAGAGGCAATAGCCATGCATCATCATCCTGCATGCACTGTATGTCGGCTGAAGGATTCATAGATCCAACCGCTACTGATCTGGATCCTAATGGAGCCTACAACTCACTTACTTGTCCGGCTTGCCACTCTGTCCATTCGGCAGATGTGGTTAATCCCGCTCAGATACGCGCTGTCAATTCCACAGAACTCTGTGGCCTTTGTCACTCTGGAAGTCGCTACCCGATGTACGATACTTTCACTGCTGGCCCTCATGCTTTGACAGGTGTTGTCGATTGTGTATCTTGCCACGGGTGGCAACAAGGTGCACATGGAGCCGTAACGAACCACACTTTCTTTATCGTAAATGCGACAGCAACGTGTGGTCAAGGACCTGAATGCCATGAAGGACAGGAAGCATGGGCTTTGAGCCAACTTGAAGAGATTCAGTCATCATTTGATGCATTGGTATCAGATTTTGAAACTGAAGCAACTGATTTCGAAGCAATAGTAACGGCTTACAATGAAACAGCTGATGCAGACTACGAACTCACAAGTTATGTGATGGGCGTACTTGACGATGCTGCTAGCACCGTGAGCTATTACCAAGCAGACAGTTCTTCTGGTTTCCATGATCCAAAGGGAACATTTGATGCATTGAATTCAGCATTCAGAGACCTTCTCAATGCTGAGGCATACTACTATGAGAATCTCCCCGTACCAACTACAACAACTACAACTGGTGGTGGTGGAGTTCCTCTAGACACTCTGTTCATTGTTGGTGGAGCCGCAGGTGGTATCATTGTTGGACTACTCCTAGGAGTTTTGGTTGGCAGACGTCGATAGACGCTGCAAGAAACAAACATTTGTATGGGCACCCAGATGCCTTAGGCATCTGGTATCCCTATTTTTCTTACAGCTACTAGAAGTTCAACATAGCCACATTCGAGTTTTATTATTGGTGTGGAAATTTACATGAGATATCCCATTACATTAGGAAATAACGACAATGAAACCAAAAATCCTCTTCACAGTATTGTTTGCAATCGTGATGTTGAATGCACTGACTTCGGGTGTAAACATCACTGTTAGTCCGAAGTATAATTTAGACAGCATTGGGAATGCCAATACCACTCTCTTGTCACAAGAGCTGGAATACAACATATCTTCATACAAGAACTACCTAGATGCGACACTTGCTTTAATGATGACTAAGCATCTTAACGCGACGACAGGTGTAGTCTACCATGCAGTCACTCAGGATTTGTCTTCATATTCTGTGGAAACTACCCTATCAAGCTACTACTGGGTGATTGCTGCTTTATCTAAAGCGTATGACATGACAAACAATGAAACCTATAGAATCGTGATGAGTAGAGTGGCGAATAAAATGGTTGACATCTTCCTTGATCCAATATATCCTGGCTTTTATGTCACCCAATTTGCTGACGACCCTGAAATTGCTTTGACCAAACGGGCAGGAGTCCAAGCTTATGCATATTGGGCTCTTGAAATCGCAGAATCCACGAATACGTCTCTTGATTTCACAACAGAAAAGGAGAGTGCTCTTAGATGTTTGACAGACATTCTATATGATTCTGTCAATGGAGGTTTCTACTTCTACACAATGAGAAATGGTTCCATCAATGTTCCTTCATATTTCACTGATCTTTACGAAGTTTACCCAAATGATGCCAAGAGGCTGGACCATTTTGCTCTTGCGACAATGCTGCTATATGATGTTGGTCAGTCCTCAGGGAATACAACATTAGTAGAGATGGCTGATCGATCTCTCGGATTCATGCTTCGGTACATGAAGCGCGACTACTCTATGAAGTTTGCTGGACTCGTGCTAGCAGTGAACCGAACTGGCGGGTCTCTCATTGTGGGAGCAGGAGATAGAGTGGCGTATTCTGTTGTTACAGACATTAATGGACTAGCAATAAGGGCTCTAATCAAAGGGCATGAAGTAACCGGAAATACAACCTATTTGGATTCAGCAAACCAGCTCTTTGAAACACTTTTCGCAAATAATTGGGATGGTGATAATGGAGGATGGTTCGCAGAGGTAGTTGATGGTGAACCATATGACCCTCTCGATGACGAAGATGTGAAGTACTACAAATACTCGGAGATTCAATTCCAGATGATACTTGCATTGGAGGACTTGTACGAAACCACAGGTTCAATATACCCCATCAGAATCATTATTGACACCTTGGAGCTAGTCCTTACAAATCTATGGGATCAAGAAGATGAGGGTTTTGTAAGTAATTCCAACCAGATCTGGGAGGTTTTCGCTGGGGACTGGGAAGTTCATTACACAATAGCACAGGGACAGTCTATTCTAGCTCTGGAACGTGTTTGGAGCTACGGATTACCGATTGTTACTCGCGTGAGAATAACTCCAACGAATCCTCGACCTGAAGATCCCATCTACTTTTCTACGATAGCGTTTGATGATGATGGAATTGACTCTGTCTATGTAAATTACTCTTTGAAAGTCGGTAGCAACATAACACAAGGTATTCTTCCATTGTCTCCTCATCCTACTATTAATGGATTGTACAACAGTTCAATTGGGACTCTACCTGACAGTTGTGCCGTGAATTTTGAGGTTGTCGCGAACGATACGACAGGGCAAGTGTTCGTGGCAGGGATATACTTCTTCGTGGTGCGCACAGACATCTTTCCTCCTCTTATCGATCTTTATGCCATCTATCCCACGGGAGCGGTGCGTGTTGGTGATGACGTTGTTATTGATATAGTGACGACTGAGTTTCCACCACAAAGCTTCACAAATTCGTGCGAGATTTGGTGGAGATTGAATGCTGGTGCTTATACAACAGAGAATATGACTCCCATCGGATTTGATGGTGATAGTATCATCTGGCGATTCGAACTCGGACAGTTCCAGGAGAATGATAAAATTGGATTCTTCTGTCTAGTAACAGATGAGTCTGGAAATGTTGGTCAGACTAGGTTGTACCTACTCACAATCCTTGGACCCGAAATCAATATTACGCCAATATCAGCTTTTCAGATAGTAGCTGTCATTGGTTTGATTGGCGCGCCAGGACTCGGTTATGCTTACACAAAGGCGAGAAAAGAGCGTTATAGGAAGGCGCAACGTGACGGGAAAAAGGAAGCACGTAAACGAGCAAGACAACGAGGATCGCGGAGGCGGACTTAGAAAAAACAGGAGAGAAAAAATATGGACATTGGTACAATTCTTATAATCGCTGTTGCTGTAGTTGGACTTTTAGATGCAATTATAATGCTGCTAGGACCAAGAATCAAGGAATACCAAAGTTATTCATTTGTTGCAGCCCTTATTAGCTTCTTTACTAGTGCCGCAGCAATTGTGTGGTTAGGCATTCTGATTTTTACGAATCAGTTTCAGTATGAATATGTTGCGCAGGTCACCGATAGAAGCGCTGATGTACTACTCAAGATTTCAGGTCTTTGGGCTGGCCAATCAGGGTCTCTAGTCTTTTGGACCTTCTTGTCTTTCACACTATACTTCGGTTTCCGCTTGGTAACCCGTGGATATGAAGACGACAAACTTGTCTATCGCGCATCAATAATAATGGTAGTATTGTCTGTCATTGTTGCAGCCAATACCCTTGTCGCAAATCCGTTTCGATTGATTGAGGGGACAGTCCCAACTGATGGATATGGTCTGAATCCACTTCTTTCAACCCTCCTGAATGTGATTCATCCTCCTCTAATCTTCATCTCCTATGCGCTAATCCTTGTGCCTTTTTCAGTCAAGTTGGCAGGATTTACCCTCCATAGCGAAGAACGCAATGAAGATCCAATCCCTGTCGTAGATACATATGTGCGATTCCTCACAATACTCGCTTGGTTAATGCTCTCGTGCGGTATTGTTATTGGTGGTTATTGGGCTTACACAGTTCTTGGCTGGGGTGGCTATTGGGCGTGGGATCCTGTAGAAACAACATCGCTGATTCCTTGGTTATTGTTGACTGCATTTTATCATGCCAAACCCATCTTTAGGAAGAATGACGTCTTGCGTGATTCATTTCTTGTCATGGCCTATATTTCAGTAATTTTCGCTACATGGACAACAAGGAGTGGAATTCTCAGTAGTGTTCATGGTTTTGGGATATCTTCAGTGAGTTGGACAATGCTTGGAACACTTCTCTTTACCTTGATTCTCGGAGTTGGTCTCACATTATATGCAGGCTTACGCGACATGTCGGATGAAGATTCTTCAGATATACTTGGCTTTTTCAAGGAGAGGAATATTCGGCTTTTATCCATCAAGACTGCCTTCATTGGTCTACTCATCGTAACTGCAACGTCCACGGTGGGTGTTGCTTATCCTGCAGCTTTTAACTTAGGCGCAGCCTTCTTCGATCCTGCTAATTTTGCGGATAATCAAATCGGAATTAGAATTGAGTTCTTTCAGTATGGGTTCTATATCTCTTGTATATTCCTTATCGCTGCTGCATTCTTTTGTCTGAAATCAAAATTCCTCAGTAACCGAATCAGAGTGATCATTATGGTTGCTCTCTTCGTTATTGGTGGTATACTAGCGGGTCTAACAGCATTCGGTGGGCTTTATTTGCCAACAAACAACTGGCTTGCAAACTTATTGGTATTACCCGCAGTTGGAGCAATCGCATTTCTTGTCATTGCATTTACCCGACAAATAATTGGAAAAGACAATATTGCAAGTACTCGCCAAGTAGGAAGGCTGATGCTTCATCTCGGTCTCATCATTCTCTTACTGGGAGTTTTCATGAGCGAGAATATCATTTATGAAACGAATTCTGGTTACCTCGAGACTTCTGTAGGAGAAATTGCTCCTGGGATCTATATTCAAGTGACAAAGATTGACCTGCAGTACTTTGTTAATGATAGAGACTTCAACATGGTTGTGACTATTCAGGTAATTGAAACAGATAGTAGCAATATCAGTAGAATTGTCGGAATAGGTTATGCTGTTGTCACTGGTAATCCTGAATGGAATATGGTGAGTCATCAAATATACTTACAGACAAATATGTTCAGGGATGTCTTTATTGCAGTTACTGGATTTTCACAAGTCGCACCTGGCGTGTTCCAAGTGACAGTTCATACAAAGATACTACCATTCATATCCTTCGTTTGGCTTGGTCCCTTTTTGATGATAACCGCGATGCTTCCAATGTTTGGAATAGAAGCTCAAGCACTTTCCAGAGCTTTCAAAGGAAAAGAGGGTCATCTCTATGAGGATGTTCCTGAAGACTCAGAGGAACCTGTGGTTGAAGATCAGGATATTTGAAACAAAGAACTAGGTCGAGTCTGAGAACTCGACCATCTCTTCTTTTTTGTAAGTTATACTTTTACTACCATTTTCCTTTTCTGATAAGAATCTCAGATATCAGAAGAACAACAACAATGATGACAACCCAGGTACCAACAACAAGTGCAAATGGAGTAATTACAGCAGGATCAAGAGATTGACCAGCTGGTTGAGCTGATGTTGTCTGTATAGTCGTAGTATCAGTCGTAGTGTCTGTAGTTGTAGTGGCTGTGGTTGTAATAGTCGTAACTGTTAGCATTACAGTAACAATCACGGTATCACTCATAGAATATCCTCCAATATTAGTTACAGTGAGTACATACTCGTATATCCCTGGAATGAGATAATCAACATTAATGGAAATCGTTGAACCGTCCCAACCACCTGACCCTACCAGTATGCCATTTCGAAAAATCGTGTAATTAACTGGATTAGGATCTGTGGCGTTCCAAGTTATTTGACTCCCTACATCCATGTATTCATATTCAATGTCTAGTGGGTTATCAATGATGGGCGCATTAGCATCGTACTCTGCTGAAACGGTCACATCCAAGCTTCCTGCTACTTCGTTCTTTCCAGCTGCCCATATTCTGAGTGTATGAGTTCCAGCAGATTCTGGTTTAAACTCTACTGAGATGGAAATCTCATTTGGGAGCTTGTTGTCGTCATCTTCACTATCATCCTGAACCGATGTAGTCGTGAAGTTGAATTGGTCGTTATCTGCCCAACCCGGTTTAATAGATACATAGAACGCTTGGTCACCTCCTGTGTAACCAACTGCATCTATATTGAGAATGAACGGCTTGTTAACAGTTGCATTAACTGTTCCTGTTGCGTTTGAAGTAACCGTAATCGATATTGTGCTGTGACATGTAGGTCCACACTCTGAGGTGTACTCTGGGTTTGCAATAGTCATTGATACCCCTGCGGCAATAATCATCAAAGATACTAAGGACAGAAGAATGGCAGATTTGAGTGATTTCCTCATTTTATAACCCCCTAATTTGACTCAGAAGACTAAATCGATCTGCAATCAAAAGGAAACTCAAAATCCCAACAAATCCTATCATCGCTAGCATGATTAGACTAAAGGAAGCCGTCACTAATACCTCATTGTTATCTCCGCCAGGAACTCCTGGATTTCCTCCTGAAGTTGTTGTAGTTGTTTCTGTAGTGGTTGCTATTGTAGTTTCAGTGGTCGATGTGGGTGTTGTAGGAAGTTCCCCATTCACGGTAACAATTACTACATCTGAAACAGCATGACCACTGGTATCTATTACAGTGATATTGTATTCATGTACACCTGGGCTCAGATAATCTACATTGATGACTATTTGATTTCCACCCCATCCCCCAGATAAAACAACCGTTCCATTTCTCTGTATAGTGAATTCTGATGGACGTTCATCAAAAGGAGACCAAGTTATACTATGTCCTGTAGTTGCTACATCATATGCTATGTCCGAAGGACTATCTATTGTTGGTGGAGTTTCATCAGGAATCTCAGTGACATTAATTGGGATATCGATTGAATTAGCCCAATTCTTTGTAGCACACCATGCCCTGATTGTATAGTTCCCAACACTTTCTGGAATAAACGTGAAATCATATGTGATAAGCAAGAGTGTTGCTGTTAGATCTTCAGCTGAGTTATCTAGAATTGCTGTTGGAGTAAAGTTGAATTGGTCATTGTCTGCCCAATCTGCTTTCAATGCCAGCCAGAAACCTGGTCCACCTGCTAGCTTTGTAGCATTAATCCTCAATGTGAATGGGATACCCAAGGTTGCATTACCGGTTGAATTTGAAGACATTGTGAATGTGTCATTTATGACATGACATCCATCACTTCCGCATTCGTCTGGATAACTTGGTGTTGCGAATGATGAACTTGCTGCAACGAATATTATTAAAGTAAATACACTGGCAACGACCAGATTGTGTTTCATAGTTCGATTCATACAGTTATTCCTCATTCTATGGCATTCCTAAGTTGTCCTGACCGCTTTTCTGGGGTATTTAAGTATACTTTCAAATAATGCGAATTGTTTCAAATTGTAACTTTTACGTTTTTAAATTCTCAATGATGAAATTTTCATTTTTAAAATGAGCTCGAATTAAACTTACTACTCATAAGAATGGTGTTCCTCTCACACAACAGATTTTAAGTCCGTTCATAAGATTATATTGC
>Ga0307442_1001175_pt1 | contig 12956 bp, 13 predicted proteins | sample SalMarWE160430MG_FD_202143 | JGI IMG/M metagenome (GOLD analysis project Ga0307442, IMG submission 202143) | Salt marsh sediment microbial communities from the Plum Island Ecosystem LTER, Massachusetts, United States - WE1604-30 | ecosystem: Environmental > Aquatic > Marine > Intertidal zone >... | reverse complement strand
TATCTTGGAGTAAGTGTGCTCTCAACCGTTGAGCTGAAACATCACCCAATATATTCGAAGGTACAATACAACCAACATTGCCATTTTCTCGGGCAAGCTGCAATGCGCGTTCAATAAATAGTTGGTACGTATTAATTGAATAACTAGTAGCGAATTGGTACTCGTTTGATTCTCGATAGTAGTTTGTAGACTCGCAAATACTTCTCTTATTGGCTTCATAGAGATCTGTATGAATCTCTCGAACCCCACTGGCCAAACGTTCACGTATAAACTCAGCCAGATTTGGCTTAAGTCGTTCATATGGAGGGTTCATGACAATGTAATCAAACCCATTCCGAAAATCAGAGAATACCTCTGGGAACTCGAGAGGCCATTCAAAGGCTTCAATACTAGAGGGATCTTGGAAGAAGTGTTGATGATTTGATTCACCTTGTAGACCCTGAAATGAAATCAATGAGTTACCCTTCTTGAGGTTCTTACCGACCATTGAGGGTGGAAATTGATTTGCTGTCTTGTTATCCAGAATTCGTAGGGAAATATCTGCTACTTCTAATGCGCCTGGATCCAAATCAACACCATATAATTTTGGTTTACAATGTGATAATATATCATCAATATCGGATTGTGGAACACCAACTGCGCGTGCTTTTTCATTTGCCACCCAACTGAGCAAGCGTATTTGATTTGCGATGGAAATCAGAAAGGCACCTGCACCACATGCGGGATCTAATATACGCACAGAATGAAAGTCCTCAAAAGAAGATACACCATTCTTTGTTATTGCATGCACGCGTCTTTCTAAATCGTCCTTTATTGTTAGATTGACAATGTAATCAGCGACAGCTTGTGGAGTATAATATGCTCCGAGAGACCTCTGGAACGATCCACGTCTGAGAGATAACGGTAGACGATACGATCCAAGAGAGTGAACCCATCCAAGAAGATTTACGAAATCATTCAATGAAAGTTTCTGTATCTCCTCAGTAGGAACCATGGAAGCCATGGCGATTGTTTGTTTCACATGTTCATGGACTCGTCGTTCTGAAGCACCAAGATGATTAGCTTCATAGGAGAGGCATTTTAATAGAATTTCATCGGATTTCAAATCGCCATCCATATGAGAGAATCGGCTACTGAGAATTAGGTTTAAAGCTGCCAAACGGGTGATTTCAGTCAATAGGCGTGGATTGTCAAAATCTTGAAACTCAATACGACTATGAATGTCACTTATAATAGACCAAGCAAACATCCCTAGGCGTTCTTCCACAATTGGACCTCACAGGCCCAATACATGCAGCAAAGAAAGGTGTTTTGCTCACTTCACTACTTTGCAGAAGTATCACTCTGCATTACACCCCACACATTCCCTTCAGTGTCTTTGAAGTATGCAAGGTAACCAATGCCAGGGATAGTGTTCTTAGGTCGGATGATATCTCCACCGTTCTCCCCTATTTTCTTCAACGCATCATCAATGTCTGAAACATCAATGGTATTTGCACTGAAATCATCTGGTCCTTGACGCATTCCAAATGCTCCGTCAATTCCTGGTTCTTTCTCATCACCAGTCATTAAGAACCAGTAGTCAATTGGTCCATCCCATTTCTGAACTTTCCATCCAAAGACATTCTGATAGAACTTTGAGATACGTTCTGCATCATCTGCAAGAATTTCGAAATGAATTACTCGTGGCATAGGTAAAAGTTAACAATTGTAAATTATAAAACATTCGATAGGGAAGAATTGCAGTAATTCGTTGAAACAGCCAATATTATAGGCGAGTTATGTGTAGAAACAATGCATGGTGATAGAGAGATCCATATCAGATATTGAATACTTAGCATCACACTGCTGGCCAGCTAAAGAAATTGAGAGATATCATGGTTGGATTATTCACTGGAATGATGCTGTGACATGGAGAGCGAACAGTGTCCTACCGCTTGGTGAAACACCAGATTCGCTGTTAGAAGAAATGATTGACTACGTTATAAAATTCTTCAATGATAGGAACACACCACCTGCATTCAAAATTACTGAAGAAAGCAAACCAGAAACACTGGACACTACTCTGGATGAAATGGGATTTCAGATCCAGATGGTAACACATGTACAGACGGCCCCAATTCGAGAGTTAGTATGTTTGAATCCGAAAGTTGCTGTTGATCTCTTTCGAGTATCGGATGAATCTATTGATGCCCTTTTTCATCGTTCAAAGAGAGATGAATTCGCGTTGGAAGTAAGAAGAGAAATAATCCATCGCATTGAGGGAGAGAAGAAGATAGCACGAGTCACGATTGACGGACAGATTGCTGGGGTAGGTTTAGGTGTAGTAGAAGAAGATATGCTAGGTCTCTTCTCAATTAGGACTATTCCAGAATACCAACACCATGGTGTTGGCTGGTCAGTTTCTTGTGCTCTATCTATCTGGGGTGAGGAGAACGGTGCAAATACTGCATTTCTACAGGTTGAAGCTGAGAACAAACCTGCATTAACACTCTACAAATCAATGGGATTCAAAACCAAGTACACTTACTGGTACAGAATTTTAGAAGATGCTTTCGTCTAGTAACAAAATGAGTTCTCGTATCAAGAGTCACCCTTTAAAGAAACAAATTCATCAAAACATAGAACAAGGATGCGATACCTACTCTCAAGATTACCTGATTTTCATTGGTCACAACATCGGTCAGTATTGACCAGAAGCTCAATTTATTGTGACCACTATATTGCATCCAAATCACATGTGACAATTGAGGTTTAATACTCATGTTAGATAAATTACAACAATGTGTTCGTATTGGTGAAGACCTTGGTGCTAGTTTCGTGGAAGCTAGATACGACGATCTCACTCTGAGAACACTACAACGAATCAATGACATCTGGCAAGATATTCAAGTCAAATCACGAATGGGTTTTGCAATCACAGCTTATGTCGATGGTGTGTCAGGATTTTCTTTCACACCCAGCATCGAACTTAAAGATATAAAATTCGCAACGGAGAATGCTTACAAGATGGCAAAGGCATCATCTGGAGCTGCAAAACTCAAACTGCCTTTTGACCGGAGATCTGCCGTGAAAAGTAAGAAATCAGATACTCTATCAGTCAAGATTCATCCACGCGATCGTGATCTTGCTTACAAGATTGATATGGTGAATAGAAGCGTTGAATCAGCAAGAGAACATGGTGAAAATATCAAAACTGCTCGCGGGCTATGGGGTGAATTATATGGTCCTAAAATGCTAGTGAATAGCGATGGGACACTAATTGATTGGGAGTTTCTCATTACAGATTTACGAGTATTAGTTACCTCAAAGACAAGTTCAGGAGCAATGGTAATTGGTGCTAAAGGCCAAGGTGGGACAATGGGTCTAGAAGCATTCGAAAAAGGTGAATTCACACCCGAGAAAATGGGAGAAATAGCTGGAAAGAATGCAAAAGAACAACTACATGCAAAAGCATGTCCAGCCGGTAAATTTAGAGCACTTGTTGAAGAGGATCTTGTTGGTGTTCTTGCTCATGAATCATTTGGACATCTAAGTGAAGCAGACTTTATTGTGACAGGTGGTTCACCTTTGACAGACAAAATTGGTACAACCCTAGGAACAGAGCATGCTACTATTGTTGATGGTGGAATACCGGACATTCACAAATACGGAGGTCTTTGGTTACCATATGATGATCAAGGGATAGCTTCGAATCAAACAACTGTTCTTGACAAGGGGGTACTTATTCATTATCTCCACAATAGGGGTACTGCTAAAAAGCTTGAGCAGAATCCTACAGGAAATGCAAGAGCGGTTAGTTTCGTATTTCCCCCAATTCCAAGAATGACAAATACATACTTCATGCCAGGGACGCTGTCTCAAGAGGAAGCAATTGAGCAACTAGGAACTGGTGTGTATGCAATTCAATCATCCGGTGGACAGGTTGAAGGTGATGGTAGTTTCTTGTTCAAAGCAATCAGAGGTTACTGGGTTGAGAATGGAGAGATTCAATATCCTATCAGGGAAGTTGCACTCTCAGGAAACATCCTCGAACTTCTCTCTCAGGTAGAAGGAGGGACTAAAGAATTAAAGCTGAGGTCGGGTTACTTCGGTGGATGCGGAAAAGGTGGGCAGTCACCACTACCCGTTGGCATGGGAGGTCCACAACTCCTGATTGATGAAGTGACATTTGGAGGAGAGGCATAAAACAGGAGATGATTATGAATGAATTTTGATGATTTAAAGGATGAACTACTCTCTGTGACTGACACCGGACTCGAATATGCAAAATCTCTGGACACTACTACGGAGTTCGAAGTTTACGTTTATTACAAAAATAAAATAGTAGCTCAGATCTCTCAAGGAGTTGTTTCAGCAAAAGCTGGTGCGGTAGCTGGAACTGCCGTCAGAGCAGCTCAAGGGAAGCAAATTGGATTTGCCGTAGCAAGTGGCGTATCGGCTGATAGAATCAAAATTGCAGCCAAAGAAGCTCTATCAATCATTCGGAGTGTGAAAGTTGAAGATGATAGATTTCAGGGATTTGCGGATCCCAAAGGATCAGGTAAGGAAGGGGCATATCACGATGACATTCTATCTCTTGGAACTGATGATCTCATCAAGAGCTGTCAATCAGTAATTATTGAAGCAACTGAAGTGGATGAGAGAGCAAAGGTTGTTTCGTCCCAAGCCAAAGCGGAATGGGGAGGCTATGCAGTTGGAAATACTCGAGGTATACTTGAAGCGACCCGAGGTTGCGCGAACTCTATCGAGTGCAGTGTCTACGCAATTGAGAACGAAGAACGTCGTGGATCGAGTGATTTTGATATAGCACGAGACCGTCTGTATAACCCGGAGGGTGTAGGTAAGACTGCGGCAGAATTTGCTGTAGGAATGTTAGGTGCTAAGAAATTAGATTTGACAACCAAGATGCCAACGATTTGGACACCCATGCCAGCAGGACTCTACATTTTGTCGAGTCTTGCTCAATCTGCGGTTGGTCGACCTGTAGTGGATGGAGAATCACCACTCTGTGATAGAATTGGTGATTTGATTGCATCCAAGGATTTGACTGTGATAGATGATGGCCAAAATCCAAAGACAGTTGGTACCCAGGCTATTGATGCAGAAGGGCTTCCCCAGAAAAGAAATCCAATAATTGAGAAGGGTATTCTGAAGAATTTCCTTTTTGATAGTTACTTCGGAAGAGCTTTTGACCTCGAATCAACTGGCAATTGTTCACGCGGTGGAGGCGTCTTTGGAGGAGAAACTCCCTACGAGTCACGTCCAAGTGCTGCAACTATGTGGTTAGATGTAGAAGCAGGAAAGAAGAGCCTTGAAGATATCATTTCTTCAATTGATGAAAAAGCGATTCTCGTCAGAGACTTCCCACTGGGTATCTCTCATTCTAGCATTGCTACCGGTGAATTCTCATGTGTTGCAGGATCTGCATATCTTGTCGAGAATGGTGAATTAAAAGGGTCAGTTGAACCAGTATCAATAGCCGGCAATTACTATGAGGGGTTCAAGAATCTCCTTGATGTTGGTTCTGACAAATTGACTATCCCATATGGAATCTCATTGCCAACTCTTGTCATGGATGGATTCTCAGTAGTTGGATAGAAATCTAATTTGATAGCTGTTGGGGGTGTTCAAGCATCCCCATCACCTATTTTTCTTTTTACAAGCGCGAAACCACTTCCTAATATAGTGTCTTGAAAGAATATCGTCGATTTATATGAAAGCTCAGGCCCTTGGAATTGTATCGCTTATAGTAATAGTTGCTGTTTTTTCGGGTCCCCTGTTAATGCCTGTTGCAGATGGACAAGAAATCAGCGATGTCAAAGTATTGATGCTTGTAACCGAAGCATTTGGTTGGAATTACTTTGACGCGAAGGACATACTTGAATCGTGGGGTGTGAATGTTACAACAGCGGCAAATGCATTGGATGTTGATGTTGCCTCTTGTTATAACAAACCTCCTCGAGGAACAACTGCTGATTTCCTTCTCAGTGCAGTGGACAACGATATAGTAACCCAATTTGATGCATTATTCATTCCATCCGGAGGACACTGGCAAAGTTTGATTGGTAGTTCAAGAGTGTTGAATTTCATATCATATGCGCATGAACACGGTGTACTTATTGCAACTACTTGCATCGGAAATCGAGTTGTTGCTGAGTCGAATGAAATTGTGAATAGTACAAGTGTAGTCAACTACGGGTACACGACTACCTACATGATAGCTGCAGGTGCTGAAATAAGAGATAACCGCTACGATGTAGTTGTAGATAATGGAATCATCACTGGAGATTCAGGTGGAGGAATTGGAGGAGATGGATACCTTTCAGCTCCAACAAGTGAGATTTGTCAAGCTATCATAAGCGAAACACTCGGATATTCATATGTTGAACAGGCACAGGTTTTACCTCTTGTAGGTGAATCAGGAACTGTGTTCAATATCTCTGCAGATATTGCAGATCTTGACTCTGAACTAGGTAGTCTATCAACTCTAGATATCAATATCACTGATGTCCAAGCTAGAATATTCACAAAGGAAAATCGAACTCTAATCAATATTATCGAACTTACAGATCTTGATGTTAACGGGAAATATGAAGGTTCTTTCAATGGAGCCATCGATGGTGAGTATGTTATCGATATTGAGGTCGAAGATACAAACTCAACACTTGTGATTGAAAGAGAAACTGCAAGTTTCACCGTTGGAGAAGTACCAACTACTTCGGGGTCAACGGATCTGCCCTTAGATCCGCTCCTAATTGGATCAATAGGTGCGGGTGGTCTTATAGTCGTAATTGTAATCATGCTCAAAAAGAGAACATAGGGAACTTCAACAATAGTCTAGGAATCATCTGCATTCTTGAGGTAAAAGGCTTCCCAAGGAGAGGGATTACCAGTCAAGAGGTTCACCGACGGCTGGAACAATACATTTGGCATCAGGAATCTGTTGATGAAGCTTTTTACAAAATCCGGAGGGCTTCCGAAGTAACCAATGCATAGGAACAATGACAGGTTTAGGATTATCAAGACTAGAAATCATCTTGAGTGCTTTTCCAGGGCTTGCAGTAAAACCACCTGAAATTGGTATAGCAAGCACATCGACTTGTTGCTGTGGAAAGTTACTAAACTCTACTGCATCTCCACAATGAGCAAAGGAGAAATCACCTACAGAAATCACAACCGCCAAATTGTGCACTCCTTTGAACATCCCATGTCGCAATGTCGTAAATTTGAAATTCCATGGGCCATGAGTAAAAGAATTTCCATCATCAACAATTTTCACTCGTTCACCCAAATGCGCAAATTTCAAAGCAGTCTGCGCGTTGCATATTAGTATAGCAGTGGGATTTCGTTCCAAGAAGACTTCAGCACCACTGATGTGATCAAAATGCTTGTGCGTACAGAATATGAGATCTCCGTCATACTCCCCGGATTGTTTGTTTGTTGGGTCAATTAGAAGTCGCGAATCATTGTACTCTAATAGAAAACCGGATTGTCCAAGGTAGGTCATAGTCGGAGTTTCAGTCATTGGTCTCACTCTCACCAATTAATTGGATCTAGTAAATAAATTAATTGAATTTCAGAAGCTGTACTTTTTGATACTTGATTCAGTAAGTCGTAAACAGAGAAGTAGAAAATCTGGACCACTAGCCCTTAATATCTGCCCAACCTCGATGAGAATTCCAGGCGTTTGAGTTCGAACATATTCAAAAAGTGATTCTTCTGACTCACTCAATGCATGACACATATTTTTCATATGTTCATGGACAAGTCCCTTACTTATACGACCAGTTTCTCGAAGCATCCAACTCTCTAACGCGATCTGGATATCTTTCCCAATTGTTTCTGATTTTTGTAAAAGGGCACCAGTTATTTTTGTGGGTTTTTCCCTAGCAATTTGGGGTAGTGCTTTCTTGCTTCCAACGACAAGACGAATCTCATCGAGAGGATTTTTAGGTTGAAGTGATTTTGTAGCATCACTCTCAACCATTAATTTTTGGTATCCTTTTACACCAAGCAGATGAATTGGTGAGATGAAGCCCTTCGATTCCATGTTTCGAAGAAGAGCTCTGAATGTATCACGTGTAACGAGTGAACGGTTTGCCGAAAGATGGAGAAACCTCTGATAGAGTGTTTCTTCTGCTTCCATTATGGACCAACCAAATGAGCGGATGACATCTAGCTCAACATCCGTGGGTGACTCTATTCTGTTCCCTCTTTCGGACAACGCTTAACCTCAAATCATTAGTTGTTTAATAATAGGATACTAATGTAATAAAACTGATTATTCAACATATATGGACATAGAATTATAGATACACTCACATAGGTTGTTCTGGTGGGTCATCCTTTTCAATATGTGATAAATTTCTGCTTAGATTTAAAACCATTCAACAGAACTTCTAAAGAGGCTGATGAAATTGAAGTTTCCAAGAGAGAATGTTTCTGCAACCAGATGGATTGCAACAGTATACGGTATATTAGTAGGATTAGCCGGAATCGAACATGGTATTTTCGAAATTCTACAAGGAGATGTTCTAACAACTGACATCATGATTAATGCAATTGGTGATGCATTCAAGTTCTGGTCCGGCAGTAGTGAAAGAGCACTAACTATCATTCCAAATTTCCTTTGGACTGGAATTCTTGCAGTAGCCTTTGGAATCATAGTAGTCGTATGGGCAACATTCTTTGTTGAGAGGAAATATGGAGCTTCAGTTCTATTCCTTCTAACCATCACACTCTTCCTTGTTGGTGGGGGATTCGCTCCGATATTCGTTTCAATCCTTGCAGTTGCCGCAGCAACCAAAATATCCAAACCATTGAACTGGTGGCGAGAGCGCTTTCCTGCGCAAAGTACATTCACGAAACTATGGCCATTAATGCTAATTGCGTTTGTGATAGTGTTTTGGAGCGCTGTTGGAATTCAGATATTCGGACTACCTCTAACGGCCCATCTCACGACCAATCTCATGATGATTTTCTCGGTCCTGATGATATTTCTTTTACCAATCGCAGTTATGGTAGGTCTGGCATTTGATGCGCAGAAACCTCTTGAGCAGTAGATTCAGCTTGATGCCGATCACCGCTTTATCGCACACAGATTTTGAAATACTATTTATGCAAGGGAACCGCTAAATTCTTTCTATGGACGAACAATGGAAACGAGAGAATCTTATCAAAACACATGTGAACATGAGGGCTCATCTATATCGAATTATTGATGGCTTAACACAAGAGATGTTGCTGAAGGATATTTCAGACGAAGAAAATTATCCGCATCTCCAATCGATAATCGGGCATATTGGTGGTGCTGAAACCTTTTGGTTCCATAGAGCGAAACATGACATTGGACCAAGATTTTCGATTGAGAGATTTGAGGATATTAGAATTAAACTCGAAGGAAATACGGAAGGTATCAAGCGAGTCATTAGAGAATGTTCCAAGGACCAACTATGTATTATTCCTCCTTCTGAGGAAACAGCTCCATCGGTAGCATGGTGTCTTTTGAGAACTTATCAGCACGGACTTTACCACACTGCGCAAATATCGAAAATCAGACATATGATAGGTGCACCATCAATCGCATCTGCCAACACATGGAGCCCTGCAGTGGATTCTGTTATCGAACTTCTTCGAGAATCATGGGAATGATAGAGAAATAGCTAGCTTTGATTTGATAAGGTATTAAGAACGGAAATCGATACTCATGATAGAATTTGCTGAAGAAATCAAGGATTATCTCGTTCAGGACAATATACCTGCAATCCAGACCCTAATTGATGAACTCATCAAAGATAACAATTGGAAAGAGATTGTTGCTCTTCTGAAGACCGTGACTAGTTCATTGTACAAGAAACACTTACTAAAAACACATCAAATGACACTAGCAATATTCAGTCTATCAGAACTTGCGGGAGTAGATTGTGATATTTTCGATGAGATGAGTTCAATCCCTAAACCGGATAGCATTGGTCATGCTTCTGACCTACTGTTCGATAACTTGGTTCAGATAGCACGAACGCAATTCAATTCGGGTGGCTCGACTTTGTTCTTCGATGTCGATAAATTATCGAAGACGAGGTCTGTGATTATTATTCCAGATTTGATAGAGGCAAGGTATCGTGAAACTGTCTTTATACTGGCAGAATACAATGAGATGCTTCCAACGTTGACAAAAGATTGGATTGAAGCTTCTCGCCTTTGGAGGAGTGGGTACGGCCTTAGGCTATTAAAAGCACGAAATCATGGACTAATGATTCATGTGAAGGACTACAATGAGATTCGCACTCGACTTGCACAAGAACTTGGAATAAACTTAGGGAAAATCACAGAAGAGAGGACCCGTTTCATTAGCGAAGGCAAATCTGAGTATCTGCAATTATCACATGAATTGGATGTCTTTGTCTTGAGCTACATCGTATCACTCGGAGTCATCGGTAAATTTGATCCCAAGTATAAATCCTTAATCGACCCTGAAGATTCTGACGAATTCTAATCACATTCCAGGAATTTTTACTTTAGCATAGATCAAGTTCACAAGCCAAGTAATGAAAGTAATCATAATTAAGAAAATGACTGCGACAATTGCATATACTGTTAATGCTTGGAACGTACGTGCTACAACAAGTTTCGCAGCACCAAAAAGTTCGGGAACACCAACCATATACGCGATGGTAGTATATTTCGGAAGATAAACTGCTTCATTCGACCATGCAGGTATTGCTCGTCGAAGACTTTGGGGGAGCACAATGTATCGGATTTCCTGACGTCTTGTCAATCCTATTGACTGTGATGCAAGTGTTTGACCAGCTGAAATAGAATCCATTGAACCACGGAAGAACTCTGCTTGATATGCTCCGCTATTCAAGCCTAATGTAATTGCACAGAGAATAATATTCGTATTAAGAATTGTCCGTGGGACTCCGACAATATCAGGCCAGATAACTCGCCACGAGGTGTCAATTGGAGGAAGTCCCATAGACTGCAGCCAAACGCTCAGCGCATATGGAAGAGCTACAACTGCCAGAATCTGTGCCAATAAGGGCGTACCTCTCATGAACTCAATGTATGCAGTACAGACTCTCGATAGTACCGGACCACCATATTGTCGGCCAACAGATAGTACAATTCCAAGGCCAAGGCCAAGGAATAACCCAACCAAATACAATCCCCACGTCATTGAGAGACCACTAACCAAATCAGGAATATACTCCTCTATCCCTAGCAATGCAATGACTTGGGTTGGTGATATGGCAGTCAGTGGAATTCCTCCAGTTACTCTAGTTCAATTTCAGCCTCTGCTTGTCCGTACAATACTTCTAATTTGTGTAGGAAGTCTATTGCTCTCTCAGATTGAGGATTCTGGAAGAAATGCTGAGGAGTACCTGTTTCCACAATAACACCATGATCCATGAAAATCATCTCATCCGAAACAGCACGTGCAAATCCCATTTCGTGAGTGACCACTATCATTGTTGTTCCTTCTTTCGCAATATCAAGCATAACTTGCAGTACTTCGCCAATCAATTCTGGATCTAAAGCAGAAGTTGGTTCATCAAACAGAATTACATCCGGACTCATAGCTATTGAACGGGCGATACCTATCCGTTGTTGCTGCCCTCCGCTTAATTCCGCAGGATAGTGATGGCTCCAATCATTCATTCGGACTTTCTCTAATGCCTGAAAGGCGATTTCATGCGCTTCCTCCTTGTCCAGACCAAGGACAAGACGGGGCCCAATACTAACATTGTCTATTGCTCTTAAGTGTGCAAAGAGATTGAAATTCTGGAAAACAAAACCAATCCGTGCGCGTAATTTACTTAGGTTTGCGTTGGGATCTGTAATACTTTCTCCACGAAGGAGTACTTCACCTCGATCAGGTGGTGTCAGCATATTGATTACTCTTAACAAAGTACTTTTCCCGGATCCGGATGGTCCAAAAACAACCTTCACTTCTCCCTCATTTACATCAAAGGAGATTCCTTTGAGTACTTCAAGTTTATCGTATGATTGCCAAATATCTCGCACTTCAATGACTTTCGTCATTATTGACCACCTCCAAGTCCGTGTTGTCTAAGTCTCTTTTTCATACTCTCTCCGCCGTATTTTGTAACTGGATAAGTAAAAATGAAGTAGATTATCGCGACTACCAGAATAATTCCAAGGAAGAGTGCGGGATAGGTTATAAAAAATGCTGATGCGTTATATAATATCTCAGACACACCTATCGCACTCACCAAGGATGAATCCTTGATGACAACTGCGTACTCATTTGTCCATCCTGGTAATGATAGTCGAAGTGCCTGAGGTAAGACAATGTGTCGAGTTGCCTGCATTTCTGTCATTCCCATCGATCGCGCTGCCATGATTTGTCCAGGGTCAACAGACATTATTGATCCTCGAAATAATTCAGATTGATATGCTGCACTCCTCAATGCTAGTGCTAACACACCTGCCAAAAATAACGCACCAAATAAAGAACCAACCCACATGAAAGAACTCAGTAATGCAGCTCCAAAAATAAAAAGAAGAACAAGCAATGGAATACCTCTGAATATTTTCTCATATCCATTTGCTATCAATTGTAATTCAATTGGTCCGTAAACACGCATGAATGCTAGTAAAATTCCGACAACAAAACCAATTGCTAAAGAAAGAAGGGTGAGCGCAAGAGTCATCGGGAGTCCTCTCTCAACAATCCGAAATAGAATGTCTAGAAGACTCTCAGCCTCTTGCACTTAATATCACCCAAACCATTTAGCAATCAAGGCGTCTACTGTGCCGTCTTCAAAGCCTATAGCTATTGCGCTGTTTACAGCTCCTGCAAATTTGGCACTACCATACCTGATGTAGAAAGCAGTTGGTGGTGCAGTTACAGTATAGACGATTTTGACACTATAGACAGTGCTGTAAAGACCAACAATTGGTTCATCAACGTAGATAGCATCAAGAGT
>Ga0307442_1001174_pt1 | contig 12960 bp, 11 predicted proteins | sample SalMarWE160430MG_FD_202143 | JGI IMG/M metagenome (GOLD analysis project Ga0307442, IMG submission 202143) | Salt marsh sediment microbial communities from the Plum Island Ecosystem LTER, Massachusetts, United States - WE1604-30 | ecosystem: Environmental > Aquatic > Marine > Intertidal zone >... | reverse complement strand
CTTGTCTCTGTCAAAACTTTCTTCAGGGCTTCGCGTCCATACAGGGGTCATTAGGTCAATCGCATCCCTACAATCTTGTTCCTTCCCTTACGAACCCTGCGATGATTCAACGTCATTGTTTTAAGTCTTCTGCGCCGATACAAATGCATAAACCAGAGCATCGCACCTATAATAACAACGACACCCAGTACTTCGAGTTCATAGTGTTTGATGTCCCCAATAATAATCTCCAGTGCATGGCCAAAGAAATAACCCCCAACGCCCATCGCCAGTGCCCAAGCGAAGGCGCTCACGACGTTGAGCATAATGAATATTATGGTAGGTACTCGACTCATGCCAATTACGAAGGGGGTCACCGTCCGCAGTCCGTACATGAAGCGGAAAGAGATAATCACCATTGTACGGTAACGTTCTAGCAGCCTCTGTGCTTTATTGACACGCGCTTGCCAGCGCGGATGTTTGGCCAGCATGCCGTGGCTGTGCCACCGACCGAGATAAAAATAGAGCTGGTCTCCAAATAGCGTTCCGGCAAATGCAGCTAGAATTACCCACGGCAACTGTAAATATCCTTGGTGTGCCGCAAGCCCACTGAGAATAAGAACGGTCTCACCCTCGAGGAACGTGCCAACGAAGATGGCTACATAGCCATAGGTCTGAATGAGAGATTCTATCGTCATGGAGGACGTCTTAACGTGGTCTTTGTTATCTCTTCCCTGAATGTCTTACTACAATGACTAGCTGGCCATCAGCGTCAAGGTCTCCAGTTACATCTCAACCTGTGCGCCGATTTCTATCGCCCGGTTTGGGGGTATGCCGAAGTGTAGGGTCGCTTGTTCTGCGTTCCGTGACAGAATAGCAAACAGCCGCTTGCGCCAGGAGAACATTCCACCCGAGCGGCTCAATACCAACGTCTCACGACCTAAAAAGAAGGTCGTCTCCATGGGTTTGTACTCCATCCCATGCCGTTCTGCGTACCGGAGGATCGTCGGAACGTTCGGCGTCTCCATGAAGCCGTAGTGGGCAATGATCCGGAAGAAGTTCGGAGCAAGCTCGTGGATTTCGAGCATCTCGGACCATGGAATCCTTGGAACTTCCTCGGCAATGAGCGTCAACAATATGACTCGCTCGTGCAGGACATGATTGTGCTTCAGGTTGTGAAGCAGGGTGCGGGGGATACCAGCAGAGTTGCTATCCATAAAAACCGCGGTCCCCGGTGATCGAAGGGGCGGATGGTCCGTTAAATCTCTCAGCAACACGTCGACCGATATCTGTTCCTTGCGAAACCACTCTCTGAGAAGGGTCCTGCCTCGCTTCCACGTGGTGAACAAGACATAGACAAGAGCAGCAATGGCAAGGGGAACCCAGGCCCCTTGTCCGATCTTCGGGATGTTCGCCGCAAAAAAAGTGAGATCGACAACGAGGAGACACCCCGCTAGGGCCGCGGCCTTCGGCATGCTCCAACCCCAACATATACGCATACAGGCGAACGCTAAGATAGTGGTCAAGACCATCGTCGTCACGACGGCAACGCCGTACGCGCCCGCCAGGTTAGCGGATGAGCGGAAACCGAGTACCAGTCCCACCGTCCCCCCCAAGAGGATCCAATTCACCCAGGGTACATAGACCTGTCCGATCTCTTCAGGGGAAGAGTGGCGTATTTCCAGCCGAGGCACATACCCGAGCTGCATGGCTTGACGGGTCAGCGAGTATGCGCCGGAAATGATTGCCTGCGAGGCGATAACCGTTGCCGCCGTCGCAAGGCATACGAGGGGATAAAACCCCCAGGGAGGCGCGAGATAATAGAAGGGGCTGGCCAAGGCCTCAGGCCTGCGGAGCAGCAGGGCCCCCTGCCCGAAGTAATTGAGCAGCAACGCAGGCAGCACCACCGCGAACCAACCCATCCTAATGGGCCTCTTGCCAAAATGCCCCATGTCAGCATAGAGAGCCTCCCCCCCCGTTACCACAAGAAACACCGCACCGAGCACGAAAAGGCCCGTAAACCGATTCCTCATAAAAAACTCTATCGCATACAGCGGGTTGATGGAGGTGAGGACTTCGGGGACGACCACGATCCACCGTGCGCCAAGAACGGCGAGCACACAGAACCAGAGAAACATGAGGGGCCCGAATACCGCCCCCACAGCTCCCGTCCCCCGCCGCTGGAAGAAAAACAGGGCACAGAGGATTGTGATAGTTACGGGGATTACATAACGGTCGAAGAGGGGGGTGGCCACCGTGAGTCCCTCGACCGCACTGAGGACCGAGATGGCAGGCGTGATCATCCCATCGCCGTAGAGGAGGGCGGCTCCGAAGATACCGATGCCGAGCAGAACTCGACGGTACCGCACCCTGTTCCTTTTCTGGGAAACGATGAGCGCGAGCAAGGCGAGGATGCCGCCTTCTCCATGGTTGTCCGCGCGCATCATAAAAGTCACATACTTAAAAGAGATAATAATCATAAGCGCCCAGAAAATGAGCGAGAGGACACCGAGGACATTTCCCTGACTGATGGCGATGCCGTATTCTGTAGAGAAGCATTGGCGAAGCGCATAGAGGGGGCTCGTCCCGATGTCCCCAAAGACAACGCCGAGCGCACCGATCGCCAGCGCGCGCGTCTTATCAGAATTGGGTTCTGCGGGTGTGAAGTTTTTATGGGCTGTCATGGTATCGCTGCAACCGGATTCTGCTAATCATGGACGCGGTCTTGTATCCTACAACCAAAATCAGCGATGCAGTGTATATAATGCACGCTACATTTAGTATTTTGGGCATCCATAGTTGAAGTCCTACAGTGATGAAAACAGAGGACAAGCTAGTATGCTGCATATTGAGGCGAATGGCAACATATTTCATTCAATCTTCAATATCACGCTCAAGCAAAGGTCGGATTTCCCTCCCGGTAACCACTCGGTAAGCCGTTTCTATTATGAAGGCCAATCCAATCATAATCACCAGCAACCATAGTTCTCTCGGTGATGTTCTCGCCCTCTGCCAGATTAATGCACCCAAAGCACTCAGGCAGACAATAACACCAAAAACAGCTATCCACCTATGACTTTCGGTTTTTGCGCACAGCCGAACGTTAGCACCATTCACGCCTGCAAAGATAAGCAAAAAGCCGGCACTCCCCATCATGGCAATGCTGGAGAGGTCAAACAGATTAGCAATTAATAACGTTAGGCCGGAGGTAACGAACAAGCCTTCGATAGGGCGATTCCAAATCTTTCTTTCCAGCATCTCCGGCAGTTCTCCGTCTTTAGCAATGATATAGCTGATGCGGGAAGCGCCATAGAGCGTGGCATTGATTGCAGAGCCCGTCGAAAGAAGTGCCGCAATTGCTATGAGCGTAAAACCAACACCGCCTAGAAAAGGTTGAGCACCAACCGCAAGCGCGTAATCCTTAGCCGCTATAATGTTAGGTATGGGTAGATTGCCCACAACCACTGCGGAGACGAGGACATACAGGGCGATGACAAATCCGACTGCCGAATAATAAGCACGGGGCAGTATGTTTATGGAATTTTTCACATCCTCGGCCGTATTGGCGATGAGCTCAAATCCCTCGTAGGCCAAGAAAATGATCATCCCCCCGGCGAGCAGCTGCATGGGGCTGGTCCACGTCGCTGGGGTGAGTTGCTGAACCTTAACACTCCATAACCCTGCCCCAATGAAAAACAGCAAAATTGCAACCTTGATCCCGACGATCCATTCTTCAGATTCTCCCACGGCCTTGGAACCTACAATATTTAAAGCGGTGAGTAAGATAACGACACCACTGATGAATATGTGCTTCCAAAGCGGCTGGGTAGAGAGGGGGAAGAAACTCGCACCATAGCTGCCAAAGGCATACGCATACAGAGAGAGCATCACAACGTAACTCAACCAGAGCAGTACGTTAAGCCCTCCGGTGAACACCCCTGACCCGAATGCCTGATTTAAGAATTCAACGGTTCCTCCCTGGCTTGGATAGGTAATCGATAATCGAGCATATGAATAGGAGGTAATCAAAGCAACCATACCTGCCAGGGCGAACGCGATCGAGGTGCCGCCTCTCGCAAGCTGTACGGCTAAACCCAGTACGGCAAAGATGCCACCCCCCACCATGCCCCCGATACCAATGGCGACGACGGACCAGTATCCTAAGGGTTTGTTATTGCCCATTTCAACTCAATCCGATGGTCTCTGCGTCTTATCCCTTGACTGCCTTGCTCAAGAAACCGGGGTGTTGAGGATCAAAGATCCGGTATGCAGCGAGTTTTACCCGGTCATTAAACAGGAACCACGCTAGGGCATAGCCCCAGATGAACAGCGCCCACACCCAGCCAATCGGGGTCATAAAGAGCCCATACACGGCGATCAACGTAGCGATACATTGCGTGGCCACCACCGCTCCGAACAAAATCGGCGCGGGCTTAAAGGACCAGAAAGGCCCCCGCGTGCGGGTAACGAAGATGGTCAGGTGACCGGCAACCGACAGCTTCAAATACATCATAGATTGAATCATCTCCCTGTTGATATGAAAGACGCGCTCCCCCAAATAAAAGAGGCCGAAAGATGCCAGCACCCCGGCAAAACCTAATACGGTAGCGACACCTAATACCGCCTTCATATTCCAGGCCTCAGGCGCGTTGGAGTAACGGGTGCGGTCGTAGGCGATGGATAAGATCGCGCCGTCGTTGAGCACCGCCAGCAGAACGATCATGAGCGCCGTCACCGGGTAGAAGTTAAAGACCAATATGGAGAGGGTTATGAATAATAACACGCGGATCGTCTCGGCAATGCGGTACGTGGCATAGCTGTTCATGCGCTGGAATATCTTGCGGCTTTCCTTAATGGCGTCGATAATGACGGAAAGACCTGGTCTGGTGAGCACGATATCAGCCGCCGATTTGGCCGCATCCGTTGCGCCGGTTACGGCAATGCCGGCATCGGCCTTTTTCAAGGCGGGGGCATCGTTGACCCCGTCACCCGTCATCCCGACGATATGCCCTTTGTCTTGGAGCAGTTCGACGATGTGGTATTTATGCTCGGGAAAGACCTGGGCAAAGCCGTCGGCATCTTCGACGACGCGCTGTGCCTCTTTGTCAGGTTTTTCCAAAAAGGAAGACGCCGGCATGATATTAGTGCCCAAACCTACCTGGTGCGCGATCTCCTTGGCAATGGCGGCGTGATCGCCGGTGACCATCTTAACCTTTACCTCCATGGATTGAGCCGTCTTGATGGTCTCTGCGGAATCCTCGCGGGGAGGATCGTACAGCCCGATCAGGCCGACATAGCGCCATTTCTCATCTCCATCCGTTCTGGCCACACCGAGGGGACGATACCCCTTGGAGGCAAAGGAATTGACCAATTCCTCGACTTTCGGGCCCAAGGCCTTTTGGTCGGCAACGAGCGCAAGAATGGCTTGAGGCGCCCCCTTGGCTGCTTTGAAGCGGTTGCCGTCGGGATCCTCAACGGTGGCTATGGCCCGCTTGGAGTTGGGATCAAAGGGCGTAAATTCCAAAACCTTGTAGTCGCCCGGCTTCTGGCCCGGATCTTCTTTCTCCTTGGCCTTGGCGATAATGGCATCATCGATGGGGTCCTGGTTTTCCTCCTTGGACGCCAGGGTTGCAAGGAGTAAGACCTCGTTCTCTTGAAATCCCTCGAATGGTTTAACCGCTCCGACGGTGATCTTATTTTGGGTGATGGTTCCGGTCTTATCCGCGCACAGGACATCCATGCCCGCCATTTCTTCAATAGCAACCAGTTTGCTCACGATGGCTTCCTTTTTTGCCAGTGCCATCGCCCCCACGGCCATGGTGACCGAGAGGACTGCTGGAAGTGCAGCCGGTATGGCGGCAACCGTCAGAATCAAGGCAAACTGGAGGGTCTCCAGCATGCTTTCGTGACGGAAGAGGGCTACAAGGAAAATAATTGCCACCAGCGCGAGGGCAAGAAAAATCAAGTAATCGCCGATCTTGATGACCGCCTTTTGAAAATGGCTCTGGGTCTTGGCTTCTTCCACGAGCGTGGCGGTCTTGCCAAAATAGGTGCTCATTCCGGTCGTGATCACCAGCCCGTTCATCTCTCCCTGGCGGACAATGGAGCCGGCGTACGCAACATCCGAAGGATGCTTTTCCACGGGGAGCGACTCTCCGGTCAGGGCCGACTCATCGGTCAATAAATAATCACCCTCAAAGAGCTTAATATCGGCCGGGACGATCACGCCCAGACGCACGCGCACGACATCTCCCGGAACCAATTCCCGGGCATCAAGCTCAATCCATGTGCCGTCGCGCAGCACCCTGGCCTTCGGCGCCAGCCGTTGTTTCAGCAATTCAATGGCATTGTCCGCCTTGTGCTCCTCCCAGAAGCCCACGACGGCGTTTAAAACCAGCAGGGCAAAGATGATCCCGAAATCCTCCCAGTGACGCACGATTGCCGATAAGATGGCTGCGGCCTCGATCATCCAGGGTATAGGCCCCCAGAAATAGCTCAATAACTTGAGAATGGGGTTGACCTTCTTTTCGGCTATCTCGTTGTATCCGTACTGTTCCAGCCGCTTTTTTACGTCTGAAGCTGAGAGCCCCTTCTCGCTCGACGAGAGCTTTTGAAACAGCTCTTGCGTAGAGGCCTTTTTTGCCCCCTCTGTACTGATAGTATTCTGATCCATAGTAAGTACCCCCTCCAAATCAGACTTTATTATGGCTTTTATCCTTTTTCATAAAGAATCTGTCTTGATAATGGCCATAAATTTCAAAGCCAAGCTTCCTGGAGAAGCATAAAGATGGCATATTAGTTTTTAAGATCTCACCATAGACTGTTTCTACCAGTTCGTTCTTTTCCAACGAGTCCAGGAGCAGACCAAGCGTTTGTTGGCCGCGTCCTCGTTTTCGATCTTGAGGGTTAAAAATGGTCAGTGACAGCCATAGACTTTCCCCTATCTCAATGTTGTAAAGCCCGACCAAACCGATAATTCTCGGTTTACGGTTTTCTACAGCTTCAATGACATACACTACATGAAAGGTGTTGATCATCCATCTCCAAAAAGAGAATGAAGATCTAAACAGTTTGTTTTCAACGCCATATGCTGCCAACGAAATCTCCGAATCGAACAACGAATATAATACAGGCACATCTCTAAACCGATACAAACGCAGGGTGGCCGCGTCATTGTTTATCCGGCGATCGAATCTGATGATTTTGACCCTCCACAGATGAGAGATTCTCTTCCCCAATTTGGATAATGGACTTTCCATGCGTTTCTCATCTCAACAGAATGCAGACCAAAGAATGACGCAATGTGCAAAAAACGATGGCCATTCTCATATCCCAAGGTCGGAGCGAAGCTGCAGGAAATGAAGGATATCGGTCCTCGAGACGATTCCCCGGATCTTACCGTCTTTCACAACAGGGACCTGATGAATGCGTTTGTTCGTGAGCTGGGCCAGGACCTTGTTGCCGTCATCGTCGGGAGAGACCGTCATCAGATCCTTTCGGGGGATCATGGTCTCCTTGACCGTGGCTGAGGGCCATTGGTCCCTGGGGATTTTCTTTACATCGTCCAGGCCGATGATTCCCTTGATGTCTTTCCTATCCGCCACGATGAATGCATGGTCCCGGTGTTTGAGGATAAATTCGTCTACCAGCTTCTGGATCGGGAGATCTTCGGAAACGCTTTGGACATCCGTTTCCATCAGGTCTTGTGCCCTCACATGGCTGAGCATCTCTTTCACGATGATCTGGTGGTAGCCTCGCCCCGCTGCACTGTAGAGAAACCAGCCGATCATCATAATCCAGATCCCATTGATAAACAGTCCTCTAAACATCATAAAAAAGCCAAGAGCGATAAAGACGAAGGCAAACCCTTGACCGAAAGCTGAGGCAATGCGCGTCGATTTTTGCAGGTTGCCCGTGAACTTCCAGATGATGGATCGAAGCACGCGCCCTCCATCCATGGGAAATCCCGGCAGGAGGTTAAAAGCACCGAGAAACACGTTGATGAAAGAGAGATATCGGGCCATTGCAGCAAGAGGTTCACTGACAGGACGGAGAATGAAAAACAACCCATAGCACACAGCGGCAATGGCAAAACTCGTTAGGGGTCCCACGAGGGCCATGAAGAATTCTTTTGAGGCCTCTTTGGGTTCTTCGGTGATTTGGGCGACTCCCCCGAGAATGAACAGGGTGATTCGCCTGACTTTTTCACCCTGCCTGATTGCCACCAGTGAATGCGCGAGCTCATGGCCCAAGACCGAGGCAAAGAGCAACAGGGACGTGGATGCCCCCACAACCCAGTACTGCCACACTGGCCAGTGAGGATATCCGCTGGGGAAATAGTATGACGACATAATCCAGGTAAAAAGCCCAAAGATGACTAACCAGCTGGCGTCGATGTAGATGTCGATGCCGAAAATTCGGCCTATTCGCCATGAAAGTTTCATGTCTGTCTCCTTTCCATTACGTTTTTAAGGAAGGCCTTCGGAACAGCACCGAAGACCCATACCTGGGGCCCCTCCTTTTCTTGACTCACAACGATCACTTCATACCAAGCATCGGGAGTAGGACGATGCCGATGAAGTCCTGAAGAAAGTGCATCACCATGGGAGCTATCAAGCTTTGTCGCCACAGGTAGATCAGCGCCAAAACTAATCCCATGGCACCGATGGTTACCACTCCTGCCGATCCTTCGTAGCCATGCCCAAGCGAAAAGATCGCCGCCGAAAGCACTACTGCGGCGGCAGGACTTGTGGTGACTGCCTTCAAGCGCAGGAGGAGGTATCCCCGGAAGATGGTCTCCTCCGCCGCCGCAACAACAACGACCAAGAGGGAAGCCAAGAGAAATTGCGCTATACCTTTGGCCGCCAGGAATGAAGGCAGTGAAGTCGAGGAAACGGAAAGACCGATTGCCTGTAAGGCCTGTTCGAGCAAAACCATACCGTAGAATAAGGGGATGAAAAACCAAAGCCCCAGAGCGATCTCTTTCCGGACGTTTCTGAATGTCCAGCCAATCCTAGTGATGGGTTCACCGTTGCGCCACAGAAAAAAGAGAATCAAACCGACCAATCCGAGGTCACGCAGAATGTTCGAGACTGCCGTAAGCACAAAACTCAAATTTCCCTGTTTAACGACGAGAAAGGAAAGGGACATGGACGGCACAATCAAAAAAAGAAACACAGATACCTCTATAAGCTGTACACCCCGACTGGGTCGCTTCCCATGCTTGCGTTTGGCCCCAACGCTCTTTGAAACCGCTGTTATCGATCCCACCGATCCTCTCCTTGACCATCCTGCGTCAGTATAGTGCCTCAGAGACAAATACGAAGCGCTTTTCCCCTTTGCACAGCCCTATGATCCTCAGCCCGTGTGCTCGACATGATCTTACAGCTCGCTCCTTATCGCGTAACCACCTCCACATATTTCTTTTCGCCGTACGGTTATAAAACACTCCCCGATCAAAACAATTCGTGTTTAACGAATAAAATCGAACAGGACATCTTTCGAAGCAACTTTTCATTATCACGACCGAATAGAAGGTGCTCTAGACGCCCTTCCTCATGAGCAAGTAAGATCATAAGCTCTATCTTCTCGGCTTCCACAATCCTTACAATTTCATCTACCGGATCTCCCTCCCTGATGAATTCCTTTATAGGCATGCCCCGGCTTTTCTCTGAAGTTATAATATCATCTAACTCTTTTTTTGTAGCCTGTCGTGCCTTTTGATATTCCTCCTGTAGTGATCGCATGTAAGGGATTGGCAGATTCCACCCTTCCAGGCTGAAAGGGTCATGCATGACATGGAGTACAAAAAGTTCAGCGCCATACTGTTGTGCAAGCGAAACCCCGTAGTGAACAGCCTTACGACAATATTGGGTCGACCTGCTTATGGCAAGAATACGTTTGACTTCATCCATAACTTTCCTCCTTCAATGAGAAATGTAATTGCTCTTCCTTATTTTTTTATTTGGCTGCACTGAGAAAATTCCCTTTCTAAAGCTAAGGATTTTTGCCCGTTATTTGTTTGGCTACTGATTCTGTCGCCTTCCTAATTTCTTCCGCATCACCCAGGTAATAATGATCGCGTGGCCTCATGTCGTTATCTAATTCGTAAACCAAGGGGAACCCCGTAGGAATATTAAGTTTTGCGATCTGCTCATCAGGGATACTATCAAGATATTTAACCAAACCTCTGAGACTATTGCCATGGGCTGAGACGAGGACTTTGTTCTCTTGCCGCAGGCTTGGCACGAGTACCTCGTGCCAGTAGGGGAGCACTCGATGAATGGTATCTTTGAGGGACTCGGTGCGGGGTAATTCGTTAGCTGTTATATGAGCATACCGTTGGTCAAAACGCGGATGCCGCGAATCTGTTAAGTCCAATGCCGGCGGGCGAACATCATAGCTGCGTCTCCACTGCTGGACAATCTCATGGCCATATTGTTCGGCTGTTTTCTCTTTATTAAGACCTTGCAGGGCACCATAGTGCCTTTCATTAAGCCTCCAGGAACGATGTACGGGAATCCACATAAGGTCCATCTCATCAAGCATAATCCACAGTGTTCTGATAGCCCGCTTGAGGACGGAGGTGTAGGCCACATCAAAGGAGTAGCCCTCGTCATTGAGCAATTTCCCGGCGCGATGAGACTCTTCCTTGCCCTCCTTTGAAAGATCCACGTCTGTCCAGCCCGTAAACAGGTTTTCCAGATTCCACACACTCTCACCATGCCGTAACAGCACCAGTTTTATCATCGTTTTTTCTCTACCGTGAATGATATATGTTTAAGGCTTCTTCTACACTCTTTTCTTCCACGGTTATGGCAGAGATGGCATTGCACATCCTGATTGCCTCTTCAAGGGGCTTTTGATGGATGTTCCTCCCGGTGGCATTTCCCGCAGCGCCGCTGACGTGAATCTGGTCGTGGAGTCTCTTGAGAAACGACTCTACCTCATCACTGGACCCACCCGCGCACACGACCTTAGTACGACCTGCTGCCCGGACGGCCTCCTTGAATACCTCTCGTGATTCAGAGCCTTCTTGCTCGGGGTAGTTTACCTTGGCAAAATCACTGCCAAGGCATGCCGCTACACCGGTGGCACCTGCGATTAGATGGGGATCTTTCTCGTCTTCCACGGCCTTACCACGGGGGTAGATCCATAACACGGTTATCAAACCATGTTGGTGTGCCTGGTACACAATCTGAGCCGCCTGCCGTAACATCTCCACTTCGTGCTCGCTCCCAAGATAAATCGTATAGCCAACCGCTCTTATATGAAGTCCGCTGCTTTCGCGAAAATCAACTGCTTGTTGAACATCAAACCACTGCTGGCTGAAGGGATCTGAAAGGGACGTCTTCAGAAGATGCGTTTTGGAATTCAACTTTACCAGATAAGGGATATCGGGATAATCCATGCCGTATCTGGCAATCAGACCGAGTTGGGTAGCGAACACACCGATGTTTGCACGGCTTGCGATTCTGAACAGGTGTTCTGGATCGCTATCATCGAGGTTGATCCCTTCGCCATAGAAATCCTTATTGAGGTGCTCCACTTTCTGATCACCGGCAAAGAGCATCAGCCTCCCGCTCTTCCTGGTAACGGTTTCATAATTGGCAATATAGCGTTCCTGCAGTGCCTTTGGGACGTCCAGGGGGACGATTACATTCTGTGCTTGTATGGACATTTCGCCATCCTCCTCTGCCTTAGAGCGTTTGCACCGTTATCTCGGGAACGAGGTGTAAGAAATCTTCCCTTTGACAAAGTGCTGTTCCATCCCTCAGGGTAGTAGCCGTGCCAGCAGCTACCGCATAGATCAAGGCCTCTTTGATGGGTTTATTCGTTGCCAAACCGTAGACAAACCCGGCTACGGCTGAATCCCCCGCGCCGATCGTATTTTTCACGGTTACTGCAGGGGGAGAGGCCAGATACCGTTCCTTTTCCCCTGCCAGCAGAATGCCCCTGGCCCCCATGGAAACAAGGACGATCCCGATGCCCTTCTCGCGTACCCTCTGGGTTACCCGTGCGATCTCATCGATCTCTTTCAACTCCTCATCAACAAGACGACTCAATTCATGGACATTGGGCTTAATGATATCCGGGAGGCCTTGTATGCCTGCTCGCAGGGCCTCTCCATCGGTATCCAGTATCACCCTTGCCCCCTTCCCTTTTGCCATTTCGATGAGCCTGCGGTAGATTTCCGGATGGATTCCAAAGGGAAGACTCCCACTGATGACAACCATGTCAGGCTTATCAAGCTTTTCAAGCTTGTGCACTATTTGCATCAGTTCGTACGGCTTGACGTTCGGCCCCCTGTCGCTGAAAACGACTTGCTTCCCAGAGCTGATCTCATTGACAATGACGTTGGTGCGGGTTTCATCGGCAATCCTGGTAAAATCACAGTTTACTCCCTCATTGACCAATCGGCCTTCAAGTTCTTCTCCGGCAAACCCGCCGATCAAGCCCAGGGCCTGATTCTCAGCCCCCAGCGTTGTCAACACCTTGGATACATCTATTCCCTTACCCCCTGCATACCGTTCTTCCCGTTCAATCCGGTTGGCATCGTCAAATTGTATCTTATCAACCCACACTGTCCGGTCCAGGGCTGGATTGAGAGTGACCGTATAAATCATATCTCCTCGCAAAACTTATGCATGGCCAGTAACAACATTTTGCGGATGACCACTAAAGTATGCTATTATATTTTCAGCGCTGGTAAGCAGAATCCGTTCTAACGCCTCCTTTGTATTAAAGGCATTGTGCGGCGTGATGATTGCGCGCTCTGAACGCATGATGGAGAAGCTCTCCATGGCTTCCCTCAGCGTGATAGCCGCGAGGTCATCCCGTTTAAGGAATTCTTCCTCGAGCCACACCTCTTCCCCCTCAAAGGTATCCAAGGCCACACCTCCCACCCTCCCTTCGCGTAACGCAGCGGCAACCGCCGTCGTATCGACCACTTGCCCTCGGGACGTGTTCACCAGGAGGGCC
>Ga0307442_1001168_pt1 | contig 12977 bp, 14 predicted proteins | sample SalMarWE160430MG_FD_202143 | JGI IMG/M metagenome (GOLD analysis project Ga0307442, IMG submission 202143) | Salt marsh sediment microbial communities from the Plum Island Ecosystem LTER, Massachusetts, United States - WE1604-30 | ecosystem: Environmental > Aquatic > Marine > Intertidal zone >... | reverse complement strand
AGGTGCCCGCGCGGAGCCGGGCCCGGCAGCGCGCGCCCCCGCCGCTCCGGCGACGCGGCGGCCACGTCAGTTCCCCGGAAAGGCGCCCGCGCCTGCAGACGCCGACGCCCGCGGCACGGCCGCCAGCGCGCAGACGCTCGCGGAGCTGGAAGCCGCGCTCAAGCGCTTCGAAGGCTGCGGGCTCAAGGCCACGGCGAAGAACTTGTGCTTCTACCGCGGCGCCGAGCATGCGCGCCTGATGATCATTGGGGAGGCGCCGGGGCGCGATGAGGACTTGGAAGGCAAGCCGTTCGTTGGGCGCGCCGGCATGCTGCTCGACAAAATGCTGGTGGCGATCGGGCTTTCCGAAAACGACGTGCACATCACCAACATCGTCTACTGGCGCCCGCCCGGGAACCGAACGCCAACCCCGCAGGAGGCGCTCTCCTGCCGGCCCTTTCTCGAGCGCCAGGCGGCGCTCGTTGCCCCCGACGTCGTATTGGCACTCGGCGGCGCGGCGGCCAAGCAGCTCTTCGATGTCTCGGATGGGATCATGCGTCTCCGCGGCAAATGGCGCCAAATCGAGCTCGGCGGCCACAAAGCGCGCGCCATGGCGACGCTGCACCCCGCTTATCTCTTGCGCACGCCGGCAGCCAAGGGCATGGCGTGGCGCGACATGCTCGCCGTCAAGGCCGCCCTCAAGACAGAGCACTGACCTATAGAGCACCGAACCAATGGCAAAGCTCGACGAGACCTATCCCTTCAAGCCGCTCAACATCGCGGTTCTCACCATATCGGACACGCGCGACCTCGCGTCCGACACCTCCGGCGATGTGCTGTCGGAGATGATCGCGGAGGCGGGCCACAAGCTCGCCGACCGCGCCATCGTCTCAGACGACATCGACGAGATCCGCAGCAAGGTCGAAGCATGGATCGAGAGCCCGGGCGTCAACGTGGTCATCAGCACGGGAGGCACCGGCTTCACGGCGCGCGACGTGACGCCGGAAGCAGTAAAACCGCTGTTCGAGAAGGAGATCGAGGGCTTCGCCGTGATCTTTCACATGATCTCGTTTCAGCAGGTGGCGACATCGACGATCCAGTCGCGCGCCTGCGGCGGGTTGGCGAAGGGGACCTACATTTTCTGTCTGCCGGGCTCACCGGGGGCGTGCAAGGACGCCTGGAACGGCATCCTGAAGTGGCAGCTCGACAGCCGCCATCGCCCGTGCAATCTCGTCGAGATCATGCCGCGGCTACGGCATGCAGCGCCCGCCGACGCGAGCGACTAGAGAAACGATCGTTGGTTCAGGCGCCGGCGCGCCCGCGGCCCTGGGAAAGCAGCTCCAGCGTGGCGTTCGTGCTCTCGAAGACGGCAGTCGCAAGCTGGCCGGCGACGATAAGGACGAGCCCGATCACGACCGCGGGCACGCCAAGCAGCACGCCAACCGGAAGCCCCAGGAGCCCGCCAGCCGATACGTCGGCCACGAATCCCCCCGCCGCCAGCATAGCGACGACGACGCCGGCAAGCACGGTGGCCCAGCCCACGCCGCTCACCAACAACGCAACGACCGTCGCGCTGCGGTAGCGCGCCTTGAACGGCTGCGCGAAAGCAGCACCGGCCGCTTTCGCCGCCTCGCGGGCGATCACCTGCGGCAGATGGTTGGGCGGCTCGGGTGGATAATCGTGCTGCGCAGCGCCGGCATAGGAAGCGTGCCCGGGCGGCCCGTTGGCGGCCTCTTGGCGGCGCGTGACGCGGGCCTCGCCCCAACGCCACTCGGCAATGCGGAACAAACCTTCGCGCGCCTCTTGCGCTTCCGGGGTCATCCCGTGGTGCTCGACGAGATGGCGATAGAACTGAAGGGCATAGTCCATCTTGCCCTCCGCCTCGGCTCTACGCGCCGCCTGCAGCACCTGCACAGGCGTGTACTGTACGGACATCTGTCCCATTTTACGAACCCCCAAAACGCTACCCACCCGATCTATGCCGCGGCCGCCGATACGCCAGCCGCCGGCGCAACTTCATCCTAGCAACCAGCACACGTCCCTAGCTCCCCGCCGGCAGGACGATGCGCCCTACTGTGCCTTTGACCGAAACGAGATCGCGCGCCTCGTCGACATCGGGGAGAGAGGTGATGCGCGCAACATTGAGACCCGAAAGATTGGCAAGCGTTTGCTCAAGCGTCCCCTGGCTCGACCACTCGACGCTTGCGAAAGCGCGCGGCACGCGAGGGCGCCGCTTGAGACCGACGAGCCAGTATCCTCCGTCAGGCGAAGGACCGACGACGGCATCGTGCGCGCCGAGCGCCTTGATGGCAGATTGAATGTGTGCGGACTTGATCGATGGCACGTCCGTGCCGATGACGACGATGGGGCCGGGCGGAGAAAGATCCATCACCCGCTGCATGCGCTCGCCCAAATCGCCGTTGCCTTGCGCGCGGCGCGGAAACCCTCGGGGCAGTGCTGGACTTGCGACGGCTGAGTCCGGAGTGACGCCAAGCTCGGTCCGCCAAGTTCCGCGGTGCCCGATGCGCGCGAGCACGGCCTTGGACGTGGAGCGGTAAAAAGCTGTGGCACGGACTGCGCCGACCTCGCGCGCAAGCCGCGTCTTGACGCGACCCACTGCCGGCTCCTTCAGCATGACGACGAGGCGCGGGGCGTATGGGGCCCTGGCCCGGAGCGCACGGCGGCGAACGGGCTTTGCCCTGTGAGGGGCCAACGGAAGGGACGCTAGGCGCACCATGGCGATAAGACTTTGGCCTTTCACCCCCCAGTGAAAGCTCTGACGAGGGGTAAACCACCCAAACCTAAAGGCAGAATTACGACCATCGGGCGGCGATGCAGGGCAATTCTGCGAATTAACGATCGACACCGGCCCCACCATAGAACTGGGAAATACGAGCGGCCGGCACCCTGAGCGCGTAAAGGACGAGACACATCTGGTTTTTGAGGGCGCGGCGCAGGTAGCCCTCCCGGCGGTAGCGCTGTGCGCTCGTCACGGCGCGCGTGCGCAGCATTTTGACGGTGCCGAGACGGCGAACCAAGTCGAGGTCCTCCATGACGGGAAGCTCGCGGTAGCCGCCGACCTTGTCATAGAGGCGGCGCGGGACGAGCAAGCCCTGATCGCCGTAGGGCAACCGCAGGAGTGCGCAGCGCAGCCCCACCAGACCTTCCAGGCAGCGGGGCGCAAGGCCCTCATCGTCGAGCGCGAAGCGAAACGCGGCGGCGGCGGCCCTCGCCCGGCCGCTGTCGACGCGCTCCATGAAGTGCGAGACCTCGCGCTCCCAGCCCACGTCGAGCACGGTATCGGCATGCAGGAAAAGGAGCCACGGGTGCTTGGCGCAAGCGGCCCCTGCCATGAGCTGCCCACCGCGGCTTGGACTGGCGTCCACGACCTCAGCGCCGGCGGCGTCGGCAATCTCGCGGGTGCCGTCGGCGGAGCCGGCATCGACGATGACCACCTCGCGCACGAGCCCCTCGACGGCGGCGGGGATAAGCGCCGACAGGGTGTCGGGCAGGCTCGCCTCTGCGTTCAGGGTCGGGATTACCACCGAGATCATGGCCCTCTCTGCCACGGCGCAGGAGCGCGCAACAACCGGCAATCGACGACTGTTGCCCCTCGCATCAATGTGTTCTTGATTTGTTCGATACGCTCGCATAGCCTCTGCCGATGGACTTCGAGGAGCAAGGACAGGGCCCGAGGACCGTCGCTGCGCAGCGGCGGCGCGGCCGCGGCGCGCGCTCCAACCACACGGGCCGCTTCGAGATGGAGCAGCGCGAAGCCTTCGACGACGGTTGGGAGGGGCTGGGCGACCTCGATGCCTTCAAGACCGAGGTGCGCGAGGAGCCGGCGCGCACCATCATCACCCGCAACGACAGCCCCGACATCTCCTTCGACCGCTCGATCAACCCCTATCGCGGCTGCGAGCACGGCTGCGTCTACTGCTACGCGCGCCCCACCCACTGCTTCCTGGGACACTCGGCCGGCCTCGACTTCGAGACCAAGCTCTACGCCAAGACAGACGCGGCCAAGCTGCTCGAGCGAGAGCTGGCGCATGCGCGCTACCAGCCCGACACCATTGCGCTTGGCACCAACACCGATCCTTATCAGCCGATCGAGCGCGAGCGGAAAATCACACGCTCCGTTCTGGAGGTGCTGGAGCGCACGTCTCACCCCGTCGGCATCGTAACCAAGTCGGCTCTCGTTACCCGCGACATCGACATTCTGGCACCGATGGCCAAGCGCGGCCTGGTGAAGGTGGCACTGTCGGTGACGACGCTTGATAAGCGCATTGCGCGCGCCATGGAGCCGCGGGCCGCGACGCCGGCCAAACGCTTGGAGGCCGTACGCCGACTGAGCGAGGTCGGCATCCCGACCGCGGTGATGGTCGCGCCCGTCGTACCCGGTCTCACCGACCCCGAGATCGAGCACATCCTGAAAGCTGCGCGCGAAGCTGGCGCCACGGAGGCCGGCTACGTGATGCTCCGCCTGCCCTTGGAGCTCAAGGAGCTGTTCCGCGAATGGCTCGAGACCGAGTTTCCGGACCGCGCCCAACGCGTCATCCACCTGTTGCAGTCCATGCACGGCGGCCACGACTACGTGGCTGAGTTCGGCGTGCGCCAACGCGGGCGCGGCCCCTACGCGGAACAGATCGGTTCACGCTTCCGCCTGGCCGCCAAGCGTCTTGCGCTCAACCAGCACCGCCACGCCCTACGCACCGATCTGTTCCAGCCCCCCGTGCTCGCCGGGCAACAAATGCGGCTTTTCTAACGGCATTCTCCGGCGGCGGCGGGGGCCGGCTTTGACAGCGGGCAGACTCCCGGCGAACCATGCCCGCCATGGGCACCGTCGATTCGCAATTGAGACCGACGTTCGAGCTGGAGGCTGCCGAGCTGCAGCTCCACCGCGGCCCTGTTGCCGGCGTCGACGAGGCTGGACGCGGACCGCTTGCCGGGCCGGTTGTCGCCGCAGCCGTGATCCTCGACCCGCAGCGCATCCCCGACGGCATCAACGATTCCAAGGTGCTCGACGAGGACACGCGCGAGGTTCTCTACAAGCGCATCCGTGCGACCTCGATCGTCGGGGTGGGAATCGCCGACGTGAAACGCATCGATCGCGACAACATCCTCTACGCAACCATGTGGGCGATGGCCGAAGCTGTTTCCCGGCTACCCGTCACGCCGAAGCTTGCGGTAATCGACGGCAACCGCGCACCCAAACTTTCTTGCCAAGCGCGCACACTGGTCAAAGGCGATGCGCGTTGCCTGTCGGTGGCGGCGGCTTCCATCATCGCCAAGGTGACACGCGACCGGCTGATGGTCGCGCTCGGCGCCAAGCACCCGGGCTACGGCTTCGAGCGCCACAAAGGTTACGGCACGGCCGAGCATCACGATGCGATCCGCCGGCTCGGCGTGACGCCGCATCACCGCCGTTCGTTCCGCGCGGTGCAACTGGCGTTGGGCCTCGTGCTCGAGGACAATGCCGCGGGTTAACAGCGCGTACTGCGCTCGCGTTGCTGCGCCTACCTTTAAATCTCTGGTCAACGTCCCAGGCTGCCGTCTATGGTCGGCCTCCCCCGGACGGCGTTGCAGACTGCCGGCTCGCTGTCGCGTCATTCCAGTAAAGTCGAGAGTTGCGTTCCATGGCTCTGCGTCGTTCCGATTCCACGGCCAATCGCGTCATTGTCGGTGATTGTCTCAAGGCCCTGAAAAGCCTGCCCGCATCGAGCGTCGATCTCGTCTTCGCCGACCCACCCTACAATCTGCAGCTCTCCTCCGACCTCATGCGTCCCAACAACTCACGCGTCGACGGCGTCGACGACGCGTGGGACAAGTTTGCAAGCTTTGCCGAGTACGACGCGTTCTCGCGCGCCTGGCTCAACGAGTGCCGCCGCGTCCTGAAGCCTGACGGCGCCGTCTGGGTGATCGGCTCCTATCACAACATCTTCCGTCTCGGCGTCGCTCTGCAGGATCTCGGCTTCTGGATCCAGAACGACGTCGTCTGGCGCAAGGTGAACCCCATGCCGAACTTCCGCGGCAAGCGCTTCACCAACGCGCACGAGACGCTGATCTGGGCTGCTCGCGACCAGCGCGCACGCGCGACCTTCAACTACGAGAGCCTGAAAGCGCTCAACGACGATTTGCAGATGCGCTCCGACTGGCTGTTCCCGATCTGCTCAGGGCCCGAGCGCTTGAAGGACGAGGGCGGGCGCAAGGCGCACCCCACGCAGAAGCCGGAGGCGCTGCTGCATCGCGTGCTGATCGCCTCGACCAAGCCGGGTGACGTCGTGCTCGATCCCTTCTTCGGCACCGGCACCACCGGTGCGGTGGCGAAGCGGCTGGGGCGGCGCTACATCGGCATCGAGCGCGACAGCGATTACGCCAAGGCAGCCCAGGAGCGCATCGCCAAGGTGACGCCGCTCAGCCCTTCGGCGCTCGAGACGCAGCGCTCCAAGCGCTCGGAGCCGCGCGTGCCCTTCGGCACTATCGTGGAGATGGGCTTGCTCGAGCCCGGCCGCACGCTGGTCGACGCGCGCAAGCGCGTGCGCGCCGAGGTGAAGGCCGACGGCACGCTGACGTGGGGCGGCAACCAGGCCTCGATCCACCGTCTCGGGGCCATCGCGCAAGGCAAGAGCGCCTGCAACGGCTGGACGTTCTGGCACTTCGAAGCCGATGGAAAGCTCAAGCCGATCGACCTGTTGCGCGAGGAGGCAAAGCGTCAACTCGGTCTTGCGTCGACGCCGATGGTTACAGCTGCCGAGTGAACGGGGTGCACGCTCGCACAGGTTGCGGTAGCCGGTTGCGAGGGTAGGTTGCGACAATTGTGCTACTGCCCCAAGGGTGCCTGAAATCTCAGGCGTTCTGCGCACGGGCGCACGCGGGGGCTCGACGGCGCGGTAGACGGCGGGGGCTTATGCCGCTAATCCAGCGGCTTGGGACTGCGGGCAATAAACAAGACGGGATTGGCATGCGGCGTACCGCATCGAGACTGGATCGCCTTCTCATCATTGGTGCTGGACCCGTCGGACTCGCAATGGCCGACGCGCTCCGACAGCGTGGGCTTGCCTTCGATCAGATCGACGCCAACGACGGCGTCGGCGGCAATTGGCGTCAGGGCATCTATCAGGGCGTGCACATCGTCTCCTCGAAGCGCTCGACGGCCTTTGCCGACTACCCGATGCCGAGCCACTATCCCGATTTTCCCTCCGCCATCGAGATGCGCCACTACCTGGAAAACTACGCGCACGACCGCGGCATCATGGACGGCATCGAGTTCCGCAAGAAGGTGGTGAGCGCCGTCCCGCTGGCGGACGAGAGCTGGCAGGTGCGGCTCGATACTGGCGAAGAGCGTGTCTACAAGGGCGTGGTCGTATGCAACGGCCATCACTGGGATAAGCGCTATCCGGAGTATCCGGGCCGCTTCACCGGCACGCTAATTCACTCCAAGGATTACGAGGCGCCGCGCCAGCTGCAGGGCAAGCGCGTCCTGGTCGTCGGCGGCGGCAACTCTGGATGCGACCTCGCCTGCGATGCGGCGCGCGTCGGCGCCAGCTGCGACTGGAGCCTGAGGTCGGGCTACTGGTTCCTGCCCAAGACGGCGTTCGGCAAGCCGCTCACCGATCTACCCATCTGGGGGCTGCCGGTGTTCGTACAGCGCCTCGTCCTCAAAGCGCTGGTGCGGGTGTTCATCGGAGACTATCGCGCTTACGGGCTGCAGCGGCCGAGCCACAAGCTCTTTGACCGCCACCCTGCCTTCGGCACCGATGTGCTCAACTACCTGCGGCAGGGGCGCATCAAGCCGCGTCCGGACATCGAGCGCTTCTCTGGCAACAAGGTGCACTTCAAGGACGGCAGCACCGGCGAGTACGACATGATCGTCGCCGCCACCGGCTTCTACAATAGCTTCCCGTTCCTGCCCAAGGGGCTGGTGCCGGTCGAGAACGACATCGTGCACGTCTACGGCGGCGCCTTCCCCGATGCGGTCAAGAACCTCTTCATCGTCGGCTGGGCGCAGCCGCGCAATGGCTTCGGCTCGCTGATCACGCCGGCGGCGAAGCTCTATGCCGACATGATCGCCATGCAGGACGAGATCGAGCTGCCGATCGGCTACGTGCTCAAGTGGCGCGGACTCAAGGTGCCGACCTCAAACCTCATTAATCCGGCCGCAACGCGCCGCATTATCAAGCTGACGCACTATCTCTTGCCGCTGTTGCGCCGCCGCGCACGCATCCTCGCCAGCAAGGAGCCGCGCCCGCCATTCGATCCCGCCTCTTACGGGCTCGAGCCGGCCGAGAGCGCGCTCGCCGTCAACGCGTAGCGGCGCAGGCCTCGGCAACAGCGGTAATCTGCGGAAAGCTAGTCAGCGATCCGGTAGCGGTGCGGCCGGTCGTAGGGCTTCAGCTTGCCGCGATAGAGGCGATACGTGTAGCCCGGGTAATAGGGGTAGGCGTAGCCGCGATAAGCGAAGAAATAGGGGCCCTTGTCGTTGAAGCGCGGACGCCGATACTCGACGCGGCCGTCGGGATAGCGGAAGAACCCCACCTGCTCGATAGCAGCATCGGCTTTGGCGTCGGCCACGTGGCCGATCCCGGAGCCCGGCATGGCAGCTGCCGGCGCCACCGACAACAGGCCCGCGCAAGCTGCCGACCCGATAAAAAGTGAGTTCCGCATTATTGGCTCCTCGAACGTTCCTCAGAGGACCGCGGCTGAACGCGCGCACCGACCCCGGACCTAATCCTGGGACAGACATTAACGGCCGCTTGTTAACTGAAGGTGTCTCTTGGGCCACGCCCTTCCCGTTCCGTGCGGTGCGCCCCAAGGTCATTCAAGCCATCTATGTGCTGATCGCGCTCATGCGGCTCATCCCGGACCGCCGCATCGAACGCGCGATCCAAAGGTAACGATCTGTCAACCCCTCACCGCCAGATGGCCGCTGCTTTACGCTTTCGTATGAAAGGCAAAGACCGCCTTGCTCAGGCACCTCTCAGCAGACACATGCCAATCATGTCTGCGTGCGGGGCGCCGATTGCGATCACGCCGGAGCTCTCTCGACGTGCCGCTGACTCAGTCATTGTCCTCAAAGCGCCACGCGACAGACGTGCAGCGTAAAGGAGAAAGTCAATGAAACATTGTTTGAGAAACGTTGCCGCAGGGAGTGCCGCCGTGATGTTGTTGATCGGTGCCTCAGCCGGGGCGGCAAATGCCTACTACCTCGGCTACGGAAACGGAGATCCCGGCAACTGGAGCTTCTGGGACGAGCAGAACGGCGGCCCCGTGCACAAGACCAAGCAGGGTCATATGCACCACACGGCCTTGCATCAGCACTACGCGACCAAGAACCAGAAGCAGTCATAACGCAAACCAGCCTCCTCAGCGACGAAGGTGATCGCGTCCCTCACTGCTCCTTGAGGCCGTGCGCGATCACCTTGCGCATGACGCTCGGCAGCGCGGAGGTGGAAAGATCGCGGCGCTTCACCCAGCGGCAGCGCTCGGGATCAGCCCAGAAGGTGAGCGTGGCGTCGCTCGCAACGAGCGCGCGATAGACGATCATCTCCAGCTTGAAGTGCGTGAAGGTGTGGGTAACCGTGCCCGGCATCTTCCACCAGTCGGCCTTCAGGGGTGCAGCGCGCAGCGCGTCCTTGGCGGGCGGCAGCAAGTCCTCCCACGCCGTCGACGGCACCTCCAGCATGCCACCCAATAGCCCCGCCTCCGGGCGGCGACGCAAGAGCACGTGGCCGTCCTCGCGCAGGGCGACGAAGGCGATGCCGACGCGCAAGGGACGCTCGCCGCGCATCATGCGCAAAGGCAGCTCTTCCTCGATGCCGCGCGCGTTGGCGGCGCAGTCCGTCTGCACCGGGCAGACGAGGCACGAGGGCCGACGCGGGGTACAGACGCCCGCGCCCAAATCCATCATTGCTTGCGCGAAATCGCCGGGGCGCGCCTCCGGCGTGAGCGTCGCGGCCAGCCGTTTTAATTCACCCTTGGCGGCCGGCAGCGGCTGGCGCACGGCAAAAAGGCGTGCCACCACCCGCTCCACGTTGCCGTCGACGGGAGTCGCCGGCTCGTCGAAGGCGATGGCTGCGATGGCAGCGGCCGTGTAGGGACCGACGCCCGGCAGCTCCTGCAGCTCGGCTGCGCTCGCGGGGAAGCGGCCGCCGTAAGACTGAGCGACTACTTGCGCGCACTTATGCAGGTTACGCGCGCGCGAGTAGTAGCCGAGCCCCGCCCACGCCGCCAACACGTCGTCGAGCGACGCAGCGGCGAGCGCCTCCACGGTGGGCCAGCGCTTGAGGAACCTGAGATAATAGGGAATGACGGCTTTGACGGTCGTCTGCTGCAGCATGATTTCGCTGAGCCAGACGCGATAGGGATCGGGGCGCCGGCCAGGGGCAACACGCCACGGCAGGTCGCGGCGCTCCTCGTCATACCAGGCAAGCAGCGCGTCGACCGTATCGGGCCCGGCGGGCCGGAGCGGCAGTTGCTTGCGCGCAACAGCGGTCAAATGATCCTCTCCGCGCTCCCGCGAATCGCTGCCCGATGGTAAGCGTCGCTTGAGCCCCTGGAAACCGCCAAGCCCAACGAACCCACCATGACCAACGCCGCGCCCATGCATACGACGCAAAGCTCTCAGGCCGGGAGCGGCCCGACGGCGGCGCAAAGGCGGGCCTACGTGCCGGCCCGCGCGGTGGGTGCATTCGTGCCGAAGCTCACGCGCAAGGCCTTCGAGAAATACGGCTTTTCCGCCGCGACGCTGCTCACCGAGTGGGCCGCGATCGTCGGCAAGGAGCTGGCCGGCTTCACCGCGCCGGAGCGCCTCAAATGGCCGCGCGGCGTTGCCATTCGCGAGGATGTGGAGGCAGGAGTGGAGGGCCGCCCCGGCGCCGTGCTCCTCCTGCGCGTCGACCCCGCCCGCGCCCTCGACGTGGAGTACAAGGGACGCCAGATCTTGGAGCGGATCAACGGCTATTTCGGCTATCGCGCCATCGCCGAGCTGCGCATTCTGCAGGCACCGCTCGCCAAGGCCGCCGCACCCAAGGCCGCACCTGCGGTGCTCCCCGCCTGCGAGGCTCCTGAGCTTGCATCGATTGCCGACGAGCGGCTGCGCGCCGCCTTGGGGCGCCTCAAATCGGGGCTGATGGCCCGCGCTCCGGTCGCCTGAGGCGACCCTTATTCCTTCCTTCACTTGGCATTCAGGCGCATTTTGCCTTATTGCAACGCTCGTCGCATGCTAGGCGAGCGACGGGACGCGTCCGATACAAAAAGGAACCAGGAGCCAACGCACGTGTTCGCATCAAGAAAGCTTTTCCGCCAAACAGCGCTGTCGCGGCGTGCGCTTCTGTTGAGCCTCGGCCTCTCTGGCCTGGCCGCGGGTCTGGGGCTCGAGCCCTTCCCGGCGCTGGCACAGAAAAGAGGCCCCTCCGAAGTGCCGGTCGAGGAGCTGATGAAGCCGGGCCCGCTCGGCGATCTGACGCTCGGACCAGCAGACGCCAAGGTGACGGTGGTTGAATACGCCTCCATGACCTGCGGCCACTGCGCGCATTTCGAAAACGACATATGGCCGGAGTTCAAGAAGAAGTACATCGATACAAACAAGATCCGCTACGTGTTTCGCGAGTTCCCGCTCGACAATCTCGCCGCGGCCGCCTCCATGCTGGCGCGCTGCGTCGGCGGGGACAAGACGTTCCCGCTGATCGAGGTGCTGTTCAAGAAGCAGGCCGACTGGGCCTTCACCGAAGGCAACCCCGTGCCGAAACTGTTCGAGATCGCCAAGCAGGCGGGCTTCACACAAGCGTCCTTCGACAAATGCCTGACGGACCAGAAGCTGCTCGACAACATCACGGCGGGCCGCAAGCGCGCCTCCGAGGTGTTCGGCGTCGACGCCACACCGACGTTCTTCATCAACGGCAAGCGCCTGCAGGGCGCGCCGACGATTGCCAACTTCGACAAGATGATCGAGCCGCTGCTGGCCAAGAGCTGACAAGGGGGCTGGTGAGGATTAGGTGCGCCCTTGCCGCGCTGTTGCTGCTGCCCGCGTTGCTCGCGGGTTGCGGAGGCGGTGGTGTGTTCTCATCGAGCGGCCTGACGGCCGACCAGCTTCCGCAGGCTGCAGACGCCGCGGTCGGTGCGCCTGGCGCCCCCAAAGGCGCGACAAAGACGGCGGAAGGCGGGTTCAACCCCTTCGCTGCCCCGCCGGCTGTGCCGCCGGGCCGCCGCCAGGTCATCAAGAACCCGACCATCGCCGATATCATGAAGACGGGCACCCTGCCTGAGATGGCGTTCGGGCGCGCCGACGCCCCTGTCACCATCGTGCAGTACGCTTCTCTCACCTGCCCTTATTGCCGCCGCTTCCACAAGCAGACGTTCCCCAAGCTCAAGAAGGAGTACATCGACACCGGCAAGGTGCGCTATATCCTGCGCGAGTTTCCCATCGGCAAGGCGTCGGGCGCCGCCACCATTGCGCTGCGCTGCGCGAAGCCTGGCATGTATCTGGAGCTTTACGGCGAGTTCCTGCAGCAGCAGCCGGCCTGGGTCTCGCAGGAGGTGCGCCTCGACCCCATCTTCAAGGTGGCCTCGCAGGTGGGGATGACGCGTCAGCAGTTTGACGCCTGCCGCGAGAATCAAGCCATGATCGATGGGTTGAAATGGGTCAAGGATCGCGGGCGCACGCTCGGCGTCATCGGCACGCCCAACTTCTTCATCGGGAGCACGCTCGTAAAGAAGGCGCTCACGATCGAGGAGATCCGCACCATGGTCGAGCCGCTCCTCAAGGCTCGCGCCACTGCGGCGGCAGGCGGGTCGAACTGAAGAGCCGGCGGCAAGCGACGCTGCGATCCCGCCCCCTTGGGCACCTCTAGGAACCGCATGAAGATCAGTCGTTTAAGGCTGCTGGGCTTCAAGTCCTTCGTCGAGCCAACCGAGCTCGTGATCGAGTCCGGATTGACGGGCGTGGTCGGGCCCAACGGCTGCGGGAAGTCGAACCTGTTGGAGGCGCTCCGCTGGGTCAT